>Ga0335070_10002358_pt1 | contig 22008 bp, 24 predicted proteins | sample Lox_Sample_13_FD_206722 | JGI IMG/M metagenome (GOLD analysis project Ga0335070, IMG submission 206722) | Soil microbial communities from Loxahatchee National Wildlife Refuge, Florida, United States - Lox_Sample_1.3 | ecosystem: Environmental > Terrestrial > Soil > Wetlands | place: USA...
CGCCACATCTTCGGCGAGGAGACGGTGCGCGCGGGCTGCCCCACCCTCTCCCCCTTCGGGCTCAGCATGGTCGGCCCGCTGCTGATCCAGTTCGGAACGGACGAGCAGAAGCGGCGCTTCCTGCCCAGGATCCTCTCGGGCGAGGAGGTCTGGTGCCAGGGCTACTCCGAGCCCAACGCCGGCTCGGATCTGGCCTCGCTCCAGCTCCGCGCGGACAAGGACGGCGACGATTACGTGCTCTCCGGGCAGAAGACCTGGACGACGTACGCACAGTACGCCGACTGGATCTTCGTGCTGGCGCGGACCGAAGCGTCGGGCAAGAAGCAGGAGGGCATCACCTTCATCCTGGCTGACATCAAGAACACGCCGGGGATCACGGTGAAGCCCTTCCTCACCACCGGGGGCACCTACGCCTTCTCCGAGACCTGGTTCCAGAACGCCCGCGTGCCGCAGAAGAACCGGGTCGGCCCCGAGAACGGCGGCTGGGCGATGGCCAAGGCGCTGCTCGGCCACGAGCGCACACTGCTCGGCGGCGTGGCCGAGAGCAAGCGAATGCTGGCGCTCGCCAAGCGGATCGCGCGCGAGACGCCGGTCGGCAAGGCGACGCTGTTCGACGACGGGGCCTTCCGTCAGCGCATCGCGCGCCTCGAGGTGCGGCTTCGGGCGCTCGAGATGGTGCAGCTCCGCACGCTCGCGGCCGCGCAGGTCGGCCGCGCGCCGGGGCCCGAGAGCTCGATCCTGAAGCTCGTCGGCACCGAGATCCAGCAGGAATCGAGCGAGCTCTGCATGGACGCGATGGGCCACGACGCCCTCGGCTGGCTCGACTCGCCGCCCGAAGCGCTCCCCGAGCGCGAGCAGGCGGTCGCCTCCGAGTTCAACTACCTCCGCGCGGCCACCATCTACGGCGGGTCGAACGAGATCCAGCGCAACATCGTCGCGAAGCAGATCCTGCGCCTGCCGACCGCCTAGGAGACCCGCGCCATGAACTTCGAGCTCAGCGAAGAGCAGCAGATCCTGGTCGACTCGGTCGCGAAGTTCGTCAAGAACGACTCGCCCGTCGAGCGCTTCCGCAAGCTGCGCGAGACCGAGCGCGGCTGGGACGCCGCGATGTGGACGCGCATGGCGGAGTTCGGCTGGCTCGGCGTCGCCTTCCCGGAGTCCCAGGGTGGCTTCGGCGGGAGCTTTGTCGACCTGGCGCTGATCCTCGAGGAGCTCGGGCGCGGCCTCGCGCCGGAGCCGCTGATCCCGTCGCTGGTGCTGGCGGGCGGCCTCTTGTCGAAGCTCGGCAACGAGGAGCAGGTCGGCGAGTGGCTCGCGCCGATGATCGAGGGGCGCACCTCGCTCGCCCTCGCCTATGCAGAGCGCCAGAGCCGTTACGACCTGGCGGACTGCGCCACGCGCGCGGAGCGGCGCAACGGCGGCTACGTGCTCTCCGGGGAGAAGACCTGGGTGCTCAACGGCCACGCCGCCGACCCGATCCTGGTGGTCGCGCGCACGGCCGGCGATCGGATGGATGCCGAGGGGCTCTCGCTCTTCGCGGTCGACGCCGACGCGCCCGGGCTCGAGCGCATCCGCGTGCCGGGGATGGACGGCCATCGCACGGCGCTCCTGCGGCTGCGCCAGGTGCCGGTGGGCGCCGAGCGCCTCCTCGGTCCCGAGGGCGGCGCGCTGCCCGCGCTGGAGTGGGCGATCGATCGCGGCGCGGCCGCCGCGTGCGCCGAGGGCCAGGGCGAGATCCAGGAGCTCTTCGAGCGCAGCGTGGCCTACCTGAAGCAGCGCGTGCAGTTCGGCGTGCCGATCGGCACCTTCCAGGCGCTGCAGCACCGCGCTGCCGACATGTACGCCGAGACGGAGCTCTGCCGCGGGACCGCGACCCTTGCCGCGATCCAGGCCGACCACGAGGATCCGGAGACCCGCCAGGCCGAGATCTCGGCTGCCAAGGTCCAGCTCACGCGCGGCGGCTGGTACGTGCAGGAGAACGCCATCCAGCTCTTCGGCGGCATCGGGGTGACCGACGAGCAGGACGAGGGCCTGTTCTTCAAGCGGCTGCGCGTGCTGCAGGCCCTGTTCGGCGACGCCGACTGGCACGTCGCCCGCCATCAGCGGCTGCGGCGCTTCGACAGCGAAGAGTGACGCGCCCCGCCGCGGTCGTCCGCGTCGGGCGCGAGACCAAGGGGCGCCGCGGCAAGGGTGTGACGGTCGTGACCGGCGTCCCGCTCTCCGGCGCCGCGCTCGAGGAGCTCGGCTCGCGCCTCAAGCGGATGTGCGGCTCCGGCGGAACCGTCAAGGACGGCGTGATCGAGATCCAGGGTGACCATCGAGACGTCCTCGTGGACGAGCTCGCGAAGCTCGGCTGGAGCGTCCGGCGCTCGGGCGGATGAGAGGGATCACGCGCGGGTGATGGGCACGTGCCTCGGCTGGGCGGCAACGCGCGCGACCCATGCCCGGATCGCTGCGTAGGGCGCGAGCGCGAAGCCCCCCTCCTCCGCCACGTGCGTGTAGGCGTAGAGCGCGATGTCCGCGATGGTGTAGTCGGCGCCTACGAAGAACGGGCGATCGCGCAGATGCGCGTCCATCACCTCGAGCGCCGCGACACCCCAGCGCTGCTTCTCCGGCACCCAGGCGGCGCGCTCGGCCAGCAGGCCGGCGTGCGTCCAGAAGCGCAGCGTCGCGATGTTCGGCTCGTGCGAGTACTGCTCGAAGAACATCCACTGCAGCACCCGCGCGCGCGCCAGGCGGTCGCTCGGCAGGTAGCGCGTGCCTTCCGCGAGATACCAGAGGATCGCGTTCGACTCGGCCAGGCAGGTGCCGTCCTCGAGCTCGAGCGTCGGGATGCGGCCGTTCGGATTCCGGGCGAGGAACGCCGGCGTGCGGGTCTCGCCCTTCAGGATGTCCAGCTCCACCCGCTCGAACGGAATCTCGAGCTGGTGCAGCAGAAGGCGCACCTTGTAGCCGTTGCCCGACACGAGGTAGTCGTAGAGCCGGAGCACCGCCGTCGGCCCGTCAGTCGACCGCACACACCGCGGCGAGGCTCGAGAGCGCCACCGTGCGGCGTCCCTCGCGGATCACGTCGCGGTCCTGGCCGTTCGTCAGGTACGCGAAGGAGAGACCGCTGGCCGGGTCCGCCCACGCGATCTGACCGCCCGCTCCGAGGTGGCCGAACATGGCATCCGAGCCGGTGCGTCCGAAGCCGAGGTAGACCTTGTCGGGACCGCCACCGATCACGATCCCGAGACCCCGATTGGCGGGCTTGCGGAACAAGGGGTCGAGGAACTCCGGATTCCGGATGCGGCGGGCGTCGCGAATCGTCTCGGGCCTCCACACCGGGCCGTTCGGGCCGCGGCCTTCGTGGACGAGCGCCTGGTAGAAGAGCGCGAGATCCGACGCCGTCGCGGTGGCGCCGCCGCCGGGCACGCCGATCTCGCGGATCTCGGGCCGGTTGAAGCGCTGCAGCGCCTCCTCGGTGACCTCGGTCTCCGGAGGGACCGGAAAGCCGCGCGCGCGGAAGTCTTCCGCGGTGAGCGCGCGGCCGACGTGCTCCACGTCGGCGAGCCGGCCGTGCAGCCCACGCGGGAGCCCGAGCCGCAGGTCAGGCAGGCCGAGCGGCTCGGCGATGCGGGTGCGCACGAAGTCGCGGACGTCGAGCCCGCTGCGCGCCTGGAGGATCGCCGCGATCACCCACATGCTGCTGGTCGGGTGGTACTCGAACCGCGTCCCCGGCTCCCAGTTCAGGCGCCAGCGGGCGAAGGCCTCGGGGAGTCGGCTCCACGCGTCCGCATCCGGCGCGAAGGGCGCGCGCGGGAAGCCCGCGCTGTGGGTGAAGAGCTGCTCCACGCGCACGGCGTCCTTTCCGTGGCTGCCGAACTCCGGGAGGATGTCGGCCACGGGCTCGTCGAGCCCGAGCTTTCCCTCCTCGATCAGCAGCCAGGCCGCCGCCGAGGTGATCGCCTTGGAGCACGAGAAGATCACGTAGAGCGTGTCGTCGGTCGCGGCGGCCGATCGACCCTCGTGCGCGACGCGCCCGAAGGACCGCACCGCGGCGACTCGACCATGGCGCGCGACGGCGACCTGCGCGGAGGGGAGCAGACCCTCCCGGACCTCGCGCTCGGCGCGCGTGAAGAGCGCCTCGAGCCGGGCCGGATCCACCCCCACCTGCTCGGGGGAGTCGGCGATGGGATGCAGCAGCGACACGGGACCTCCTTCGCAACGCCGATTCTACTGCGATCTTCCCGATCGCGGCACGCGGCCGACCGCGGAGCCGTTACACTGCCGGGATGATCCGACTCGCGGTCGACTTCGAGCACTCGTCGCGGCTCTGGTGGGAGTCGGGCGGCCGGGACCTCTGGGACGGGCTGCTCTCCGGTGTCGACGAGAGCGCCATCGTGCTCGACGACGACATCGCCGAGTCGTGGCTCGCCGAGGCGCGACGCGTCCCCGGCTGGGATGCCGGACCGGACTTCGCTCCGAATCCGATCGCCGCGCGGCGCATCGAGGCCGACGACCCCGACGCGTAGCTCGCTCCTGACCCGGCGATTCTCGAGGCAGCGGTCACGCGGATCGCGACGCCAATCCGTGTAGGTGCGCCCGGTCGAGGCTGCGATTCCAGGAAGTGCACCCCCGGGTGGAGGTGTATTGGAAATCTTGCAAGACCTCCATCTGGCGAGCTGGATGCGCCAGGGCCTCCGGCACGGCTCCTGCAAGGACATCTTCCGCAAGGATCGGCTCCAGGAGGATCCCGCGATGCTCCGCGACCTCGATACCGCGGTGCGATGCTTCGGCCGCACGGCCTTCTCGTTCGACGTCCTCGAGGCGCCAGAACGCTACGCGATCCACGCTTCGCAGCGCGTCCCCGGTGCGCTGGTCCCCTATCGGACCGTCGGCGGCGTGGATGCGGTGATCGGCGAGCCGCTGGCGCCCGAGGACCGGCTCGCCGAGGTGACACACGAGTTCCTGGCCGCCCGCCGCGCCGCGAAACGCTGCGTGATCGGATTCTGCGCCTCCGAGGCGTTCGCCCAGGCGGCCGTCGAGGCCGGTGGTGGCGCTGCGCAGATCACTGCCGAGCCGGAGCTCGACCCGCTGAGCTACGAGCCGATCGGCGGCAGCGCGAAGAAGCTGCGCGCCTACGCGCGGCGCCTGCGGCGCAGCGGCATGCAGGTCGCCTCGCTCGGTCCCGGGGCGCGCGTTCCGACCGAGTTCACGGCACCCGCCGACGCGCTGATCGAGCGCTGGAAGCGGCTCGCGGTTCGCAACGTCCCGCACATCCTCGAGGTCGAGCCGTGGCGCCTCGCCTGCGAGAAGCGCTACTTCGCGGTCTTCGACCCCAAGTCGGCCGACCGCATGTGGTCGCTCCTGATCGCGCACCCCGTCTACGCCTTCGACGGCTGGCACCTCTGCCACCTGGTGCGCGATCCCGACGCGCCGAAGGGGGTCACCGAGCTCGCGGTGCTCGCAGCGATCGAGCAGCTCGGCGACGAGGGCGTTCGCTACGCGACCTTCGGCCCCTACGCGGCGCCTCGAGTGGGCGAGTTCCGGGGCTTCGGGCGGCTCGCCGAGCTCGCGATGCGGTGCGTCTACCGCCTCGCCGCCGCGACCTCGGGCTTCGACGCCTCCGGCGAGTTCTACCGCAAGGTGCAGGCCGACCCGTGGCGGCCCCGCTACCTGGTGATCCATCCGAGCGGCGCGGTGTCGCGCGGCATCTACGCGATGATGCGGCTCTCGCACGTCGTCGGCACGCTCGCCTAGTCGGTCGCGTCGTCCTCTGCGCCCTCGACGATCTCGCGCGGGCTGGCGTCGCGCCGCGCGGGCTCCGGCGGCCCCCAGGCGTTGAGCTGGTCGATGAGCTGCCGCAGCCGACCGACCGCGCGCCGGTCGAAGTGGAGCGCGAGGCGGGCGTAGCCGGCCGCCTCGGCGGACTCCTGCGGGAGGGGGTCGCTGCGCTCGATCCGGCCGTCGAGCAGCAGATCGGCGAAGCGCTCGTTCAGCGCCTTGAGCTGCGCGGGGTCGGGAGGCGTGCGAACGCGCAGCACCAGCCGTCCGCCGACGAAGCGGCTCGAGTGGTAGTTGCGATAGAAGCCGGTGATCTCGCGCACGGCCTCTCCCACGTCGTCCGTGATCCGATAGAGCGCGGTGTCGGCCTCTCCGATCAGGCGGGGCGCGAGCAGGTGCGCGTCGACGTACTCGGCCCATTCGCGCCAGTAGTGCCCGCCCGGAGCGTCCACGAACACCACCGGCACGATCTCGCTGCGGCCGGTCTGGATCAGGGTCAGCGCCTCGAAGCCCTCGTCGTGGGTGCCGAAGCCGCCCGGAAAGAGCGCGATGGCGTGGGCTTCCTTCACGAAGATCACCTTGCGCGTGAAGAAGTACCGGAAGTTCACGAGCTTGGGATCGCCCGCGATCACGGCGTTGGCACGCTGCTCCCACGGCAGCCGGATGCTCACGCCGAACGACGCCGCGCGCCCGGCGCCTTCCTGCGCCGCGCCCATGATGCCGTCGCCCGCGCCGGTGATCAGCATCCAGCCCGCCGCGGCGATCCGCTGCGCGAAGGCCCTCGCCTGCTCGAAGGCAGGCTCGCCGGGCTGCGTGCGCGCGCTGCCGAACACCGCCACCTTGCGGATCTGCCGGTAGGGCGCGAAGACGCGGAAGGCGTGGCGCAGCTCCTTCACCGCGTTCGACATCAGCTTCAGGTCCGCGCGCGACGCGCCGTCGGAGACGAGGCGGAGCGCCGTCACCAGGAGCTGTCGCACGGACTCGGAGCTGTCGCTCCGGCCGGAGAGCGCCTCGGCGCGTTCGATCAGCGCCTCGAGGTCGCGTTCGAGCCCGGCGTCGGGGACCTGGTAGCGCCGCCGCGTCGACTCGCTCACGGCCACCTGGGACGGGGCAGCCAGCGCGGGACGGCGCTGCAATAGCGCGCATAGGCCTCGCCGAAGCGCCCCCGCAGCGAGGGCTCCTCGTAGAGCACGACGAAGGCGTGGAAGACGATGCAGACCGCCGCGGCGAAGCCGGCGAGCCCCCACGAGGCGAAGAGCAGCGCCTCGCCCCACACGATGCTCGCGACGCCTACGTACATGGGGTTGCGGGTATAGCGATACAGCCCGACCGCGACGAGGTCCTTCGGCGGGTCGATCGGAGCGGGCGTGCCGCGGGCGCGGCCGAAGTCGAAGGCGCAGCGCAGGTAGATCGCGACGCCGGCCGCCATCGGCAGGAGCGCAATCCAGCGCCAGCCCGCCGGGCCCGGCGCGGCGGCGCGCGACAGGATCCACCGGGGCACGTAGACCGTCACCGTGGCCGGCACGACGACCGTGAAGATCAGCGTGCGGAGCCAGACCATGCCGTCTCCGCGCCCGCCGCCGATGCGCGCGCGTGCGCCGCGATCGCGCGCTCCGCCGCGGCCCCGAAGAGCGCCACACCCGCGCGCCGCGGAATCGGCCAGCCGTAGTGGCCCGAGCAGACTCGCGACGCGAACTCGCGAGCCCGCGCGCGGATCGCGTCGGGCGCTGCGCCCTGGCGCAGCGCATGGCGCCACGCGGCGCGGTCCGCATCGAGCTCGAAGAGCGCCCGCGCCAGCCCGAGGCCCACCGGGAATGGAAGCGCGAGGTAGAGCAAGGCGAAGAGCGGCAGCCCGAGCCACGGATGAAGGCCGAGGCCGCACCAGCGCGCCTGACGCGTGTGGCGCGCCTCGTGCACGAGCGTGCGCTCGACGCGCTCCGCGCTCCACGCGGCGGGATAGCCGTGCAGCGGTCCGAGCGTCGTCGCGTACTGCTCGAGGAAGACCCGTTGCGAGATGCCGCCGAAGGTCGCCGCGGACGCGAGGCGCGCGAGGACGCGCCAGTGCCAGCCGTCCTTCGTCTGCAGGCGCACGCTCGGCTCGATCGCCCGCGCCAGCGCGGCGAGGCGTTCCCGCTCCGGGAGCCACCCTGCCGCCGGGGCGCCCGGCCGGCGCGCACCCTCACCCACTCGCGTCGCCTCCTTCGTCGACCGGGCTGCGGCCTCGGGGCGGCAGCGGTCGCGTCGCAGCCAGTATACGCTCAGCTCCGTGCGCGGCATCCTGCATCCGGAGCGCTACCACGGCTCGCCTCGCAAGCGCGGGCCCTTCTTCGAGGGCTGGTACTACAAGCTCGTCGACGCGAGCGAGCGGCAGCGCTGGGCGGTGATCCCGGGCATCTTCCTCGGCGAGCGCGACGCGAGCGGCGAGGCCTTCGTCCAGGTGCTCGACGGGAGCACGGGCCGCGCGACCTACCACGCGTATCGGACCGACGAGTTCCGCGCGGCGCGCGACGCCTTCGACGTGCGCGTCGGAGCGAGCCGCTTCGGCGCCGAAGCCCTCGCGCTCCGGATCGACTCGCCCGAGCGGCCGATCGACGGCGAGCTGCGCTTCCGCGGCCCGGTGCCGTGGCCCGTCCGCTGGCGCTCGCCCGGCATCATGGGGCCCTACGCGTGGGTCCCCTTCATGGAGTGCTACCACGGCGTGCCCTCGCTGGATCACTCGATCGAGGGAAGCCTGCGCATCGCCGGAGAGAGGATCGACTTCAGCGGCGGCCGCGGCTATCTCGAGAAGGACTGGGGCCAGGCCTTCCCCGCCGCGTACGTGTGGATGCAGACCAACCACTTCGAGACCCGAGGCACCTCGCTGTCCGCGTCGGTCGCGATCATCCCCTGGCTCCGGAGCTCGTTCCGGGGCTTCATCGTCGGGCTCCTGCACGAGGGCGTGCTGCACCGCTTCGCCACCTACACCGGCGCGCAGACCGAGGCGCTGGCGATCGACGACGAGCACGTGACCTGGTCGGTGCACGATCGCCGCCTGCGCCTCGAGATGGTCGCCGCGCGCGCCGCAGGCGGCCTGCTGGCCAGCCCGGTGCGGACCGAGATGCACAAGCGCGTCGACGAGACCCTCTCGGCCGAGGTGTCGATCCGGCTCTCGCGCCGGGACGGCGGCGTGCTCTTCGAGGGCCGCGGGCGCTGCGCCGGCCTCGAGGTGCACGGCGACCTCGAGCGCCTGCTCCGGGGCTAACGCCGTTGTCTACGCCGGACGTCTCGGCCTGGGCGCGTCGACTCGACGTCTCGCGCGAGGCGGTGGAGATCTACCTCGCGAGCGACGTCCTCGATCTGCACCTCGACTCGTTCATCTGGACCCGGATCCTCGGCTACGACCTGCACCGGCGGCACGGCCTCGGCCCGACCGCCGGGTGGTTCCTCTCGCAAGTCGACCTCCCGCGCGTCCGCGCGGCCCGGCTCGGCGGCGCCACCTGGGTGATCACCACCAATCCGCTGCGGCCTGCGACGCGCCGCCCGCAGGTGCTGGTCGAGAACCTGCGGCGGCTCCAGGGCATCCTCGAGGGCGTGCCGGGCGAGATCCGCGTGGTGCGCAACGCGGCGGAGTACCGCCGCGCCGCCGCGGAGGGACGTCACGGCGCCTTCCTCGGCATCCAGGGCGGCAATGCGCTGGACCGCGACCTCGACGCGCTCGACCTGATCCCCGACGACCTCGTGGTCCGCATCACGCTCGTCCACCTGTCGTCGTCCCGCATCGGCGTGACGAGCGCGCCCGGCGCCGGCGCCCGCCGCGGGGAGGGGCTGTCCGACTTCGGCAAGGACTACGTGCGGCGCCTCGACGAGAAGCGCATCCTGGTCGACCTCGCACACATCAACCGCGAGGGCTTCTTCGACGCCGTCGCCGTCCACGACCGCACGCTGCCGCTGATCGTGACCCACACCGGTGTCGCGGGCGTGCACCGTCACTGGCGCAACCTCGACGACGAGCAGCTCCAGGCCATCGCGCGGAGTGGCGGCACGATCGGCGTGATGTACCAGTCGAGCTTCCTCGGCGAGCCCTGGTGGGGCGGCCGCTCGGACGCGGTGGTCCGCCACCTGGCGCACATCGTCGAGACCGTGGGCGAAGACCACGCGTCGCTCGGGAGCGACTGGGACGGCGCCATCGTTCCGCCGCGCGACCTGCGCTCGCCGCTCGAGCTGCCGCGCTTGGTCGAGCACATGCTCCGCCGCGGCTGGAGCGCCGAGCGCATCCGCAAGGTCCTCGGCGGGAACTTCCTGCGCGTCGTGGAGGCGATCCGCGGCTAGCGGCGGCGACCCGCGAGGCGCTCAGCCTCGCCTCCCGCGAAGCGGCGCCTTCAGCGCCGCCACGAACTCCGCCGCGTCGCTGACCGCCTGCTCGCGCGAGCCGGCCGCCGCGATCCGAGCCACCAGGGCGCTGCCGACGACCACGCCGTCGGCCAGCTCGCCGATGCGCGCCGCCTGGTCGGGCGTCGCGACGCCGAAGCCGACGCACACCGGCACGTCGGAGACGCGGCGGATGCGGGCCAGGTTCTCCGCCAGGTGCGGCGGGAGCGCGCTGCGCGCGCCGGTGACACCCGTCAGCGACACGTAGTAGAGGAAGCCGCGCGTGCGGCGCGCCAGCATCGCGAGGCGCTCCTCGCGCGTGGTCGGCGCCGCGAGCAGCACCGCGTCGATCCCGCAGGCCTCGAGGGCGGCGAAGAAGTCGGGCTCCTCCTCCGGCGGGAGGTCGGGGATGATCACGCCGTCGACCCCGGCCTCGCGGGCCGCCTCGGCGAACTCGCGCTCGCCCATCGCCAGGAAGGGGTTCGCGTGTCCCATCAGGAGCAGCGGGATCGAGAGGCGCGGGCGCAGGGTCTTCACCAGCCCGAGGACGCGGCGCAGCGTGGCGCCCGCGCGCAGGCCGCGCTCGCTCGCGCGCTGGATCGTCGGGCCGTCCGCCACCGGATCCGAGAAGGGCACGCCGATCTCCAGGAGATCGGCGCCCGCCGCCTCCAGCGCCGGCAGGAGCGCCTCCGTCACGCCGAGGTCGGGATCGCCGGCGGTCACGTAGGGCACCAGCGCCCGCTCGCCGCGCGCGCGAAGGGCGGCCATGCGCTCGCCGATGCGGCCCATCAGGACGTCTTCGCGGCTCGCTCGGCCAGGATCTTGCGCACGGTCGGTACGTCCTTGTCGCCCCGGCCCGAGAGGCTCACGAGCAGGACGGCGTCGCGGCCCAGCGTCGGCGCCAGACGCCGCACGTGGGCGATCGCGTGCGCGCTCTCGAGCGCGGGGATGATTCCCTCGAACCGCGACAGGTAGAGAAACGCGTCCAGCGCCTCCTCGTCGGTCACCGAGACGTAGCTGGCGCGCCCGCTGTCGCGCAGCCAGGCGTGCTCCGGCCCGACGCCGGGGTAGTCGAGGCCGGCCGAGATCGAGTGCGCCGGGAAGATCTGTCCGTCGTCGTCGGCCAACACGAGCGTGCGTTGGCCGTGCAGGATGCCCGGCACGCCGGCGCACAGCGTGGCGCCGTGGCGGCCGCTGCCGATCCCCTCCCCGCCCGGCTCGACGCCGATCAGGCGCACCTCGGCGTCGTCGAGGAACGGATGGAACAGGCCCATCGCGTTGGAGCCGCCACCGACGCAGGCCACCAGCGCGTCGGGGAGACGCCCCTCCGCCTCCAGCACCTGGCGGCGCGCCTCGACGCCGATGACGCGCTGGAAGTCGCGCACCAGCGTCGGGTACGGATGTGGGCCCATCACGGAGCCGATGCAGTAGTAGGTCGTCTCGACGTTCGTCACCCAGTCCCGCATCGCCTCGTTGATGGCGTCCTTGAGGGTCTGCGATCCCGACGTGACAGGCCGGACCGAGGCGCCGAGCAGCTCCATGCGGAAGACGTTGGGCGCCTGGCGCTCCACGTCCTCCGCGCCCATGTAGACCTCGCAGTCGAGGCCGAGCAGCGCACAGGCGGTGGCGGTCGCGACGCCGTGCTGACCGGCGCCCGTCTCGGCGATGATGCGGCGCTTCCCCATGTGACGGGCGAGCAGGCACTGCCCGAGCACGTTGTTGATCTTGTGCGCGCCGGTGTGCGCGAGGTCCTCGCGCTTCAGGTACACGCGCGCGCCGCCGAGGTCCGCGCCGACCCGGCGCGCCTGGAAGAGCGGCGTCGGACGACCCGCGTAGTGGACCAGGAGGTCGTCCAGCTCGGCCCGGAAGGACGGGCTGCCGGTGATCCGCGGCCAGGCCTCCGCGAGCGCGTCGAGCGCCGCGACGAGCGTCTCGGGCACGTAGCGGCCGCCGTAGCGGCCGAAGCGTCCCGGCGGATCCTGCGCCGGCGCCGCGCTCACTCCTTGCCCTCGGCGCGCCGCACCGCCTCGACGAAGGCGCGCATCTTGGCGGCGTCCTTGCGGCGAGGCTCGCTCTCGACGCCGGTCGCGACGTCGACGCCCCAGGGCAGCATGTCGCCCACGCCCTCGATCGCCGTGCCGACCGTCTCCGGATCGAGCCCACCCGCCAGGATCACGTCGTAGCCCTGTCCGATCAGGGTGCCGGCATCGGCCCAGTTCCACGCCTTGCCCTGGCCGCCGCCGTGCGTCGGGTGGTCGAGCAGCAGGATCGAGCCCGGGTAGCGCGCCGCCGCCTCCTCGTCGGCGCCGCGCAGCGCCTTGATGGTGGGGAGATCGACCTGCTCGACGTCCTCGGGCGGCTCGTCCCCGTGCAGCTGGATGCGCTCCACCTCGATGCGCCGTAACACCCGCTCGATCTCGCTCCAGGCGGCGTCCCGGAAGACGGCCACGAGCTCCACCTGGCCAGCGACCCGGGAGGCGATCGCGTCGGCCTGCGCGAGCTGGAGCACCCGGGGCGCTCCCGGCACGAAGTTGAGTCCGATCAGGTCGGCGCCCGCGTCGACCGCGGCCTGCGCGTCGTCGGGACTGGTGATGCCGCAGATCTTGACTCGAACGTTCACGGCCTCCCCCGTAGCTCGGCGAGGGCGCGGCCCACGTCGGGCTCGCGCATCAGAGCCTCGCCGACGAGCACGGCGTCGGCGCCGGCCGCCTCGAGCCGGCGCACGTCGGCGTGCGTGAAGATGCCACTCTCGGCCACCACGACGACCCCCCGGCCCGCGAGCTGCGGGGCGAGCCGCTCGCTGGTCGCGAGATCGGTCTCGAACGTAGCGAGATTGCGGTTGTTGATGCCCACCAAGTCGGCACCCGCGGCGAGGGCGATCTCGAGCTCGTCCGCGTCGTGCACCTCGACGAGCGCGTCGAGCCCGAGGCCTGCGGCCCGCTCGCGCAGCGCCACGAGCGCCTCGGGCGCGAGCGCGCGCGCGATCAGCAGGACGGCGTCGGCCCCGGCGGCCCGCGCCTCGTCCACCTGGTAGGGATCGACGACGAAGTCCTTGCGCAGCAGCGGGAGCGCCACCTCGCGGCGCACGGCCTCGAGCAGCGCGAGATCCCCGCCGAAGTAGCGCCGATCGGTGAGCACCGAGAGCGCCGCGGCGCCGGCGTCCGCATACGCCTTGGCGCAGCCGATGGGATCGAAGTCGGCGCGGATCACGCCGCGGCTCGGCGAGCGGGGCTTCAGCTCGGCGACGACGCGCGGCCGCGGTGCCCGGAGGAGCGACGCGCGGAAGCCGCGCGTGGGCTCCGAAGCGGCGGCCGCCCGCTCGCGCATCGCCTGCGGCGGGACCCGACGCTTGGCGTCGGCGACCTCCTCGCGCTTGTGCGCCAGGATCTCGGCGAGCACGCCCTCGCTCATCGGTGCGTAGCCTCGGCGAGCGCCGAGAGCTTCGCCAGCGCCGCGCCCGAATCGATGCTGGCGCGCGCCTGCGCGAGACCGGCTCCCAGATCCGCGGCGCCCGCCACCCAGAGCGCCGCCGCGGCGTTCACCAGCACGATGTCGCGGCGCGGCGTCGCGGCGCCCGACAGGACCTCGCGCACCAGCCTCGCGTTCTCGCGCGCATCGCCGCCCACGAGGTCGCCGCGCCGGGCCCGCGCGAAGCCGAGCGAGGCGGCGTCGATCACCAGCATCTCGAGCCGCCCGTCGGCCCAGCGCGCCGCGCGGCTCGTGGTCGTCGTCGTGATCTCGTCGAGCCCGTCGTCACCGTGCACCACGAGCGCCGCGTCGGCGCCGAGCGCGGCGAGGGCGCGCGCGAGCGGCTCGACCAGCTCGCACGCGTAGACGCCGACGAGCTGGCGCCGCACGCCGAGCGGGTTGGCCAGCGGCCCGAGGCAGTTCATCAGCGTGCGCACGCCGAGTTCCTCGCGCACCGCGGCGAGCTGGCGCATGGCGGGATGCGCGCGGCGCGCGAACAGGAAGCCGATGCCGACCTCGCGGACGATCTCGGCGGCGCGCGCGATCGGCAGGTCGACGCGCACGCCGAGGGCCTCGAGCACGTCGGCGCTGCCGGACCGGCTGGTCGCGCCGCGGTTCCCGTGCTTGGCGACCGGGACGCCGGCTCCCGCCACCACGAAGGCGACGGCGGTCGACACGTTGAAGGTGCCTGCGCCGTCGCCGCCGGTTCCGCAGGTGTCGATCGCGCGCGCATCCGGCAGCGGCGCGCGCTCGGCGCGCGCGCCCCGCGCGCGCGCCGCCGCGACGATCTCGTCGACGCTCTCGCCCTTGGTGCGCAGAGCCACCAGCAGACCCGCCACGAGCGCCGGGCTGGCCTTGCCGTCCATGATCTCCCCGAACGCCGCCTCCAGGAGCGGTGCCGGCACGTCCTCGCGCCGGGCCGCGACGGCGAGCGCCTCGCGCACGCTCATCCCGGCTCCGCGGTGCCGGCGCAGCGCCGGACGAAGTTGGCGACCAGCGCGCGGCCCGTCGGCGTTCCAATCGACTCGGGGTGGAACTGCACACTCTCCGCCGGCAGCGCGCGGTGTCGCAGGCCCATGACCTCGCCCTCGGGTCCGCGCGCCGACACTTCGAGGACGTCGGGGAGATCGACCTCGTCCACCACCAGCGAGTGGTAGAGCATGGCCTCGAACGGGCGCGGGAGGCCGTCGAAGACGCCGCGCCCGTCGTGCTCGACCGCGATCGCCTTGCCGTGTCGCGGCGCGCGCGACCGCACCACCCGGGCGCCGAAGGCGGCGCCGAGAGCCTGGTGGCCCAGACAGACCCCGAGCAGGGGAACCCCACGGCCCGCGAACGCGCGTGCCGCCGGCAGCGAGAGGCCGGCCTGCTCCGGCGCCCCCGGCCCGGGAGACAGCACCACGCCGTCCGGGGCGCGGTCGCACAGCGCGGCGAGCGGCCCGCCGTCGTTGGGCACCACCTCCACGTCCGCCCCCAGGTCCCCGAGCAGCTGGACCAGGTTGAAGGTGAAGGAATCGTAGTTGTCGATCATGAGGATTCGGAGCGACACGGTGCGGAGCGATCCGGGCGAAAGCCCCGTTGGTATCAAACGCGGGCGACGGAGTCAAAAGATGCCGGACCGATTTCCCTGCTGGGTCAAGGCGCGGGTGGCGCCGCTGCCGCGGCCGGTGAACGGATGCGCCGCGTCGTCGCCGAGGCCGAGCAGCCGGTACTGCAGGTGCCACTGCAGACCGGTCACCACGTTGTCGTCGAACTCGAGGCGCGCGGCCCAGCACCGGCAGCGGGAGAGGTACTCGACCCCGAAGCGATGGGAGAGGCTGAAGCTGTTCTCGAAGCTGTACGAGCCGAGGTACGTGAGCGCCCACTGATGGGTGAGCTGGATGCGCCCGCTGCCGCTGATCTGGTTCACCTTCGTGAACGCGGAGTCGAACCGCTGGTAGCGCTCGTCCTTGAACGCGAAGTCCTCGAACAGCTTCGGGATCTCGTCTTGGGCCAGGTACCGATAGGCGATCGAGAACGAGTGGCCGAACGGATGCGACCACCAGATCTCCGCGAGGCCGTCGCTGAACTGCTTCTTGTCGACCTCGTAGACGCTCTGGAAGCGGAGGGCCAGCCCGGCGGGAAGCTGGGTGGTGCCCTGCAGGATCGCGGGACCCCAGTCGCGCTGGGCGGCCCGGTACTCGGCCGACACGACGATGTCGCCGAACAGCGACGAGTCGTCGAGCCGGAAGAGCCGGTTCTGGATGCCGAAGACGGCGTTGTCGGCCTCCTTGATCCGATCCGACGGATCGAGGATGACGTTGTCGACGTCGAGCTCGCGCAGCCGGTCCTGCGGCACGGCGGTCGGGGGCGTGAACAGCGGATTCCCGTTCTGCCCCGCCCCCGACACGCTTACGAAGGTGAAGAAAGGCATGACGTGGTGCGAGGCAGCGCCGAGATTGAACGGAAGCGTGAGCGCGCCCTGGAACTCCGTGCTCACGTCGATGCGCCCGGTGAACAGGCTGCGGGCCGCCGTGCCCTGCAGATCGGAGTCGTAGTACGTGCCGTAGTAGCCGACTTGCGGCACCACGTCGAAGAGGTCCGCGATGCGGAACGGATAGGACACGCGCGGCTGTACCACCAGGCGGTGACCCGTGTCGGCGAGCGGCTCGCCCTCGTTGAAGCGCCCGTTGAGCTCGGTGATGAAGTCGTCGCGGTTCGCGTCGAAGGTCACCGTGTTGCCGGAGCTGTCGCGCTCGCGGCCGTTCGGGATGCCGTCGGCGCCCGTGTCGTAGAACTGGTCGTCGACCAGCTCGCTGCGCGGAAGGTGGCGGTCGCTCGGGCTGCCGAAGCGCGCGAAGTGCGTGTACTCGACGCCGCTGCTCGCCACCACGCCCGGGACCGCGTCGACCGGCTCGGGGAGCGCCTCGAGCTGGATGTCGGGAAGGCGCTGCAGGAGCATCGGGTCGCGGTCGCGGTCGGTCTGGTTCTGCAGGTCGGTGGCGACCGCGACGCCGCCCGTCAGCGAGAAGCGCTTCGCGTCGCCGAACTGGTTGCCGGCGAAGGCGGACGACTGCATCCACAAGTCCGGCAGGAATCGGGCGAAGTCGCGGAAGTCGAGCGAATAGAGGTTGTCGGACACCGCCGCGCCGTCCACCGCGAGCCAGCCGTGGTCGGGGAGGTCCTGCAGGTGCTTCCACGACGCCGCCCAGCGGTTGTCCGAGAAGGGCGTCTTCGGGTCGTCCGAGTCGATGTCCTCGTCGTGGATGAAGGTGCCATAGAACTCGCCCGTGCCGCGCTCGCCGAACACGTACTCGACGTCGGACGAGGGCTTGAAGCCGCGCTTCTCCTCCCACTCCGCGCGCAGCATCACGTTGACGTTGTCCTGCGCCGCCCAGAAGAACGGCAGCGAGACGTAGCCCCCCGCCTGCTTGGTGCTGCCGAAGTCGGGGAACAGGAAGCCCGTCTCGCGGTCGCGCTTCAGCGGGTAGAAGACGTAGGGCCACCAGATGATCGGGATGCCGAGCACCTGGAACGTCGCGTTCTGTGCCTTGGCGTAGCCGTCGATCTGGAGGTCGGCCTGCTTGGCGGTGAGTGCCCAGGGCTGGCGCGAGTTGGGATCCGGACAGCGGCAGGTGCTGAACTTCCCGTTGACGAACGTGTAGCTCTGATCGCCGGTCTTGTGGATCTCGTCGCCGGACATCACGTAGTTGCTCTTCGCCGAGTCGAGCCGGCCGTGGAACACGACGCCGAGCAGGCTGTCGACGTTGAACGCCATGAAGTCCGACTCGAGCGTGTCACCCGCGGCTCCGACCGCGACCGTCGCCGGTCGCCCCGGCCGCGTCGGCGGAGGAACGGCCGCCCCGAGGTCGCCCTGCACCACCACGACGTGGCCGATCGCAACGCCCTCGTGCGTCTTCTCGTTGAAGATCACGCGGTCTGCGGTGAGGGTGCGTCCCTTCTGGACGATGCGAACGTTGCCGCGCCCGATGTAGACGTCGCGGTCGGCCTGGTACTCGACCTCGTCGGCGGTGACGTCGAAGGCATCGTGGGTATCGCCGGCGGCGATGGAGGCGGGCGCTGCCAGCAGCCAGAGCGCGTGGGCCAACAGCGCGGCGCGGCATCCTGCAGTGCGCCCCAACGAACCGATCCCCCAAGCCCGGGCGGTCGGGCGGGGGCAAGCTACCGCACGCGAATCGCGAGGGTCAACGCATCGCGCCGGAGCCGGTGTCCTCGGCGTCGTCCTCGAGACATGCGGACAGGGCGGCGGGGTCGGGAACCAGGAGGGCGTCGTCGACCAGCCGCACCAGGCGGCGCTCGAAGAGCTCCTGCAGCCCTCGGTGTGCCTCGCGAAGGGAGAGGCCGGAGGCGTCGGCGAGGCTGCGTAGTGTGACCGATGCGCGCGCGCCCTGCGCGGCGGGCTGCGCGCGGCGCACCAGGGTGCGCGCGAGGGGTCGAACCAGGTCGTTCATGCCGAGCACGGCGAGGCGGCGCTCGAGGTCCGCGGTCCGCTGCGCGAGGCGCTCCAGGATGCGGAGCGTGATCTGCGGCCGCTCGAGGCACATCTCGAGCAGCGTCGCCCGATCGAGCTTCAGCAGGCGCGCATCGCTCACGGCGACGGCGCGCACGGTGCGCGCGCGACCGATCAGCGCGTCGGTCTCTCCGACCGGATCGCCGGGTCCGAGCCGGGCCACCAGGCGCGGCTCCGAGCCCGTGCCCGGCTGGAGCAGGACCACCTCGCCGGCCTGCACGACGAAGAGCGCGTCGCCGGGCTCGCCGATCTCGAACACCGGCTCGCCGGCGCGCACCGATACGGCGTAGGCGCGTCGCAGATGGACTCCGGTGGTCTCGCCCGCGGCGTCGGATCGAGCGGTCGCCTTCGCATCCACGCAGGGCATTTCGACCGGGCAAGCGCCGCCCTTTAGGCGGGCTGCCTGCGCATCGAGGATGCCGAAGCTAGGCCGCAGCTCAGCGCTTCGCCGCGGCCACGGAGGCAGCCAGCTCGTCCCGCGTCGCGACGCCGACGTGCAGCGCGGTGACCCGACCGGCGCCGTCGATCACCGCGAGGGCCGGGAAGCCGGGCGCGCCGTAGTCGCGCGCGAGCCGCTCGCTCCCGAGCAGCACGGGATACTCGATGGCGTGCTCCGCGGCGAAGGCGCCCACCGCCTGCGGTCCGTCGGCGTCGACCGAGATCCCGAGCACCACCGCGCCGTCCCTTCCCTGCTCGCGATGGAAGGCGTTGAGGATCGGGATCTGCGCCAGGCAGGGCTCGCACCACGTCGCCCAGAAGTCGACGACGACCACGCGTCCCGCGAAGTCGCCGAGCTTCACCTCGCGCCCGGCCAGGTCCGGCAGTGCGAACGGCGGCGCCGCGACCGGCACCATCTCGCGCCGCTCCGAGCACCCGAGCGGCAGCAGGGTACAGAGCACCGCGAGCACGACACCGCGAGCCGTGACCGACGCTCTCACGGTTCCCTCAGAGGAGCGCTTCCTCGAGCCGGACGACGAGGTCTTCCAGGAACGCGAAGTGCGAGTTCAGCGCCGAGAGCTGGTCCGTCATCACCAGCAGTCCGACGCCCACCAGCAGGGCGCCCGCCGCGAGCTCCAGCGCATGGAAGTGACGGCGCAGCCGGCCGATCGCGCGGAGGAAGCGCTCGAGGCTCCAGGCGGCGAGCAGGAAGGGAACGCCCAGGCCGAGCGAGTACACGACCAGGAGCCCCACTCCCTGCCCCACCGTCTCGCGGGCGCCGGCCAGCGTCAGGATGCCTCCCAGGATCGGCCCGACGCACGGGGTCCAGCCGAAGCCGAAGGCGGCCCCGACGAGAGCGGCCCCGAGCGGTCCGGTCGGCCGCGCCGGCCCTCCGAACCGCCGCTCGCGATACAGCCACGGAATCCGCAGCAGGCCCGCGACGTGCAGGCCCATCACCACGATCACGACGCCTGCGAGCTGGGCGATCCCGATCTCGCTCCCGAAGAGCTCGAGCCGGAAGCCCCGGACCCAGCGGCCGACCAGCGTGGCGGACGCGCCGAGCGCCACGAAGATCGCCGAGAATCCGAGAACGAAGGCGGCCGCCGCGCCCAGCACGCGGCGGCGCACCTGGCTCTCGGAGGCGTGCTCGCGCAGCTCCTCGACCGAGATCCCGGAGACGAGCGAGAGATATGCCGGCAGGAGCGGAAGCACGCACGGCGAGAGCACCGAGAGCAGGCCCGCCACCCAAGCCGTCAGCAGCGAGCCCGCGCTCCAGGCCTGCAACCCGCCTCCGAGCCTCCCGCGCGGAGCCCGCCGCGCCCTAGTTCCAGCCCGTCGAGCCCGTCGACGCCTTGGAGCCGGCCTCGTGCGATCCCTCGGGCGCGGGGCCGTCGGGCGCCGAGCCCACGTCGCCCGACGGCGCCGTCGCGTCGCGGAGGGCCTGCTGCTCGGGCGAGCGCCCGATGAACTCGATCGGCTTGTCGCCGCGGATCTGCTCGGGTGTCAGCCAGTAGTCGCCACGCACCGCCGCGTTGACGATCGGGTCGACGACCTGCTTGTCGCCTCCCGACACCACGTACCCCAGGCCGGCCACGATCGACCCCCCGGCGGCGTAGGCGATCTTGAGCGGCGCGTAGAAGACCGAGGCGATCGCGGCTGCCGCGCTGTCCCCTGCGTTGGAGGCAACGACGACGTTGGAGCCACCGGTGCTCGAGCTTGAGCTCGAGCTCGGCGTGCTCTTGCTGTCGGCTCCGGCGAGTGCGGGACCCGCCGCGAGCAGCCCCGCCACGACCAGCATCGAGATGCGAAACGACACGTTCATCCTCCCCTCGGCAGCCGGGTGGCTGCCTCCCCCTTGAGGGCAGAGTGTGCCCTCCGGCCGCAGGGCTGCAACTCTGCGCGGGAGCTGCCGTTCAGAAGCGCCGGTCGGTGTCGAGCAGGAGCGTCACCGGGCCGTCGTTCACGAGCTCGACCTGCATGCGCGCGCGGAAGCGGCCGGTGACCACGCTCGCACCGAGCCCGCGCGCCGCGGAGACGAGCGCGGCCACGAGCGGCTCTGCCTGCTCGGGCGGCGCAGCCTCCACGAACGCCGGCCGTCGGCCCTTCCGGGCATCGCCGTAGAGCGTGAACTGCGACACGACGCCGAGCGTTCCGCCGACCTCGAGCAGCGACGCGTTCATCCTGCCGTCATCGTCCTGGAAGATGCGCAGGTGGACCAGCTTCGCGCCCAGGTCGGCCGCCGCCTGCTCCGTGTCGCCACGCCCGACGCCGACGAGCGCCAGGAGCCCGGCGCCCATCTCGGCCACCGTCTCGCCGTCCACCTCGACCCGGGCCCGACGGACGCGCTGGACGACCGCCCTCAGGGCCGGTCTTGCTGGGCGAAGCGGCCGCGATAGACGGCGCTGCCCTCGGTGCGCATCAGCACGAGCTGGCAGAGGCGCACGCCGGCGTGGATCTCGAGCGGATGGCCGGCGACGTTCGACATCTCGAGCACCTGCCGATTGGAAACGCCCGGCTGCACGAAGGCCGACGTCACGTGGATCATCAGGCCGAGCCGCGCGAAGCGGCTGCGGCCCTCGAGGAAGCCGCACAGATCGGGCGGCAGCGTGATCCGCTCCACGGTGATGCCGTGGATGGTGCCGCCGGGCGCCAGCACGTAGGGCGCGTCCAGCGTGCGGCGAACGGTGTGCTCGCGGAAGTCGGCGTCGTCGCGGATCGGAATCGCCTCGCCGCCCGGCTCGATCACGCGGATCTCGCGGCCGAGCGTCAGGTCGACGGAGGCCGGGCCGACCTGGTCGGGTGCCAGCGGCTCGATGACGAGACGCCCTTCCGCCATCTCGCGCAGGATCGCGTCGCGGGTGAGGACGGCCATGGGGGGGCGCATGGTACCCTAGGGCCGTGCGCCACCCGTACTTCGACGTGCCGGTGCCGACCGTGATCGGGCATCGCGGCGCGTCCGGCGAGCTACCCGAGAACACGCTCGCCGCGTTCGCACGCGCGCTCGAGCGCGGGGCTGCAATCCTCGAGAGCGACGTTCACGTGACGGCCGACGGCGCGCTCGTGCTGATCCACGACGACGTCCTCGAGCGCACCACGGACGGCCGCGGCCGCATCGAGGACTGGACCCTCGCGGCGATCCGGGCGCTCGACGCCGGCTCCCGCTTCTCGCCGGCGGGCGACGGGCACTTTCCCTTTCGCGGGCAGGGTCTTCGCATCCCGACTCTCGAAGAGGCCTTCGATGCATTCCCGGGCGCGCGCTGGAACCTCGAGCTGAAGCAGGGCCGCCCCGAGCTGATCGAGGGCGCGGTCGATCAGGTGCGCCGCGCCGGCCTCGAGGAGCGCGTGCTGCTGGCCGCCGCCGAGGACGACGTGATGCACGCGCTGCGCGCGCACCTGGCCAAGACGGGCGCGCGGCCCGCCGTCGGCGCCTCGGCCGGCGACGTGCTCCGCTTCGTGCGCGCTGCCCTGGCGGGCGAGCCACC
>Ga0335070_10002359_pt1 | contig 22004 bp, 20 predicted proteins | sample Lox_Sample_13_FD_206722 | JGI IMG/M metagenome (GOLD analysis project Ga0335070, IMG submission 206722) | Soil microbial communities from Loxahatchee National Wildlife Refuge, Florida, United States - Lox_Sample_1.3 | ecosystem: Environmental > Terrestrial > Soil > Wetlands | place: USA...
CGCACCAGCGTGTTGGACGAGCCGCGCACCATGACGCCGTAGGCCGTGAGCCCCTCGAGCTCGTTGTCATCGATGATTGCGCCGCGGGCGTTCTCGGCAACGATGCCCATCGACGCCCCACCATTGATGCGATTGCCCTTGATGACCGCTCCCGCGCCGACCACGTGAACGTCCGACTCGTGCGCGTTGATGAAGTCGTTGCCCTGTATCAGGACCGGGATGTTGCCGGCGACGATGCCAGCGGTTTCCTCGGTGAACTTGTTGTCGTGGATACCGATCACCTCATCATGCGAGTCGGTCGCACTGCGCACGGCCCACAGTCCCGCGTCCTTGTTTTCCGTGAACTCGTTGTTGGCCACCGCAGAGTTGTGCCCCGAGGCGCCGAAACGCACGCCCAGGCGGTTGTGGGTGAAGCGGTTGCGTTCCAGGAGGGTGTTGCTGGCGTTCTCGGCCACTTCGACACCCACATCGCAGGACTCGATTGTCGACCCCGAAAGCCTGAACTGCACGGTCCGCACGAGGATCCCCGCGGCGGGGCAGCGGCTGATGGTGATGGTTTCGATCGATGTGTTGGGTCCCGAGACATCCAGCACGGGTCCCGAATTGAGAAGCTGCGCATCGATGTGCGTCCCGGAGGGTTGACCGACCAGCCGCACGCCGTGTCCGTTCACCAGCGGGGGCAGCGCCGTTTCGACGCGGATCTCCGGCACCTCGAGGCTGATCGTGTTGGGTCCGGACCCGGCGGCAACGATGAACAGTGCTTCACGTAAAGTACCCGGCCCACGATCACCGGCGTTGGTCACGTGGACGGTAACCGCCTTGGCCGTCGTCTGCAGCGGCTGCGCGCGCTGCGTCTCATACCAATGACCGGCGGCCACGAGCGCCGCCAGCAGAACGAATACCGCCGCGGCGACGACGGAGCGACGTCTAATGGCCATTACCCCCTCCCCCGCATTTTCTTTCCAGAACGAACACGGCATGCCAGGAGCGCTGCACCGCCCACCGCCCAATAACGGCGTCGACGGGCAAGGACAGAACCGTCGTCAGCGCGATCAGGCCCATTGCCACCACTCTTGGCAGGCGACGGACGTATGGCAGCAACCAGGTGCGGAACGGCGCAGGGTCCACACCTGTCAATGCGTGCACCTGCAGACCGCAGTCGTCGATGAGCCGCAGATACTCGGAACGCGCGCGCGCACGGAACACGCTCGTGTCGCACCGGTTGACGGCTTCGGAGGGCGCGGCCTCCAGCAGTACCATGCGGCCACCGGGAGCGAGATGCGCGGTCATCGCCAGCAGTGCACTACGCAACGCCGCCGAATCGAGAATGTGCTGGAGAACGGTCACCCCGAGGATGAGGTCGAACTGAGCACCCACATCCAGGCTGGCTACGTCCTGGACCTGGAAGCGGCAAGTCGGCGCGACACCTTCGCTGGCGGAGCGCTTTTGCGCCTGCGCGATCATGGTGGGGCTCAGATCTATACCGGTCACCACGGCACCACGGGCGGCCAGCAAGCGGCTCCACCGCCCAACGCCGCAGCCGACATCCAGCACGCGACTGCCCGCCGGCACACGCAGCCAGCGTCGCAGGGCCAGATACTGCTCAAGATGGATGGCGCGGTTGTAGAACGCCGGCATGCCGTAGGCGCATACGGCGGCAAGTCCGGCCCCTTCGGCGGCGAATCGCCGAGCGCGATCCTCCCAGTAGTCACTGGGGAGGTAGAGACTGGGAGCGGGAATGCCGCGCACGCTCATTCGAGGGCCCTCATCTTCCCGGCCGCCACGCTCGTCGCGGCTTCATAGTGATCGTGGTAGACCCGCCGGCCGAAGAGCTTCAGGGCGAAGAAATTCCCGAACCCAACCGTCATCGGCACGATGTGGGTCATCGCATAACACAGGTACAGCGGGACGATCGGAGCGGTGTAGACCCGCTCTTCCTTCGGAACACGGGTGAACAGCGCGATTACGCCAAGAGCCAGGTAACTGGTGACCGCGGCCGTGAAGTACTGCGGGTTGATGAGGCTGCCGGGTGGCAGCAGATCATCGAGCAAGAGCGCATTCAGCCCGGAGAGAAAGCTCAACAGCAGCAGCCCCGCGCTGACGATCTTCACCAGGTGCATGGCCAGCGAGAGTCCGCCGACGTAGATGACATAGTGATAGAACGCGAACGGTGAACGGCGGCTGATGCGCAGGATCTCGGGGAAGCGCTCCGTGTAAACCTTGAGAAGGCCGTGATACCAGCCTACACGCTGCGAGAACCAGCGTTGCAGCGATCCGGGACCTTCGGTACTGATGACGAGCCGCCCGTCGTAGTAGATCCGCTCGCCCTGACTCAGCAGGATGACCGCGTTCTCGAAATCTTCGGCGTACACCGACAATGAGTGTTGTTCGAGTGCCCGCTCGAGTGCACTGCGGCGGTAGAAGGAGACGCCGGAGGTGATGCTGAAATCCGCCAGACTCTCGCGGCCCACACGGAAAGCCAGTGCGTACTCGAAAGCCTGGAAGCGTGCCAGAAAGCCGTCCGGCTCGATCATGATGCGGGGACAGGCGGCCGCGGCACCGGACTGCTGGAAGTCGCTGACGAACTGCTCGATGTCGATCGTGCTGCCCTCGCCCAGACTGCGAATGCGGATGTCGGGATCGATCACCATGACCGTCTCGATGTGCGCCGGCAGCCGTTCGAGCAGTCGGCGCAGCGCCGCGGGCTTGCGCCGATTCACCCCATCGTCGAAGCACCGCCAGCCCGCCTGCCTGAGGCGCAAGACCGTGTTGTCCGTCGAGCCATCGCTGATCAACCAGACGCGATCCCGGAAAGAGGCGAAGGCGGTCATGAAGTCCTCGAGGTGATCCTCGAGGTTGTAGACCGAGGCGATGATCGCGAATGGCGAAGATGGCATCATCTGGCGCATCTCGGGCGGCAGGATGGCGGCCAGATTGATGGAGACGTTGCCGTTCTGGCTGGAGGTCGAGATATCGCCGGCCGCGACCGTGTGCCGCCGGCGCATGTAAACGCGCAACGCGTAATCGATCGCGTCGGTGTAGACGATCAGGTTCGCGACGGCGAACAGGAATATCGAGAATCCGACCGCGCGCGCATTCACCACCGACAGTACGATCCACCCGGCCAGCAGCCCGACCACCGCGAGCGGTGCCAGTACCGACCAGCCGCGGAGGAATTTCATGCGGTGGCGGCCGCCAGAGGCGGCGCTTCCTGTGGGAGCATGGGCAGCCGTGCACACAGTTCGGCACGGATCTCCGCCTCGGTGGCTATGACATGCCCGTGCTCGGCCATGACGGGCAGCGCGCTCAGGATCCACAGCAGCGAGCGCACGCGCGACGGCAGGTGGGCGACCTGACTTTCCAGGGGTGCGAGCAGCTCCTCGAAACGATGTTCGATGCGCAGAATGGCGTCCGCCACCGCCGGATCGCACGGCAATATCTTGGCCGCCTGATCCCATGAGAGTGACGTGCCCGCGATCTGCCGCCTGGTGTAGTGGGTGTACGGCAGCAGCGAAGCGTCTCTGGCGAAGGCGGCTCCCGAGAACGGAATGACGTACGGATACATACCGATCTCACAACCGGCGCGCAGCCAGCGGTACGCCTCGCGCAATGTCTGCGCCACATCCGCGATCTGCGACTGCGGCGAGCTCAGGATGAGATCCAGGAAGGGCGTGATACCGACCGCGCGCGCCGCCGACAGCATCGGCTCGATGTGCCGGTGGATGTGCGCCTTGTTGAATTCCGCCAGCACGCGGGGCGAGAAGCTCTCGATGCCAAATCCCAGTACCCGGAAGCCCGCGCGGCGCATGGCTTTGAGTCGCTCGACCGACATGGCATCGATGCGGTTCGTGCTGATGAACTGCAGTTGCGCCGGCAGGCGGCCAGCGTGTTTCGCCGCGACGATGGCCTCGCACAGCGGCAGCAGACGTCGGTCCTGGGTGAAGGTGAAGATGTCGTCCTGGAAGATGATCGTGCGCGCGCGCGGATGAGCTGCGACGATCCGCTCGATCATGGTGAGGCACTCGGCGGCATCCAGGCGCGCGATGGCCGCGACGCTTCCCTGCGCCTCGTGCAGGAAATTGGTGGCCGAGCAGAACGTGCAGCCCATGGGACAGTAGTTGAGCGTGATCAGGCGGATGGAGCGGATCTCCGCCAGATGCGCTTCGCGCGCCGCCTTGCTCGGCAAGGCACCGATGCGGTACGCCGCTTCGAGTCGCTCCCAGTACGCGGCGTAAGGCATGCGCTCATAGGGCGTCTGGAAAATCGCATCGCGCAGTTCCTCGCGGCTGAGCGCGGTCTGGGGCATCGAAAGGATCCGCCCATCGGCCGTGCGCTGGGCCGTGCCAGTGATGCCTTCAAGCGGCTGACCTGCACGCCAGCGTGCCACCAGTTCCAGCAGTGGCCGCTCGCCCTCGCCCAGGATCACCCGATCGAAGGGACCCAGTTCGTACATCAGCTCGGGCCGGAAAGTCGCCTCCATGCCACCTGCCACCATGAAGGCTCGCGGCGCCATGCGGCGCACGATGTGCGCCAGTTCGAGATCGAAACGCAGGGTCATGCCGGTGGTGGAGACACCGACGATGTCCCAGTTGCCGCCGAGCAGCTCGCGCTCGAGCGCGCGCTGCGGCGGTTCGCGGCAGCAGTTCGGATCGAACACGCGGGCGCGCACACCCTGGGCCGCGAGCACGCCGGCGAGGCGCCACACCCCGAGCGGCGGCGCGAGAAAGGTGTATTCACCGCAATGCGGATCGTAAGGTCCGATCAGCAGAACATCGGGCATGCCTGCAGTATTCACGTCGATCGGGCTCCTTCGCTCGGCCCCTCTCGCGGAGGGACTCATCCCCAGGGCTCACGTTGTGATCGGACGCAAAAGCCGCAATAAGTGTGCCCAGTCTTGGCTGGCGCTCGTTTCGCGGAAGGGCAGCGGCTCAGAGGAGTCTCGTCCTCACCCCGACCCGGGTCAATGCTGTACGAAAACAGAAACCGCGCGAGCGGTTACAATGTTGTCCAGCTCGAGCTGACGCGGCACGAAGCGTGATCGCTGCAGTGCGGAGCGATGTCGCTTCGCCGCACGGCATGGCGCGTGACAGGACGCTGCTGCGGTGCGACGGATCATGCACGGTTCGAGGCCGCGACCGCCATCGGCGCGGACACCAACATGTCAGTAGGATCGGGACGGGGGAGCAAGATGGCCGAACAGGTTGATGCGATCATCATCGGCGGTGGCCACAACGGCCTGGTGTGCGCGGCCTATCTGGCGCGCAACGGCCTCAAGCCGCTGGTGCTCGAGCGCCGCCCGGTAGTGGGTGGCGCGGCGGTCACGCAGGAGATCGCGCCGGGATTCCGTGCGTCCACGTTCTCCTATCTCATGAGCCTGTTGCATCCGCGGATCCAGTCCGATCTGGATCTGAAGCGGCATGGCCTGCAGATCATGCCTTGCAGCGACATGCTCTCGCCGCTCGACGACGGCAATTTCATCGTCTTTTCCGACAACGTGCCGCGTACTCAGGCGAGCTTCGCGCGCTTCAACCAACACGATGCCGACGTCTATCCGGAATTCGACCGCTTCCTGAACGAGAACGCGCGCCTGTTCCGGCGGCTGTTGTGGGAGACACCGTTCGATCCCACCGGGCGTGACTGGCGCACCTTCAAACAGGCAGCGGGCTTTCTCTACCGCAACTGGCGCATCGGCGGGAAGATCTTCCGCGTGCTCGACATGCTGTCCATGAGCGCGTACGACTTCCTCACCGAGTGGTTCGAGGACGATCGCATCAAGGCGGTCCTCGCCTACTACGCCTCGATCGGTACGTTCGCGGGGCCCAGGACCCCGGGATCGGCCTACGTGATCATGCACCACATCATGGGAGAGAACGCCGGTGCCGGCGGCTGGGGATTCATCCGCGGCGGCATGGGATCGATCAGTGAATCGATCGCGTCAGCCGCGCGCGAGCTCGGCGTGCAGATCCGTACGGACAGCGGCATCGCCGAAGTGAAAGTGAGCAATGGTCGCGTCACGGGAGTCATGACCACGGACGGCCGGACCTATCTCTCCGAGCGCGTCATCTCCAATGTCAACGCCAAGACCCTGTACCTGCAGATGGTCGGCGCGCAGCATCTGCCGCCAGAGTTGGTTCGCGACATCACCACTTACCGGACCTTCAGCACGGCGTTCAAGATGAACATCGCGTGCGAGCGTCCACCGCAGTATGCGTGCCTGCAGCGTGCGTTGCGCGACGATGCGCTGGCGGGCTGGACTTATCCCACCTACGTGCACATCGGACCGGATATCGACTATCTGGAGCGCGCTTACGACGATGCCAAGTACGGAAGCTATTCAAGCCACCCCTTCATAACACCGGTGTGCCCCACTATCGTGGACACGACCCTTGCGCCTCCGGGCAAACACATCGTCAACCTGTTCGGCGGCCACGCACCCTACGAATTGAAGAACGGCGACTGGGCCACCGAGAAGGCTCGATTCGAGAAGGTGGTGCTGGATACGGTCGATCGCGTGGCGCCCGGATTCTCGCAGGACGTCATCGCGCGGCAGTTCCTGATCCCGCCTGACATCGAGACTATCGTCGGCCTGCCGCAGGGTCATATCTTCCAGGGAGAGCTGTCGACGGATCAGCTGTTCTTCCAGCGACCCGCGCCGCACTGGGCGGACTATCGCACACCCGTGCGCGGCCTCTACCTCTGTGGCGGCTCGGTTCACCCGGGCGGTGGTGTCTCGGGCATTCCCGGCTACAACGCGGCGCGCGAGGTGCTGCGTGATTGCGGCCGGCTTGGCACGATGCGCTACGCGGATACTTAGAGCCGGCACACGGCGGTGGCGGCACACGAAGGTGGCGGCACACGGCGGTGGCAGCATGCCGCGGTGGCAGCACGCCGCGGTGGCGGCACGCCGCTGAACCGGCAACCGAGCTAGAACCAGCGCAGCGCGGGGAAGCGGGCGAGCGCACCCAGCGCGACAAGTATGAGCGCCACGCCGAGGTCGGAGACCATGGCCACGGTCTGCAGGGACGTCCGCTCCGCATGCCGCCAATGGTTGATTCCTGCCAAACCGTAGAACACGACTCCGGCCACCGCGGCCGGCCAGACCCACGCTGGATTGGCGAGGCTCGCGATGCCGATGCAACCGAGTGCGGTATTGCCGAATCCCAGCTCGCGCACCAGGAAGGTCGCATCGGGACTGTGCAGGCCGAGGATGATCTGCGCCGTATAACGGGGTTGCAGCATCTGCCGCACGCCCGCCAGCAGCAGGCGGATGCCCACCGCCCAGAACACGAACCATTGACAGGCAACGAACAGCAGATCGCCGGTCGTCAGGCCGTAGACCCGGTCGAGCGCGACGCAGCCGACTGGCAGGACGAACATGAGCAGCACGATCATCGTCACGTAGGTCCGTGCTCCACTCATGAGAGGCGCCGGCGGAAGGCGAGCAGTTCGCGGCGCCGCTGGGGACTGGTCTTCGGCCAGCTCAGCCGCAGACCCTTGAGGGTCTCGAGAACGATGCTGGACACAATCAGCCGGGCATTGCGCTTGTCATCGGCGGGCACGACGTACCAGGGCGACTCCTTCGTGCTGGTGGCGCTCAGGCACTGTTCGTAGGCATGCATGTATTGCTTCCAGTAACCGCGCTCCTTGATGTCGTCCGTGCTGAATTTCCAGTTTTTCTGCGGCTCATCGATGCGGGCCAGGAAGCGCTTGCGCTGCTCTTCCTTCGACATGTGCAGGAAGAACTTCGCAACCCGTGTACCGTTCGCATGCAGATGTTCTTCCAGGCTGGATATTGACCGGTAACGCGTGCGCCAGACGTGCTTCGCATCGGGTCCACTGTCGGGTAGACCCTGCGCGCGCAGCAGTTCCGGATGCACGCGTACGATGAGCACGTCCTCGTAGTATGACCGGTTGAATATGCCGATCTTGCCGCGCTCGGGCAGGTCACGCGTGGTCCGCCACAGAAAATCATGCTGGTACTCGGTGGCGCTCGGATGCTTGAAGCTGAACACCTGGCAGCCTTGCGGATTCACACCTGACATGACGTGCCTGATCACTCCATCCTTGCCGGCCGCATCCATGGCCTGGAAGATCAGGAGCACGGCATAACGCCCCGAGGCGTAGAACAACTGCTGCAGGGAACTCAGCTGCCCCACGTGGTCGGCGAGCATCTGCTGGTAGTGAGCATCGGACTCGTATGCCGGTTTCACCTTCGTGGGCCACGACTTCAGGTTGATCTTCCCGGCGCCCGGCACGCGGTAATCGTCTGAGCGGATCTTCATGTGGGTCTCATCTGCGATACCATGGGGAGGTCTGCGGCGAAACGAGTCGAACGATGAACACCAACAAAGCATGGGGAATGCTTGCGCTCGCCTGCGGCTGGCTGCTGTCGGCCACGGTGTCCGGCAGACCGGAGGAGAAAATGGACTTGCCCGACTGGAACCGGACCCCGGTGGAAGACCGCGATCTGGGTCACGGCGTCCACATGCTCGAGAGCTTCGGTGGCAACATCGGGGTGCTCGCCGGAGACGAGGGAGTGTTCCTGGTGGATGCGGAGTGGCCGCAGCTGCACGCGAAGGTACTCGCCGCCGTGGCGCACATCTCCAGGCGGCCGATCCGCTACCTGATCAACACTCACTGGCATTGGGATCACGTGGGCGGCGATGCGCTGTTCGCCAGGGCCGGCACGGTGATCTACTCCAGTCCGGAGACGCGGCGGCACATCGTGGAGGCACAGGCAAGCGGCACCGAAGGGCAGCCCTACGCGCCGGATCCTGCGGGCATCCCCTCTGTGACGATTGGCACCGGGACGCAATTCCACATCGCAGGGCAGACCGTCGAGATCATTCATGCCCCGCCCGCCCATACGGACGGGGATCTCATCGTGCGATTCGTCGAAGCGGATGTGATTCAGACGGGCGACACGTTTTTCCACGGTTTCTATCCCGATATCGACCAGCCTCACGGCGGCACGATCGACGGCATGATCGCCTTCTACGACACACTGTACAAGCTGTGCGGCCCGGGGACGAAGATCATTCCGGGGCATGGGCCGCTTGCGAACCGCGACGACGTGCGCGAATACCAGGCCATGCTGCGGGAAGTCCGTAAGCGGGTGGCCCACGCCGTGGATGCGGGCATGACCGAGGAGCAGCTGCTGGCTTCACACCCCCTGGACGACCTGGATCGCAAGTGGGGCGGAAATCTGATCAAGCAGCCCTACCTGCTCGCCATCGTCTACGAGGAATTGAAGGCGCGCGGCACCGGAATGGGCAAGGCGCCGCAGTGATCGAGCGGCCCGGCGGCTACATCGCCGAGCACTTCTGCGAGCCGAGCGACACCTTGGAGACGGACTTGCCGTAGCGGCGCGTCGTCACCGGGGCATCATGGTCTCCGGCGGGCACGTCGACCTGCACCCTGTCAACATAGGAAGCACCATCGGTGAATCCGAGTTGCAACTGCAGTTTGCAGCGGTAATTCGGGTTACCCGCTTCGTTGACGGCGAAGACCTGCACCGTCACGCCGAACCGATCGGTCGTGTCGGCTACGGGAGTGATCACGGGGCGCTCCGCGCCTGCAGCGGGCGCTGGTGGCCGCAGGCTGGCCCATTGCGCGGCAGAAGCGCCGGACTGCGCTGACGGTGCGGCGCTCGCAGTCTGTGCGGCAGCTGCACCGGCGGTAGCTGCAACTGTCGTAGCCGGTGCAGGCGCTGGTGTAGCAGGTGCGGCCGCGGCTGCGGGGGGCGCCGAGGCAGCAACCCCATTTGGCCTCGCGGGAGCCATCGCCGCTACGGCCGGAGCCGCTGCAACTGCAGGAGCGGCTGCCGAAGCCGCTGCGGTAGACGACGACGCGCCCATCACACAGTGCGGGGCACCGGCGGGATACTGCAGCAGGACGATTCCGGATTTGTAGTCGCCCCGATCGTAGAACGTGCGGGCGTCCTGGTAGAGATGATCGCTTCGGTCACCACAGTCGCCCACGACGTTCCAGGTTGTCACAACACCCTTGCCGCCGGGTATGCGCAGCGTGGGGGTGCCCGGAGCTGGCTTGGCGGTCGTCTTTGGTTCGTTCGCATAACACAGGTTGAAGTTCGCGGACTCACCGCGCTTCAGCAGCCGCTGATAGACGTCACCGCGGTGGCTCCAGTTCTGTGCCGGGCAGTCGTTGTCGTGGAACTGCAGTACCACGTCGTGCCCGGTCCGGTTACAGAAGGCAACGCTCCAGAAGGATGACTGGCCCGGTTCAGGCGCCGAGCCGGTACAGGGCGAGGCATCCTCACGGGACGCCTCCTGAGCTTGTGACCCCGCGGAGGCCATCAGAAGCATCGCCAGGGCGCCGGCATACGGGACCGATCGAAGGCTGGACATCCGCACCTCGCTTGCCGGTATGGGCTCGTTGTGTTCTTCCGGCGCAGGCCGACCTTGCGACAGCGGCAGGCGAATTGCAATGGGCACGGAAAGCCCCAACAATCCTGTTCCATCACCGATGCAGGGCCATGCCATGACGAAGTTCGACCTGACCCCGCCCACCGATGCCCAGCGACGCGACATCACTGCCGGGCTCAGCAGCGATGAACGCCGGGTGCTGCTCCAGCACGGCACCGAAGCGCCGTTCTGCGGAGTGTTCCTCGACAACAAGAAGGACGGCACCTACACCTGCCGCTTCTGCGGCCTGCCCCTGTTCCGGTCCAATGCTAAGTTCGATTCGGGTACCGGCTGGCCGAGCTTCTTCCGGCCCTACGACGAGTCGCACATCCGCCGCCTGCGCGACACCAGCTACGGCATGGTCCGCGTGGAGGAAGTCTGCGCTCGCTGCGGCAGCCACCTGGGACACGTCTTCCCCGATGGTCCGCCCCCTACGGGGGAGCGGCACTGTCTGAATTCCGTGTCGATGTTGTTCACTGAGAAGGGGCAGCCACTGCCCGACGTGCTCAAGCGCGGCGCGCCAGAGGGTGCGGTGGATTCGGCGGGTTGATGCGGCGGCCGGGCGGATCGTGCAGATGAGGTGAACCTTGGGGTTGACGCGGAAGGTGGATCGCTGATGGGAAGTTCCGCTCGCCCCGCGCCGGTCGCCATCTCCAAGGCGCAGGCGCGACGAATCTGGCTGCGCGCGCAACGTCTCGATACTCCCGCGCCATTCGGCGACGGTCCGCAGGCCGTCCCGGCCGCGGTCAGGCATCTGGGTTACGTGCAGATCGACACGATCAACGTGATCGAGAGGTGCCACCACCACATTCTGTTTGCACGCATACCGGGTTACCGCCGCGAGTATCTGCAGCAGGCGCAATCAGTGGACAAGACAGTGTTCGAGTACTGGACGCACGCGCTGTCCTACATCCCGACCGAGACTCTGCGGTTCTACGTGCGCGACATGAAGCGCTACTGGAAACGGCGCAGCGTCTGGTTTGCGCGAGTCACCGAACCGGACGTGCGCAGGGTCATGCGTCGCATACGCCACCAAGGCGCTCTGTCGGTCCGCGACATGGACGACAAGGTGCTCGTGGACAAGGCGCACGCCTGGGCGAGTCGCAAACCATCCAAACACGCACTCGAGCTGGCGTTTTTTCGCGGGCAACTTACCATCAGCGCGCGCAGCGGCATGGTCAAGACCTATGAACTGATCAGCCGCCACTTCGGCTGGCAGCGGCCGCCACGGTCGGCTTCAGAGCAGGAAACGCTCGGCTATCTGCTCGATCGTGCCCTGCAGGCGCAAGGCCTCGTCAGTCCGGATTCGGTCTGCTATCTCGATGCGGGGCGCAAGCCGGCGCTTCGGCGGCTTATCGACCGTCGCGTAAGGCGCGGCGAGTTGGTGCCGGTAGCGGTCGAGGGTGCGGACAAGTTGCCGCACTGGGCCCGGCCCGAAACACTCGAGACCCTGGGCGAGCTGCCTGAGATCTCCAACGACACGGTGCACGTGCTGTCACCGTTCGATCCGCTCGTCAACCAACGCAAGCGCCTGCAGCTGTTCTTCGAGTACGAGCACTGCTTCGAGGCCTATCTGCCGAAGGCGAAACGCAAATACGGATACTTCGTCTGCCCGGTGCTGCTGGGCGACCGGATCGTCGCCGGACTGGACCTCAAGACCGACCGCGAGCGCGGTCGCCTGCTGGTCCAGAAATGGAACTGGACGCGGCACGCCTCGAAGCGGGCCGACGGGCCCGTGATTGAGTCCGCGCTGGAGCGGTTCGAGCGGTTTCAGCTGGCGCGGTGAGCTATTCCAGCAGGCGACGTACCTCGGTCCCGGCCGACAGAGGCCGCACGCGCCGCAGACCGCCCGCTATTCCAGTACGAGCCTCGGCAGGTACAGCGACACCGTCCAGTTGGGCAGGTCGACGATCTCGCTGATACGCAGGTCCGCACACACGCTGCACAGCATGTAGGCCTCCATCGCCGGCATCCCATGCTGGCGGCCCAACAGATCGATCATCGAGCGCACGGCACCGCGCGCGGCGGTCATGAGATCCGGATCGATTCCCGTCGTGACCTCGTAACCCTTCGAATCGATGTGGCGGGTGACCGGACCCGGGGTCCTGAACCGTGGGAAAGCCAGCGGAGTCTGCTTGATCAGGTCGAACTTCAGCGCCACCGACATTTCGCTCTCGATCGCCGTCCCGCACACCTCCCCGTCTCCTTGCGCGGCGTGCGTATCGCCGACCGAGAACAACGCGCCTGGGACTTCTATGGGCAGAAAGAGCTCGGTGCCTTGCGCCAGATCGCGCACGTCCATGTTGCCGCCCACTCGCCTTGGAGGTACCACGCTGTGCACACCCGCCGCGGCAGGCGCGACCCCGATTGTTCCGGTGAACGGCTTCAGCGGAATCCGGCCCCAGCGGCCCAACATCGCAGGCGCCAGCGACTGCGCGTCATACTCCCAGGCCCGCAGCGCCGGCTCCGGAAAGTCCTCCGCCAGCAGCCCGAACCCCGGAATGTTCGCCGTCCATCCCCATCCCGACGGCTTGAAGGAGAGCAATGTCACCTTGAGAACATCTCCCGGCTCCGCGCCGTCCACGTAGACCGGTCCGGTCACGGGATTGATCTTGCCGAAGTCCAGCTTCGCGATCGATGATGCGTCCGATTTGCGGTTGAGCTGACCGCCCGACGCGTCGTGGACTTCGAATTCCACAGCTTCACCCGGCGCGATGCGCAAGGTGGGGACGATGGAGTTGTCCCAGCCGCAGTGATGCCGGTGGCGGTGGATGGTATGTGTCGGGGTCACCACTGTGTCTCCGGTCGGGCGCTCAATACATGCGGGCAGCCGCAATTCTCGCAAATTGACCTCGGCAGCGGGTAGCGAAAGCGCCGCTTTCACTGTTGCCGCCGTCCGTGTCATAAGCAGCCTGCCTGCTCCGCCCAACGTCAATCGCGAATGCGGATGCGACGCTCTTCCACAATCCAGAGCGTGCCCGTCAAAGATTCCTGTGGCAGTAGATCCAATACACGATGGATTGCGGCTTCGATCGTGACATGCGCCTGGTTCGGCAAGCGGAACACGACGATGCCCGGATACTTCGCCGGTGGGTACGTCAGGATATTGGAGAAATCCAAGTCTAATGTAATGAGGGCGCGCTGCTCTCGGCTGCACACATCGATGATGTGTTCGTCTGGCTGGCCGCCCAGTGCTTGTCGGACCACCGAGTGAGCGTCGTGTCCGGTCGCTTCGAACATCGTCGCCAGTGAAGGCGACAGATTCTCGTCAATCTTAAATTTCACGCCGCGGTCAGCACGACACGCTCGCGCGCCAGCTCCGCCGCGTACGCGATTGCAGCCGTCACGTCTTCCCTACGCAGGGTTGGATAGAGGCGGGAAATCTCATCGGGGGTTTGACCCGCAGCGAGGTTATCCAACACCACGGACACCATGATACGGGTGCCCTTGATGCATGCCTTGCCGTGGCAGATCGCCGGATCGATGCTGATTCGAGTTCGCCAGTCCATAGCTCCAGTATCCTCACCGGGACTAGAAGGTCAAGCCGGTGAGCATGAAACCATAGATTGCTGATTATATTAAATTTCTAGCCGGCATCGCAGGGGGCGAGATGGCGCGCAAGCCGTGCCCTGCGGGGCGGCCAGCAGCCGTTGCTAAGTTCCTCTGAACCTCCGCGCGACCACGTACACCTCTCGCGACCGCGCACGCGACGCGGCCGGCTTGCGGACGAAAATCTTCTCGAATGATGTGCGCAGGTCCTTCAGGTAGGCATCCGATCCTTCCCCCTGGAACACCTTCACGACAAAATCGCCGTGCGGCTTCAGCACTTTTCGGACCAGATCCAATGCCAGCTCGACCAGGTAGATGGATGAAGCCTGATCCGCCGAGTCGATGCCGCTGATGTTGGGCGACATGTCCGAGAGAATCAGATCGGGCGCGCGGCCACCCAGGCCTGCCATGATCTGCTCCAGCACGGCCTCCTCCGTGAAGTCACCCTGGATGAATTCCACGTTACGCAGCGGCTCCATGGCCAGGATGTCGGTGGCCAGCACCCGCCCCTGATGTCCTACCAGTCGCGTTGCCACCTGCGACCACCCGCCCGGGGCGGCGCCCAGATCCAGAACGAACATCCCGGGCCGCAGCAGATGGTCCTTCTCATTGAGCTGGAGGAGCTTGTAACTGGCGCGCGAGCGATAGCCGTCCTTCTGCGCCTGCTTGACGTAAGGATCGTTGACGTGCTCCTGCAGCCATTGGCCGCTGCTTTTCGATCGTGCCATGGGTCCGGAAGGATACGGGATCCGGGCTGACGGCAGGCAGCCGCCTGAGGCCCGCTGACGCTATAATGGCGCTGCATTTGAGCTGATCTGAACTCCTCTGCCGGACATGACCGGCCCAGGATATCCGCCTGATCCGCATCACCGAACTGTCGATGCCGCTCGAAGCCGATGAGCAGGCTCTGCGCGCAGCCATCCTGCGCCGGCTGAAGATTCCGGACGGCGATCTGCTTGATTTCACCGTCTTCAAGCGCAGCTACGACGCGCGCCGCCGCAGCGAGACGATCACTTTCGTGTATATCGTCGACCTGGCCGCACGGGACGAGACCGGAATTCTCCGGCGCATGGCCGGCGACCGAAACGTTCACCCCGCCCCGGACACGGCGTATCACCCCGTCGGGCACGCATCGGCCGATGTGAAGGAGAGACCGGTCGTCATCGGCTTCGGGCCGTGCGGCGTATTCGCCGCACTGATCCTGGCTCAGGCGGGCTTCAGGCCCATCGTACTGGAGCGGGGCCGCGAGGTTCGCCGGCGCACAACCGACACCTGGGCGCTATGGCGCAAGAAGCAGCTGACTCCGGAATCCAACGTGCAGTTCGGCGAGGGCGGCGCGGGCCTGTTCTCCGACGGCAAGCTCTACAGCCAGATCAAGGATCCGAAGTTCTACGGTCGCAAGGTGTTACACGAATTCGTCCGCGCCGGCGCACCGGCGGAGATCCTGTACGTCAGCAAGCCTCACATCGGCACATTCCGGCTGACGGGCGTCGTGGAGCGCATGCGCGAAGAGATCATCTCGCTCGGTGGAGAAGTGCGCTTCGAGAGCAGGGTAACGGACCTGTTGCTCGAGAATGGCCAGATTGAAGGAGTGATACTGTCCAACGGTGAGCATCTCATGAGCCGACACGTCGTGCTCGCCCCGGGGCACAGCTCGCGCGACACCTTCCGCATGCTCGCGCGACGCGAGGTGTTTCTCGAGCCCAAGCCGTTCTCGATTGGATTGCGGATCGAGCATCCGCAATCCATGATCGACCGGGCGCGCCTGGGCAGGTACGCCGGTAATCCGGCGCTCGGTGCCGCCGACTACAAACTGGTCCACCACGCCAGCAACGGGCGGGCCGTCTACAGCTTCTGCATGTGTCCTGGCGGTACCGTGGTCGCTGCAACCTCGGAGCCGGAGCGGGTCGTGACCAACGGCATGAGCCAGTATTCCCGCAATGAGCGCAACGCCAATGCCGGAATCGTCGTGGGCATCAGCCCCGAAGCCGATTACCCCGGTGGACCGCTCGCGGGTATCGAACTGCAGGAGCGACTCGAGTCTCACGCGTTCGTGCTTGGGGGCAGCGACTATTGCGCACCGGGACAGCTCGTCGGTGATTTCCTGCGCGGTGTAACCTCGACACAGCCTGGTCAGGTCGAACCTTCCTACCAGCCTGGCGTCAGGCTGGGTGACCTGACGACGGCACTTCCCGACTACGCGATTGAAGCGATCCGCGAGGCCCTGCCGGTGTTCGGACGCCAGATCCGCGGCTTCGACCGCGACGACGCGGTGCTGACCGGAGTGGAAACGCGAACTTCCGCACCCTTGCGGATCACGCGCGATCACGGGACCTGCCAGAGCCTCAACATCCGCGGCCTCTATCCCGCCGGCGAAGGTGCAGGCTACGCCGGCGGCATCCTGTCCGCGGGTGTGGACGGCATCAAGGTCGCCGAGGCGGTTGCCAGGTCGATGCTCGCGAAGACGTCCACCTCCGGCCTGCCAACGTCCGCGGACGGCACCGCGCGATGAAATTCGACGATCTGTATCGGCTCCATCAGAAGAAGGGCCGCGATGCCCTCGGCCACTTCCTGGTGGAGGGCGAACATTCGGTCCTGGAGCTGCAGAAAGCGGCGGCGCGCAATCCGGCACTGCGCAAGTCGGAGTTGTACGTCACGAGCGCACACGAGAGGTGGCGCAGTCCCTTCGTGACTCACTTGATCAGCAAGCCGCGCATGGCGCAGCTGGCGGAAACGAAGACCCCGCAGGGAATCGTGGCAGTGGTTCCCATACTGGCTCCGCCGCCTGCCCAACCCGGCGAGCGCTCGATCTATCTCCACGAAGTCCAGGACCCCGGCAACCTCGGCACGATCCTGCGCACGCTGGCCTGGTTCGGTGGCTTTCGTTGCCTCCTCAGTCCCGGCAGCGTCGATCCCCACAACTCGAAGGTCGTGCGCGCCAGCGCGGGTGCGATCTTTCACGTTCCCGTTGAGGTCGACGTGCCCATGCAGTCCGTGCGCGAGCGCTTCAATCGCATCGCCTGCCTGGACATGACAGGTGAATCCGTGAGTTCCGCGGACTTCCGCGCCCACGACTGCTTTCTCTTTGGCAACGAGGCACGCGGCCTGCCGCGCGAGTCTCTCGCAAGCCTCGGCGCCCGACCCTTCGCCATCACAGGCAGCGGCGCGGTTGAGTCGCTGAATCTGGCCTCCGCGCTCACGCTATCGGTCTATGAGCTGAGCCGCCCGCCTTCCTGACAGCAGCCGCAACCGGCTGCGGCCGCCGCAATGGGTTGCGGGACGCGGCCACCAGCCGCGGTGGCCGGCGCTCTCCACACGCATAACTGACTGATTTCCCACATCCTCCACGGTTGGCACGGGTGTTGCTTTGTAGTACCCGCCAGTCGCGCTGACGCGCCTGGAACCCTGCAAACCAACCGAGGAGACCTTTGAGATGACTTCCAAGACCGCTTTGATCGCCGCGGCCGTCGGCAGCCTGTTCATGCTGGCCGGCCCCGCGTTCTCGGCCGATGCCGGCTCGAGCGAAAAGTGTTACGGCGTGGCCAAGGCCGGCAAGAACGACTGTGCCGGTGCTGCGCATGCCTGCGCCGGTCAGTCCAGCAAGGACGGCAGCCCGAAGGAGTTCGTCAGCCTGCCGAAGGGCACCTGCGTGCGCCTGGTCGGCGGCAGCCTGACTCCCGGCAAGTAACTTCTGCCTGACACCGTGAGCACCTGGGCCCCAGCCACCCCGACTCCTCTCTCCCCTCTCACCGGTGAGAGAGGTGCTCGGGCTCCGGACCGGTCTGATAGGCCGCGACTGCGGACCGGTATCGGCCTGCGGGCCCAGCATCACGCGCAGATCATCGCGAGGCGGCCGGCAGTGAGCTGGTTCGAGGCTCACAGCGAGAATTACTTCGGCGGGACGCCAGGGGCGACGCTGCGCGCCATCCGCGAGCATTACCCCATCAGCCTGCACGGAGTCGGCCTGTCGCTGGGCTCGACCGACCCCCTCAGTGAAGCGCATCTGGGAGAGCTCGCGCGCCTCGTGCGGGAGATCGAGCCGCTGCGCGTTTCAGAGCACCTGTCGTGGAGTTCGGTCGGCGGTCGATACACGAATGATCTGCTGCCGCTCCCGTACACCGACGAAGCGTTGCGGCACATGGCGGCGCGAGTCACCGCGGTGCAGGAGCTCATTGGCCGGCAGCTCCTGATCGAGAACGTCTCCAGTTATCTGCAGTTCACCTGCTCACAACTCACGGAGTGGGACTTCCTGGCGAGTCTGTGTCGTGAGACCGGATGCGCCATCCTGCTCGACGTCAACAATGTGTACGTCAATGCCTGTAACCACGGATTCGACCCGTACACCTATCTCGACTCGCTGCCGGTAGAGGCCGTACAGGAAATCCACCTCGCCGGGCATAGCGTCAACCGCGTCGGTACGCGCGAAATTCGCATCGATACGCATGATCGACCTGTTTGCGAGGCAGTGTGGCACATCTACTCGGCCGCCACCCGGCGGTTCCCTGGCGTACCCGCGCTCATCGAGTGGGACGCGGACATCCCATCGCTCGACGTCCTGCTGGCCGAAGCGCGCAAGGCGGACTCGATCGCGGAGGATCTGCATGCTGCCGCTGCGTGAACTGCAATCGCGCTTCTGCGCCGCATTGTTTGACGGACATGTCGAACCGATGGCGCCCTGGATCCATACGGGCCATGACACGTCGAGCGGACCGTGTACGAATGCGCTGTCGGCGCAAGAGCGCCTGGGGATCTACCGCAACAATCTGACGGAAGGGTTTGCGAAGGCCCTGGAGCTCGGCTTCCCCGTTCTGCAGCGCCTGGTGGGCAAGGAATGCTTTGGCCAGCTCGCGCGCGCCTTTCAGCGCGAATACCCTTCCCGCTGCGGCGACCTCAACCGGATCGGTGCTGACTTCCCCGGCTTCCTGCACGGACGCTTCGAAACCAGCGAATACGCGTACCTGCCGGACGTCGCCGCGCTCGAGTGGGCCTGTCAGCAGTCGCTTCTGGCGCCAGAGATTCCCGCTCTCGAGCCGTCCGCCCTGCGAGCGATCCCTGCGGATGCTTACGGCGAATTGCGCTTCAGCCTGAATCCTTCCTGTCGCCGTGTCCGATCGGTCTTCCCCGTCCTGCGGATCTGGATGGCCAATCAGCCCGGCGCGGCGACCGATGAACACATCGATCTCGGCGCCGGTGCCGATTTCCTCCTGGCCCATCGCACACCCGAGGGTGTGGAGATGACCCGCCTGAGCGCCGCAGAGTTCGAGCTGCTCGAGGCTCTCGAGGACGGCGAGAATCTGTCCCAGGCCCTGGACCGCTGCCGCGCGCTCGACAGCGCCTTCGATCTGGGTCGGGCCCTGCGCCTGTTGATTTCGCGCGGTGCACTGGCCACCGCGTACCTGCCCGCAACCTGACACCGAGGAATCCCGTCATGAACCGCCTGCTCGATCTCACTGCGCTGCACGCCGCCCTCGGCCGGGCGCTCGATCATCTGCGTACGCCTGTATTGCTCGCGACCCGCTACTACGTCGGCTGGCAGTTCTGGAAGTCCGGCCTGTTGAAAGTCACCTCCTGGAGCAGCACCCTGGAGCTGTTCCGCAGCGAGTACCACGTCCCCGTGTTGCCGCCGGAGATCGCCGCGGTCACGGGAGCCGGCGGCGAGCTGTTCTTCCCGGTCCTGCTGTTTCTGGGGCTGTTCAGCCGCGTCGGCGCCCTGGGAGCCTTCTTCGTGAACGCCATGGCCGTGATCTCCTACCGGCAGGTACTGTTGGCCGAGGGTTCCGAAGCGGCGCTGGGACAGCACATATTGTGGGGTTTCATGCTGCTGGTGCTGGCCGTGTTCGGTCCGGGCCGGATGGCGCTCGACACCTGGCTGGAGAATCGCAACGCACGCCGCTGCCGTCCGTTCAGCCCTGCACTCCCGGCCTGAGCGGGTGTAGTCTGTCGCCAGGAGCACTCGGGCGAACATGGCGGAACTCCAGGCACTGAAGCTGTTGCGTGCCCTCGATGAGGGCATCGCGACGCAGACGGGTACGGCCTTTCTCGGTCACCTCGTACGTTTGCTCGCGCAGACACTGGAGGCAAGCTGCGCCTTCGTCTCCGAGATCACCGGCGAGACCTACGAGGCGCGTGCGCTGGCTTACTGGCGCGACGGTGACTTCGGCGAGCCGTTCGTCTACAACCTGTCGGGGACGCCCTGCGAGTGCGTGCTCGACAACCAGATCGTCGCCTTCCCGCGCAACATCCAGGAAATGTTCCCCAAGGACCGCAATTGGTTCGCCAGCATCGGGGCGCAGAGTTTCCTGGCCATCCCGCTGTGCAACGAATCGGGCAAGGTGCAGGGCCACCTGGCGGTGCTGGACCGCAGGGAGCGCGACTGGGGCGATGTCGACTACGAGGTCCTGCAGATCTTTTCCATCCGCGCCAGCGCGGAACTGGGCCGGCGCACTTACGAGAAGCGCCTGGAATCCGCCAACCTCGCACTGCAGAAGGCCAATGCGCAACTTCGCCAGGAGGTCACGCAGCGGCTGCGCACCGAGGACGAGCTGGCGAACACCCGGGGTCGCACCGAACACGTGGCCGAGTTGGTGCGGGTGCTGAACGAGGGCATCACCTCCAACACCGGCATCGATTTCTTCCGCGACCTGGTCCGCTCGCTGAACCGCGCGCTGCAGGCCGCCACGGTATTCGTCTGCAAGTTCGATCCTGACCGCTATGAAGCGGAGATCCTCGCCATCTGGGTTGGCGGCGGCTTTGGCCCCCCGGGCCGCTTCAATCTTGCCGGCTCGCCCTGCGAGAGCGTGCTCGACGGCAACATCGCCGCTTTCCCGCGCAACGTCGCGCAGCTGTTCCCGGCCGCCCGCGAAATCCTGGAGCAGCTGGGGACACTGAGCTACCTCGCCATACCCATCGTGGATGAGACAGCCGGCATCATCGGTCACATTGCCGTGCAGGACATCCGCGAGCGGGACTGGAATGATATGGATTTCGGCATCCTGCGCCTGTTTGCCAACCGGGCTGCCGGGGAACTGAAGCGCTGCGACCACGAGAGCCGCCTGGAGAACACCAACGCGCAGTTCCAGAAGGCCAACGCCGCCCTGCGCCGTGAAGTGGCCGCGCGTCTCGACATGGAGGAACAGCTGGCGAAGGCCAAACAGGCCGCAGAGGCCGCCAACGAAGCCAAGAGCAGATTTCTCGCCCACATGAGTCACGAGTTGCGCACACCGCTCAACGGCATCCTCGGCTACGCCCAGCTCCTCAAGCGCGATGCGGCGCTCGGGCGCGCGCAGCTCGAGAGTGTCGAGGTGATCGAGCGCTCCGGTGAACATCTGCTGACGCTCATCAACGATCTGCTCGACCTGGCCAGGATCGAAGCGGGGCGGCTCGATTTGCAGACCAATATCGTGGAAGTGCCGCCGCTGCTGAAGCACGTGGCCAACCTCGCCAAGGTACGCGCGCTGCAGTCGGGCCTGGAGTTCACGTACCGCGTGGCTCCGGACCTGCCCCGCCGCATCCATGTCGATGAGCGCGCCTTGCGCCAGGTGCTCCTCAACCTTCTGGGCAACGCGGTCAAATTCACTTCACGGGGCGCTGTCACGTTCGGCGTCTCCGGCCGAGAGACGTCTGCGGGTCGATACGAGCTGTGTTTCCTGATCGAGGACACCGGCCCCGGCATTGCGCCGGAGGACCTGAGCCGGATATTCGAACCATTCGTGCGCACCGGTGCGAGCTCCAGGATCGAAGGTACCGGGCTCGGCCTGCCCATTACACGCCGGTTGCTGGGTGCCATGGGCGGCACTGTCGAGGTTGACAGCACGATGGGGCGCGGGAGCCGGTTCACCGTCCGGCTGGAAGTCGACACGGAGGGTCCGGATACCGTTGGCACCTGGGATGACGCGCAGCCGGCGGTCATCGCAGCACCGGTGAGCCCCGAATGGGCCAGTACGCTGGAAGATCTCGCCATGCAGGGAGATGTGAAGGAACTCGTCAGCCGCGCCGCACAGGCGGCCGACAGCGATCCGGGCGGTGCCTCCG
>Ga0335070_10002360_pt1 | contig 22001 bp, 21 predicted proteins | sample Lox_Sample_13_FD_206722 | JGI IMG/M metagenome (GOLD analysis project Ga0335070, IMG submission 206722) | Soil microbial communities from Loxahatchee National Wildlife Refuge, Florida, United States - Lox_Sample_1.3 | ecosystem: Environmental > Terrestrial > Soil > Wetlands | place: USA...
TTATTTTATGCTCTTTCAGACGCTATACGAGGCTGGATATCATTAGGTAGGCAATTCAATGGCTAAATTGAAGTGCAATTCCAATTACTTACGAGACATGGGAGATCCATCGGCGAAAGTCGGGTCAAAAAAAGTGCAAGGCAAATAAGATATGAGCGAAAAGATTTACAATCTCACAGATGAAGACTTCTCAGGACTAAAAGAGAAGGGGAGAGTATCATGACTGGTACACAACAAAAAAGCAGTGCCGATAATAAGCTATGCTCTATATGCGGAAAAAGATTCCCTGCAGCCGAGTTCTCTTACGGCCGGAGAGATAACAGGTCATACTGTCAAAAATGCAATAAGGAGGAGAAGGAGGCTTATCGGCAGGGAGGCGTTGAATCCGCTCGTGAATATAGGGCACGTAAAAGAGCAGAATGGAAATCGGCTTAATCAGATACGGCGCTTGGCCGAGGCTTTCTGAAGCTTTCATCCCCTGCAAGCGAGGCACAGGCTTAGAGGAGCGAAGGCATTAGACGATTCGAAAAAAAGTCTTGCGAAGAAGATTGCCCTTTGTACCTCGCATAATGGTCAGGTTACTCCGCGGTCTCAGGTACTGTGAGGACATATCATTTGTTATGTCCACAAATCACCTTTCTTATGAACACAAATCTCGGTCGTACTCGAACCCATCTCTGTCTAACTTTCCGGCCCGGTAAAATGAAAGGATTTTGTGAACAGTTGTCGGCGGCTGCTTCGTGGCCTTGGCGATTTCCCGGATCGACAGACTCGGGTTCTGTTCGAATGTCTCGATGATTTTCCTCTTGGCGATTGGTGCAAGGCCCTTTCTGCCGAGTTTCTTGCCCTTTCGCCTTGCATTGTCAATCCCCGCCTTTACACGCTCCCTTATGAGTTCCCGCTCGAACTCCGCCATGGCGCCGATTATATGAAACATAAGCCTCCCCTGAGGCGTAGTAAGGTCTAAATTGTCTTGAAAGGATATAAACCCTATCCCGAGGCCTGAAAGCTCATCCAAGGCTGTCACAAGCTGTTTAAGCGACCTTCCGAAGCGGTCAAGCTTCCAGACAAGGACAACATCAATCTGACGCTTTCTGGCAGCATCCATGAGACGGTCAAGCTGAGGACGGCGCTCTTTCGTCCCGGAGATCCCGTTATCCACATATTCGCCAGTGATGGTAAAGCCCCTCCTTTGGCAATACTCCCGGAGGGGTGCAAGTTGCAATTCCGGGTCCTGACCTTTGTCGTGGGTTGAACAGCGGGCGTATAATGCGGCTCTTTCCTTCTTCATTTTCGTTCTCTTCCCCTTTGCCATCTTAGGTACCATGGTACCTTGTTATACATATTATCAAATGCTTGATATGTTGTCAAGATAATAAGTTGCCTTGTTATCATATTCTGGATTAGAATGAGAATATGAAAAGAAAGAAGGTTAAGAAAAAACAGACAGGCGTTAGATTGGAGCCCGAGCAGATAAAGGCGGTCAAATACCTTGCCGTGGATACCGATCGCACGTTCACTTCTCTTGTGGCTGAAGCAGTTGATGACCTGCTAAAGAAGCATCAGAAGAAGACTAAGTAGCTCCCTGCGGCTCTCCCGGTGCATCTTTCGCCCCACAGGCGGATGCGGTTTCGGCTCTCGTGGCCGTCTTTAATCTCATCCTTGGATTCTTCAATGGCGCAGCACTGAGGAAAGGAACGGGAACTCCTGGGTTGCTCGGCATCATGTCTCCTGCCTTGCTTTCTTCTTGACTGTACTTTTTTTGTTCTTTATACTTTACCCATAGAGAAGCAATATCTTATCAAAGATTGATGTAGCCTATACTGATTTCAAACGCAATCGCCGAAAGGAGCCATAAGATGATATTCCTGGTTCACTTGCTCATCACCATGATTGCCATCCTGATCATCTCCTACGTTTTCCCTCAGATCATGAAGGCCGACAGTTTCATGGCAGCTCTGGTGGCGGCTTTCGTTCTGGGCATCGTGAACGCCGTCCTCCGCCCCGTCCTGGTATTCCTAACGTTGCCCATTACGTTGCTGACACTGGGAATCTTCCTGTTGGTCATCAACGGATTGATGCTCCTGATCGTGTCTGGACTGGTTTCCGGGTTCAGGGTGAACGGGTTCTCCGGTGCGATTCTGGGTTCTATGTTAATCAGCCTGGTGAGTTGGATTCTCTCCTGGGGCATTCGGCCCTGATGACGCTGAATTGCTGTTTATTTTCGCTGGAGACCTCTTTTTAATTTCCATTATATTAATCTCCGTTTCTACATAAACGCTTGATCGGTTCGATTCCCACGGACTATCAGTTTCCAAAAAAACCTTTGAGTATGTGGCAAACGCGCAACAGTGCGGACTCCAGGAAGTGGCCAAATCACTCTTCGGGTAAGGGTCTGATATCGGCTTCTGTGATGATACTTTATTCTTGTCCATTAACGGCCCCAGGTTGCCCCCAGACGTGTGTAGATTACTTCCTCCCTTCATAAAGCATGGAATGTGCCTTGTGTTTCTGCCAGTTCTTAATATAAGTCTTTGCGACCTCTCCTGATCGGAGAACGATAAGGTTCTCTGCATTTTTGTCTTCCGCAGCCTTCGTAAAGTTGAAGCTGCCGGTGATAACCACTTCCTTGTCTATGATCATTATCTTATTGTGAGCTATGGCGTGCTGTGAATCAATGTAGGTGAGAATACCCATATGGGCCTCCATCGACAATTAAGCGATCTGTGAACCCTCATGAAGTTGTAATGAGCAAAATATAAGGCCAAGGATGCCTTTAAGTTTTCCAACTTCTTTGAGAAGGCGTTAGTTAAGCGAGTGAATCTTCTTAACTGCATTCTCATGGTCAAATTGTGCCTTTCTACGTAGGAAGTAGAAATATGGCTTTCATCGGGATTGCCTTGTATGATCGTGGATATGACCTCAGATACCTTCGGTGGGGAATAGCGTCCAGGCCCAGGGTTCACAGAAGCATAAAGTTTTGTCTGCATAGCATAGTTGATAGCAAGCCCGAATTGTTCTTCAACGGCATTCAAGATTACTTCAAAGAATTATTGAAGGTGCATTAAACTCTCCATTATTTCCGCTCGACTATAAACAATTACTCGAATCAAATTAGGACACTACCAGCCTTCCCGAGAACTTGACACCCATGGTAAATGGTGATACGGTTAAATCAGAAGAAGTGAATGCCTTGGGACGGGTTAAGGCTTAGAATCAAGTTACATGGATCAGTGGCAGGAGTTGGATGTGGTGAGCAAGCCTCCAGCAGCGAGGAGGAAGCCTAAAGCATCTACCGAAGCCTCAACAAAAAAACTGTCTAATGCATACCCGGAACCCAAGGTGTTGCACTTCTTGTTTTATTATTCGACCGCTCGATACAGCCCGGGGACTAAGCAATATCGAAAAGCGGATGCGCAATAACTTGTCTCATGAGAGGTGTTTCAGGTATTCCGACCCTGCTGAAAGCAGTTTCCACCCATACGTGTCTCCCATGCTGCTCACGTAGCCCCGTTCTATCGGTTCACCCATAGCATCATTGAATGTTTCATCATCGATATCCCGCCACAGGTGTCTCTTTAGCAATACCAATTTTACGGACAGATAATCATCCCTCTTGATTTTGAAATACCCCCTGGGACAAGCTGGGGTCTTCCTTCCTATAATCTGTTATTAATGAAATTCAGGGTGGCATGATCATCACCTGTATGTGGGTAACACCCGACTACATTACACGAGCACTCTTTTGACGGGGCAAGAGTTTCTGGTTGAACTCCGATTTCACACCTTGACATGCAGCATTGGCAAACCGAGCCTTTGCCTTTTGTTCTCCCCCTTGAAAAGATCCGTCTTTCGCTCCGGTGTGTCCCCTCTCTCTCCCTCGTGCTGTGACTGGAGCTTCGTAGGCAGACTTGCGGCGTGTTGGATAGCGTATTTCCCGAAGCGCTGCGAGAGCTGATCAACGGTGTCATATATCCTCGACATCTTCTCAATGCGTGCCGTGTTATCAAAGAGTGTATACTGTATCTTGTCCTCTGGCATTAATCCTGAAAGGACAACACCAGTCTGCCGGTAGAGAACCCCGGTCTGGTAAAGACGCCTGAAGCCCTCACCCAAAGGCCCAAAAAGGTCTGAGGGAAATGCGGTGGGGTGGCTCAACTTCAATTCAATCCCTGTATCCCTGAACTCCTGAGTCCTGAGAAACACGATAAGCCGTGTCGCGGCAAGCCTGTATCTCCGGGCCTTAATGCAGGCGCCTTCGAGATTCTTTGAGATCTGGGCAAAGATAAAGGTCTCGTCGCACGATGCAGGGGTGAAGGTCTTTGCCTTGCTTATTGACTGGTAGGTGCTCTTCGTTTCCGTGACGACGGGATAGACTGACCTTCCGTTCAGTTCGTGCCAGATCTCCTGATAGGGCTTGGACAGGTGTTTGTCTATGAACGCTTGATCTTTCCGCGCAAACTGCAAGGCGGTCGTTATCCCGAACTTCATGAGGAAGGCCGCAGTGTTAGGGCCGATGCCCCAGACCTTTTCGAGCGGCAGTTTCTCCAGGTACGTGTGAATGTCCCTGCCGGGAATGAGCGTCAGGCCATGGGGCTTGTTGTGTTTTGAACCTATCTTCGCGAGGACCTTCGAGAGGCTTACGCCGACCGAGACGCCGATCCCAAGTTCACGCTCCACGGTCTCCTGCATCTTCCCGGCGATCATGCCGTAGGGGCCATGAAAGGACCTGCGAAGGCCGGTGAGGTCGACAAAGGCTTCGTCTATGGAGTATTCCTCCACATCGGGGGAGAAACGCCTCAATATCTCGAACATGCGGACCGAGAAGAGGCTATAGGTCTCGTAGTCTGAAGGAAGGATCACGGCTTCTGGGCAGACCTTCTTCACCTCAAAGAGTCTCATCCCCCGCTGCACTCCCCTGGCTTTGGCCTCGTAACTGGCGGCAGCAACGATCCCCCGCTCTTTGCCGGTTATGACGGGCTTCCCCTTGAACTCGGGATGTATGGCCTGTTCACAGGAGGCAAAGAAGGCGTCTGCGTCGAGATGAAGGATCGCCTGGGGCCAGGAGCGTACGGTTAGCGGCTGGAGTTCCATGGAGTCCTCATAATGAGATTACTTGTACTTCCTCACAACCGCGGTAACGACACCGGCGATCCTGAGCTCCTTCCTAGCCCTGATGGGTTTATAGTCGGGATTTGCGGGTATGAGGGCCACGCTCTCTCCCCGCTTCCTCAGGTATTTCATCGTCCATGCGCCGTCGACCTCGGCTATGACGATATCCCCGCTCTTCGGGGTCTGCGACTTGTCGACGATCACCATGTCACCGGGAAGTATGCCTGCCCCGGACATCGAGTCTCCGGACACCTTAAGGAGAAACGTTGCCTGGCGATTCTGTATGAGGAGATCGTCGAGGGACAGAGTGTCTGCCAGTTCCTCCTCCGCAGGGCTCGGAAAACCCGCTTCCACGGTCCCCAGTACCCTGACCGAGCCGGCTATGGACTTTGGTATGAGCCTTCCCTTCTCGTCTCTTTCAAGGATGCCGATATCTTCAAGTCTGTTGATGAGTTTAAAGACTGCGTTCTTCGAGCGCAGGCCTGCCATCTCCCCGATTTCTGAAAAGCTCGGCATCCTACCCTTCTCACGATAGAAAGCAGATATGTCTCGTATCCGGGACCGAAGTCTATCTTTCTTCACATTCACTGTCATGGTTTCATTATAGGTGAACGATAGTTCACTGTCAAGAAGGGATTGATAAAACACTATCCTTGATTCTAGACGGGCGCATTGGAGAGGGTGGGAGGGCTTTAGAGGGCCAGGGCACAGTCAGTCTGGTGACATCCATTTATTGATTCCGGAAGGAAAGCGGAAGGAAAAACTTACCCCTTGAATTGTTTTATTTCAAGGGGTTTAATGGTGGAGGCGGCGGGAATTGAACCCGCGTCCGAAAGCACTACTCTCAGGCTTCTACATGCTTATTCTGCCTTTTGGTTCTCGGATGATGGGCCGCCGGCAGAAGGGCTTTCCATTATCCCATCCCCCTTTGTCTTGCCACGGGTCCGGGAGAGATACCCGCGGCCAGCCTGCTGCCTTACGCTGCAGATGAAACACAGGCGATTCCAGTGCAGCGTGCTGCTATTGGTTAAGCAGCCAGTGCCAGTTCGTTATTGGCGTTTGTGTTTGTTTCCACCTTTTAACGTGGTGATGGAGCCACGGCATGCCACCTGAGCCTCATAACCCCCGTCGAGCCCTTTCGCCCCCGACTGATAGGCATTGCCCTAATTAATTATACCATGATTGACCGAACTAAGTCCTCCATTACGGCCATCATTCACCATCAAAGAAAGCCGCGCTTTGCAAGGCATGTGAAACGCCGGGAAGGTGAGGCATGCGAGTACTTCGGAAAGCAGGATGCCTGAAAATGGGCGAATCCGTTGTTCTCATGCCGACAGATTGGTGGTCGATTCTGGTATGGCCGGTCGGCGCCTAGAGCGACATCTTCTCAACGGAATTATGCGCCTGTATCGCATGTATAAGTGAAGCGCCGCCGCGGACGGCAGAGGCAACATGAACAGCCTCTGTAATGTGTTCGAGGCTCATCCCCTCTTCCAGGCAGCTCCTGGAATAGGCGTCGATGCAATAGGGGCACTGGACGGCATGGGCAACAGCGAGCCCTATGAGCACTTTCTCTCGTTTATTGAGGAGACCGGGTTCAAGGGCAGCGCCGTACCAGGCCATGAATTTCTGGAAAAGCTCTGGATTGTGCTTGCCCACCTCTCCGAACCGGTCGAGGTCTTCGTCCTTATAGTATTCTGTCATTCCCTCTCTCCTCTCTTCGTTTTTTTATTGCGGATGTCAATTTCCGTCATACCAGGCCCCGGTCTGACAATTCACTCTTTATGTATGCATAGAAGATCGGCGCTGCCACCAGCCCGGCGATCCCGAAGGCCGCTTCCATTACGAGCATCGCCGCAAGTATCTCCCACGCACGGGCATGGATCTGTGTACCCACGATACGGGCGTTCAGGAAATATTCGAGCTTGTGTATCACCACAAGAAAGACGAGAGACCCCATCGCAGCAGATGGTGAGTTACTCAGGCTGATCACAACAACGATCGTATTGGAGATGAGATTGCCGATGATCGGCAGCATACCCGTGGCAAAGGTGATGGCAACCATGGTCTTCACAAAGGGCAGATGAGCGCCGAGCAAAGGGAGCAAAATCGCCAGATAGAGCAAGACAAAGAGCGTATTCAGTGCGGCGATGCGCACCTGGGCCAAGACAACCCATCGGAAGGCCTGGCTGAGGCGTTGGGCCCGCTCAACGAGAGCGCTTGCAAGGGGGCGGAACTCACGAGCTGCCCTCGCCTCTCTCAGGGAGACCATGGCGCCGATGACCATGCCGATCAGGACATGCGCGGAAAAGCGGCCGGCCTCCTTGCCCACAACCTGCAGATCACCTGCATGCTCACGAAGCCACCGCACTGACCATTCCTTAAGGTCGTCGGCATTGCCCGGCAGAAAGTCGATCAACCAGGCAGGGAGAATCTCTCTCGACCCTTCGACAATCTCTGCCATTTTCTTCAAAAGCACCGGGATGCTCCCCGCCTCACTCCGGGAAACATGGATTAATCCCCAGATGAAAAGGATGAGTGAAACCACAACGATGACGGCAAGCATCGCAACGACAGCGGCCCTTGCGCGGTCTCCACCGAGGCTGCTGATCCTGAGTCGCGGCGCCAGAAGATGGACCACGTCGTAAACGAGCAACCCGGAAAGCACGGCAGGCAGCAGGTGCATCTTGAGAACAAAGATGAGCGCAGTCGCTGCAAGAAGCCATGAGGCAATTTCATGGGAAGACGGCGCCGGTTCAGGAAGATCTGTCATTTCCCTTTCCACCCTTTGAGGAGTTCCACTTAGGGTTATGATGCTCCCTCTCTCATTTCCTTAAAGGTATTGATGAGCCCGTTCGTGGAAGAATCATGGGATGTCACCGGTGAATCACTCCTGAGTTCGGGGAGTATCTTCATTGCGAGCTGTTTACCGAGTTCAACACCCCACTGGTCAAAGCTGAAGATATTCCAGATGGCCCCCTGCACAAAGATCTTATGCTCATACATGGCGATGAGGCTCCCGAGGGACCTCGGAGTGATCTTTCTGATGAGAACGGAATTCGTCGGCCTGTTGCCCTTGAATACCCTGAAAGGAGCAAGCCGCCTGATCTCTTCTTCCTTCTTGCCGGACCTCGCGAGTTCATCAGCCGCCTCTTCATAGGTCTTCCCTTTCATGAGGGCCTCGGTCTGAGCGAAGAAATTCGAGAGTAATATGGCATGGTGGTCTCCCAGGGGGTTGTGACTCAATGCCGGCGCGATAAAGTCGCAGGGTATGAGCTTTGTGCCCTGGTGGATCAGCTGATAGAATGCATGCTGTCCGTTTGTTCCCGGCTCCCCCCAGATAATGGGCCCTGTCTGATAGGTCACCTCTTTTCCGCTCCTGTCGATATACTTACCGTTGCTCTCCATATCACCCTGCTGGAAATATGCCGGGAAACGGCGCATATACTGATCGTAGGGCAGAATCGCAACGGTCTCGGCGCCGAAGAAATTGTTGTACCAGATTCCGAGGAGGGCCAGGATGACGGGAATGTTCCGCTCAAAGGGCGTCCCCAGGAAGTGCATGTCCATGGCATGGGCCCCTTCGAGGAGTTCAAGAAAATGGTTAAAGCCCAGAGAGCAGGCAATGGACAGGCCGATGGCAGACCAGAGGGAGTATCTGCCGCCGACCCAGTCCCAGAAAACGAACATATTCTCGGGCGCTATCCCGAACTTCTTCACCTCTTCTTCGTTCGTTGATATCGCCACAAAGTGGTTTCTTACAAAGGTCTCATCCTTTGCCGAGTCGAGGAACCACCTTCTTGCGGTATGGGCGTTCGTCATGGTCTCCAGCGTGGTAAAGGTCTTCGAAGCGATCATGAAGAGCGTCGTTTCCGTCGAGAGGACCTTCAGAGTTTCAGAGATATGCGTTCCGTCTATGTTCGAGACAAAATGCGTTCTGATATGGGGCCTGCCATAGGGCCTCAATGCCTCCGTCACCATCACAGGACCGAGATCTGACCCTCCGATGCCGATGTTCACGATATCCGTTACAGCCTTTCCGGTATACCCCTTCCATGCTCCCGCAACGACTCTCGAAGAAAAGGCCTTCATCTGATCCAGCACGCTCTTCACCTGCGGCATGACATCCCTGCCGTCCAGAAAGATCGGTGTGTCCGAACGATTCCTCAAGGCAACGTGGAGCACTGCCCGGTCTTCCGTCTCGTTGATCCTGTCCCCTCTGAACATTTTCTCGATCGCGTCTTTTACTCCGGTCTCACGGGCGAGTTCCAGGAGAAGGCGAAAAGTCTCCCTGTTCGCAATGTTCTTTGAATAATCGACGAGGATATCCTCAAAGCGCAGGGAAAAGTTGGAGAACCGTTCAGGGTCTTCTCTGAACATATCCTTCATTTGTATGCTCTTCATGACCTCATAGTGGGACTCCAGCTCTTTCCAAGCAAGCGTTTGAGAGGGATCGTTCTTCTCCAGCATGCTATCCTCCCTTTCCCTGAGCCAGGAATGCATGAGCGCGCAGTGCCTGCTCACCCATGAGAATATCTTACAGGGCAAAGGAGGAAATTACAATTTTTTTGTCGCCCCACACGGTCCCGCGACGAGGATGATCACCCATTGCTTCTTGATGTTTCGTTGTCAAGAATCGGCGGTTTACTCGGGGGCATGATTTAGTGTAATTTAGATAAGGATACGTCTGTGTCAACTATCTTCGATCGCATCACCGGGTCCCTTGTCGGGAAGCTGGTCGTTATCTTAGGGCTTCTCATTCTCTCCGGAAGCGGCATCTTCTGGTACCTATCCATACAAGCCGATAAAAGGGACCTCATGGAAAACTCGGTCGCCTTTATCTCGTCACTTTCCGAGATGATACACAGAAGTATCAGGCATAATATGCTCCTGAACCGCGGGGATGATATGCAGGGGGCTATGGAGTCCATCGGCGCCACAGAGTCGGTAAAGCGGGTAAGTCTTTTCAACAGAGACGGTATCATTCATTATTCATCCGACAGGGGGGTCATCGGCATGAGGGCGCAGAAGGCCTCTCCTGCCTGCGCCGGCTGCCATTCCGATCCTTCACGGCCCCGTGAGACCCTCATCGATGGAAGGCAGTGGACGATCTATGCCGATGCCGCGGGAAAGAGGGTCTTGAGCTTCATAGAACCGATCTACAACGAGCCGGACTGCTTTACAGCTCAGTGCCACGTCCATAGCCAGGACCGTCGCGTTCTCGGGATTCTCATGACGGATTTTTCCCTCTCTACGATCGACCAGCGGATAAGAAAGAAAATAGTGAATACCTCGCTCTTCACGCTGCTCTTCTTATCCCTGATCGCAGCGATGCTCTATTTTATCCTCTGGAGGTTTGTCCTTAAGCCCGTCACGGTCCTCTCCAGAGGGATGGAACGGGTCAGTTCGGGAGACCTTTCACCCATGGAACCTCATCAATCGAAGGACGAGCTCGGCAGACTGTCCAGGACCTTCAATATGATGATAGGGGAGCTTCATACGGCAAGACAGAAGATGGAAACATGGACCCAATCCCTCGAGGAAGAAGTGGAGAAGAAGACGGTCGAGATAAAAAAGACCCAGAACAAACTCATACAGGCCGAGAAACTCGCTGCCCTCGGAAGGCTTACAGCCGATATTGCCCACGAAATACGGAATCCCCTCTCGGCGCTCGGAGGGTTTGGCCGGAGGCTTCAGAAGATCGTGTCAGGCAATAAGGAGCGAGAGTACTCGGATATCATCGTTTCCGAGGTGGACAGGCTTGAGCATATTCTCAGAGATATCCTCACATTCTCGAGAGAGGCGAAACTTCAGTTCGCGAGGATGCCGATTACCGATGTCGTTCGAGATTCCGTCGCTTCCTTTGCCGAAGTCTGCGCCGAGAATGCCATAGAGGTTATTGTGAACTTCGGCACTGACCTTCCGATCCTCGCAGACAGGACGCATGTCGGACAGGCGCTGGACAATCTTCTGTCAAACGCCATCGATGCCATGCCGAATGGCGGGACGCTTACCGTCAGCAAGATGACGGAGAAGATCAACAATATCGATTACGTCACCGTTCATGTCTCTGATACCGGCGCAGGGATACCGGAGGAGAAGCTTCCCCTTATCTTTGAACCTTTTCACACAACAAAGATGATCGGGTCCAGCACAGGGCTGGGTCTTTCTATAACGAGGAAGATCATGGAGGAACATGGAGGGTTCATAAAGACAAAAAATAACGGGAGTGCCGGGATTACCTTTAGCATCTCCTTTCCGTACCAGAGCGATGAAGACCTGATCAGTACCCCATGCTGGGAATTCATGAAGTGCGGAAGAGACGCCAACAGCGAGTTAAAGTGCCCGGCTTACCCTCATTTCGGGAGGGTCTGCTGGGTGGTAGCAGGAACGTTCTGCATGGGAAGAGTTCAGGGCACCTTTGCCCAGAAATATGAGAATTGCAAAAAGTGTCAGTTCTACAAGAAGGTGCTGGAGAAAGAGGTATAACCCCTCTTGAATGCCGCGGGCACTTTTCCTTCGAGCCGAAAAGGGATCAGATGGGGTCATTAGGAACGATAATCACTGGAGATCGGGTTGTCTTACGTGCGTATGTGCGAAACTGCTATCGTGATATGCCCTCGATCTCGGCGACGTCTTCAATGCAAAGTTGCAACTCCGCAGCACGCATAACGCCCTCTGCCTGCTTCGCGTTCCGTGCGCCTACGATTGCTCCTGTCACCGCAGGATTGTTAAGTGTCCAGGCAATTGCCACCTCGCCGGGGGTCCGACCAAGGCGCCTTCCCACTGCATGGAGGCGTTCCACGAGAACCAAGTTCCTGGAGAGGTTAGGTTCATTGAATTCTGGACTCTGTTTCCGCCAGTCGTCGTCGGGGAGGTTGGCGACACGTTCCGCCGTCATTGCTCCTGTAAGGAGCCCCGAGGCCATAGGAGCATACACGATGACGCCGATTCCCTGTTGCATGCAATAAGGAAGGATCTCCGCCTCGATTTCACGCCGGATAAGTGAATACGGCGGCTGGAGGGAAGTAATATCCGCAATAGCCTGAGCACGTTTCATCTGCCATACATCGAAGTTTGATACCCCAATCCAGCGCACTTTACCTTCCTTCTTGAGCGCAGCAAGCGCTGCCCAACCCTCTTCTAACTCTGAATCTATCTCTGGGGGCCAATGAACTTGATAAAGGTCGATCGCGTCAGAGCGAAGCCTGCGCAGGCTGTCCTCACACTCCTTCCGGACCGATGCTGCCGTCAGCCTTCTGGAGAGACGCCTCTCTGCGTCCCATATCAAACCGCACTTCGTGAACACGTAAGGCCTCTGGCCCTCCCACCCGTCCAGTGCCCGCACCACGACTTCCTCAGAGTGTCCCAGGCCATATACTGCGGCAGTGTCGATCCAGTTCACGCCCAGTTCAAGAGACCTACGGATTGCCGCAATCGAGTCGTCATCGTTCTGCGGTCCCCAAGCATAATCCCACCCAGAACCACCGATCGCCCACGACCCGTACCCGACTGGCGTTATTATGAGATCAGAATTGCCCAACCGTCGTCTTTGCATTGTGAGATTCCGAGTAATAACCTTCTTCGAATGCTATTAATAATTGAGTAAAGTTTGATCATTCGAAATGATTCTCTATAGACAGTTTAACACTCGAACAGGGATGATGGAAGTGCCATCTCGTGTCAACTAAATAATAACATAATAATTTGCTTGCACTCTCAGCTGAGGAGGGAATAAAATATACTAGAAGACATGAAGAAATCTGGCAACTCATTGATTATTCTCTGTACACTTGCAGTAGTGCTGATAGGAGCGCTTCCAGATATTGGGGGTGCCATCACGATTACCGAGTTCCCTCTCCCTTTCCCCTTCAGCGTTCCCGTGGGGATTACAGCCGGCCCTGTGGGAAACGGAAATGTGTGGTTTACTGAACAAAGCGGCAACGTTATAGGGCAAATAACGCCGGCGGGCAGCATTACGGAGTTCGAAGTGCCACCAAACCCCACTGCTTTTAATGTGCCTTTAGGGATAACAACGGGACCCGATAACAACCTCTGGTTTACTGAGTCTTTTGCTGCCAGCATAGGGCAGATCACGCCTTCTGGCATAGTGTCTGATTTTCCGATATCTACTTACAGCCAGCCCTTTTGGATCGCAAGTGGCCCCGATGGCAATCTCTGGTTTACGGAAGAAAGTTTCCCTGGCGATAGTGGACTGATAGGGCGCATCACCCCAGCAGGGGTTATCACGGAATTCCCGGTTCCCACGACGAACAGCCAGCCCTTCGGGATAACAACGGGACCTGATGGCAACCTCTGGTTTACGGAAGCGACCGGCAACAATATAGGGCAGATCACCCCAGCGGGGGTTATCACGGAATTCCCGGTTCCCACGACGAACAGCCAGCCCTTCGGGATAACAACGGGACCCGACGGCAACCTCTGGTTTACGGAAGCGACCGGCAACAATATAGGGCAGATCACCCCAGCGGGGGTTATCACGGAATTCCCGGTTCCCACGACGAACAGCCAGCCCTTCGGGATAACAACGGGACCCGACGGCAACCTCTGGTTTACGGAAGGAAACGGTAATAATATAGCACTTGCTACTATTACTAATGGGGCGATTCCAACTCCCACAGCTCAGCTTTCTTTTGAGCAGAGCCCTGTGGTATCACCGGTGATCGGTACCTCAGTTTCACAGGGCGTTTCATCAGTTGACATAATCGAGGGGACTATGAGAGTGTCCTCTCTCGCCAACACGGAAAATTTATCAATGTTGGCCCCGATCGGGATCGGTCCTGTGGCCGCAGGCGGAAGCATATTCACCCTGAGGGTAGGGCTCGGCCAATTTTCAGGCGCTGTTGATATTTACTTCGCCCTTGCAGCGCCGGCAATAGACCCGGTGAACATCTATATCCTGACGCCGACAGGCCTTCAGACATTTGCGCATGCCGGTCTTGTGCCGTGGATATCCAATACGCTAGGCGGCATATATGTTGCCCCTTTCCTTCTCTTGGAAGAGTTTCCCATATCGCAGCTCCCTCCTGGAACATACACTTTCTACGTTGTCGTTACTCCCACGGGCAGTATCAGCACCTATTATTTCTGGCAAACAAGTTTTGTACGCTGATGCCGATATAGCTAAGCTGTAAGCAAGAAAGGGATTGACCACACGTCACCACCGCGCGAGCGGTTTAGTTCATTCTGTGAGAAGTTCGAAGCTCCCCGGCAATTCCCCTTCATCTGAAAGACCCACCTTTGCGAAACGCCGGAGGATTCCTTCCATCTACCTGCTCTTCATCGCCCTCTCGATGGTCCGCTTTGCCTCTCGTTCCTTTATGGACTCTCTCTTTTCATAGAGCCTCTTTCCCTTTGCCAGCCCGATCTCGACCTTTGCGTAAGAGCCCTTAAAGTAGATCTTAAGGGGCACGAGGGTGTATCCCTTTTGGAGGGCCTTGCCCCGCATTCTCTCGATCTCCTTGCGGTGGAGGAGCAGTTTCCTCGTCCTCAGGGGTTCATGGTTCATGATATTTCCGTGGGAATAAGGGCTGATATGACAGTTAAAGAGGAAGACCTCCGAGTCTTTTATGAGGACGTAGCTGTCCTTCAGGTTCGCCTTGCCGTCGCGCAGGGACTTCACCTCGGTGCCGAGGAGCTGAATTCCTGCTTCGACGGTTTCTTCAATGCTGTAGTCATGGTAGGCCTTCTTGTTCTGGGAAACGATCTTCATCGGTCTTATTGTAGCATGGGAGGCAGACCTGTCGCCTCGCGATTGATTTTGTCTTCGCGATTATGCTAATGTAAAGGCCTCTTGGCGAGAAGGGAATTCTGAAAGGCTCTACAAGGAGGTCACATTGGCAGGTAAGTCAGCACCGAAAAAGAATCTATCGGCCCTGAAAAAGGTCCGTCAGTCAGAGAAAAACAGGCTCAGGAACAAGTCGGTTAAGACCGAGGTGAAGACCATCGTAAAGAAGGTTGAGGCCTCTGTTACGAGCAAGAACAGGGAAGAGCTCCAGATGGCCTTTGCAGAAGCAACTAAGGTCATCAACAAGGCAGCTTCAAAGGGAATTCTTCCCAAAAATACTGCATCAAGGAAGATATCACGCCTTGCCAAACTCGCCAATACCGCTCTCAAGCCTGAAGTAGCCTGATCAGCAGGTATTCCATCGGGTACGTCCCGCCTGAGGTCTTGATGCCGAGGTCTGCCTCGTTCAAAAGACCGAAGATCTTGTCGTAATACGCCGAGTGGTCCTTGTCCCGGGAAGAGATCCGGCTGAAGTGCCAGTTGATCGCCCCGAGAAGGCCGTAGGAGTCGGCAGTGTCCTGGAGTGCCCTGGCTATCCTGAAGACCCTTGCAGCGTCTCTCTGCTTTATGGCATCGACGAGGTCAAAGACGCTGTAATCGCTGAACCCGCTCACGATCCCCATAATGTCTTCCCTGTCGACGTGGTCCTTTCCGATGAGAACGAATTTCTCCAGATCCGCTGAGATGAGACCGACATCGGGTCCGACAACACCCAGCAGATACTCAACAGCGCCGTTGCTGAGCGTAAAACCCTTCTGCCGGGCCTTCTCCCTGATCCAGAGCGGGAAATCCTGCTGCCGCATGTCAAGAGAAACAGCCTTGACCTTGCGGAGAAACTCCTTGAAGTGGGCCTTGAGGTTTCCCCTGTGCAGAAGGATCAGCACGGAAAAGGGCGAAGGGTTTGCAACGTACGCTTCAAGCTGCTCCATCTCTTTCTTCTTTGCGAACTCCTGGATGTTCTCGATGACGACAATCTTTCGCCCCCTCATAAAGGGGATGGTGTTCAAGACATCGGCGACCTGTTCGAACGAGGGTTTTTCATCAATGCCGCCGAGATCAAAGACAGAAAGGCCGAAACTCCTTTCTCCCTCAGGAATGGTCATCGAAGCGAGCACAGAGGCCTCCCTGAGGAGATAGGACTCCTCGGAGTACAGGAAATACACGGGCGACTTCAGGCCCTTCTCCACTTCCTGAATGAACTGTTTCATGCTCATTGGTATATCACCGACGCGACGATCTCCCTCGCAAAATCTCTCATTGCCCTGTCAATGGCCAGTTCCTTCTGGGCCATGACGTCCTCAAGGTTCCCGGTGCTCAGGAAAGAGACGATGAATGCCCCGCTGCTCCTCAAGGGTCGTGTCTTTCCCGATGCGTCAGTCAGCCTGAAATTACCCTTTATGTCCACCTCGTATTGAGCCGCCACGCCGCCTTTCTCCGAAAGCACCCTCAAGTCATAGGCGGTGATGGTGCCATCTATGGTGTGATCTGCCGTCTTCTCAAAGATGAAACCGTTTCTCAGCAGCTCTTCGACGAGGGCTACCTGCATCTTGTCCTCAAGCTTCGGCTCAAGGGTCTTGTTTATGATCTTCCCGATACTGATGGATTGGAAAGGAAGGTTTGCCCTGCCATGGATGGTATACCCGCAACCGGAGAGCAGGAGAGCGCAGAACAGGGGAAAAAGAACAGAGACGGAAGAGGGCATCCAACCCATGCCCTTCTTACGCTGCCGTGATCTTTCGTCCTCCTCCATGTCCTCATTCCCCGACATCTTTATACCACGATATTGACCAGCCGCCCCTTGACAACGAATATCTTTCTAAGGGTCTTACCAGCCAGGATATCTTTGATCTTCGGCTCCTCCAGCGTCCTTTCCTTGATATCCTCATCAGGGATCCCCTGAGGAACCATGATTTTTGCCCTCACCTTACCGTTTACCTGTATCACGAGTTCGACCTCCTCATCTCTCGCAGTCTCCTCATCCCATTCAGGCCAGTCCTGGTCGAAGATGCTCGGCCTGTTTCCGATCTCCTGCCAAAGCTCCTCGGCGATGTGCGGAGAAAAGGGAGAGAGCAACAAGAGGACGATCTCAAGGGATTTTCTGAAGACTGCCCAGTCTTCGTCCCTTTCCGGCTGGTATCCTGAGAGTTCATTCACTAGTTCCATGAGACCCGAAACCGCCGTATTGAAGTGGTACTCCCTCTCAATGTCCGTCGTCACCCTCTTTATCGTCTGATGGGTCTTTCGCAGCAAGGGCAATCCGCTACCGGCAGTGGGGGATGAACTGAGTCCATACTTATCACGTCTCCGTCTTAAGGACTCACGGTTCCTGAATACTATTCCCCATACCCTGTTCAAGAACCTGTACGCTCCTTCCACCCCTCTGTCAGCCCATTCCAGGTCCTTTTCCGGAGGGGCGGCAAAGAGAGAGAAGAGCCTCGCCGTATCGGCCCCGTACCTGTTGATGAGATAATCAGGGTCAACAACGTTCTTTCTCGATTTGGACATCTTTTCGACCCTGCCCTTTATCACCTCTCTGCCGCAACGGATGCACCTCCCGTCCTTCACCTCCTCGGGGAAAAGCCAGTCATGCTCAGGACATTTCTGCGTCTCCATACACACCATGCCCTGGGTGAGAAGGTTCGTAAAGGGTTCATCGAAACCCACGATCCCGATGTCCCTCATGACGCGCGTGAAAAAACGGGAATAGAGGAGGTGCAATACAGCGTGCTCTACGCCGCCGATGTACTGTTCCACAGGCATCCAGTACGAGACATTATCCCTGTTCAGCGCATCTTCGTCCCTCTTCGAACAGTACCTGACAAAATACCATGATGAATCGACAAAGGTATCCATCGTGTCTGTCTCACGCCTTGCTTCGCCGCCGCATTTCGGACAGGCGACCTTGAGAAATGCCTCTGATTCCAAGAGCGGGGAACCGCCCTTGCCGGTAAACTTCACGTCTTCCGGGAGCACCACAGGAAGGTCTTTCTCGGGCACAGGGACGATGCCGCAGGCTTCGCAGTAGATGATGGGGATCGGCGTTCCCCAGTACCTCTGCCGCGATATGCCCCAGTCGCGGATCTTGTAATTCACCACCCTCCTGCCGAGTCCCTTTTCTTCGATGAACTTTCCTATCTCGGCCTTTGCATCCTCGCTCTTCAGTCCCGTGAATTGAGCCGAATTGATCAGGGTCCCTTCCTCCTCAAAGGCCTTGTCCAGAAGTTCCGACTGCATTCCGGGGTCCCCGCCTTCTCCTGGAGCAATCACTATCCGGATCGGCAAGTCGTATCTCCTTGCAAATTCGAAGTCCCGCTGGTCATGGGCAGGCACGGACATGATGGCGCCCGTTCCGTACTCCATGAGGACAAAGTTCGCAACATAGATCGGTATCCTCTCCCCATTCATGGGATTCAGTGCGTAGTTGCCGGTGGACAACCCCACCTTTTCTTCGAGGTCCCCATACTTTTCCTTTATCCCCTCCAATGCCTGCTTATCAGGGACAAGCATCGGAGAAAGGAGATGCCCCGGCGCAATGCAGACAAAAGTAGCGCCCCAGAGCGTGTCAGGCCGCGTCGTGAATATCCTGATCTTCTCAGTCATACCGTCGACAGGAAAGTCCATCTCGACACCGTCGCTTCTGCCGATCCAGTTCCTCTGCATCGCCACAACATTTTCGGGCCATCCCGTGAGACCGTCGCAGCCTTTCAGGAGTTCCTCAGCATAATCGGTGATCTTAAAGAACCACTGCTCAAGCTCCTTCTGGACTACGAGGCTGTCGCACCTCCAGCATCTGCCGTCGATCACCTGTTCATTGGCGAGCACTGTCAGACAGGATTGGCACCAGTTGACGAAGGAGGATTTCTTGTAGGCAAGGCCTTTTTCGAACATCTTGAGAAAGAACCACTGGTTCCACCGGTAATACTCGGGACTGCACGTGGCAACTTCCCTGTCCCAGTCATAACTGAGCCCCATGCGGTTCAATTGCTTCTTCATGGAGCCGATATTCTCATAGGTCCATTGCGCCGGATGGACCCCCTGCTTTATCGCCGCATTCTCTGCAGGGAGGCCAAAGGCGTCCCAGCCCATGGGGTGAAGCACGTTGAATCCTCGCATGCGCTTGTACCTTGCGATCACATCTCCGATGGCGTAATTGCGCACATGGCCCATATGGATCTTCCCGGAGGGATAGGGGAACATCTCGAGACAATAGAATTTCGTTCTCTTCGGATCGGTGTCGGTCTTATAGAGATTTCTCTCCGACCAGTATTCCTGCCACTTCAGCTCCACCATCTGGGGATCATACCGCTCTTCCAATCTTCACTACCTCCGTAATCGATGAGAAAAAGTACCATAAAGGAAAGGAGATTGGCAAGAAGTTTGCCGCGCGCGGGAAGGACGAGATATGTTCTCTTCCTCACGTATGTGTTCTCCTGTCGGGACTATTGCTTGTTTCACCTCAACCCCCTTGGAGTGGGGGCGTTCCCATTGGACACTCCCTCATGGGTCTTCTTCCGCAATACCGTGATCAGCTACACCGTGACCCACTTTGTGGCCGTTTTGGCCACGTTATGCCTCTTTTAACGTCTGGCCACATTACGCATCCCATAAAGTCGCCAAACGTGATTCTCTATATTAGTACTTCCGCCTTTGCTCCAAATACATCCACCATTGTTGTTTCCAGGAAGCTCCGAACAAAAAGAGGTGTCCTCACAGTACCTATCACCAGCGTCGGTTTTTCGTTACCAAGGGATTCGTCCCATACTTTAGCAGGCTGAGAAATGATATCGGTCTATTCCTGCTACCAGACGATTCTGCCCTCTAAATTCTGTTCGTATGAAATGGCGGAAGAAACCTTCATCGGAAAAACCGCCGATATTAACGGCATCCAATTATTCGCTGGCGGTGTGGACGCCACCTGCAAGCCCGCAGATAAGATGTATTGAAATTATTGAAGAATACTGGTACAAATATACAGTGATGCAAATCAGAAAAATAGTCTCAGGCCGTGGAGAAGGTGGTTAAGAAGGAGAAGAGGTATTAATACATGCCGACAACAGAAGAGAAGTTTCAGGAGCTGCTAAAAAATCTGTTCCAGTTCGACTGCGCTGATTTGGACTTCGGCGTCTACCGCATCATGAACCACAAGCGGCAGGTGATCGAGCGGTTCATCGGCCAGGACCTGCCGAAGGCGGTTGAGGCGGAGCTCTCGCAGGGCGCGCTAGCAGCGCAGTCGCAGGCAACTAAGGACCTGGAGAATGCGCGCAGAAAGGTGCTCGAAGCGCTGGGCGAGGATGCACTAGACGCGGACGGCCGTCTGGACGAGAAATACCACGGAACGAAGGCAGGCAAGGAGTATCTGGCCGCGCAGGAAAACGCGAAATCGGCCAAAGGCCAGGAGGCGCTCGAAGCCGCGGTCTATAACCATCTCTACACCTTCTTCAGCCGCTACTGGCAGGACGGGGACTTCATCTCTAGGCGGCGCTACTCAAAAAAGGAACGCTACGCAATCCCATACAACGGCGAGGAGGTGATGCTCTACTGGGCGAATCACGACCAGTACTACATCAAAACCGGAGAGTACTTCACCGATTACTCCTGGAAAGCGCCGAACGGGACGGCCGTGCTTTTCAAGCTCAAGGCAGCGGACGTGGAGCAGAACAACGTCAGGGGTGAGAAGCGCTTTTTCCTGCCGCTCGTGAATGAGATTGAGTGGAACGCGGATGCGCATACGCTGACGGCCCCCTTTGAGTTCCGGCCGCTCACCAAGCAGGAGGCTATCACCTACGGCCAGAAGAACCGGCAGGAGGCGATTATTTCCAAGGCGATCGAAACGATCCCAAAGCGGCTGAACCAGAAAAAAGAGGCTGAGGCCATTGCCGCGATCACCGCGGAGAAACGAAAGACTGACACGGGAGACATCGTAACCCATCTGGAGCATAATCTACGGCAGTACACCCGCAGAAATACCAGCGACTTCTTCATCCACAAGGACCTGAAGGCCTTCTTCTCGCGCGAGCTGGATTTCTATCTCAAAAACGAGGTGCTGAATCTCGAAGAGATGGATGCTGCAGGGGAAGGCCTCTCCGAGGGCTGGTTCCAGCTCATGCGGCTCATCAAGAAGGTGGGCGGACGCATCATCGAGTTTCTTGCACAGATCGAGGACTTCCAGAAGATGCTCTGGGAGAAAAAGAAGTTCGTCACAGAAGTCTTCTACCTCATTACGCTCGGCAGCATTCCGAAGGACTTTCATCCCGAAATCGCGGCATGCGACGCGCAGTGGGAGGAATGGAAGAAACTGGGAATGAGGAATGATGAAAGAGGAAAGGTGAAGAAGGCCGATCGTTCGGCATTCCTCACAAAGCATCCGTCGCTGCCGCTTGATACCCGCCATTTCGCGCCGGATTTCGTCGACCGCCTGCTCGCAAGCTTCGATGACCTGGACGGCATGACCGACGGCTTGCTGGTGCATAGTGAGAACTGGCAGGCGCTGAATCTCATAACAGAGAAGTATCGGTATCAGGTGAAGTGCGTTTACATTGATCCGCCGTATAATTCAAAAACAACCGAGATTCTTTATAAGAATAATTACAAGCATTCATCTTGGTTATCTTTGATGGACAATCGCTTAAGTACAAGTCGAAAATTTGTAGCATCAGATGGTTCTCATGTTGTGGCTATTGATGAGAATGAACAGGAAGTGTTGGGTCGCCTTCTTTTGAAACATTTCCCTGACCATGAGCGAACATGTGTAGCTGTTGTTCATAATAAGAAGGGGATTCAGGGTGATTACTTTTCTTACAATCATGATTATGCTTATTTTTGCATCCCGCCGGGTCTTTCTGAAACGCATGGCAAAGAACTACCGGAAGCGGAGTGGGATTATGCCAATCTAAGAAAGTGGGGCCGTGAGTCCGAGCGAGAGACCGCCAAGAATTGTTTTTATCCCATTTACGTTGAAGGTGATAGGATTGTAGATGAGCATGTCCCTATAGGTTGTTGAAGTAAGAAGCGACCCCCGATTAAAATTGATTGCCAAAACAAAATCAAAAGGAGGTCGCTCTTTATGAAGAAAAGATACCGT
>Ga0335070_10002362_pt1 | contig 21960 bp, 16 predicted proteins | sample Lox_Sample_13_FD_206722 | JGI IMG/M metagenome (GOLD analysis project Ga0335070, IMG submission 206722) | Soil microbial communities from Loxahatchee National Wildlife Refuge, Florida, United States - Lox_Sample_1.3 | ecosystem: Environmental > Terrestrial > Soil > Wetlands | place: USA...
TGAAGCCCGCTCGGCCCATCGACAATAAAGGGCTCATCGGCACGACTGAAGTCGTGCCCTGATACGAAACCTTCAGAAGAAGGCAAAAAGCGCAGAGGGAAACGGCCGGATGTAGAGTTTGCCGAAGAAGTTGGGGAAGCAGATCCCTCGCCCGCCGCGGCGGGCTCGTGATGACAAAAAAGAGTGGGCTTGGACGCGGGCCTAAAGGCCCGCTCTACCCGTGAATCACTGTCTGACATTGTGGTATGTGGCTCCGGCTCTAGCGTGCACGGCCAGTCGGAGCAGTTAATGTCGACGGGTTTCACGCGCAGCCCGTGACGCTGCGCGTCTTTCACAAGGGTGGCGGGCGAATAGAACCCCATGGGCTGATTGTTGAGCAGCGCAGCCGTAAAGGCCGCGAGGTAATGGCACTTGAGGTAAGCACTGGCGTAGGCGATGAGGGCGAAGCTGGCGGCATGCGACTCGGGAAAGCCGTAGAGCGCGAACGAGGTGATGGAGAGAATGATCTCCTCCTGTGCCGCGCGCGAGATACCGTTGCGCTCCATGCCTTCGCGCAGCTTGAACTCGATGTCCTGCATGCGCTTCTGGCTGCGCTTGAAGCCCATGGCGCGGCGCAGCTCTTCCGCTTCGCCTCCGCTGAAACCGGCGGCGATCATGGCCATGCGCAAGAGCTGCTCCTGAAAGAGCGGTACGCCGAGCGTACGTTTGAGCACTGGTTCGAGCGCAGGATGGGGATACACCACCGGCTCGCGCCCCTGCCGGCGCTGGAGATACGGATTGACCATCTTGCCCACGATGGGCCCGGGACGGATGATCGCGACTTGTACCACAATGTCGTAGAAGCGCGTGGGATAGAGACGCGGCAGGCACGACATCTGCGCCCGGCTCTCGATCTGGAACATGCCCACCGTGTCAGCCTTCTGCAGGGCGCGATACACCACGGGATCGTCAGCGGGCAGCATGGCGAGGTCCACCTCTTCCTTGTAGTGGTCGCGGATAAGAGTGAGGGAATCTTTCAGCGCGGCCATCATGCCCAGGCCCAGCAGATCGACTTTGATGATGCCCATGTCAGCGCAATCTTCCTTGTCCCATTGCACCACCATGCGGCCGGGCATGGTAGCCGGCTCCAGCGGTACAACGGAATCCAGTTGCCCCTGGCAGATGACCATGCCGCCGGAGTGCTGGCCGAGGTGACGCGGGAGGTCCTGTATGGCCACGCAGAGCTCGAAGAACTTGCGGATGCGGGGGTGCTGCAGCTCGAATCCGGCATCGCGGAACTGTCGCTCGAGCGTGTCGCCGGGGTCTTTGTACTCCCACGAACTCACCAGGCCGGCAAGACGCCCGAGAGTTTCTTCATCGAAGCCCAGCACCTTGCCGACCTCACGAGCTGCAGAACGGCCCCGATAGGTGATGACATTGGCGGTCATGGCCGCTCCCAGCTTGCCGTAGCGCTCATACACGTACTGAATCGCCTGTTCGCGCTGGTCTCCGCTGGGAAGGTCGAGATCGATGTCGGGCCACTCGCCGCGCTCTTCCGAGAGGAAGCGTTCGAACAGCAACTCCATTCCGATGGGATCGACGGCCGTAATGCCCAGCGAATAGCAGACCGCGCTGTTGGCGGCAGAGCCGCGGCCCTGCACCAAGATGCCTTGCTCGCGGCAGAAGCGGATAATGTCCCAAACGATGAGAAAGTATCCTTCGAGTTGAAGCCGTTCAATAAGCGCAAGTTCGCGTTCGATCTGCCGCCGCGCCCGTTGCCACAGCTCGCTTTGCCCGGGGCGCTGGTAACGCTCGCGTGCCCCCTCAAAGGTGCGCTCTCGCAAGAATGAACTCATGGTCCCGCCCCCGCGCACGGGATAGCTGGGGAACCTGTAGCCAAGATCGTTGAGCGTGAATCCAAGACGCGAAGAGAGTTCAACCGTGTTGGCAGTGGCTTCGGGAAGATCGGCGAACAAGCGCAGCATTTCTTGCGGTGTCTTGATGTGCCGCTCGCTGTTGTGCGCGAGCAATCGTCCGGCGTTGTCGAGATGGCGATGATGACGAATGCACCTGAAGACGTCGAGGACCTGCCGCTCCTCGGGCTTGGCGTATTGTGCGCCCTGGGTCGCCAGCAATGGGAGCTTCAAACTGCGTGCTAGTTCAATGGCCGCATGGTTGCGTGATTCCTGCGCGCGGTCGTAATGGCGCTGTAGCTCAACATAAACATTGCCACGGCCATAGATGGCTATGAGCTGCTCAAGAGTGCGCCGGGCTTCGTCCATACCGCCGTGTGCGAGAGCACAGGACAGAGGCCCTTCATCGCCGCCGGTCGTACAGATAAGTCCGGAAGATAATTCGGAGAGATCGTCGAAGGACGCAATGGCCTGCGAATTCAGCAGCAGCTCTTCGGTCGCTTCATGTTTTGCCTGGCGCGGGAGCATCGCCGGGTATTTCGGCGCGCGCAATTTGGTACGTGTTATCAAGCGGCAGAGGTTATGATATCCCTCGCGCGAAGCGCACAGTAACGATACGCGAGGAAGTGCGACATTGTCAGACAGGGGCGGGCGGAGCAGCAGGGAAGTGACCTCGGCGCCGATATGCGCCTGCAGGCCAAGCTTCTTCATGGCGAGATGAAAGCGCGCAGCGCCATAAACGCCGTCGCGATCGAGCAGTGCCATCGCCGGCATTTGGTGGAAGTGGCAGGCATCGGCCAGTTCTTCGGGGACAGAGGCTCCGTCAAGGAAGCTGAAGGCCGAGCGAGCGTGAAGTTCGATGTACATGGGCTTCAGTCGTAGCTCGCATCGGCGAACCAGTGATTGTTGTGTGTGTCGCGATAAATGCGATAGAGCGCGACATTTTTGCCTTCGCGGTCGAGTGCGATGTCCCACTCTTCGCGGCTCCATGCGCGCGATTCGTTTGCGGCGTCTTTCTCCGATGATTGTTCCGACCACCAATCGCCGGACGACTGCCACGGTCCGGCCGACCACACGATTTTCCCTCGCAATTCGTCCTGGCTTTCGCTTCGAGGCGGTGAGATCAGCCGGCAAGGGCGGCCCTCTGATAACTGGACTTGAATCTGGCGAGGCGGACGAAAAATGCGTAAGGCAATTTGGGTGGACCCTGATAATGTAGGAGTTTGAGCAGCGCGTTGATCTTCCTGCTGGGCTGCGAAACGCTCCATCGTGAATGCATCGGGGCGATGCGTATCAAGCAGCTTTGCAATTCCGGCGCGACGCTCTCCTACGACCCCGCTGATACGGGCCAGCGTGATTTCCAGCTTTTCGGCTTCTGGAGTGACGGGCAGAAACAGGCCGCGTTGCGCCGAGCGAGGACGCGCCGGTTCAGCAGAGATCCACAATTTGCAGACGGGCGCTCCCGGCGGATGCATCGCCAGATCTAACTGCAGCAGCTTGAGAAAAACTCTGGGATCACGCATGGCCACCGGCAGGCGAAGCGTGCGCGTGTAGAGAGTGCGCATATCCCCGGAATCTTTCAGCTCCTGCAGAGTGGTTGTCTGTTCATCGGCGACGCGCGGCTCCAATTGCAGGCGCAGTGCCAGTTCCTGTACGGCGAGGGAGCGGGCCTCGAGACGCGCGCACAACTGGTCGAGCAGGCGATTCAAAAGGAATGAAAGCGGTTCGAGGGTTTCGACCGTCGATTCCAATTCCATTGCTTCTTCGAAATGCACGCGAGGTTCGCAGAGCGCCAAAGTCCGCGCGGCGGTTCCTTGCGCGAGTTGTTGCAGACGCGCCCCGGCTTCGCCGAGCCGCGAAGCCAGTGCATGTTCCGGAAGCAATGCAAGGGTGCGAAAGTCACGTACGCCCCAGCGTTCCAGGGTGTCGAGCATTCGCTGGCGCAACTTCTCGCGTTCCCGCGCAGCCGAGGCAGTTTCGGTTTCGCGGCAGGCAATGTCGAACGAGTCGAGCAGGACATGAATGGGAAGAACGCCCAGTCGCCGGGCTTCTTCGCCGGCGGGAATGACCGTAACTCCGCTGAATCCGCAAGCAGCGTGCATGGCAGCGTCAGGGTTGGTGGCCATGCCGATATTGCTGTCGAGTCCTACGGCGCCCACGCGCGACGACAATTCGTGTGCCATGGCCGCGGCCGGACCGTACAACCGATCAAGTCCGTCGAGGTCGAGCAGCAGACGGTCGGGATACGTGTCTTCCACGCGTGGCGTGAAAGCGTGTGCAACGTCGAGCAGCGCGGCTTGGGCCGATTCTTCCTGCGCTGCGGAACGCTGGCGCAAAATGGCCAGTGCCGGTTTCGATTGTTTTCTGGGGCGCTGCGGGGCAAGCTCGATCTGCCGAGCCGGTTTTTGCAGTGCTTTGTTGTTGGCCGTAGTGGTCTCGATGGCAGCAGCCGCAAAAACCGCGGCCTGCAGCTTGGTCATTCCGAGGTCCATGCCGAGCAGGCGGGCTTTGTCGTTGAGTGCCGCCACACGTACCTGCGGCGGTTTGCCGTCAAGCACGGCGATGGCCTGCTCGCGCAACGAGGGTTCGGCGCGCACGATGGCTGCCACGGGAAAATCGGGAATGTAGATGCAGGCAAACATTCGCGTCCTCGAAAATCACCATGCAGCGCGCAAGAAGGGGCATCTCATGAACAGCATTCCTCAGAATTTGAGTTTCCGCGCGGACTGAAGTCTGCGCGGGGGTCAAAACTAAACGGCTGGTACGGCGCAGCGAAAGCTGCGCCCCTTCAAATCCTTGGCGCAATTTCTTCAGCTCGCCGCGGGCAGCGAAAGCTGCGCCTCTTCAACCCGAGTTCAGGTGAATTCGTCACCTGCTGCGGGAAATTTATGAAACCGGCTTTCGAAATTGGTGCCAACGGATTGCACCGGCTTGCGCTGCGCCCATGAGCGCAAGACTTCAGCATTCAACTGCAGACCATTGAGCAGAGACGCGTGACTCACGGGATTGGGGGAAGGAACTGCCTCCTTGGTTCGACTCAAAACTTTCCATCCGTGAAAGTCGGTTTCTGTGGAGGGAACCGCGGGCTGCGTAGAGATGGCAGTACGCTGCAGACGGACAACGAGTGAGGCGCAGGTTTTCGCGCTGGGTTCCTGCTCAACGACGAGCAGCACAGTTGCTGTGGGTTCCACCGCGCGGCGAAAACGAAACCATGACGTAAGCGGAATGCGGCGCGCACTTTCCGTGGGAATGTCGCCGAGATCGAGGACGACCATGCCAAAGCCCCCGCCTTGCAGAAGCAGGTCGGTAACTTTCAAAACCTGTTCGAGACGGCCGAGCGAAGAATGACACCGGTTGTGATTGCGGCCATTGTGCAGGGAAGAAATCGAGTTGCTCTTGCTGCAACGCACCCACAGCAGGCGGTCGAGATCAACTCCTGCTGCCGCTGCCGAAACGGGATCGAAGTTGTCGCTGGCATCAACGAGCGCGCAAGCTTCTTCACGGCGCGTAGTATGAGCGAGCGCGGCGAGCATTACGCTCGTGCGGCCGGAGGATGCTGGGCCGGTAATTTCGCTGAGCGCGCCGCGAGGCAGTCCTCCGGTGAGTGCGTCGAGCGCAGGCACACCAGTCGAAACCGTGAGAGGCGCGGCTTTTTCGCGCAGCAACAACGTAGAAGACAGGCGTTCTCCGAGTGCGGATTCGACGCGGGCACGAGCGGCGGCAGTGGACGTCATGTGAGACCTCAGGGTGGCGGGAGCAGCGGAAGGGATCGATTAACTTTCGCTTTTTATTCGCCTATGCAGATAGGATTCTGCGCCTTGGCAGCAGGGCTTGTCAATCCCACGCAAAGCCGCTGCTGGAGCGGCTTAGGCCCGTGTTTTCGAAGGCTCCGGGCGGCATTCCCAAGTTTGTTATAATCAGGAAGTTGCCCCCGGAGTGGCGCTATCGTCTAGGGGTTAGGACGGAAGATTCTCAATCTTCAAACCCGGGTTCGATTCCCGGTAGCGCTACCAGCTCTCTCCTGCTATCTCCTGTTATTTCCTATGCTTGCCGCCAGTGCCCCAAAAGGCCCGGAACACGTCGTAACACGTGGTGGGGCACAGTAGCGGCAAAGATGGGGCACAATTTGGGGCACAGTCGAAACAGGCGGTTGTCACCGAGGGTGGTCACCGCTTGGGGCACGGCTGCCGCGAACTGAAGGGAAAAACGCAAATTCTGTGGCGCAGGCGGGAGGAATGCTTTTTGGGGCAGGGGCATCCCCCCTCAGGCATACCCCGCCTTGTCCGTCATCACATGCGGCTCAGGCAATTTTTCGCCAAAAAGCAGGGCTTTGCCTAACATTCGCCCTCTGCACAAATATCCCGGTGTTCTGGGACGCTTGCAGCAGGCGGTAAACTAAGCGCTATATGCGACTGATTGTCGTCTGGTTTCTGCTCGGCTGCCTCGCACAAGCATTACCGCTCGCCCACCCCAAAATAAGGGTGAGCAGGGGAAGGCAGCCAGCCAGCCCAAGGGAACCGAAGGAGTATCGAAAACACCGGATGTCCCATCTACCGGGCACGACAGCAGCCAACCAGAAAGCCCAGCCAGCCAGCCCAAGGCAAGCCCACCCGATAAACCACGCCGCGACTGGATAGACCAGACGATGGCGATTGCTACCGCCTTCCTGTCTTTGTTCACGCTGGGCATGGCTTTCGTTATTTTCTTCCAACTCCGAGCTACGCAACATTCCGAACGAGCGTGGATGATCGGCAGCCCTGAGTTCAACAAGTTCACCAGAGCGCCCGCGAACAACGAAGTTATCGTTTATCCCGCTTCGTACAAGAACGTCGGGAAATCCCCCGCGAGACTTCTAGAAGCTGCCGTCAGCCTGAAGATGGTGGAGAAACTTGAGCCCGCGGTATTTACCATAGAAGCCGTCTTCGTCCATGGCTGCTTATATCGGAGCTTCGAGTCCTGCGCGACTCAGGGTCAAACTCTGAGTGTATTTTCCAACCTCGATCTGATGAGTCACGTGGCTGACGATGAAATCTCCGTCGTAGCAGCGAACGGTTGCGCGAAGGCCGTAACAGCGTAGACCGCAAACTGTTCGAGGTGCTCGACTACACCTTTCGCTTCTTCGTCACCAACGGCGTTGCTGCGCCGGAGGAAATCTGGCGCGACTACAACCGGCACGCTGACATGGAAAACCGCATCGCCGAACTCAGGCACGACTTGGGCGCTGACAGTTTCTGTTTGCAAGAATTCTTCGCCACCGAAGCTGCCTTCCAGGCCATCTTGCTGCTGTTCAACCTGCTCAGCGAGTTTCAGCGTGCCGCTGACGTGCCTGTCTACCGCGAACCGGCCACCCTGCGCACCCAAGTGTTTACCTGTGGCGCCATCCTCGGCCGGGCGGCCGTCGCTTGCTCTTGCACCTGTCTCGAAGTTGGGGCGGGTTGCAAACACGAAACCCCTCGGTCGACAAAATCTTGAGAAGGGAGATTCCAGCTACGCCGAAATTGGACGCGGCCGTAGCTACTTGAGCCCCAAAGCCGCACCGCCCCTCCCGCAGCTCTGGGAAACGAGGCTCACAAAGGCTCTACATGTTCGACGAACTCACCGTGTATTTCTCCAACGGCCAGGTCAAAGTTGATCCCAAGTTCGATGCTCAGTTGATGGCACTGGCCGAGAAGGCAAAAACGATCGACCGTTACGTGATCGAAGTGAAGGGATACGCCTCTACTTCGGGCAGCGCCTCCTTGAACCAGAAACTGAGCGAGGACCGCGCCAACACCGTGACCAACATCCTGCTGCAAATGGGACACATCCCCCTCACCCGGATGCTTGCTCCTGGTGCCATGGGAGAGGCACATCAGGTGGGTAAAGATAAGAGCGCCGAAGGAGAGGCGGAGAATCGTCGCGTCGTCGTGCGGGTTTTGCAGAATAAGGCAATCGGCGGAATTTAGGACTCCGCCCCTGAGCGCGGGCGAAGGCCAATCGGCCACCCGCGGCCGGCTGCGCAGCGCGTCATTTGCCGTGGTACTCGACAAACAGCTCCGGGAACTGCTGCTTCAACGCCTTGATCTTCGGCACGTCGCACACCTGGATGTACGGGTTGTCTTCATGATGGAGCGCGTAGTCCTGGTGGTAGTCTTCGGCGCGATAAAAGCCCTTCAGCGGGGTGACCTCTGTAACGATCGGCTTGGGAAACACCTTGGCCGCATCGAGCTGCGCGATGTACGCGGTGGCAATTCGCTTCTGCTCGTCATCGGTGTAGAAGATGACCGAGCGGTACGAGGTACCGACATCCGGTCCCTGGCGATTGAGCTGGGTGGGATCGTGCACCACGGAAAAGAAGATGCGCAGCAGTTGGCCGTAGGTGATCTTCGAGGGATCGTAAACCACCTCCACCGACTCGGCGTGCCCGGTGGTTTCGGTGGAGACCTGGTCGTAGGTGGCGGTCTTCGCCGCGCCGCCCGAGTATCCCGCCGTAGTTTTCACCACGCCCTTCACCCGCTCAAAGACCGACTGCGTGCCCCAGAAGCATCCTCCCGCGAAGACGGCAGTTTGCTTGCCCGGCACGGCGGCTAGCGGAGCGTCAACATTGGCGGCAGGGATCGGTGCGCTGGGCGGCGCAGCCTGCGTGGTAGTGCAAGCCACCAACGAGATGATGGCGCCGAAAGCCAGTACGAAAGGATATAGAGGATGGAGTTTGTGCATACCTAAAGTACGAAATCTCTCCCCAATCGGATGCGCGGCTGAGCCGAAGGATACAGGGAGACACCGGAGTGTAGTTGGTCCGGGGACTGGGGTGCGGGAGACGGAGGGTTGGTGTCTCTCATAGGTTCCGCGCCAATCGCGACAGTTCGCGCCCGACCCTTGTGGTGTAGTCGACTATAACACATTTAAAACTGCTGATGCGGTTATTTAGAATCAATGGCTTGGGAGGAAATTGTTCGGATGTCATTGATAAGTGTACTAGTTACACGTATCCATCTCTGCCCGTGGGAGTTAGGTGGCACTATTTTCGCCATTTATTCGCTTTTACTGGCGGATTGACGATAGGCGGGCCGGCCATACGCGGCTGGGAGCCGAGGTTTTCAAAGAGCGAGTTGGAGCTGCATGCTGGGTGCAGCCGGGGCAGGAACACAAATCCCCTGCCCTCCTCGAGGTGTATCGCGGTGGCGGGCGGAGGAGCCACGGAAATCGACAGAGCGGAGACACCAAAGTAACCAGAGCGTTCCAGATTGGGAAAAATGCAGGTTGAACTTCCGGGCCACGCGCCCGCTCATCGAGATTTGTGACGAAAAGCGCCACATTTGCCAAAGGAATGTGCAGTACCACGACATACCTTACAGTGTGTCCCAAGACATCCCTTACAGTTCCTGGCGGGGGAGAGGGATCCGCCGCTGTCAGCAAGATCGTGCTCCGCTCAATCTGCAGTTGTTGACTTAAGTTTTTGACCTGACAACTGACACCCGACAACCGACGCCTGCGTCACGCTAAAGCGGTTTCACAGTAGCTGTGCCCCATAACTGTGCCGCCGGGCTGAAGCCCGGCTATCTCCAAGGAAGGCCGCAGTGACGCGACGCTGAAGCGTCGCGCCACCCAAAGCGGCCGGAAGGCACAGCAATCTTGAAACCGCTCTAACTTGACCGCTTACAGCTTGCGAAGGCCAGACAGTGCTTGGCATCAACTGGTACCGGCGGCCGCCACCGCGCCCAGATATTTGGCGACCGCGATTTCCAGATTGAAGTGCATGGCGTCGGGTCCTAGCGCATCACCGAGCTGTGATCTCTGGATGACCTCAAGCACGTGTGGGTTCACCCCAACCAGCCACAGTCGGATGCCGCGTTCACGCTGTCGCTTTTCACCTTCGGTGAGCATCTTGAGGGCCGTGTACTCCAGATCGGGAACGCCTCGGAGATGAATGGCGACGACCTTGGGTTGTGCTTCCTCAATCAAGAGTCTTACCTTATCGGCGATGTGCTCCGCATTGGCAAAAAAGACCCGGCCCTCCAGTCTCAGCAGTAGCAAGCCGGGAAATGTCTCATCTTCGGGATGTTCCTCTGAGCGGGGCCGGAATACATTTGTTCCCGGCTTACGTCCGAGAACGTACACCGGCGGATCCGCCACTTGGTAGGCAAGCGCCACCAGGGAAACGATGATCGCGACGACAATTCCCTTCAGGGTTCCTACCAGCACTACTCCCGCAAATGCGACGAGAGCCCAGGTGAACTCTGTTCGTCGAACACTGAGAATCTCCCTGAACTCGGCCGGCTTGATCAACCCGAAGGAGTAGACGATGACGATAGCGGCCAGCGTAGCCTGAGGCATCATCCCGATCAGCGGGGCCAGAAAGATCATGGTAATCAGGGTCATGCCGGCGGTCACGAGCTCCGACACCTGGGTACGTGCTCCAGCCAGGCGATTCACTGCCGTCTGAGTGGTGCCGCCTCCGCCGGGCATGGCGCCGAGGAGAGCACCGCCCGCATTCGCCAGCCCCGTGGCCAGCAACTCCCGGTTGGGCTTGGGCGAGGGTTCGTCGTTCCGTGCGAATGCCCGGCCTGCCGCGATGGTCTCGGTGAAGCTCATCAGCGCGATGCCCATCGCGCCTGGCCAAAGCTTCTCAACCAGGGAGAGGTCCGGAAGGGTGAGCGGAGGCAATCCCTTGGGGATGTGGCCCACCAGTTCCACTCCATGCGCCTGTAAGCCGAGGGAGAACGCCGCCGCAATGCCACTCGCCACCGCGATGAGCGGAGCCGGCGCCTTCGGCGAGAAATGCTCGAGGAGCAACAGCAGAGCCATCATCGAAATTCCGATGGCCAACGTCGCTAGCGAGGTCTTGGAAAGGTTGTGGACGATCGATAGCAGGTTCTGCAAAAACGAGGCGCGGGCGAAGTGGATGCCCAGGATCTTTGGCACTTGATCCAGCACAATGACCACTCCGATGCCCGCCTTGAACCCGATCAGGACGGGCTCGGAGATGAAATTCGCGACGAAGCCTAGTCGCAGGATGGAAGCGAGCACGAGCATCGCTCCAACTAGCAGCGTCAGCGTGGCCGAGGCAGCTAACAATGACGATGCATCTCCTCCCGGAGCCACTTCCCCCAGTTCGGCCGCAGCCAGAATCGCGAGTGTCGTAGTCGTACTTACGCTGAGTACCCGCGAGGTGCCCAGTACGGCGTAGACCACCATCGGCAGAAACGCAGTGTACAGGCCCACCTGCACCGGCAATCCTGCGATCGTTGCGTATGCCATCGCTTTGGGAATGACCACCGCGGCGGTAGTCAACCCGGCGATTACATCTGGCCGTAGCCATTCTTTCCGGTAGGAGACAAGCCAGTTGTCCATCGAAAGAACCTGCACTTACTCTCGTGCTGACTAGAGCGTGTTTCAAAAATCGCCTGACGACGAACCGCTTGTTCCCTCAGGGCTAAAGCCCAGGTTAGAAGCGACCCGGAAGGGCACGGCTGAAGCCGTACCCTTTCAAACCGCCTTTTTGAAACCCGCTCCAGTGTCGGAACATCGCAGTCAAGGCGCCTGTTTACTTTCTCTCCTCAGTCTCTGCCTTACCAGCGCTGCGGTACCACCTGGTGCTTCTGCTTGGGCTCCTGATAGCCCTTGGGCTTCTGACGCCCGGGCAGCTTTGGAGGCTTGTAGGGGACCTCCTCGTACGGGATACGGCTGAGAATGTCGGCAATGCAGTTCAGGCGGGCGCGCTTCTTGTCGTCCGACGGCACAATGTGCCAGGGAGCAGTCGCCGTATCGGTCGCGGTAAGCATGGCGTCGCGGGCCCGCGAATAGTCGTACCAGCGACGATGGGACTCCAAATCCATCGGGCTCAACTTCCAGCGCTTCGACGGGTCCTGAATGCGCGCGAGAAATCGCTTGTGCTGCTCTTTCTCCGATACGTCAAGCCAGTATTTCAACAGTATGATCTCATTGTTAATCAAAACGTTTTCGAACGCAGGACAGCCTTTCAGAAACTTCTTGTATTCCTCTTCCGTGCAGAAACCCATTACGTGCTCGACCCCGGCGCGGTTGTACCAGCTCCGGTCGAAGATGACGATTTCTCCGCCCGCGGGCAGATGCTCGATGTAACGTTGAGCATATATCTGCGTCTTCTGGCGTTCAGTGGGGGCTGGTAAGGCGACCAGCCGAAATACACGCGGGCTCACGCGCTCCAGAATGCGTTTGATGATGCCGCCCTTGCCCGCCGCGTCCCGGCCCTCAAACAGGATGACGATACGGGCACCGGTCTTTTTCACCCAGTCTTGGAGCTTGACCAGTTCGACTTGCAGATTGAACAGCTCGGCCTCGTATTCCTTTCTCCCAAGCTTGTGATTCCCGTCCTGGCTTGGATCCTTCTTATCCTTACTGTCGATTGCGAGGCCTTGCGCGTTTTTATTTTTCCTTTTGGATTTCTTACTCATAAGTGCTTCCTCTCAGAGCGAATCAACTCAACTGCACTTACCAGTGCCTGCTTCGTCACTTCACTTGCTACAGAACAATCGCAAGAAGCACCGCCCACAATCGTTGTCGTTGTGGGCGTGACTTTGCCTTGAGATGCCTCGCAACTTACAAATAGAACCCCAACTTATGGAGAAGCAACGGCCACAGTCTCCGGCCACTCGTCATCGGTCGCCTGCAAGGTCTTGTCCGGGTTGTAGAGCTCCATCTTCTTTACGATTTCCAGCGAATCGGGACCGAGGTCCTTCTGGTAGACGATGCCGTCGTAGTTCACGATGAAGGTCTTTACCCCGGTCACGCGATACTCAACGGGCACAGCGACAAGTGCGAAGCCACCGATCATGACGCCTTCAATGACGTAGTTGATCGCGCCATTAGGGGCAGCGGGCCCTTGCCCTTTCAAGATTTTGAAGTAGTAACCGTGGAAGCCCTCCTTTTTGGAGCTGTAGCCCTCTTCGAGCGCTTTGGCTACCGGTTCACCGATCGGGCCAGCCGATTTGCCGTCAGAGTCTTTCCAATACAGCCCATCCTGCTTGCCCGGCGTGCTGATGATCTTCTGCGCGTACTGGTTGATGCCAGAGTCATCATGGACGGTTTCTGCATATTCTTTCTGTGCTGCCACGTAGCCGCGGCAGACGGTGATAGCGTCGAGCTCATTGGCGCCGATGCGGCGGTAAAGAATGTCCTGCTTGCCTTGCTTCGTATCGAAGTACCACTTGCCGTTCACTTTGACGATGGGAACGGGAGAAGGCCAGAGGTTGTCGCCAACCACGACGGTCGCACGGTTGGGATTCGACTTGCTGATTTCCACATCCAGTTTCGCGGCGGCATCCTTGGCGAATTGCTGGGCATGGTTCTTGTCCTGTACGGTGTCACCGGAGGCAACGATGTCCTCACCGTCGGGGCCCAGGATAGCCAGTAACTCCGGTACGTTGAAATCGCCAGCGGCCTTGACTAGCGCGTCGGCAGCGGCTTGGGGAGTGTCGAAGGCACGCGCGCCTGCCGGGGGCGTTTTCGGCGACGTTTTCGCCTGAGTGGCAGGTGCAGGCTTGGTTGTCGGCGTGGCTTGCGCCGCTGCAACGATGGACGAGAGGCAGCACAGGCCGACGAGCATCAGGACGAGAACCGTAAGGTGCTTGCTGGATTCCAGAGTCTTTGATTTCATAATCGCCTCGCTCATGATGATGTTCGTTGCCTAACGGCGCCGACCTCCTCCTCCGCCGCGTGATCCGCCGCCACGAGAACCCCCTCCGCCCATGCTGGAGGCGCCACGCGACTGGCTGGCCCGAGCGCCGCTGCCGCTCATGCCGCTGCCGCCGAACGCGTTGCGATTGGTTGCGCTGGGAGTGTTGGGGACGCGCTGGTTGCCAACGCGGTCACCGCCGCCCCGACTGGAGACGTCGCGAGTTCCCGCGCTGGGTCCGGCACGGTTCCCGGCATTGGCGCCGCCGCGATTGGAAACATCACGTGTACCTGCGCTCGGGCCACCGCGATTTCCGGCATTGGTGCCACCGCGATTCATATCGCGATTGCCCGCACCGGGCTGCTGGCGGGCCTGGTTCTGACGGGCGTTGTTCTGACGGGCCTGCATGGAGTCGCCGCGAGCGGTACCGCCGAACTTGTTGGCGGTGTTTCTGTCGCCATAAGGCGCTCCGCCGCGGTGTTTCGGGTTGTGCTGCCAGTTACTGTTACCGCGATTGCCGCTATTGACGCGGTTGCCGCCATTGACACGATTGCTGTTGTTGACGAAGTTGTTGTTGTTGTTGATAGTGATGTTGTTGTTGCCGCCGTGCCATCCGCAGTTGTAACCCCAGCCGCCGCCCCACATCGCACCCATGGCAACGCCCACACCGAAAGAAATCGCCATACCAGCGGCATAATATCCCGGCGGCGGATAGGCGATGGGAGGATACGCGTAAACCGGAGGGCCATAAACCACGGTCGGGTTGTAGCTGGGAACATAAACAACCTGGGGGTTAGCCTGCTCCACCACGATGACCTGCGTGCTTTCGACGGTCTTGGTTTCCACCTTTACCTGTTCTGACGATTTCAGGTTTCCGGCATCTTTGGCCTTCTTGCGCATGCGCTGGACCGCGTCCATCACGTCGTTCTGCTGCGCGAGAAATGCATTACCCAGGTCGGTCGTCCACTTAATGTTCTCGGACAGGAGCTTGACGACATCGGGCAGGGCAGCCAATCCCTGAATGCTTGGGTCCCAGTCCTGCTTCTTGACGGCTTCGGCGAGTGCCTTCTCGTCCTTGCCCTTGTTCTGGGCCAGCCACTGCTGCAATTGAATGACTTCCAGCGGATAGGTCGAGGCTACAAGCACCTGGCTGAGCAGAGGGTCGGGGTAGAGCGCGATGGGCGCCACGAGCGAATCGAGTTGGTCGGCAGGAAGCGTGGCCGCGGCCTGTTCGGCTGGGACCGCAGCCTGCGGCGTTTCGACAGCCACGACGTTTCCCGGCACCAGTACCCCAATGCAGATGACTGCTGCCAGTTCTCGAACCGAGCGGATCATTATCTTCCTGAAACTGTATTTGGAATTCATAGCCGCTGTCTCCCTGTTGTTCCCATGGCTGCTCCAGTTGCTTAGTATGTCGCGCCCCTCAAGGCCCGCGCGGGTACACTGCCGTTGATCTTGCACCCGCCTGCATTCGCAGAAACCACGTGGAGCAGACATGCTCCCGCTGGCATCTGATTGTGCCGTCGTCCAGTGCCTTTTATACACTCCCGCGGAATACCCCACAACTAGGGAAAACCCTAGGTCTTCGTGTGGCGGATAGAGGAAACGAAGCGTTGACCTGACAGGGCGGCGTTGATGGCGGGAATCAGATCCGTCTTCATTTGAGACTTCACGACAAATCCAAGGGCCCCTTCCGCCAAGCAGGCCTCCACAAACTCAGGGCTTTGATGGATCGTAAGGAAAACCACGGTGGCCTTGGCGCCCATTTCCCGAAGCCGGTGAGCCGCTTCAAGTCCGTCTAATCCCGGCATCGATATGTCAGCCACAACAATGTCAGGGTTCAGTAGCACCGCCTTCTCGACCATTTCGAGACCGTTGTGCGCCACTCCCACTACGTCAAACGTCGGCTTCAGATACGCTGTCACCCGGTCCAGTACAAGGGGATGATCGTCGGCCAGCAGGATGCGCCGACGATTCCCAGAGTCTTCAGGCATTCCGATTTCTGACATGGGCCCGTCCGACGGCGACAGATTGTTGCCGAGACACGTTCACAAAAACACCCCGATGGTAGGCTCGGTGTTAAGGAGTGGCAACTAGGGAAAACCCTAGTTCCGAAAGTCAGAGGCTTCGGTGGGGCATCAGAGGGAGGGGGCTCGCCGCAAAGGATTGGAATCCAGAGAGATGAGACCCTCCTTGAGGGCCAAGAGTACCAGGTCGGCATTGTTCTTCAGGTTGAATGTTTCCATTATATGATATTTGTGGAACTCGATCGTCTTCTCGCTTAGGTTAAGGTGGCCAGCGATCTCCTTGATCGGACGTCCTTCGGCGCACATCTGCACAATGTCACGCTGTCTTGGAGTTAAATGCTTAGCGTACTGGCGCGCTCGGGTCTTTTGTACATTCCAGTCTGCGGGTCTGAGCTTCGGAGTTACATAACTTTTGCCATGCAGCACCTGGTCGATTGCCTTCAACAGCTCTGCGCCCGCGGAATGCTTGAGGACGAACGCTACCGATCCCAACTCAAGAGCAGCGGCAGCCAGATTGGGATTGTCTTGCATGGTCAGGAACACGAGTTTCACTTTTGGAAGTTGCTGGCGCACGCGCTCGGCAGCGTCAAGTCCGTTCAAAAGAGGCATGCCGATGTCCACGACGATTACGTCTGGCCTGAGCCTCAGAGCTTGCCTGATGAGTGCGCGCCCGTCGGCAACTGTTCCCACAACGGTATAGTGCTTCTCCAATAGAAGCCGAAGACCTTCCGTGAAGACGGCGTGATCGTCTGCGATCAGGATTTGTGGCCGGGATTCCAATCTTCAGTCTCCGTCCTTATTCGCCCTCATGTCGCTAATGAACACTATGAGGACCGTCGGGTCAGCCGGCGCTTTGTCCCGAGGCGACCGCAGACGCACGGATTGGCTGGACAGCCGCTTCGCCTCCACTCGCATCAGATTTCTCCTTCAGCGGCACCGATACCTCGACCCGGGTTCCCTTCCGGCTTTCCGAGAGAATATCGAATCGGCCGGCTAGCAAGCGCACCCGCTCCCGCATGCTCCACAAACCGAGCCCCTGCCCATCGCCAACTTCTTTCATATCGAATCCCTTACCGTCATCCGAGATCGACAAGTGAAGTGCGCCATCGAGTCTTTGAAGTTGCACTTGTGCGCTTTCTGCTCCACTGTGCTTCTTCACGTTTCGCAGTCCTTCCTGGACAATTCGAAATAGACACAGTGCAACGTCAGGCGAGAGGGACCGCGGCACGTTTTCGTGGGAGAATGCAACTTGGATTCTCTGTTGAGCGGTGAATTCCTTGCAGAGTGCCGCAACTCCCGCAGTAAGCCCAAGCCGCTCAAGAGTAGAGGAATGGAGGCGATGTGACAGGGTATGAAGATCGGCGCCAATCTCGCTGGCAGAGTTCACAAGTTCCTGCAGTTGCCGGTTTGCTTCCTCTGGGGAGTCGGGAACAATTTCAGCAGCGGTTTCCAGTCCGAGCGACAGGACTGCCAGCCTCTGACTGAAATCGTCGTGCAACTCCGATGCCAGGCGCCTGTGCTCCTCCTCTTGGGCGTTGATCAACATGCCACTGAGCCTCATCTGTTCCTTACGGGCGTAGTTGAGCTGCTTCTGCTTCATCAGCAGGTAGACAGCTAACGAAGCTAGCGCAAATATGATTGCTAACCCTGTAAGCACGAGCCATTTGGCTTTTTGCCAGACGCTGGGCTCACGATTGAGCACAATGCTTCCCGGCGGCAGGCTACCCTCGCCGAGATTCCAGCGCTTCAACTGCCTCGCATCAAACATGTAGATGCTGGGTGCAGATTCGATCGGAATATCTGCCGTCTTCTTCCCCGCGAAGATCTCTGCAACAAGGCCTGCAGCAATCTTCCCTTGTTCAGCAAAGCTGACCACGTACCCCCCTACGATCCCGTGTCCCACGTAAGTATCGGAGATCCCAAACACTGGTGCGTTCGCGGCATCGGAGACCAGGGGAAGAGCAGTCGTTGCGTTAACGAATTGGTTGCCACGCGCATCCCGGAAGAAGGAGATGTAGAGAACGACCGTGCGTTTCGGCAGGTTGCGCAGTCGCTCAAGCAGGCTGCCCATGTCGAGATCTGTCAGGAACGTAAAATCCAGCGGCACCGGATGGGCGTCCACGCTCGCTTGTGTCATCCTCAATGTCTCCTTGTCGAACTGCGAGCTTCCACTTACGACCGCGACATTGCGGATTTCCGGTGACAGCCGCCTGGCCGCCTCGAGCGTCTTCGCCGCATCGAAGGTCATCCAGGACCCAGTGAAGCGCGAACTTAGCTTGGGATTACCAGCCTGCACTTGCGTGCTGCCGCAAAACACGATCGGCACGCCCGGCAGAAACGTCTCCGAAGAACGGGACAGGAACCTGATGGGCGCAGGTCCCATGGCGACGATTACGTCGATCCTCCGGTTTTCGTACTTTTGAACGAGTCCCGCTTCGATGTCCTGCTGAGGCGTCTTGTCAGAAAACAGGGGAGAGTCGAGGCTCTCTACGTAGAATTCCGTTTGGTACCGCGGATCCGCAGCCAGGCGTGACATCACCTGTTCTGTTACCAAGGCGGAAGCGGGGTGAGCCAGTCCCACCTCATTAATGATCAGAACGTTTTTGCGGACAGGTGTTTGGGCGCTTGCTGCTGAGGCGAGCAGCACGACAGAAACCCAAACAGCAAATACTCCGAACGATCTGCCACGAATCACTGACGCAGAATTCTGGCGAGTGATACAGAGTGCCATATTGTTGTACGCCCCGATTCTTGTTCACCAGACGTCACGCGTGATGGGCGGGAACGCGCTGCGGTGGCAGCACGGTGTGGGGCTAGCCGACTCAATGATAGAACTTTAGCAGCGCCACATACAAACTCACTCCATCCGACGCTCTGTCCCCAGCTAGGGACTTCCCCCAGGGAAGCGAGTCAGTAACAACTCGCAAATCTCGAGTGATTTTCAGCTGATAGCACTGGGAGACGAACGGGTCAGCCCTCGACGAGACTCATCACTTGGTTGCCAGGAGGATCCACCCGGTTCCGATCACCAGAAACACGGCCATGAAGAAGAGGGTCGTCAGCAGCCCGAGCCTGTAGAGTTCGCGCTGTGTGAGATAGCCGCTGCCGACGAAGATGACATTCTGGCTTCCACCCTGCGGCGTGATGACCGAAAAATAGCTGCTCGCGAAGAGCAGCCCGAATGCCATCAGCGGCGCGGGAACGCCCCCGCGGATGCCGACTTCGAGAAACACGCCCAAGAGGGCCAGGACTTGGGACGACTGACTCACAAACATGTAGTGAATCGCGACGTAAATCACGATCAGCCCCACATTCGTTAGTGGCCACGACAGCCCGCTCATGTGCGCCGCGAGGATCTCGCCCGCGTAAGACATAAACCCGAGCTCATTGAGCTGCCTGCTGAGTGCGAAGAGGACGGCGAGCCAGAGAAACGTAGTCAGCGTATCGCCCTGGGTCGAGATGTCATCGAGAGTGAGCACCTGAGTCATCAGCAGCAGGCCAAGACCGGCGAACGCAATACTGGTCACATTGAGCTTTAGTGCGTCTGCGAAAATCCAACCAGATACCATAAGCGCGAACGCAACTGCGGTAATTCGCTCGTTACGCGATAGTGGCCCCAATGCAGCAAGGGCTCCACGTGCGGCGATCGGAGCATCCGGCGTTGCGCCTACTCGGGGCGGGAACAGGCGGGCGATGATCCAGGGCAAAGCCAGGATCGCAGTCAGGGCCGGCACCGATGCGGCGAGAAGCCATTTGCCGAAGCCGATCTCGATACCAAACTCTCGTACCAGTTGTATTCCAATCGGATTCGCCGACGTGGCCGTCATCCAGAGAGCGGACGACACAGCCAGGCTCGCCATTGCGCAGAACATCAGATAGCCGCCGACCCGGCGGCCTTCTGGGTCGCGCGGCTGCGAACCTGATCCCTCGGACACCGACAGCACAATTGGGAACAGCACTCCGCCGCGCGCCGTGTTACTCGGGAAAGCCGGCGCAATTAGCGCATCGGTGAGCACTATACTGTAGGCTAGTCCCATTGAAGAGCGGCCGAACCGGCTTACCATAAACAGGCTGATCCGGCGGCCCAGTCCGGACTTGACGACCGCCTGCGCGACCAGGAACGCAATCACCACCAGGAGCACGCTGGGGTTAGCAAAACCTGCGAAGGCTTGCGCGGGCGTGATTGTGCCGGTCAGGACCACGGCTGCCGCGGCAAGCATCGTGGACGTCAGGAGCGGAAAGACACCGAGCAGAACCGCAAGGATAGCAGACACGAACACCGCAAAGAGGTGCCAGGCTTGTGCAGTTAGTCCAGCGGGGACCGGCGCAAACCAGATCCCGCATGCCAACGCGAAGGGCAACGCGCGCTTGATCAGCAAACGGGGATCGATCATCATCGTGGGCCGCCTGCGTCAGGTGAAACATTCTGCGAACCTACGCGGATCTTGCCACTAAGACCCATCGATTGTCCCTGTATGCCCCCGTCTTCGGTCTCAAGTACAAAGCGCCACGAGAATTCGTAACTGCCCGTTGCTCCTGCATAACGCCCGGTGCCGCCGAGGAACGTCCCGACGATATGGCTAGCGGTCGATGTGCCTTGGCCTTTCAGTTCGCTGAAGACTTGATCACCGCGTTCGTCGGTCCAGACGGCGCGGCCAATCGTACCAGTGCCGGTATCGTTGAGAACGAGCGCTTCCGCGCGGAAACCAACGCCAGGTCGTGAAGGTCCTGTCAGAACCAGCGAGCCTTCGAGTTTCGCGATGGATGCTCGCCGACCATCCCCGAGAGGAATGCGGGTGCGGGTGCCGGCAGCGGTCCAAGTTCCGTGGAACTCGTGCCACTGGCTACCGGTCGAAAGGGACTCCACCGGGCGCGGCGCGCGACCGCACGCGGTCACGATCAGGAGGCCGGCGAGTGCAATTGTGCAGAACGAAGAGAGTCGCAGTACCGAAGAGGCCGCCATATGCGAAATGGAACTTCAGCGGACTAAAAAACCACCCTCGCAAGTACAAACCCAATGAGAACCGACGATACCGTGGCCACCATGCCAGGAACCATGAAGCTGTGGTTCAGCACGTACTTGCCGATCTTTGTCGTACCCGTTTGATCAAAAGAGATCGCCGCAAGCAATGTGGCATACGTCGGCAGGAAGAAATAGCCGTTGACTGCCGGAAACATGGCGATCATGGCTGGAGCTCCCAACCCGAGCGCAACTCCCACGGGCATAAGCGTGACCACGGTTGCCGCCTGACTGGACAGCAAGATGGAGAGTGCGAAGAGACCGATGGCAAACACCCAGGGATGCAGTTGCACCACTCCGGAAATGCTTCCAATGATCAACTGGCGATTGCCTTCAAAGAACGAGGATCCCAGCCAACCCAGCCCGGCAATCGAGATAAGAGCGACCATGCCTGCATTCATGATGCTGCCCTTTACGCTTGCCACCGCCGACGCCTTGAATACCAGCATGTTGATACCGGCTGCTGCGAGCATCAGCATCATGATGGCCGGCGCCATTTGCAATTGCTCGACGCTTTCCTGGCTCCCTGACAGAACCGTATAACTCGGCCGTAGTGAGGGGAAAAGGCCGAGCACCACAACCAGAACTGCCGCCAGCAAAAAGACGACCACGGAACCACGTGCCCGCATGAGACTCGCGCCTTCCAATTTCACGGTGGAGGCAGGAGCTGCAATCAGCCCTTTCGCTAAACGTTCCTGATAGTCCGGATCGTCTTTCAGTTCCGGCCCCTTCCACATCACAGCGAGTGCTCCAAGCAAGCTACCCAGCAAAGTCGCAGGAATGCAGACCAACAGAATCTGGTGGAGCTGCACCCCTGATGGAGCTAGCAGTCCCAACAAGGCAACTGTCGCTGCCGAAATCGGGGACGCTGTGATCGCCTGCTGCGAGGCAATGGTCGAGATGGAGAGCGGACGTTCGGGCCGAACACCGGCGCTACGCGAAACCTCTGCGATTACTGGTAGCAGCGCGTAAACGATGTGGCCGGTGCCCGCCGCAAGAGTAAACACGTACGCCACAATCGGGGCCACGATGGTGATACCGGCCGGCCAGATGCGCAGCGCCCGGTCCGCTATCACTACGAGGTAATCGAGACCGCCGGCAGCCTGCATTGTGGCCGCAGCCGTCACTACGCATAGGATCATTCCAAGCACGGTGCGGGGAGGCATGCCCGGCGGAAGACCAAAGATGAATACGAGGACAACCAGTCCGAGCCCCGCGACCGTGCCGAGTCCAATACCACTCAGACGCGCGCCCACGAAGATGCACAGCAGAACAACGAGGAGTTCGAACCAAATCATCGCCGCACCGCCTTCTAACGACCGACTGCTTTGGTCATCGCCTTCGGATCCAGCACGGTCCGAATCTGTTCTTCGGTCAGCAGCTTTT
>Ga0335070_10002363_pt1 | contig 21956 bp, 17 predicted proteins | sample Lox_Sample_13_FD_206722 | JGI IMG/M metagenome (GOLD analysis project Ga0335070, IMG submission 206722) | Soil microbial communities from Loxahatchee National Wildlife Refuge, Florida, United States - Lox_Sample_1.3 | ecosystem: Environmental > Terrestrial > Soil > Wetlands | place: USA...
GGCCTGGTGGTCTCGCAGTTCATCACGCTCTACGTCACGCCGGTGATCTACCTCTACCTCGAGGAGTTCCAGGAGAGGGTGCTCGACCGCACGTCGTTCTTCCGGTCACGTCACGCCCTCGTTCCTCCGGGCGGCGGACTGGTGCCGGCCCCGGAGCCTGTCACCTCCGCCGGCGGCGAGAGCTGACCGGCGCGCCCGGGCGCGCACGGCCAGCCTCGCAGCACGCGCGGAGGCGGCCGGCCCGCGGCGCGAGCCGCCGTCGGCCCTGGTCCGGCGTTACGGGTGTGCCCAGACCGTGTCGTCGGCGTGCGTGGCGTACCACGCGAAGTAGGACGCGTAGACCACCGCGGAGCCGGGCGGGAGCGCCTCCGCGTTCACGGCCACGGTCGGTCCGTGCCTGTGGTACGTCAGCGCCGACGCGAGGTCCGTCCACGGCGCGGGCGGCGCGGTCAGGGGACCGGAGGCGGACGCCGCGATCGGGAACGGAAACGCCGTCCACCCCGCCGGTCCCCGGATCGCCACGACGGGGGTCTTGAGCGGGTATGCGGCGGGCGAGGGACGGGGAAGTGCAGCTCGTCGGAGCCGAAGTAGGTGGTGTACGGGTCGGCCGCGTACTTCTCCGCCATGCTCGGGTCGGGCGCCAGCACGGTTGTCGCCGGGTGGCCGCGCCGCCAGTCGCCCCACGCCTCGACGGAGAGCGGCAGCGGCTGCAGCGTCGCGCCCTCCACGGCGGCCGGGCCCGCGATCGCCCGGAAGGCGAGCTGACTCCAGAGGCTCTCGCCGTTCGCGCCCGGTTGGCGGTCGTACATGACCAGGTTGGACTGGTAGAGCAGCCCGCTGACGCCGAACGTGAGGCGCCGGCCGGGGAGATCGCGGCGGAACGCGGCGGCGCTGTCGCACAGCGGGTTGTACGTGACGGCGACTGGGACGCCGGCCAGCGTGTCGTTCACGACCTCGTGCCAGACGAGGATCCGCAGCGGGTAGGCGCGCGCCTGGCCGCCAACGAGCAGCCCGATCACGCGATCCCCCTCAACGAGGAACTTCGCGTGCGCCGCGGTTGCGGCGTCGGCCTGCGCGGTCGTCCACGCGGGAGGATCCACGAGCGCCGCGAGCCGGTCCTTCGCGAGCCCGGAGGCGACCAGGAGATCGCGGGGCACTCGGCACCCGGCGAGCGAGAACCCGTACGTCTCGACCCGCTTGCCGTCGCCCACGGGCCGGGCCCGATGTCGGAGGAGATTGGCGGCGTGGAACGCGAACGCGACCGTCGCGACGGCCACCGCGGCGATCACGACCCAGCCGCCGCTGCGGAGGAACCCCGCCCTCGCCGGGGCCGGATCGTTCATCTGCCGCCGGCGAGGAGCGCCATCGCGAACCCGGCCGGCGACGCCGTCCGGTCGGCGACCATGAAGCCGAGGAGGAGGGGGAGGTACGCCAGCGTGGCATAGAAGAGGCGCCTCGCCACGGCCTCCGTCCTGCGGACTGCGAGGAGCGAGGAGAGCGCCACGAGCCCCGACCCCAGGACCAGCGCGACCGCGGCGAACGTCCACCCGGTCATGCCGCCGAGCGCGGCCAGGACGCCGACCGGCACGAGCGCCAGCGAGTACAGCACCGCCATCCCCGCCGTCGCGCGCCCGGAACCGTCCACGACCGGGAGCATCCGGAACCCGCCGCGCTCGTAGTCGTCGCGGTAGACCCACGCGAGCGCGAGGAAGTGCGGGATCTGCCAGAGGAAGAGCGCGCCGGCGAGGAGCCATGCGCCGAAGCCGAGCGCCGCACCGGACGCGGTCCATCCCATCATCGGAGGGATCGCACCGCACACCGCGCCCGCGAGCGTGCAGAGCGGGGACCGCGGCTTCAGCGGCGTGTACAGGAGCGTGTACACGGCGACGACCGCGAGGCCGAGCACCGCCGTGAGGAGGTTCGCGGCCACGGCGAGGAGGGCGAGGCCGGCGGCCGCGACGCAGAGCCCGAACAGCGATGCGTGGCGGCGGGTGATGACCCCGGCGGGCACCGGGCGGTGCATGGTCCGGCGCATCCTCGCGTCGCGGTCGGCCTCGAGGCTCTGGTTCAGCGCCATCGCTCCGGCGGCGGCCAGGGCCGTGCCGAGGACGGTCGGGAGGAGAGCCGCGAGGTGCGCGACGCCGCGCGGGGCCATCACGTATCCGACCACGGTCGTGGCGACCACGAGCGAGGTAAGACGGATCTTCGTGAGCTCGGGGTACGCACGCAGCACGGCTGCGGCGCGCCTCGCGCCCGTCCGCTCGATCACCGACCCCGACCCGGACACCATGTCTTCTCCGCTCCTCGCCGCGCAGGTGTTCGACGGCCATTGTGCCACAACGGGACAGCCTTGCCCGCATTCCGCTCCCGTGCGCGGGTTGCGCGGACCCGGTGGCGGGCGGGCACCGCCTGGCTCATACTACGGACGGCTCGAGGGTCGGGGGGAGGCGCACCGTGGCGGAGGGCAGGACGGCTTCGGCGAGCGGCGAGGTCCTCGCACTCGGTTTCGGCACGAGCGTCGCGATGTGGTTCCTCGGGTATCTCTGCCGGATGCCGGCGGCGCCCGCGCCGAGCTGGGTCCTCGGCCTCGGGCTCCTCGTCTGCCTGGCGGCGGGCGGTGCCGTCGCGGGGCGCACCTCCGGCGGCGGGTGGCGCAACGGCGCGGCCGTGGGTCTCCTCTCGTCCCTGATCAACCTCCTGATCCTGGGGAGCCTCCTCGGGGGGGGCGCCCCCAACCGGGTGGTGCCGTCCGCTCTCTGGTGGCTGCCCGGCTCGCTCGTGCTCGGAGCGGCGGTCGCGGGCGTCGCGGGCACCCTCACGCCGGCGCGCCGCCGCGGAGCGGCCGTCAACTGGACGTGCGTGTTCGCGGCGGTCGCGGCCGCCGCCACGCTGCTCCAGCTCCTGGTGGGCGGCTTCGTCACGAGCAACAAGGCGGGCCTCGCCGTCGTGGACTGGCCGAATTCGTTCGGCTACAACATGTTTCTGTACCCGCTCTCGCGCATGACCGGCGGGGTGTACTACGAGCACGCCCATCGCCTGTTCGGCAGCCTGGTCGGCCTTACGACGGTGGTCCTGGGCGTCCACCTGCTCAGGGTGGAGCGCCGGGCGTGGGTCAAGCGGCTCGCCCTCGTCGCGGTCGTGGCCGTGGTCGTGCAGGGGATTCTGGGAGGGTTGCGCGTGACGGGCGGGTTCAGCTTCTCCACCTCGCCCGCGGCGATGGCACCGTCGATCACCCTGGCGGTCGTGCACGGCGTGCTGGGCCCGGCGTTCTTCGGGGTGATGGTCGCAATCGCGGCGGTCACCTCGACGACGTGGGTCGGGGGGCCGGCCGCGGCAGCCACGGCTCACGCCCGCTCGGAGCACGTGTTCGGCGTGCTGTTCGCGGGGGCGGTCCTGGTGCAGCTCGTGCTCGGCGCGATTCAGCGACACCTCGCGCGGGGGCTGCTGGTTCACATCATCTTCGCCGTGGTCGTCCTGGTGCTCGCACTCCTGCACGGCTCGCGGCTGTGGGGCCTCTACCAGGGCCAGCCGCTCCTGCAGCGGCTGGGGCTCCTCATCATGACCGTCGCCACCGTCCAGGTGATGCTCGGGATCGGATCGTTGTTCGCGATCCAGTTCCGCACTGTGGGCGCAGAGCCCGGGGAGTGGGACGTCCTCACGAGGACGGCGCACCAGGCGTGCGGCTCCGTGCTCCTCGGCTGCGCGGTGCTGGGCGCTCTGTGGAGCCTCCGGCTGCTCGCGCAGCCGGAGGAGGGTCCGGCGGCGTAGCCATGGTGGTCGCAGAGACGTTCGCCTCGATCCAGGGGGAGGGGGTGCTGGCTGGCGTCCCCTCGTTCTTCATCCGCACCTCCGGCTGCAACCTGCGCTGCGCCTGGTGCGACACGCCGTACACCTCGTGGCAGCCCGAGGGGCGCCGCAGGAGTGTGGAAGAGCTGGCGGCCGAGGCCGTCGCGTCGCGCCGCCGGCACGTCGTCATCACCGGGGGGGAGCCGCTCCTGCAGCGCGGGCTCGGCGAGCTGACGCGACTCCTCGCCGCGGCCGGCCGCCACATCACGGTCGAGACCGCCGGCACGCTGGCGCCCGAGTTCACGTGCTCGCTCCTTTCGGTCTCGCCGAAGACCGGAAACTCCGACCCGCACGGGCGGTTCCGCGAGCGCCACCGCTCGCTCCGCCGCGACCTCGGGCCCATGCGCGCGCTCCTCGCCCGCCACCCCGAGTACCAGCTCAAGTTCGTTGTTCGCGACGGCTCGGACATGGAGGAGATCACGGGCGTCGTGAACGAGGTGGGGGCGCCAGGTGAGCGGGTGCTCCTGATGCCGGAAGGGCGTACGGCGGAGGAGGTCGCGGGGCGCGCCAGGGTCGTCGCGGAGCTGTGCGCCAGCCACGGGTTCCGGTACTCCCCGCGGCTGCACCTCGACCTGTTCGGGGGCGGGCGCGGCGTGTAACCGCGGGCAAGCGCCGGCCGTCCCCGCGGTTGTGGCCGCCGGTCGTCGCTTGACGACGCGAATGGTTCGTATGACAATGATTGCGGAGGGAGCGCGTGTCGCAGCAGGAGCCGGTGGGTTTGCTCGTGGTCGCCGTCAGGCGGCGGGTGAAGCAGGTCACCGCCGTGCTGCTGCAGGGCCTGGGGATGTCGCCCCAGCAGTTCTGGACGGTCGTGGTGATCGCCAGAAACGGGTGCCTCTCGCTCCGCGAGCTCGCCGCGCTCCGGCGAATGGACGAGCCGACCGCATGTCGGGTGGTCAACACGCTGGTGCGGCGCCGACTCGTCCGAAGGTCTCCGGATCCGCGCGACCGTCGCCGGTCGCGTCTGGCGCTCACGCCCTCGGGGGAGGAGCTCGCAGCCAGGCTCCTGCCGCTCGCTGGTACGATCGCCGACGCGGTGGAGGGTGCGCTGACGCCGGCGGAACGGGGCGCCGTGGTGGCGGGGCTCCGGAAGGTGATCGCCAACCTGGACCGATTCGAAGCGGCGTGCGCCGGTGCCGGGGCGGCACGCGGCGTGGAGGTGCGGTGAGGAGCCGGGCCTCGTTGCGCGGCGGCACGGCGGCGCACACGGCGCCCCGCGGGGCGAAGCCGTCGGGACGGGCGAACGCATGGGGAGAGCGATGCTGAAGAACAGGACGTTCTGGATCGTGGTTGCGGTCGTCGTGGTGGTCGGCGTGTTCGCCGTGGTGCGCGTCCGCCAGGCGCGGGCGAAGGCGCAGGTGCACTTCGACACGACGCAGGTGGATCGCGGGAAGATCGTTGCCAAGGTGACGGCAACGGGGACGCTGTCCGCGATCGTCACGGTGCAGGTCGGGAGCCAGGTCTCGGGACGGATCGCCGCCCTGTACGCCGACTACAACTCGACCGTGAAGAAGGGCGAGCTGGTCGCGAAGATCGACCCGCAGCTGTTCGAGGCGGCCGTCGCGCAGGCCCGCGCGAACCTGGTCGCGGCGCAGGGGAACCTCGCAAAGGCGAAGGCGCAGGCGGTGGACGCGGAGCGGCAGTACAAGCGCAACGTCACGCTTGCCGAGCGGAAGCTGATCGCCCAGGCGGACCTCGACACCTCGCAGGCCACGGCGGACGCCGACAAGGCCGCGGTCGACGCGGCGGCCGGCGCCGTCGAACAGGCCAGGGCAGGGCTGCACTCGGCGGAGGTCAACCTCGCGTACACCGACATCATCTCGCCGACGGACGGGATCGTGATCGCGCGCAACGTCGACGTCGGCCAGACGGTGGTCTCGAGCCTTCAGGCGTCGACTCTGTTCCTGATCGCGGAGGACCTCCGAAAGATGCAAGTGGACACGAGCGTCGCCGAGGCCGACATCGGCAAGCTCAAGGCGGGGATGAAGGCGACGTTCACGGTGGACGCCTACCAGAACGAGAGGTTCACCGGCACGGTTCGCCAGGTCCGCAACTCCCCCCAGACCGTCCAGAACGTCGTGACGTACGACGCGGTGATCGACGTCTCCAACCCGGAGCTCAAGCTCAAGCCGGGGATGACCGCGAACTGCACGTTCGTGTGGGCCGAGCGGGACGAAGCACTCCGCGTCGCGAACGCGGCGCTTCGCTTCCACCCGCCGGCGGACCTGCTCGCACACCTCAACGGGGGCGCCGGCGCGAACGGGCAGCGCAGGCGCAACGGCGTGGCGGCCGCGGCCGAGGGCGGAGCGGCGTCCCCGAGAGGCGGGTCCGGAGCCGCAGCCGACCCCGACCGCCGGACGGTGTGGGTCCTCCGCGACGGGACGCCGCGGGCGGTCGTGATCCGCACCGGCGTCTCGGACGGCTCGTTGACCGAGATCGTTGAAGGCGACGTCTCGGAAGGGGACCGGGTGGTCACCGAGGCCTCGACCGGAAGCGGCGCCGTAGGGCAGCAGGCCGGTCGCTTCCCCGGCCGGATGTTCTGAGGCCGCGATGAGCTCCCCGTCCGCGCTGCTGGCCCTGGAGGACGTCACCAAGGTCTACCACATGGGAGATGTGGACGTTCATGCCCTGCGGGGCGTGTCGCTCGCGGTGGAGGAAGGGGAGTTCGTCGCGATCATGGGCGCCTCCGGCTCGGGGAAGTCCACCCTGATGAACATCATCGGGTGCCTGGACCGGCCGACGACGGGCCGCTACCTGCTGGCCGGCGAGGAGGTCTCGAAGCTCGACCGGAACGCGCTCGCGGAGAAGCGGAACCGGACGCTCGGGTTCGTGTTCCAGAATTTCAACCTGCTCTCGCGAACGTCGGCGGTGGAGAACGTCGAGCTCCCACTTCTGTACGCCGGACTGCACACGCGCGAGCGTCACGAGCGGTCGCGCGAGGCGCTCACGCGCGTCGGACTCGGCGACCGCATGTACCACCACCCCAACCAGATGTCGGGCGGCCAGCAGCAGCGCGTGGCGATCGCCCGTGCGCTGGTCGCGAACCCGAAGGTGATCCTCGCCGACGAGCCGACCGGGAACCTCGATTCGTTCACCAGCATCGAGGTGATGGCGATCTTCCAAGAGCTCCGCGACGCCGGGATCACAGTCGTGCTGGTGACGCACGAGCCCGACATCGCGACGGACGCCGCGCGCGTCGTCACGATGCGCGACGGCAAGGTCCAGTCCGATCGGCGCCAGGAGCCGCAGCGTGCCGTGCCGACCCCGGGCGGCGCCGCGGCGGGAGGTGAGGAGTGAACCCCCTGCAGACGCTCCGGGTGGCGATCCGCGCTCTCCTGCGCAACAAGATGCGCTCGTTCCTGACGACGCTGGGGATCATCATCGGCGTGTCCGCCGTGATCGCGATGGTCGCGATCGGCGAGGGTGCCAAGGCGCAGGTCGAGGCGTCGTTCGCGTCGATGGGCTCCAACCTCCTGATCGTGCTTCCCGGCAGCACGACCTCGGGCGGACAGCGCGGCGGCTTCGGGAGCATGCCGACGCTGACGTGGGACGACCTGCGCGCGATGCGGACCGAGGTGCCGTCGGTCAAGTACGCGGCGCCGCAGCTCAGCGCGGCCGCGCAGCTCATGTCGGAGGACCAGAACTGGAGCACGCGCGTATTCGGGACGACGCCGGAGTTCTTCATGATCCGCAACTGGCCGATCGCCGAGGGCTCCGCGATGAGCGACTCCGATGTCGAGAGCGGCACGAAGGTCGTGTTCCTCGGTCAGACGGTCGTGGACAAGCTGTTCGGCGCGAACGCGAACCCGGTCGGCCAGCTGATCCGGATCCGGAACATCCCGTTCGAGGTCAAGGGGGTTCTCGCCAAGAAGGGGCAGTCGCCGATGGGGCAGGACTACGACGACGCCGCCTACATCCCCCTCAAGGCGTTCCAGACCAAGATCCAGGGAGGGCTGCAGCAGTTCATCCAGGGCGTCGTGCTGATCGGCGCCACGACCGAGTCCGCCACTCAGCTAGCGGAGCAGCAGGTAACCAACCTCCTGCGCGACCGCCACCACATCGGCGTCGGCCAGGACGACGACTTCTCGATCCGCAACCTCACCGAGCTCGCGAGCGCCCAGGAGCAGGGGACGAAGACGCTGACCACGCTCCTGGCGAGCATCGCCGCGGTTTCGCTGCTGGTCGGCGGGATCGGGATCATGAACATCATGCTCGTCTCGGTCACGGAGCGGACGCGGGAGATCGGCGTGCGCATGGCGGTCGGCGCGAAGCCCCGCAACATCCTGGCCCAGTTCCTGGTGGAGGCGCTCACGCTGGCTCTCGCCGGCGGGGTGATCGGGGTCGCCCTCGGGCTGCTCGGAGCGCAGCGCCTCGCGACGCAGTTCCACTGGCCGATGCTGATCCGGCCCGACATCATCTTCGTCTCGGTGGCGTTCAGCGCGATGGTGGGCGTCGTCTTCGGGCTGTACCCGGCCCGGAAAGCCTCCCGCCTGGACCCGATCGACGCATTGAGGTTCGAGTGATGATCGCAAACCTTGCCCTTGTCCTCGCGGCGACCGCGCCGGCGGCCGCGCCGCGGATCCTGACCCTCGACGAGGCCCTCACCACCGCGCGGGCGCGGCAGCCGCAGATGCGCCAGGCGGTCGCCGCCACCCAGGCCGCCGTGGCGCGCGCCGACGAGTCGCTCGCCCCGCTCCTGCCGCAGGTGAGCGGCAATGGGACGTACACGCGCGAGACCGCCAACTTCGCGAGTCGTCCCGGGTCGCTCCCGAACCAGATCTCGGGCTCGAGCTCGGGCGAGAGCTGGAACACCGCCAACTACTTCAACCTCGGCCTCAACGCGAGCGTGCTGCTGTACGACTTCGGGCAGACGAGCTCGAGGTGGCGGGCGTCGCAGGCGAGTGCGGCGGCGCAGAAGGACTCCGAGCACACCACGCTCGCACAGGTGCTGTTCGCGGTGCGGACGGCGTACTTCCAGGCGCGCGCGGCCAAGGGCCTGGTGAGGGTCGCGAGCGACACCCTGGCCAACCAGCAGAAGCACATGCAGCAGACCGAGGGGTTTGTCGAGGTCGGGACGCAGCCCGAGATCTCGCTGGCGCAGGCCAAGACGGACGTCGCCAACGCGAAGGTGCAGCTGATCAACGCCGAGAACGGGTACGAGACGGCGAAGGCGCAGCTCAACCTCGCCATGGGCGTCGAGCATCCCGAGCCGTACGACGTCGCCGACGAGACCCTCCCGCCGGTCGCGGGCGAGGACGGCACCACCGACGTGCTGCTCGACGAGGCGGTCAAGGCGAGGCCCGAGCTCGCCGCGCTCGCGAACCAGGTCCGGGCGGAGGAGATGACGCTAAGGGCCGTTCGCGGCGCGTACGGGCCGAGCCTCGGTCTCTCGACCGGGTTCTCGGACGCCGGGGAGCAGGCCTCGAACCTCACCTGGAACTGGAACGCCGCGGTCACGCTCTCGGTCCCTATCTTCCAGGGCGGGCAGACCAAGGCCCAGGTGCGCGAGGCCGAGGCGAACCTCTCGGCGATCCGCGCGCAGCTCGACGGCGAGATGCAGCAGGTACGCCTCGAGATCGAGCAGGCCCGCCTCGCCGTGCGCGCGGCCAAGGCGGCGCTCGACGCGAGCGCCGAAGCGCTCGCGAATGCGAAGGTCCAGCTCCAGCTCGCGGAGGGGCGGTACGAGACGGGCGTCGGCAGCATCATCGAGCTCGGCGACTCGCAGGTCTCGTTCACGAGTGCGGCCCAGCAGAAGGTCCAGGCGGAGTACAACCTCGCGCAGGCGCGCGCCGGGCTGGTCAAGGCGCTCGGCCGCGACTGAGCCGCGCCCCGCGCCGCACCTTGCTATCCTGTCCCGGGAGAACCCGGAGATGGAAAGCCCAGAGCACTCGCGGTCGTTGAGGCGGCGCGTCCGTGCGTTGCGCCCGGCGGCTGCCGCGCTGGTGGTGGCGCTGGCGGCTGCCGAGGGGTTCGGCGCCCGACACCAGGAGATCGCGCGCCGTGAAGCGATCAACCCCGGGCTCGGCCCGGCCCCGGCCGACGTGGTGCGCACCTCGCCGGCGGCCGCGTGGCGCTCGTTCCTCACGCTCGCCGGCGCGGGGAAGTACGACCAGGCGGCGCACCTCCTCGACCTCGTCGCGACACCGCCGGGCCAGCAGGCGCGCGTCGGCGCGGACACGGCGGAGAAGCTGTACCGCGTGCTCCAGCTGCTCAAGGCCCGCGAGGACGCGGTGACAACCGAGGACGAGGCGGGGCCGGCCGTGGACGGGCTCCCGACGAACGAGGTGGTGGCGGTCCGGTTCGAGCGGAGCGGGATCTCCGGCGAGATCAAGCTCCGCCACACGGTCGGGGCGGCACCGTACCAGCTCGTCTGGCTCCTCGCGCGGGAAACCGTCGCCGGCGTCCCGTTCTGGTACCGCGTGCTGGTCAAGGGGGAAGCGGCGCGCGGCGCGGAGCCGCTCGACGTCGGGCTCGGCACGATTCCGACCGACGTCAGCCGCTCGACCCCGCGCGAGGCGATGGCCGGGTTCCTGGCGGCGTGCCAGGAGGGGCGGTTCGACCTCGCCGCGTTCTACCTGGACCTGGGCACCATCCCGCCCGAGCGCCAGCAGACGGAGGGGGCACGGCTCGCCCGGCGCCTGATGCTCGCCCTGCAGAGGACCGGGTGGGTGGACACGGACAAGCTCTCGGACGAGCCGCTCGGGAGGGCCGAGACCGGCGTCCCGGAGAACCGACAGGTGTTCGCGGTCGTCCGGGTTCGCCACCAGCCGGTCGAGCTGATGCTCTCGCACCGGACCGACGCCGAGCTCGGGAGCGTGTGGGTCGTGTCGCAGGAGACGGTCGGCGAGATCGACCGGGTGTACGCGGCCCACGGGTACGGGTGGGTGGGCGACCGCGCCCCGGTCGCGCTGTTCGCGCTGCGCGTGGCCGACGTGCAGCTCTGGCAGTGGCTCGGCATCCTCGCGGGCCTGCTCGTCTCGTGGCTGCTCAGCCGGCTCCTCGGGCACTGGCTCATCCGGGCGGCGCGGCGCCTCGCTCGGCGCTCGGACGCGCCGGGGGACGACGCCCTGGCGCGCGCGTTCGACGGGCCGACCGCGCTCCTGCTGGCGGCGCTGTTCCTCGCGATCCTCGCGCGCTGGCTCGGCGTGGCGCCCGACGCCTGGGTCGTGACCCGCTACATCTGCAGGCTCCTCGCACTGGTGGGCGTCGGGTGGCTCATGGTCCGGCTCGTGGACGTGGCGGCGCTGCACCTCCGCCACACATCCGAGCAGAAGGGCGCCGTCGGTCTCGGGTTCCTGCCGATGACGGTGCGGGTCGCGAAGATCGTGGCCGTCATCCTGATCGGCCTGGCGGCGCTCGACGTGGTGGGGATCAACGTCGTCGCGGGTCTCGGCGCCCTCGGCATCGGCGCGGCGGCGGTCGCGTTCGCGGCGCAGAAGACGCTCGAGAACCTGTTCGGTAGCTTCTCGATCGCGAGCGACCGGCCGTTCGAGGTCGGCGACTTCATCTCGGTTGGCCAGGACACCGGCACCGTCGAGGAGGTCGGCCTCCGCTCGACGCGGATCCGCACGCTCGGGCGGACGCTCGTCACCGTCCCCAACGGCCTGATCGCGGCCGGGCGCGTGGAGAACTTCACGGCGCGCGACAGGATCATGTACAACCCGGTGCTGCGCCTGTCGTACGCCACGAAGCCGGACCAGCTCCGGGCGGTGATCGCGGGCGTGGACGGCCTCCTCCGGTCGCACCCGAAGGTGTTCCAGGGGGAGCGCCGGGTCCGGCTCGCGTCCTTCGGGGAGAGCGCATTCAACGTCGAGGTGTGGTGCTGGATCGCCACCAGGGACTGGGCGGAGTACACGGCGGTCGCGGAGGAGCTCAACTACGCGATCGCCGACGCCGTGGACCGGGCCGGGACGTCGTTCGCGCTGCCGGCGAGGTCGCTCGTGATGGCCAATCCCGGCGCGCCGCCGCCCGGCGGGCACGGCCGGTCGTGAACCCGGCGGAACGAACGACGTCCGGTCGGGAACGCCGCGACCCCGTCCTCTGGGGCGTGGTGGCGGCGACGACGGCGCTGCGCGTCTGGCTCGCGTGGCACTTTTTCGGCTTCCTCGGCGGCGACGACGTCGAGGTGCTGGAGGAAGCGCTCCGGGTCGCAGCGGGCCTCCGCTACTCGCCGTGGAACCTACGCAACCTGCTGCTGCCCGACACGCTCGTCGCGCCCTTCATCCGCCTCGCGATCGCCCTCGGGATCCACGACCCGGGAGCGCTTGCCTTCGTCGCCACGATCCCGCTCGTCGCCCTCGCGTCGCTCAACATCATCCTGGTGTACCGGCTCGCGAGAGCGTGGTGCGGCGACATCGCGACGGCGCGCCTCTCCGCCCTGCTCTACGCATTCCACTGGCTGCCCCTCGCCTACGGGAGCACCGTCTATCCGCGCACCGCCTCCACGACGTGCGTCCTGCTCGCCGCCGCCTGGGTGTCGGGGGGTCGCCGGGACACGCTCCGCGCGGCCGGCGCCGGCGCCGCCGTCGCGGTCGCGTTCGCGGACCGGTACAGCGAGGCGGTGTTCCTGCTGCCGCTCGTGCTCCTCGCGTGGTCCCGAGACGGCGGACGCCGGTCGATCCGGCGCTGCTCGGGCCTAGCCGGCGGGTTTGCCGCGGGCGCGATGGTCACGGTGGGCGCGTACGACACGCTGACGTGGGGATCGCCGTTCGCGAGCCTCGTCGAGTTCGCGAAGGCGACGCTCGTCGAGCGCGCGTTCGCCTCGCGGATACCGTTGCAGCCGCCGCTGTTCTACCTGCAGCGCCTGCTGTTTTGGTGCCCGCCCACCCTCGTCCCGGCGCTGGTGGCCGCCTGGAGGCGGAGGTCGGTGCGCGCCGCCTGGGCGTTCGTGGCCGTCCCCGTGGTCGTCCTCTCGCTCATTGCCCACAAGGAGGTCAGGTATCTGCAGGGCGCGATCCCGTTCCTCGCGATCCTCGGGGCGGCCGGGTTTGTCGCTCTCTCCGGGCGCTGGCGGCGATCGGTCGTCGGCGCGCTCCTGGTGCTGACCGTGGCGTCGGAGGTGTTCGGTGTGCGGGTGCTGGCAGGCAAGTCGATGGCCGCAGTGACGGCGGCGCGGCGCCTCGCCGCCGACCGCTCGGTGCGCGTCGTCGCTCTCTCCCAGTCGTGGGCCTACGGCGGACGCGCCTTCCTGGGCAACGGCGTGGAGGTGCGCGATCTCCCGACGCCGCCCGACGCACACGCGATCGACGCGGCGACGCCGGGCGCGGAGGCGGTCGGCGTGTACCTCAACGACCTGCAGGCGCACCCAGCCGTACGCGCCGCGCTCGCGAGGAACGGCTTCGCGGAGCGGGAACGGGTCGAATGGGGCGAGAGCAAGACGGTGGTCGTATTCAGGGCCGGGCGCAGCGGCAGGTGAGCCGGAACGAGTGCCTCGGCCGCCGGGGCACGTTTCTCTCTCAACTATAATCCGCCGATGCTCCGTCGGGTGTGTTGGGTGGCCGCCGCGGCGGTCGTCTGTCTCGGCTGGCCCGGTGGCTGCGCGGCGCAGGCGGACCCCTGGGCGTCGCTCCCGTTCGTCGATGTGCTCCGGTTCTCGTCGCTGCCGCTCGAGGGGAGCCAGGCGATCGCGCCGCCCGCCGGCGCGTGGGAGCTCTCGCTGACCACCGGGTACTTCAACGTCTGGCAGCTCACGTGGCACACCAAGACGTTCCACAGCGGGCTCGGCCTCTACCGGTCGCCGCTCACCGACGAGCAGATCAAGATCCTCGAGCGTAACTTCCCGCACGACCAGTTCTACCACATCGACCTCGAGGGGACCCGGACAGACATGATCGTCAGCCGCGGACTCGGCGACGGCGTCGGCGTGACGCTCGACGTCCCGTGGGTGGAGGTCGGACGGCCCCACTGGGACGGGATCGCCGAGGACTTCCACGCGAGGTTCGGGCTCAGCGACATGGGGCGCGAGCTGTTCCCGCGCGGCGAGTCCGCGGTGTACGTGCGCGGCCGTTCCGGCGCGATCGAGAGGCTCGCAGGGCTCGACGGCTCGGGGCTCGGCGACGCGCGCCTCTCGCTCACCGGCCCCGCCGGCCGCGCGCTCGGAGCCGAGCAGAGGTGGGCGGTGGCGGTCGAGGCGCCGACGGGCACGGCCGGTACGCTGCGCGGCAGCGGCGGGTGGGACGCCGGCGCACGGTGGTTCGCGACGTGGGGCGGCGACCGGCGCCAGCTCCGAGTCGGGGTCGGCTACACGTACCTCGATCGCGGCGGATCGTGGCTCGGCGTGCGGCGCGACAACATGTGGCACGCCCTGGTCGAGACGCACGTGCCGCTGTTCCGCCTACTGACGCTCCGTGCGAGCGCGCGCTGCGACTCCTCGCCGCTCGCGAGCTTCACGGACTCCGACGTCGGCAAGCCGTCGTTCTACTGGACGGTCGGGGTGCTGGCCCCCACCGGTCACGCGACGTGGATCGCCTTCGACGCCGGGGAGAACTACGGGAGCCAGGCCGAGGTCCCCGACTTCAGCTTCCACCTGCAGCTCGGGACGCGGCTCGGTCGCTGATGGAGGGCGAGGCCGGCGGCCCGTGGCCGGCAACGGCACCGTCCGGCCGTGCCATCCCCGGAGGCCCGTTCGGCGGCCGCCGGCTCCCGGCCAGGCCCGCGCTCTTCAGCCTTGAACGCGGTGGATCCGCATCAGGTTGGTCAGCGACTGGGATGCAACCGGGGCCCCGTGAGTCACGACGACGAGGTCTCCGGCCGCGGCCAGCCCCTCGGACCTCGCCTCGCGCTCGGCGAGGTGGACGACCTCCTCGTGGTCGTCGGGCTGCTCCGCCACGACGCGCGGTGTGACGCCCCACACCAGCGCGAGCGCGCGTGCCACCTCGATCCGCGGCGTCAGCGCCAGGATCGGCGCGGGTGGCCGGTGGCGCGCGACGAGGCGGGCCGTCCGCCCGCTCCGGGTGAAGCAGACGACCGTCGTCGCTCCCAGGTACGCGGCGGCCTCGGCGGCGGCCTCGGCCACCGCGTCGGAGACCGGATCGGGCGCGGCGGCGTGGCACGGCGCGGCCGCCCAGGCCGTCCGGAACTCCGGGTGACGCTCGGCCTCGGCCACGATGCGCGCGCATGCCGCGGCCGCGATCGCAGGGTGGTCGCCGACCGCCGTCTCGGCGCTCATCATCACGGCGTCCGAACCGTCGAACACCGCGTTCGCGACGTCGTTCGCCTCCGCCCGCGTGGGGCGGGGCTCGTGGATCATGCTCTCGAGCATCTCGGTCGCCGTGATCGTCGGCACGCCCCCGGCGCGCGCCGCCTGGAGGATCCGCTTCTGGAGCACGGGCACCATCTCCGGTGAGGTCTCGGCGCCGAGGTCGCCGCGGGCGACCATCACGATGTCCGCTGCGCTCAGGATCGGGCCGAGCGCGCTCTCGGTGACCGACTGCGCCTTCTCCAGCTTCGCGATCACCGGCACGACGCGCCCGAGGCCGGACATGTGCTCGCGCAGGGCGGTCACGTCCTCCGCCCGGCGCACGAACGAGAGCGAGCACGCGTCGACCCCCGCACCGAGCGCGGCGGCCAGGCAGGCGAGATCGTGGGCCGTCAGCGAGGGGAGCGAGGTCTCGACGTCGGGGAGGTTCACGCCCATCCCCGGTCCGACCTCGCCGCCGCGCACGACCTCCGCGCGGACGGCCGCGCCGGACGGGGCCGTCACGCGGAGCACGACCTTGCCGTCATGGATGAGGATGCGGGACCCCGCCGGGCACTCGCGCACGGGGTCGATGCCGTCGACCGCCACCTCCGCCCCGGTCCCGGGGCCGCCGACCGAGACGGGGGAACCGTCGACGAGAGTGCGCCGCTCGGCCGACTTCGCCACACGGAGCTTGGGGCCGGCGAGGTCGCAGAACACCGCGAGTGGGCGGCCCATGGCGCGCTCGACGCCGCGCACGAGCTCGACGTGGGGTCCGATCTCCTCGGGCTTGAGGTGGGCGGCGTTGAGCCGAAAGACCCCGACGCCGGCTCTTGCCAACGCCTCGGCCGTGCCTGGATTCGCCGACGCGGGTCCAAGGGTGGCCACGATCTTCACTCTGCGCCGGTCGTCGTGCGAGCCGCTCATCCCGTTCCCCTTGGAGCGTGAGCCCAGCTCCTGCCTCGCCACCGTACCACAGGGGCCGGAAGCCGGCGCCCCGGCGTTGCCGGGCGGGTCCCTGGATGAGGAAGGGCTGCGCCGGCGGCCGGCTCGGGACGGGCGCCTCTTGCCGGCGACCGCAGGGGAAATAGAATGGCGCCAGGGGGTGTTCGATCGGGCGATGCTGGGGCACCTGAGGTCGGGTTCGGCCGTCCGCTTTGCGGTTATCCTGGCGGCGCTCATGTCGCTGGCGGGATCGGCCGGACTGCACCCGGAGCCCGGAGACTGGCTCGGCTCCGCCGGGGAGCTCGGCGTCGCCGCCGCCCCGCACGGCGGCGCGTGCGTCCCCGTGCCGCACCTCTGCCAGCTCTGCGTGCTGCACTTCGCGTGCTCGCTCGCGCCGTCGGGCCCCGCGACTCTGGCGGCGCTGCCGGCGGTCTCCGCCGTGGTCCAACGCCGGGCATCGCTGACCGGTCGGATCGAACGTCGCCAGCACGAGGGCCGCGCCCCACCGCTCACCTCCTAGCGGCTGCGCCCTTCCCCGGCGCCGCGCCGGAGAGCCACGCTTGACGCGATCACCAAGGAGGTGCGCATGAAGATGCCGAAGTCGGCAGGTTGTGCCATAGCGATGATGATACTCATGGCGCCGACGTTGAGAGGGCAGGAGCCCCAACCGGCGCCGACCCCGACACCCGCACCAACACCAACGCCGGCCCCTCCGCCGGCACCCGTCGGGGCCGCCAGCCAGACGTCGAACTACTTCAACCCGTCGGTGTCCGTGATCGGCAACTTCCTTGCGGTCGGCGGGCAGAACACGCTGGAGAACCTCCCGAGCGCGAGCTTGCGGGAGTCGGAACTTGGCCTGCAAGCGATCGTGGATCCCTACGCGCGAGCCGATTTCTTCATCTCCTTCGGCGAGAGCGGCGTGAACGTGGAAGAAGGGTTCATGACGTTCACGTCGCTGCCCTGGGACCTGCTCGTCAAGGTCGGCCGCATGCGGGTCTCCTTCGGCAAGATCAACACGCTGCACCTCCACGTGCTGCCCTGGCCGGACGAGCCGCTGCCGATCGTCGACCTGCTCGGCGGCGAGGAGGGTTGGATCGGCACGGGCGGCTCGATCGGCAGGTTGATTCCGCTTCCGGGGGACGTGTTCTCGGAGCTTACGCTGCAGGTGTTCCGCGGCGACTCGGACGGGCTGTTCGTCGTGTCCAAACGCAGCAACCTCGCCTACAATGGCCACTACCGTGTGTTCGCCGACCTCTCGGATTCGACGAACCTCGACGTCGGGGCGTCGTACGGGCTCGGCCCGAACGGCACGACCCTCAACGCCACGACGAGCCTGCAGGCGCTCGACATGACGCTGCGCTGGAAGCCGCTGCGCAAGGGCACCTATCGCTCGGCGATCCTCCGGGGCGAGTACTTCCACAGCCGCCGTGAGCAGGCCGGGAGCGCCGCGAGCGCGAACGGGTGGTTCGTCTCCGGCGAGTACCAGCTCGCGCAGCGCTGGTGGGTCGGTGCCCGCGGCGAGGCCTCCGAGCACGCTGACGACCCGCGCATCAAGGATACGGGCGAGGCGTTCACACTGACGTTCTGGCCGAGCGAGTTCTCGCAGCTCCGCGCGGAGCTCAGGCGCCGCGAGTACGGAGGGCCCAACGCGGTCTCGACCGCGGCCTATACGGCGAACGAGGTCCTCCTGCAACTGCAGTTTGCGATCGGCGCGCACGGCGCGCACCCGTTCTGAGGAGGCAGCCATGAAGAAGACACTCACCTCTGCGCTCGTCCTGTTGTTGCTCGGAGCGGCGGGCCGGGTGGAGGCGAAGCTGCGGGTCGTGACGTCTCTCGAGGACTTTGCCTCGATCGCCCAGGCGATCGGCGGCGACCGCGTCGAGGCGACCGCGCTGGCGAGAGGGTACCAGGATCCGCACTTCGTCGACGCGAAGCCGTCGTTCGTGCTCAAGCTCTCTCGCGCCGACCTCCTCATCGCGGCCGGCCTCGAGCTCGAGATCGGCTATCTGCCGCCGCTGATCGACCAGAGCCGGAACGACAAGATCCACCCGGGCAGCGCGGGGTACCTCGACGCCTCGATCGGGTGCGACATCCTGCAGAGGCCGACGCAGGTGGTGACCAGGGCCATGGGGGACGTCCACCCCTACGGCAACCCGCACTACTGGACCGATCCCGAGAACGGACGGGCCATCGCGCGGGCGATCGCGGCCAAGCTGGCGGAGCTGGACCCGTCCGGGACGGCGACGTACGACGCCAACCTGGCGGCGTTCGAGCGCAGGCTCACGGCGAAGGAGTCGGAGTGGGATGCCGCGATGGCGCCGTACGCGGGCACCAAGGTGGTGACGTTCCACGAGTCGTGGCCGAATTTCGCCAAGCGATTCAAGCTCGACCTCGTCGGGACGATCGAGCCCAAGCCGGGCATCCCGCCGTCGCCGTCCCACACGCTGGAGATCATCAATCTCATCCAGGAGGACAAGGTGCCGGTGATCCTCGTCGAGCCGTACTTCGACATCAAGACGCCGAAGTACATCGAGAGCAAGACCGGCGCGACCGTCGTCACGTTCTACCCGTCGGTCGGCGGCATCCCGGCGATCAAGGACTACTTCGACCTCTTCGACTACGACGTGAAGGCGTTCGTTACCGCAATGAAGGGAAAGCGATGAGCGCATTCCAGATCCTCCTCCCCGCATTCGTCGCAAGCCTCATCCTCACCGGCATCCACGCCTATCTCGGTGTTCACGTGGTGGAGCGCGGCGTGATTTTCGTGGACCTCTCCCTTGCGCAGATCGCCGCGCTCGGACTTACCGTCGCGTATCTCGCGGGCTACGACCTGCACACGTCCTACCAGGCGTACTTGTTCTCGCTCGGCTTCACCTTCATCGGGGCCGCGATCTTCGCGTTCACCCGCACCCACCGCAAGACGCGCATCCCGCAGGAGGCTGTGATCGGGATCGTCTACGCGGTGTCCGCCGCGGTCGCGATCCTCCTCATGTCGAAGGCCACGCAGGAGACCGAGCACCTCAAGGAGATGCTGGTCGGCAATATCCTCTCGGTGTCGTGGTACGAGATCGGCAAGACGGCGGTCATGTACTCGCTCATCGGCGCGTTCCACTTCGTCTTCCGGAAGCGCTTCCTTCTGATCTCGATGGACGAGCCCGAAGCCGAGCGCCGGGGGATCAGCATCAGGCTCTGGGACCTCCTCTTCTACATGTCGTTCGGCTTCGTCGTGACCTCCTCGGTGGCGATCGCCGGCGTGCTCCTGGTCTTCTGCTTCCTCATTGTGCCGTCGGTCGCCGCGATGCTGCTCTCCGAGCGCCTCGGCGTGCGGCTCGCGATCGGCTGGACGATGGGCGCGCTGGTCTCGGCCGGCGGGGTCGCGCTCTCGTTCGTGCTCGACCTGCCGACGGGAGCGACGATCGTGGCGACGTTCGGCGCAGCGCTGCTCCTGGTGGCGGCGTATCGGGCGGTGTTCGTCCGCCCGGCACCCGCCACGAGCTGAGCGCCTCGCGGCGCCGACCGAGCCGCGCCTCGGCCCGGCCGTGTCCAGGATGTCGTTGGACGGCCGCCGTTGGGAACCCCTTGGAGGTCTGTGCGACCGCATCCGCGTGGTTGCGCCGGATCAGCGGGGGAATTTCCGGCGCCACCTCGGAATTGCAGCAGAGGTAGTGATGCCGACGTACCTCAACCGGCCCCGGAGGGCGACCGCTTTCGTGTCGACCGCGCTGGCGTTGTTCGGCGCCGCGGACGCGACGCTGCACGTCCACGCCGGGGGGACTCTCGAAGCAGAGGCGAGCGCCTACTCCCGGGTGTCGGTGGCCATCGTCGCCGACCCGGATGGGCCGTCGCAGGCCGTCCACCTCCACTCGGGGTCGACGGTCCCGAGTGAGCCGTGCCCCGCGTGCGTCCTCTCGCGTGCGCACGGCGTGATCGTGCCGCTGATCGTGGCGCCGCCCGCCGCCGATGTCGTCACGCTCGAGCCTCCCGTCCCGGCGACGGTCGCGACCTCGCCCGCCGCGAGCACCGGCTCGCGCTCGCCGCCCGCCTGCGCTTGACCCCTTCCATCTGACAAGCCAACCGTAAGGTCCCGCCGCTGCGGGCGGGACCGCGCTTGCCGCACCAGGAGGACAGGCCATGTGGAGTCGAACGACGTTGTCTCGCGTCAGCATCTCCGCGCTCGTCGCGCTTTTCGCCGGGATTGGCGCCGCGCCGGCAACCGCGGAGTCCGCCGGCTCAGTAGTGGGGAAGGTGATCGGCCCCGACGGCGGGGCGATGCCCGCCGTCACCGTTCTGCTGCGCAACGACATCACGGGTTTCTCGGCGTCCGCGACCACCGGCGGCGACGGCGCCTTCAAGTTCCTCAACGTGCCGTTCAACCCCTACGAGGTGCACGTCGAGGTTGAGGGGTTCAAGACCGTGCACCGCAGCATCGAGGTGCGGACGATCCTGCCGGTGCCCGTGACGGTGGGCCTCGAGCTGGCGCCGGTCGCCGAGTCTGTGACCGTGAAGGCGGAGCCGACGGCGGTGCAGCTCGAGACCGACACCTCGACGAGCCACCTCGACATCGACAAGTCGTACATCGCCCGCGCGCCGGCGACGGTCGCCTCGCGAGGGATGGAGCAGATCATCACCTCGACACCGGGGTTCGCGAAGGACGAGAACGGGCGTTTCCACTTCCAGGGGGCGCACAGCCAGGACGAGTACGTGGTGGACGGGCAGATCATCTCCGACCAGACCGGCGTGACGTTCTCGAACTCGATCGACCCGGGGATCGCGCAGTCGATCGAGGTGATCTACGGCAACGTGCCGGCCGAGTACGGGGAGAAGACCGGCGCCGTCATCAACCTCACGACGAAGAGCGGGCTCGGAGACGGCGCCTTGATCGGCGACGTCTACACCGGCGCCTCGCGGTTCTCGACGCACGAGGGCGGCGCATCGGCGGGGTGGGGGAACAGCCGTTTCGGGGTGTTCGCCTCCGTGGACGCGTCCCGGTCGGACCGCTTCCTCGACCCCGTCAACTTCGCCAACCTGCACAACCAAGGCGATACCGCCCGCGGTTTCGTGCGCCTCGACTGGCTCCCCGACCCGTCCACGTCGCTGCGCCTCTCCGTCCTCGCGGGACGGACCGACCGCGACGTGCCCGACACCTACACCCAGGCGGCGGCGGGGCAGGCGCAGCGGGTGTTCACCCGCGACCGGAACTACAGCCTCGGCTACCAGGGCGTGGTCTCGAACGACTCGGTGGTCGACGTGGCGGCGTTCGCGCGGCTGTCCTCGTTCCGGCTCGCCGCCTCGCCGGCCGACACGCCGGTGACGGCGACCTCGAACCGCTCGCTTGACAACTACGGAATCGCCCCCTCGCTGACCTGGGCGAGCGGCGTCCACGAGATCAAGGTCGGGGGCGAGATCAAGCGCTTCCCGATCGACGAGACGTTCACGTTCGGGCTGACCGACGCCACGCTCAACGACCCGGCGTCGCCTGACTACAACCCCTCCCTCGCGCCGTACGACCTCACTCGGGGCGGCGCGCCGTTCATTTTCCACGGCCGGCGCACCGGTACCTACTGGGCCGGATACGCCCAGGACAACGTCCGCCTCGGCGACTTCACCGCGAACGTCGGCGTCCGCTACGACCACAACGACCTGCCGCTCACCGAGGCGCAGCTGGAGCCGAGGGTCGGGGCGGTCTACTACGTGCCGGAGACGAGGACGGCGTTCCGCGCCTCCTACAACCGCGTGTTCTATACGCCAGAGTACGAGAACATCCTGTTCAGTTCCTCGCCCGCGGTCGCCGCGCTGGCCCCTCCGGCGATCCAGACCTCACGCGCCCTCGGCGGCGGCTCCCTGCTCGTGCGCTCGGAGCGTCAGAACGCGGTCACGGTCGGCGCGCAGCAGGCGATCGGCTCGAAGTTCCGGCTCGACGTCGACTTCTGGGACCGCCGCTCGACGTACGCCGGCGACCAGGACCAGTTCCTCGGCACCGGGATCGTGT
>Ga0335070_10002364_pt1 | contig 21951 bp, 22 predicted proteins | sample Lox_Sample_13_FD_206722 | JGI IMG/M metagenome (GOLD analysis project Ga0335070, IMG submission 206722) | Soil microbial communities from Loxahatchee National Wildlife Refuge, Florida, United States - Lox_Sample_1.3 | ecosystem: Environmental > Terrestrial > Soil > Wetlands | place: USA...
ACGGCTTCATCATCGGGCGGAAGCGCATGGAGCGCACCTTCGAGGTGTCGAGCCACGGCGCAAACGCCAGCGTCACGAGCGCGCCGAACAGCACGATCACGCCGATCAGTTTCTGTGGGATGGACCGCAGCATCGCGTAGAACGGCAGCAGGTACCATTCCGGCACGATTTCGGGCGGCGTCACCAGCGGGTTCGCGGGCTGATAGTTTTCGACGTCGCCCACGAAGTTCGGCGCGTAGAAAACGAGACCGGCGAAGACGATGAAGAACAGCACCAGATAGAACGCGTCTTTCACCGTGTAATACGGATGGAACGGCACGGTGTCCTGCGGGCCTTTCACGTCGATGCCGACCGGGTTGTTGTTGCCCGGAACGTGCAGCGCCCAGATGTGCAGACCCACGACCGCAAAGATCACGAACGGCAGGAGGTAATGCAGCGAGAAGAAGCGGTTCAGCGTCGGGTCGCCGACGGCGAAGCCGCCCCACAGCCAGGTGGAGATCGCCGTGCCCAGATGCGGAATGATCTGGTCGATCGACGAGAACAGGTTGGTGATGACGGTCGCGGCCCAGAACGACATCTGGCCCCACGGCAGCACGTAACCCAGGAAGGCGGTCGCGATCATCAGCACGTAGATGATGACGCCCAGGATCCAGAGCACTTCACGCGGGGCTTTGTAGGAGCCGTAATAGAGGCCGCGGAAGATGTGAACGTATACCGCGAGGAAGAACATCGAGGCGCCGTTGGCGTGCGCATAGCGCAACAGCCAGCCGTAGTTCACGTCGCGCATGATGTTTTCGACGGAGTCGAAGGCCATCTTGTCGTTGGCGACGTAATGCATCGCCAGAACGACGCCAGTCAGTATCTGGAAGACCAGCATGATCGCCAGGATGCCGCCGAAGGTCCACCAGATGTTGAGGTTCTTCGGAGTCGGATACGTCAACATCGTATCGTGCGCGAAACGGACGATCGGCAAGCGGCTGTCGAGCCAGCGCGTAAAACCGGTTTTCGGAACGTAAGTCGATTCCCCTGCGGACATTCGGTGCTCCGTTACCCGATCTTGATGCGGGTGTCGTTCATGAAAGCATACGGCGGAATGAAGAGATTCTCCGGCGCCGGTCCTTTGCGGATGCGGCCCGCCGTATCGTATTGCGAGCCGTGGCACGGGCAGAGATAGCCGCCGAACTCACCCTGGTTGAACAGCGGGATGCAGCCCAGATGGGTGCAGATGCCGATCAGGATCAGCCAGTCCGGCTTGATGGTGCGGTTGGCATCGGTCGCGGGTGCGCTGTCCGCCAGATTGGCGTTACGGGCAAGACCGTCCGGCAAATCGGCGACATTCACTTCCTTGGCTTCCTCGATCTCCTTCTTGGTGCGTTTGCGCACGAAGACGGGCTTGGAGCGCCACATGATGGTGATCTGCTGGCCTTCCTGAACGGGGGTCAGATCGACCTCGGTGGAAGACAGGGCGAGAACCGCCGCCGAAGGATTCATCTGATCGATGAACGGCCAGGCCGCCAGGCCCACACCCACAGCTCCCATCGCGCCCGAAGCGATATAGAGAAAATCGCGGCGCGTGGTGCCGTCCGAAGTCGCTGATGCCACGGAACAACCTCTGAAACTGACATCCGGGGCGCGGATGAAACGGTGCGCACGCCAACCCCCGGAATCCCGGCGCGCGAGGGCTAAAATAGAGAGTCGACCCTAGGGGGTCTCGCGGCACGATGACGCAGAAATCCGGGCGATTTCACAGGGTTGGCGGAAAATGGGGATCAACATTCCAGTGCGCGCAAATGCCCGGCTGCCGCATAGTCCAGAAGGGCGCGATCGCGCGTGACAACGGTATAGCCGTACTCCCGCGCGGTGGCGGCGATGATGCGGTCGGCAGGGTCGCCGTGGAGGGTGCCGGGCAGGAACGACGATTCGAGCAAAACCTCCGGCGGCATGGCGCAGTAGGTTATTTCGCGGAAGGACAGGAGCCGGTCGAGCCATCGCTTCGGCGCAAGCGACGACTTAAACCGGCCCTTCCTTACCAAGAGCCCTATTTCCCACGCCGTGATGGGCGACAGGTAAACTGGTTGCTTGCGGTCGGCGGCTTCGTTGATTGCTTCGATGGCCTGCGGTTTCAGCCATTCGTTGTCGGTGATGTAGATGGCGGCACAGGTATCGAGCAGAAGCGGGCCGATCATTTGGAGCCCTTCATACCTTGCTCAATCTGATCCCAATCTTCCTCCATCAACTTTTCGATCTCTTTCCATTCCTCATCGGTGTAGACGGGGCTGGTAAGATCGTAGCCGGGTTCGATGATGAACGTGCCTTTCATGCAGCCGAACAAAGGACTGCGGCGCACCGGATCTGCGGCATCGGGAGCCGGCTCGAAAGTGCGATGTGCGTCGGACATGCCACTTGCTCCTTTTGCTTCGCGCGCAATGCGGCGGAAGACCAGTTTGTGCGCTTGAAGATCGACGCGTGAGGTTTCGTATCCTGCGTCCAGCCAGACTTTGGTCATCACGCTGTTGCGGGCGTTGTTGCTCCACCAAGGGCGATGGCGATAGGCCGATGGCGGAAGTTTGGTGCCAACCACACGTTCGATTTCCGCGAACGTCATGGGCACTTCCGCCGTGTGTTGGCCTTTCAGATATTGGCCAAGAAGGTCATATTTGCTCATGGTACATATCCGATATGTACAAAAGTAACTACATCAATATGTACTAACTATTCGGCCCTGTCAATTCATGCGTCTCGCCCTCTTCCAGCCCGATATCGCACCCAATGCCGGAACCCTGATCCGGCTGGGGGCGTGCCTTGGGGTACCGGTCGATATCATCGAGCCGTGCGGGTTTGTTTTGAGCGATGCGCGATTTCGGCGCGCGGGCATGGACTATCTGGAGATGGCGGCGGTAACGCGCCATGCTTCGTGGGAGGCCTTTCGGGGTGCGCTTTCCGGACGCCTTGTTCTTTTGACCTCGAAGGGTAGCGATCCCTATACGGGCTTTTCGTTCAGGGCGGAGGATACGCTGTTGCTTGGCCGCGAAAGTGCGGGCGTGCCGCAGGACGTGCATGCGGTTTGCGATGCGCGGCTGCGCATTCCGCTGCAGCCCGGATTGCGGTCGCTCAATGTCGCGCTGACGGGAGCCATGGTACTGGGCGAAGCGTTGCGTCAGACAAAGGGATTTCCGTGATTGCTCCTCCGCTGGAAGACCGCAAGGCATTTGCGCGCGCCTGGTTCGAAGATCTGCGCGACCGCATCTGCGCGGAATTCGAAAAGATCGAGGACGAGCATCAGGGACAATTGAAAGACCAGCCCGCGGGGCGCTTCGAGCGCAAGGCGTGGTCGCGTTCCGACGACACGGATGCGGGCGGCGGCGTGATGAGCATCATGCGCGGGCGCGTGTTCGAGAAGGTGGGCGTCAACGTTTCGACCGTGTACGGATCGTTTTCGCCGGAGTTCGCGAAAACCATTACAGGCGCCGACAAGGATCCGCGGTTCTGGGCGAGCGGCATTTCGCTGGTCGCGCACATGCAAAATCCGCACGTACCCGCCGTGCACATGAACACCCGTCACATTGTCACGACACAAGGGTGGTTCGGCGGTGGAACGGACCTGACACCCATGTATCCGAATGAGGACGACGCGAGCACCTTCCATGCTGCGCTCAAGCGGGCCTGCGACCTGCACGATCAAGGTTACTATCCGCGCTTCAAGCAGTGGTGCGACGAGTATTTCTTTTTGCCGCACCGCAACGAAGCCAGGGGGGCGGGCGGAATCTTCTACGACCACCTGGATTCCGGGGATTGGGACGCCGATTTCGCCTTTACCCGGGAGGTGGGGCTGGCATTTCTCGAGGTCTATCCCCAAATCGTCAGAAGGCGGATGGAGATGGCCTGGACCGGGGCTGACCGGCAGGCCCAGCTCGTCCGCCGGGGGAGATATGTGGAGTTCAACCTGCTGTACGACCGCGGGACTCAATTCGGGCTGAAAACGGGGGGAAACGTGGAAGCCATCCTGATGTCGCTGCCGCCGGAAGCGCGGTGGCCATGAATGCTTGACCCGGCCTATTTCGCTCTTCTGCAAGTCATCCTGATCGACATCGTGCTGGCGGGCGACAATGCCGTCGTCATCGGCATGGCGGCGGCGCACGTGCCCAAGGAATATCGCGCCAAGGTGATCTTCTGGGGGCTGGCGATCGCGGTGGTGCTGCGCATCGTGCTGGCATCCGTCACCACACTTCTGCTCGACGTCATGGGGTTGATGCTTGCGGGCGGCGTTCTTCTCCTATGGGTGTCGTGGCGGCTTTATCGCGACCTGCGCCGCCCGCATGGGCCCACGGAAGAAACCGAAACGCTGGACGAAGCAGCCAAGAAGTTGCGCGGTCGCGAAACCGTGCGCCAGGCGATCATTCACATCACGCTGGCCGATCTTTCCATGTCGCTCGACAACGTGCTCGCGGTGGCGGGCGCTGCCATGCATCACGTGTGGGTGCTGGCGGTGGGATTGGTGTTGTCGGTCGCGCTGATGGGAGCGGCGGCGAATTTCATCGCCAACGTGCTCGAACGGCACCGGTGGATCGGATATGCCGGATTGTTACTTGTTGTTTATGTTGCCTGCTCGATGATCTATCACGGCGGCGACAAGGTTCTGGATGCCGTGACCTGAAAGGTTCGCATCGGGATGGAAGTGGGCGCGCCCAGCCGGTATCAATAAGCCGCATTCGATTGGGGGCCTGCCAATGGAGCGACGCGATCCCGCCCCCGGCCGGCGTACGCCGCGATATTCGGTGGACCGCCGGTTTCTGCTCGTCACGCTGGTGGTAACGGCCGTCATTCTGCACGGCTCGCTTTATCCTTACGATTTCCGCCCGCAACCGGGTTCCGACGGTCCTATCGCGACGCTGCTGGAAAGCTGGCACGCGCCGCGCGACAGCTTCGGCGAAATGGTCGCCAACGTGCTGCTCTACATGCCGTTCGGATTTTTCGCGGTCCTTGCCCTTCGCATCCCGCTGCGGTTGCCGCTTGTGATCTTGCTGGGGCTGGCGCTCTGCACAAGCATCGAACTGGCGCAGTACTACGACACCAGCCGCATCACGAGCCTGATGGATATTTGTCTCAACACGACCGGGACGGTGCTGGGCGCGATTGCCGGGGTGATCGTGCGCATTCCTTCGCTTGCGCCGGTCTTCAGGCTGAGATCGCTGCGGCCGGTGCCGCTTCTCCTGCTGGCCGCGATGCTGGGCTACCATCTCTACCCTTACGTTCCGACCATCGACGTGCACAAATACTGGCACGCCTTGAAACCCCTGTGGCTCAATCCGTTGGCGGGTCCGCGTGTCGTGTTCCATTACTTCGCGCTGTGGCTGACGATTTCGTTTCTGGTTTCCGATGCGTTGGGGCGACCGCGCTGGTCATGGTTTTTCGTTCTGTCGCTTGCCGCTTTCGTGTTCGTGGCGAAAGTCCTGATCGTCGATCAGTCGGTTTCGCTCGCCGAATTGGCGGGCGGGCTTGCGGCAATCATCCTGTGGCTGGCGGTGCTGGAACGCATGCGATGGGGGGCGGCGATCGTTGCCGTGGTGCTTTGCGCGCTGGTGATCATGCTGCGGCTGGAGCCGTTCGTCTTCCGTGCGATTCCCGGACAATTCGGCTGGTTGCCGTTCCGGAGTTTCTTGGGCGGCGCAATCGGCGTCAACGTGCAGTCGTTCTTCGAGAAATCTTTTCTCTATGGCGGCCTTGTGTGGATCGCGGGGCGCGCGGGGCTGGACTTGCGGATCGCGACGGCGGCGGTGGCGGCGATTGTTCTGGCGACAAGCGTGGTGGAGATCTATCTGCCCGGCCGGTCTGCGGAGATCACCGATGCGGTCGTCACGATATTGATGGGCGCGATCTTCATCGCGATAACCGGAACGAAGGTCAGCCGTGTACCTGCAGGAGCACGGCCGTAGCATCGTCGCTTTTCTTGAAGCGCGGATATTTGCGGCCCTCGGGATCGGCGTCTTCGATGGCGCGCAATTCGTTGTAGAGCGCACGCAGGCCTTTCGGGACGGCCGCTTCGAGCAATGTGTCGGCATCGTAGCGCAGATAGTCGCTGGCGAGTGCGAGGAAACCGTCGGACACAAGAAGCATGTGGGTGCCGGATGGTGCTGCGAAGGAGAGGCTTTGCGCGTGTTCGGCACAGCGTGCATCCGGGCTGAACAGCCAGCGGCCGGGGCGCGAGTTGACGCCATTGCGTTCCCTTCGGAGGAAGGCAAGGAATTCGGGGCGATTGCGATTGGAAGCGGGGGCGCTGACATTGGCGGCGGCGGCGAGCGCGACGAGGCCGCTTGCCTCATGTTCGCGCTTGGCGAAGGCTTCGCCGATGATCTGCAAATCGTCTCCGGGTCTTTTCACCAGCGCCGCGCAATCGCCGAACCATAGTGCTTCGACGCGATCCGATTGCGCCGCGACGAACATCATCGACGCGAAGGGAATTTCATACGTTTCCGCAGGCGCGCGAAGACGCAATTCGAGGAACTGTTTCTCCGCATCGATGGCAGCGCGATGAAGGATTTCGCGCGGAGAAATATCTGGAGATTCATGCAGGATCAGACCTTCGGCGCCGCGGCGCGCGATCCAGGCGGCATCGCTATCGACCGGCAAAATCTGTTCGCCCAGTCCGGTTGCACCGTCGAACACGGCGGCCAGCGTATCGGAATGGCAGAACGCATCGTCGTTCGGCTTGGCCGGATTGCCCGGCAGGCTGAGCATATCGAGGATGTCGAAGCGCATGGTGCGCCACTATGAACTAGTCTTCGTTCATCCGCGATAGCGTGCGCCACGGCACGTTCATCAACAGACGCACGAGCTCGGCCTGGCGCGAGGTTTCCGTCTTTTTCAATATCTGCGCCAGATGCACGCGCACAGTATGGCGCGAAATGCTTAGATGCTGCGCCACTTCGTCCACCGACAATCCCGAAACCAGCGCGCTTGCAACGCTGGCCTGCATGGCGGTGAGGCCGAAAAGACGGCGCAAGGCCGTTTCCGGCGGGCTGATGCGCGCGACGGGATCGGTGATGAGGAGACACACGGCGGGTCTGAGCGCGGAAAACAGCGTGGTCGAATTGGGGACCGGTGTGACCATGGCCATGTAGTCTTCGCGGCCGGATTTGCGCGACAGCCGCAGCGCGGGACTTGCGACGCCTTCGCGAACGGCGCGGGCGACGATCTTCTTCAGCGCGGCATTGTCGGACGGAAGTCCGGAGCGCACGCCGGAAGATTCGATGACGATGCCATCGTTGCTGGCCGCGATCGCACGCGCGGCGGCATTGGCGTGCAGCACCGAACCGTCGGCGCGCAACAGCACAATGGCGGTTTCGTTGTGTTCGAAATCCGCGGCGGATTGTGCATCGGCGAGGCCGAGCCGATATTCGACGAGGGCCGCGCGTTCGAGATGGGTGAAGAGCGCGTCGAACAAGGCGATTTCATTGGATTCTGCAGCGCCGCGCGATGCGCGGCGATGCAGCGTGACACCCAGTTCGACGGGCGCGCTGGCGGTGGTGCGGCCGCCGAGATAATATTTGGTGGGCTGGGCTTTTTGATACCAGCCGTAATATTCGCTGCGTGCGATCTCGCTTTCGGAGGTGTGCAGATAGTCGTGCAAGATGCGCGCCTTGGGATTGGCGATCAGGAATTCAACACGAGGATCGATCTTGAAATAGTGGTTTTCGTAATCGGATTGGGTGTCGGTTGCCAGATTGTACCAGAGACCGTGACGAAGTTTCTGGCCGCCGAAAGCTTCTTCGCCGCGATCCCAGGCGTAGAAGGCCGCGCCATCATAGCCGGTGAGCGAGAGGATGGAGTCGATTGCCTCCTCCCACGCGCCTTCGCCCAACGCTGCCTTGTAGATGCGGCCAATGGCGGCATCGTATTCGAGATGGTTCGACGTCACGGCCAATCCTCAACGTACGCAAAGGAAAGCGCGAAACGCCACGCGCGCGATCTTGGACGACATATGAAAGAAAATTCAGGCCGGGATCAATATGCCGTGGCTTGCACAACCGCTTTCAGGCGCTCGGCGAGCGAAAATTCGTCTTCGGTAAAATCGGACTCGATCCACCAGTCCTCGACTTCGGCAAGAACGCGCCCCACAAGCGGGCCTTCGGGAACGCCTGCGGCCATCACTTCGCGGCCGGTGAGCGGGAACTCCGGACGATCCCATGCGTCGGCTACGGCGAGAAGGGCGCGCCATTGGATGGAATTGGAGTCCTTCGGGTCTTCGGCCCAACGCAAGGTTGCGCGGTCTTTGAAGGCTTTGGGGCCGAGCCGATAGAGAAGTTTGCGGACTTCCTTGATCGAAAGATAGGAAACGATTTTTTCCTTCGCGCCCGCGATGTCTTCGAGACGTGTGCGGTCGACGTTGGAGAGTTTGAAGCGGTCGGCGATGGTGTCGGCGGTTGCGGCATCCGGGAGCAGCGCTGCCAGACGCAATATCGGATCGGGCGGGAAGAAATTGTTGGCGTCGATCTGCGCGAGGCGTTCGAGACGCGCGATCTGGAGATTGCCGGGGAGGATTTCGCCCAGGATTCCCGATGACGCCATGATGCGCAAAACCGGCACGGGACTGTCGGCTTCGAGCAGGCGCAGCGTTTCCTTTGCGATGCGCTCGCCGGAAAGTTGGGCAAGGCCCGCTTTCTCGGCGGCTGCGGCGCGCAAGGCATCGTTGTCGATTTCGCCTTTGCCGTACCAGGCGTGGAAACGAAACAGGCGCAAGATACGCAGATAGTCTTCGCGAATGCGCGTGGTGGGATCGCCGACGAAACGCACTTTGCCCGCTTCCAGATCGGCGACCCCATTGAAGTAATCGAAGATTTCGCCGTCTGCGGATGCGTAAAGCGCGTTCATGGTGAAGTCGCGGCGCGCGGCGTCTTCTTTCCAGTCGGTCGTGAAGGCGACAACGGCCCGGCGTCCGTCGGTGGCGACGTCGCGGCGCAGAGTGGTCACTTCGAAGGGTTTGCCATTTGCAATTGCGGTGACAGTGCCGTGTTCGATGCCGGTGGGGACGGCTTTTAGATGCGCGCCTTCGAGGCGCTTGGTGACGTCTTGCGGTGTCAGAGGCGTGGCGATGTCGATGTCTATCACCGGCTGATCGAGGAGCGCGTTGCGCACCGCGCCGCCGACGAAACGAGATTCACCCAGCGCGTTCATCACCGCCAAAGTTTCCGGGGCGCGCATCCAGATGTGGAGTTTGGGATCGAGGCGCTTCATCTCAGGGTTTCTTTTCCACGTGGCCGGGGATGATCTTTCCGTCCACAACATGCGGCGGAATATACACGCCTTGCGTGCTTTCGCCTTCGGTCAATCCCAACACGAGAAAGCTCAGCACCACCAGAGAGAGGCCTGCGATGAACAGCGGCGTCCACGGTGTTGGCGGGCGGGTGGCGTTTGGGCGCCACCGCAACAGAAGCAGGTAGAAGCCGTAAAGCGCGAACGGCAGCAGGAACAGCGCCAGGCGCGTCAGCAATACGCGAATCATCGGGCGAACCGTTCGGCGAAGTTGACGACCATGGCGGCGGTCGCGCCCCAGATGCGGTGGCCCGCATAATGATACGTATAATAAGTGCGCTTCTGGCCCTGCCACTGGCCATGGCCCTGTTCGCGATTCTTCGCATCGAGCAGGAAGGCGAGCGGGACTTCGAAGATGCGTTCGACTTCGGCGGCACCGGGGCGGAGCGCGAAACCTTCGGTGAGCACACCGACCACGGGCAGGATCGCGTAACCCGTTCCTGTTTCATAGGTGTCGAGAAAACCCGCGACGGTGACGAAGGCGGGTTCGATGCCGGTTTCTTCGTGCGTTTCGCGAAGCGCGGTTTGCACGAGGGAGATGTCGGTCTCGTCGGCGCGGCCGCCGGGGAAACTAACTTGTCCTGCATGGCGCGTGAGATGGCGGCTGCGTTCGGTGAAGAGAACGCGCGGCGTGGCGCCGGAGATGATCGGCATCAACACGGCGGCGGGTTGGAGCCGGCGATCTTCCTTCGGGCGGATCGAAGGATTGAGATCGAAATCGCTGCGGGTGGGTTTGAGCGGAAGTGGCGGGGCTTCCTTCAACAGCGCCGCGCGCAGGCTTCCGGTTTCGCCGGATTCCAGTTCGGTGATGAGATGATGGGGCGGCGTTTCGTGGACGTTCATTCGGGTTTGCCGATGGGAAAGAACACGCCGCCGCTCCACACGCCCAGACGTTCGCCCTTTTCTTCAGGCACGGCGATGTCGGCCAGTTGATAAAAGACCGCGCGCGAGATGCGAGCTTCCAGACCTTTGCGGACGTGGACGTAAGGCGCGGGCTCCTGCGTTTGCGGATCGGTTTCGACGCGGATGGGATTGGACGCATCGGCCACCACTTCGTCGCCGACATTGGTGGTGAAGCGCAAGCGTTGCTCCCTGCCCGCGCCTTCCACATCCATCAGCACGGCGAGGAACGGTGCATCGTCGACGGTGATGCGCATTTTCTCGACCGGGGTCACAAGCACGTAACCATCCGGGTCTTTGCGCAGGATGGTGGAGAACAGGCGCACGAGTTCGCGCCGGCCGATAGGAGTGCCCTGGTGATACCAGGTGCCGTCGCGCGCGATGCGCATGTCGATTTCGCCGCAATGGGCGGGGTTCCATTTTTCCACCGGCGGCAGCTTGCGGCCCTGAGCGGTTTCCCGCTGCAGGCTGGCCAATCCCAGTGGTAAATCGCCTGTCATCATTTCGACGAACTTGCCTTGTTTTTCACGCCTCACGGCGATGTGCGGTTGCACGCCAGCATGCCAGATGCGACATAGCAAACTGCCCCCTTATGGTAGGCTTGGGGGTCGGAACCGGCAAGAATCGTGGTCATATGAGCGATACGTTGACATCAGAGCCATTGAAAGGCCCCGCCGTTGCCCAGGCCGAGCGGGCGGCCGGTGTTTTCGCCCGAGTTCGCGAAGGAATCGGGCGCACGATCTTCGGCCAGCGCGATGTGATCGACCAGGCGCTGATCACGTTGCTCTCCGGCGGCCACGGCTTGCTGATCGGCGTGCCGGGATTGGCCAAGACGCGGCTGGTGGAAGCACTGGGCGTGGTGCTGGGCCTGGATTGGAAACGCATCCAGTTCACGCCGGATCTGATGCCCGCCGACATCATCGGTTCGGAAGTGCTGGACGATGCGAACGGGACGCGGACGTTCAGGTTCATCAAGGGTCCGGTGTTCGGGCAATTGCTGATGGCGGACGAGATCAACCGCGCCAGCCCGCGCACGCAATCCGCATTGTTGCAGGCGATGCAGGAACGGCATGTGACGGTGGCGGGCGCGCGATACGATCTGCCGGCGCCGTTTCATGTGATCGCCACGCAAAACCCGCTGGAGCAGGAAGGCACCTATCCGCTGCCGGAAGCGCAGCTGGACCGGTTTCTGCTGCAGATCGACGTCGGTTACCCGGATGAAGAGGCGGAGCGCAAGATGCTGCTCGCCACCACGTTCGGCGACGAAGAAGGAATTTCGACGCTGTGCGGGCCGAACGATCTGATGGACGCGCAGAAGATCGTGCGGCGCATTCCGGTCGGCGAGAAAGTCGTCGATGCGATTTTGAAGCTGGTGCGTTCGGCGCGGCCGGGCGAAACGAATGCCGGCGACTTGCGCGATTTCATCGCCTGGGGACCGGGGCCGCGTGCGAGCCAGGCGTTCATGCTGGCGGTGCGCGCTCGCGCGTTGCTCGACGGACGGTTTGCACCGAGCGTGGACGATGTGGTGGCACTGGCCCACCCCGTTCTCAAACATCGCATGGCGCTGAATTTCTCGGCGCGGGCGGAGGGCACCACGATCACAGGCGTCATCGACCGCTTATGCCAGAGCCTCTGACGGATCGGGTTTCGCAATCTTCCCTCCTGCGCGGAAAAGCGGAGCGGGCCGCGGGCGCGCTGCCGCCATTGCTGGTGGCCGCCGAACGCCTGGCTTCGACCGTGGCGCTTGGCGTGCATGGGCGGCGCAAGGCGGGAATGGGCGAGACGTTCTGGCAATTCCGGCGCTATCGCGCGGAAGATCCGGCAAGCGCGATCGACTGGCGGCAATCGGCGAAATCGCAGCATCTGTTCGTGCGCGAGCGCGAATGGGAAGCAGCCGAAGCGGTCTGGTTCTGGCGCGACGGATCGGCGGGGATGCGGTTTTCCTCTAGTGCCGAAATCGAGAGCAAAGTGGACCGGGCGAGTTTGCTTTCGCTGGCGCTGTGTTCGCTTCTGGTGCGCGGCGGAGAGCGGATTGCATTGCTTGGCGAAGGGCGGTTGCCATCGAGCGGGCGGGCGACGCTCAACCGCATCGGGCACTCGCTGACGGACGATTTGGCCGACTTGGCGTTGCCGCCGGATGCGCGGATGACGCGCAACGGGCATTTCGTGTGGTTGAGCGATTTCCTTTCGCCGTTCGGGGAGATCGAAAAAGTACTGCGGCGACTGGCAAGCAACGGGCTGCACGCCCATCTCGTTCACATCGTCGATCCGGCGGAAGAGGATTTTCCGTTCACGGGGCGCACGCGGTTCGAGACTGTGGACGGGCGGTTGCGGGAGATCTTCGGGCGGGCGGAGAATGTGCGCGGGGAATATCGCGCGCGGTTCAAGGCGCATTCCGAAAGCATTTCCGATCTGGCGCGGCGATTGGGATTTTCCTATCTCATGCATCGCACCGATCATCGACCCGAACTGGCGCTGATCGCGCTTTATGCGGCGCTGGGCGGCCCGCGCGCATTGATGGCGCAGAGATAAGCGATGGGTTGGCTCGGCAACATCAGTTTCGGTGCGCCGCTGGTGCTGGCGGCACTCGTCGTATTGCCGGTGATCTTCTGGTTGTTGCGGGTGACGCCACCGACTCCGCGTCGCGTGGTGTTTCCGCCGTTGCGGTTGTTGCTGGGGTTGTCGGCGACCGAAGAAACGCCGGCGCGGACGCCGCTGTGGTTGTTGCTGTTCCGGTTGTTGATTGCGGCGCTGATGATTGTGGCGCTGGCGGAGCCGATGTTCGGCGAGCCGAAAGCGGTGCCATCCTCCAATCCGCTGGTGCTGTTTGTCGACAATGACTGGATGGCGGCGCACGAATGGAAAGCGCGCGACGACGCGATGACGGAAGCATTGCGCGGGGCGGCGCGCGACGGACGGCCGGTTGCGATTGTGGCAACGGCGGATGCGGCGCAGAACATTTCGCTTTTGAATGCGGGACAGGCGGAACGATTGGCGCGCAGCATGGTGCCCGAGGCATGGACGCCGGATCGCTTGGCGGCGGCGGATGCGCTGGCCAAGACGAGATTTGCCGCGAAGCCCGACATTCTCTGGTTGAGCGATGGCGCCGATCATGGGCACGCGGAAGCCGTGGCGGCGCGGCTTTCGAAGATCGGCAATCTGACCGTCGTAGCCGACGGGCCCGGAAAGGGTGCTATCGCGTTGCTCCCGGCTTCCAACGGCCCGGAAGGATTCACGGTGAAAGCCGAGCGGCTTTCCTCGCTAGGGGATCGTTCGGTCGAGATCGAAGCGTTGGGGCAGCATGGCGAAGTGCTTTCGACCGCGCACATGAATTTCGTGCGTGGTAAGACGGATGCTTCGGTGAAACTGCCTTTGCCGCTGGAGATGCGCAACCGGACGGCGCGGATCGCGATTGCCAATGAGAATGCGGCGGGCGGTGTGCAGCTTCTGGATTCCAGCAATCGCAGGCGGTCGGTGGGGCTTGTGTCGGCGAGCAGTCTGGAGACGCAGCAGCCGCTTCTGTCGGATGTGTTCTATCTGCAGCGCGCGCTTTCGCCTTATGCGGATCTGACGAAGGGCTCCATCGACAAGGTATTGTCGCGCGGGGTTTCGGTGCTGGTGCTGGCCGATATCGGCAAGATCGTGCAGCCGGAATACGGCAAGGTTTCGAAATTCGTCGAAGACGGCGGCGTGCTCATTCGCTTTGCGGGCGCGCGCATGACGGATGGAGCGGACGATCTGGTGCCGGCACGGTTGCGCGGCGGCGGACGCTATCTCGATGGTGCGCTTGCCTGGGCCGAGCCGCAGCGTCTGGCGGGGTTTCCCGATGCCAGTCCGTTCAACGGACTTTCGATACCGAAGGATGTCACCATTTCGCGGCAGATATTGGCGGAGCCTTCCGTCGAATTGGGGCCGCACACATGGGCGCGGCTGGCGGATGGAACGCCGCTGGTCACCGCGGCACAGCGCGGCAAGGGATGGATCGTTCTGTTTCATGTGACGGCGAGCCCCGCATGGTCTTCGCTGCCGCTATCCGGGCTTTATGTCGACATGTTGCGGCGGATTCTGGATTTGTCGAACGGTTCGCGGCCGGCGGCGATTGGCGCGAATGTTTCACTGGCGCCGATGCAGGTGATGGATGGGTTCGGGCGGTTGCAGAAAGCGCCTGCGGAAGCTCTGCCGTTGCGGGGAAATCAGATCGGGAAGGTGAAACCTTCGGCTTCGCATCCGCCGGGATATTATGGCAGCGAAGGGGCGGAAGTTGCGTTGAACACGGTCGGCGGCGATTTCACGTTCGATGCACTCGATCTGCCGGGACAACACGTCGAATACTATGCAGCGAGCAACGCGATCTCGCTGGGCGCGCCGCTGCTGGCGATTGCGTTTGCATTGCTGTTGATCGACGCACTGGTGTCGCTGGCACTGCGCGGCCTTTTGACCGTGCCGCGCGGGTCACTGGCCCGGGCAGCGCCCATGCTTCTGTTCTTTGTGTTGCTTATCCCGCAAGCGCGCGCCGACGATGCGTTCGACATGAAATCGGCGCTGGATACGCGCCTGGCTTACGTGAAAACCGGATTGTCCGATCTCGACAATATGAGCCATGCGGGGCTTGTGGGGCTCGACGTGGCGCTGACGCAGCGCACTTCTTACGAGCCGCAGGATCCGATGGGCGTCGATCTGGAGAAGGACGATCTTTCGTTCTTTCCCCTGCTCTACTGGCCGATGGACCCGCGCGAGAAGGATCCTTCGCCTGCGGTCATTCAGAAACTGACCGACTATATGAAGAATGGCGGGACCATTCTGTTCGACACGCGCGATCTTTCGCTTGGTGCTGTGCGCGGGCCGCAATCGCCGGGCGAACAGACGTTGCGCAGGATCGCGGCGAAGCTCGATCTTCCGCCGCTGGAACCGATTCCGCCGGATCACGTGCTGACGAAAGCGTTTTATCTGTTGCAGAGTTTTCCGGGACGCTGGGACGGCGGCAAGGTTTGGGTCGAGAAACTTCCACCGGCCGATCCCGATGCGGGGCCTTCGCCAGCACGCGGCGGCGACGGTGTTTCGCCGGTCATCATCGGCGGCAACGATTGGGCGGCGGCGTGGGCGATTGACAATCAGGGGCGGCCGCTGGTGGCGGTTGTGCCGGGCGGCGAACGGCAACGCGAGATGGCGTATCGCTTTGGCGTGAACGTGGTGATGTATGCGTTCACCGGCAATTACAAAACCGATCAGGTGCATGTGCCGGCGTTGCTGGAGCGGCTTGGGCAATGAGCTACGCGATCGACTTCGCGCCGCATGTGGCCCCCTGGTTGTTGTGGACGTTTGGCGGGCTTGCCGTTGTCGTGACGATCTATGCGTTTCTGCAACGGGCGCGCGGAGCGTGGGCGCGGGCGGTTGCGTTTGCGATTGTGCTCATGGCGCTCGCCAATCCGCTGATCGTGCATGAAACGCGCGAGCCGCTTTCCGATGTGGTGGCACTCGTCGTCGACAAATCGCAAAGCATGGGCGTGAACACGCGCTCTGCCGATGCGGCGAAGGCTGCGGATACGATACGCAAGGAACTGAAAAACGAGAAGAACCTCGAAGTGCGCGAGGCGGAGGTTGTGACGCGCACGACGGGAGACGACAACGGAACTGAGGCCTTCGCCGCGATCAATCAGGCGCTGGCCGATGTGCCGCCGGAGCGGGTGGCGGGCGCGATCCTTCTCACCGACGGCGAAGTCCACGATGCGCCGCCGCCGAAGAAAGTTTCGCTGCACGCGCCGCTGCAGGCGATCATCGTGGGCAGGCGCGACGAGAAAGATCGCAAGCTCTCCGTCGTGAACGCGGCGCGTTATGCGATTGTGGGACAGCCTGCGGTCATCACCGTGCGAGTGGACGATTTCGGGTCTGACGCAAAGGGCGATGCCAATGTGCATCTCTGGGTGGATGGTTCGGACAAGGGCGTGCGTCAGGTGCCGCTGGGGAAGGAAGCCAATATTCCCGTGCTGGTGGCGCATGGCGGAGAGAACGTCGTCGAGATTGGGGCGGAGCCGGGGCCATCCGAGCTGACGCTGGAAAACAATCGCGCGGTGGTAACGATTTCAGGCGTGCGCGACCGCTTGCGCGTGATGCTGGTTTCGGGCGAGCCGCATGCGGGCGAGCGGGTGTGGCGCAATCTGTTGAAGGCCGATCCTTCGGTCGATCTGGTGCACTTCACCATCCTGCGGCCGCCGGACAAGCAGGATGCGACGCCGATCGACGAACTTTCGCTGATCGCGTTTCCGACGCGGCAATTGTTCGACGAAAAACTTTCGTCGTTCGATCTGGTGATCTTCGACCGCTATTCCGAACGTGGAATTTTGCCGCTCGCCTACTACGAGAATCTTGCAAGCTATGTGGAGAACGGCGGCGCGTTGCTGGTTTCGGCAGGCCCGGAATATGCGCAGGAGATGAGCATCTACCGCACGCCGCTGGCCGCCGTTCTGCCCGCGCAGCCAACGGGCGATGTGGTGCAGCAGGGTTTTAAGCCGATGGTGACGCCAACCGGATTTGCGCATCCGGTGACGCGCGACCTGCCGGGCAGCAATGAAGGCGACAAGGCCCCGACATGGGGCCGTTGGTTCCGTTTGATCGGCGCGGAGAAGGTTTCGGGCGAGACCGTGATGAGCGGGCCGGGGGACAAGCCGCTTCTGGTGCTCGATCACATCGGCAAGGGACGCGTGGCGGAACTGCTGACCGATCAGGCGTGGCTTTGGGCGCGCGGTTTCGAAGGCGGCGGACCGCAGGCGGAATTGCTGCGGCGGCTGGCGCACTGGTTGATGAAAGAGCCGGAGCTGGAAGAGGAACGGCTTTCGGCGAGCATCGATGACGGGAAGATATCTATCGAGCGGCGGTCGATGGCAGAAACGGTCGATCCCGTTCGCCTGACGATGCCTTCGGGCAAGACGTCGGAGTTGACGTTGAAGAAAATCGAGCCGGGAATCTGGCGCGCGCAAGCCGATGCGAACGAGCTGGGGCTTTACCGGCTGACCGACGGCAAGCTGACGGCGGTGGCGGCGGCCGGGCCGCTCAATCCGAAAGAAGTGGCGGACATGCGCGCGACGGATGCCATTTTGGATGCGCCAGCAGCAGCAACTGGCGGATCGGTGCACTGGCTGGTAGATGGATTACCGAGCATCCGCCGCGTGACGCCGGACAGCCGGACATTCGGCGGCGACTGGATCGGGTTGCGCACGAATGGAGCGTATCGCGTGACGTCGGTAGAGCAGCAGGCGCTGTTGCCGCCGTGGTTGGCGGTGGTGTTGCTGGTGGGCGCTGTGCTGTTCGCGTGGCGGATGGAAGGGCGGTAGTTGTTCCACTTACCTCCCCCTTGTGGGGAGGTCGGAGAGCGAAGCGATCCGGGTGGGGGGCCGCTCATCGTTGTCAGCACCGTCCCCCACCCGAAAAATCTTTCGCTGCGCTCAAGATTTGTTCGACCTCCCCACAAGGGGGAGGTTGAGAGATGTGCTTTAGCCGAGTGCCACGCTGTCCGCACACACTGGATCATCGATGTGTGGACGGCGGACTGCGCCGTTGAGCGACAACAATGCGTTCGGTTGCAATGACAGTCCCAGCACGCGGGCAACATCCACCGGGCCCGGCATCGCGATGCGGCCGGGCGGCAGGCGGGTGAAGCCCACGCGGGCGTAATAAGGTTCGTCGCCGACCAATATGATGCAGGCGTAATCCGTCTTGCGCGCTTCTTCGATGCCTCTGTTCATCAGCGCGATGCCGATGCCGCGGCCGCGCTGGTCGGACTGGACGGCGAGCGGGCCCAAGAGCAGCGCCTTGGTGCCGCCGATGCTGACGGGCCAGAAGCGGATCGAGCCGCGCAAGATTCCGTCTTCGATGGCGACAAAGCTGAGGCTCTTTTCGCAGTCCACGCCTTCGCGCAGGCGATAGGCGGATTTGGCGTAGCGGCCGGGGCCGAAGCTTGCGTGATTCAGCGCTTCGATGGCGGCGGCGTCATCGGCGGTTTCGGACCGAATGTCCCACATAGTCCAAACGCCTCTTTTATCCGGCGCGCGCGGCTTGCTAGGGTCGCGGCAGTCAAAACGCAAGTGGAGGTAAACGTGGGCGTTCTGGAAGGCAAGGTCGTTCTGGTCACGGGCGGCGCAAACGGCATCGGCAAGGAATGCGCGCTCCTGGCGGCGCGGGAAGGCGCCAAGGTTGTGGTCAACGATCTGGGCGGAAGCGCCTCCGGTGGCGACGCAGGGTCGGCGGGGCCGGCCGAGCAGGTGGCCGAGGAAATCCGCAAGGCGGGCGGCCAGTCCGTTTCCAATTCCGACAGCGTGTCGAGCCGGGAAGGCGTGGCGCGCATGTTCGAGCAGGCGATGGACACCTACAAAGGGTTGCACGCGGTCATCAATCCGGCGGGCATTTTGCGGGACAAGATGTTCCACAAGATGACGGACGAGGAATGGGACATCGTCATCGATGTGCATTTGAACGGCAGCTACAACGTCACCCACGCAGCGATCAATCACTTCCGCGAGCAGGAAGAAGGTTCGTTCGTCCTCTTCACTTCGACGTCGGGACTGATCGGCAATGTGGGGCAGGCGAACTATGCGGCGGCGAAGATGGGCATTGTAGGCCTGTCGCGCATCATTGCGATGGAAGGGTTGCAGAAGAATGTGCGCTCCAACGTGATCGCGCCGTTCGCCTGGTCGCGCATGATCGCCACGATCCCGATAAAGGACGAAGCGTCCGCCAAGCGTGTGGAGCGCATGAAAAATTATATGCGTGCCGATCAGGTGGCGCAGTTGGCGGTATCGCTGGCGTCGAATGCCTGCAAGGACGTTTCGGGGCAGATATTCGTGGCGCGCGGCAACGAGATATTCCTGATGAGCCAGCCCAGGCCGGTGCGCGGGCTTGCCAAGATCGAAGGCTGGACGCCGCAGACGATCGCCGAACATTGCATGCCCGCGATGAAGCCGAGCTTCCACGATCTGGGGGCTACGAACAGCGTGTTCGGTTGGGATCCGGTTTAAGCAGTCTCCCTCTCCCCCAGTGGGGGAGAGGGCCGGGGTGAGGAGGCGACTGTATCAGCTTCTGCAATAGCGAAATCGTTGCACCATCACCCCTTCACCCTAACCCTCTCCCCCAAGGGGGAGAGGGGACTGTGAATTACCAATACCAACTTTTCTCCCTCCCGCCCGCACGTTCCTCGAAACGGCGCAGCGCGCCCGCGCCGGTTCCTTCCGGCGGGGCATCGAGCGGGAAGAATTTCGCTTCAGCTATTTCGGCGTTGGGTTTGAAATCGAGCAACGCGCCTTTGACGTGGAAGAATGCGATCACGTTTGTCGTCCAAATGTGCTTGCGGGTGTAGAGGCCGAAGAGATCGCAGGTCTCGCAGCTTTGAAGCCCCACTTCTTCCCGCATCTCGCGCTTGACGGCATCAAGCGCCGGTTCCCCGCGGTTGACGCCGCCGCCGGGGAAGAACCAGCCCGGCATATAAGTGTGGCGGACGAGGAGAACCCTGCCCTCGCCGTCTTCGATCATGGCGTGGGCGCCGTAGGCCACCGGATGAAGCACCGCCTGGGCGGCCAAACGGGCGGCCAGAGCCATGTCGTGCCAGACCGATCGTTCGCGTAAGGGATTTGTAACCATGGAACTCCTACTGTGGCGCGGCTTTGCGGGACCGGGGCGCGCCATCATTGGGCTGACCCTTGTTTTGTCGCAAGCGCGACGCAGGACATCCTGGTGGAAGGGTCGCATGTCGGGGAAGCAGTTCGATTATCTCAAGGCCCTCGTTGTCGAGGACAATCCCCACATGCGGGAATTGTTGCGCACGTTGCTCAACGCGCTGGGCATCAAGAAGGTGGCGGAAGCGGCCGACGGGACCGAAGGGTTCAAGGAGCTTTGCGCAACCGCACCGGATTTCGTGCTGACCGATCTTTCGATGAAACCGATGGACGGGATCGAGTTCACAAGGCTCGTGCGCGCTTCAGAGGATGCGCCCAATCCATATGTGCCCATCGTCATGGTGACCGGGCACACCGAACGCAACCGCATCGAAGCGGCGCGCGACGCGGGCGTGACCGAGATCATCGCCAAGCCGATCACCGTGCAGGGGCTGTTCAGCCGCGTGGCGGAGATCGTGGAACGGCCGCGGCCTTTCGTGCGCGCGGAACAGTTTTTCGGACCGGATAGGCGCAGGCGGATCAAACGCGAATTCAAAGGACCGTGGAAGCGTTTTGACGACGAGGTCGAGATCAGATGAACGCCGCCGGTCAGGTCAAGGCGCAAGGAAAAGTTCTCGTCAACGGGGCGGAAATGATTTCGTCCGAGTCGTATCCCGCCGTGATGCCGAAAGCGGAAGCGGCCAAGTTCATCGCCAATCTGAAAAGCGACGACACGGCGAAACGCAGCGAACAGGTGATCGCATCCTCACGCGACACGATGCGGGCGGCGCTGGAAGGTTATGTTAAGACGCTGGGGGCGGCTTCGCAGGCACTCGATCTGGACGAATTGTTTGCGCAGGCCCATGAAATTCGCGGGCTTGCAGCGACCGCGGGATTCGATGTCGCGGGAAAAATGGCCAACGGGCTTTGCCTCTATATCGATGCGCTGGACGGCGGCGCGGCGGATCGCGCGACGATCCGGCTGCACGTGGAAGCCATCGAACGCGTGGTCAGCGGCGAAGATGCGGGCGCCATCGCCAATGTGGTGGCGGAGGAATTGACCGCACTTGTCATCCGCAAACTGGGCGAAGCCAAGGCCCTGGGTCTTCCGGGATAAACCATCCGGTAAGAATTGGGCCAAGGCTTGGGCGGCTTTTGGCCTGCCTTTATGGGTTTTTAAGCCCTTTCCTTAATAGTGACCGCTCATCGCGTGTGCCAGAGCTGGCCGCGCGCATTCGCGGGCGGTTTCATGCTTCAAATCGGCGGTCTTGTCGTTTTGTTCGGTGCGGTGTTTGGCGGCTACCTGATGTCGGGTGGTTCGTTGGGCGTGGTGCTGGAAGCATTGCCGCACGAAATGCTGACCATTCTCGGCGCGGCCATTGCCGCCTTGCTGATCGGCGGATCGCTTTACCAGGTCAAGCAGATCGGCGGCGAGGTGGGCAAGATCGTTTCCGGCCCGCGCTGGAAGCACAACGATTTCACCGATCTTCTGTGCCTGCTTTATCTGCTGACCAAGACGATGAAATCGAAAGGGTTGATCGCGCTGGAAGCCCATATCGAAAAGCCGGAAGAATCTTCGATCTTCAAACGCTATCCGCGTATTACCAAAGACCACTTCGCGCTCGCCTTCATCTGCGACACGCTGCGCATGATGACCATGAGCCTGGAAGACCCGCATCAGGTCGAAGCGGCGATGGAAAAACAGCTCGAAAAACATCATCACGAGGCGCTGGGACCGGCGACCGCGCTTCAGAACATGGCGGATGCGCTTCCGGCACTCGGCATCGTGGCCGCGGTGTTGGGCGTTATCAAAACCATGGGTGCGATTTCGGAACCACCCGAAGTTCTGGGCCGCATGATCGGTTCCGCGCTTGTCGGAACGTTCATGGGCGTGTTCCTGGCCTACGGCATCGTGGGGCCGATTGCGACACGCCTGAAAGCGATCGTGGACGAGGACGCCCTCTTCTATCACGTGATCCGCGACATTCTCGTCGCGCATCTGCATGGCAATGCGGCGCAGGTTTCGGTGGAAATCGGACGCGGCAGCGTGCCCAGCGAAGCGCAGCCGACATTCCAGGAACTTGAAGCGGCGTTAGGCGCG
>Ga0335070_10002365_pt1 | contig 21947 bp, 16 predicted proteins | sample Lox_Sample_13_FD_206722 | JGI IMG/M metagenome (GOLD analysis project Ga0335070, IMG submission 206722) | Soil microbial communities from Loxahatchee National Wildlife Refuge, Florida, United States - Lox_Sample_1.3 | ecosystem: Environmental > Terrestrial > Soil > Wetlands | place: USA...
CCAGCGTCGCGCCGGCGTAGTCGCCGGCGAAGATGCCGCCCTCCCAGCGGTGCGACTGGAAGCCGCGGCGGTCGCCATGATCGAACCTGAACGGCGAGCCGTCGGCCAGCGTCGTGGTCTCCAGGCTCTTCTCCGATGCCCAGCCCTCGACGCCGCGCTCGGTGCGCACCTTGAACCACTCGGTGCGCCGGTACAGCACGTCGACCGATTCCCCGCGCGCCACCACCTGCGCCACCGGATAGCCGCGGCCCGGGCCGGTGTGCAGTTCGATGTAGGGCGCGGTGACGAACAGCTGCAGCAACTCGCGCGGCGCGGCGCGCCCCGGGAGCGGCGCCACGCACAGCAGCAGCGCCAGCAGGCGCAGCCAGTTAGTTGTTGAGCGGCGCGGCAAACGGGTTGTTGTAATACTGGGCTCCAATATCCACCCATTCTGACAGCAATCGCAGTTCAGCGGGAGACATGAACCCGCTGTGATTCACAGGCGCCGCCGGATTTCCCGAGAGCACCCGGAAGAATCGCGATCCTGCTGCAGAGCCGGGCGCGATGGAGCCGGAAACCTGCGTATCGGTGCGCACCAGTGCGCAGCCCGCATCGAGGCTGAAGCTGGAGGTGGTGTGCGTGCTGACCAGCTGGACATAGGCGCGCAATTGCGCCGTCGTCTGCTGTGCCTGATCGACATCGAGCTCCAGCCCGCCGTCGGCCGCGACCGGCACCGTGACGGTGACCGGCGTCGGCGGCGTGGTCATGCCCGGCGTCGGCGCCGGCGTGCAGGTGACATCCTGCGTGCGCGTCGCGGTGTGGCAGGTCGTGCAGGTGTTGCCCGCGCGGTCGACCGTCCACAGCGGATCGATGTGCGCCGGCCAGATCGTGGTCGCGCCGGTGCCGCTGGCCGCGTAGTCGATCGTGATGCGGCATGCCGAGGTATAGGTGTTGTTGCAGCTCGTCGTGGTCGGCGCCGGCGTGGTCAGGCCCGGGCTGTACGTCAGCGAGATCGGCGAATCGGGGGCGGCGGTGCCGGCGTAGATGACATTGAGGCTCGGCGTCGCCGCGTTGCAGGCGATCGTGCCGCCGCAATCCGTGAGCGCGCCATAGAGCGCCTGCGCCATCGTCGCGTTGTTGTTGGCGGGATCTCCGGCATTCGCGGGCGCGAACAGCCCGTTGCGGCCGTGCGCGGTGGTGCTGTTGGCGGTGCGCGCGGTGTGGCAGCCGTTGCACTGGAGCACTTCGCCGGGCCGCAGCTGCAGCCAGGAGGTATGCTGCGGGAACTGCGGCAGCCGCCGCGCGTTCGCGTCGACGACCGAAATCTGGAATGCGACGTTCGAGGGCACCTTGACGCGCACCGAGCCGTCGGCTTCGATCGGCACGTAGCCCAGGATCTCGCGCATGTGGCCGACCGAGTTGTCGAGCGCGATGTTGCGGTCGAAATCCGGGAAGCCGTCGTTGAGGTCCTTGTCGCCGAGCGACACCGCCTTTTCGATGCGCAGGAAGCGCGCCTGGCGGTTGTCGGCCGGGGTGTTGCTCAGGCGCGCGATGACATCGGCATTGGTTTCCGTGCCGGTGGCGAGCGGCACGGTGGCATCCGCCCAGTCGTAGATGCTGCGGATGTCGATGATGCCGAAACCGTCGCCTGCGAGCGTCGTTCCGGTCGCCACCTGCGCAGGGGATCCCGGCACCGGGTGCGCCTGGAGCGAGACGATGTCGGTCAGCATGATGCCTTCGGTCGCCGGCACGATCGGCTTGAAGGTGTTGTCGGCCGGATTGAACAGCCAGGCGCTGTACAGCGGCGGCGCGATCTGCAACGCCGGCGTGATCGCGAGGTTGGCGCTCGTGCACGGCACGATCGCGCCGGTCGTGTCGATCAACCGGCAATCCGACCAGCTCACGAGGATCCGGTGCGTGCCGTCCCAGAGCGGGTAGGCCGAATTGAAGCGCCCGCCCGGCGAAGGGCCCGCAATCGTGCGCACGTCGTTCGAAGTCGCCGCGGCCATGGCCGGGCAGGGGTTCGCTGGCGTGATTCCCGGGCCGGCGCCGGCCGCAAGCGTGCGCTGGCCGCATTCGACCGAATTTTCGACGTCGAGGATCACGAGGTTCCCGCCGAAATCCGTGCCGGCATCCATCGGCCGCGTCAGCGCCAGGACCTTTCCGTCCTCCATCTCCCGCGCCTTGACGAACTGCACCTCCGAGGGCTTGCCGGTCGCAGGATCGACCGAGCCGACCCCGTGGCTGTGCGCCCCGTACAGCAGTTCGACATCGCTCCCGTCCGGACCCATGGTGTACAGGTGCATCGCGTCGGCGCCGCCGGGCGCGTGGTCCCAGCGGGTATAGAGGATGCGGCCGCTGCGCATCACCGTCGGGTTCAGGTCATGGCTCTGGTTGAAGGAGATCTGCTGGAAGGCGCTCGGGCCCGTCAGCGTAGGATCGAGCACGTTGAGCGTGAAGGCCGACTCATCGTTGTTCTCGGTCTGCGCCTCGAACCCGCTCTTGCCTTCGATCAGCAGGATGCCCTTGGAATAGCGCTGGCGCGTCGAGGCGATGAGGATGCGGCCGTTCGGGTGCGAGGAGTCGAGTGGCAGGTAGTGCGGCGAGACATCCTGGCCTTCATCGGCGGTGACATCGTCGGTGAGGCTGTGCAGGTCGTCGGCGGCGATGTCGTATTCCCAGATGCGCCAGGTCGGCTTGTCGAAGTCCTTCATCTGCGGATCGATCGGCCCGCGCATCGCGAACACCAGCTTCGTACCATCGGCGGACACGTCGAGATCGCGGACGTCGTAGAAATCGGTGCCGGTGATGCGGCCGGTGATGTTGCGCTCGACGCCGCTCGGCGAGGCCTTGTCGCGGATGTAGACGTCGGCCTTGCTCCAGAACGGACGCTGGTGCGTCAGGTCGTCGAGGTCGCGCAATTTCTGCAGCGCCACCGGATCGGTCGGCAGCGTGCGCTTGATGTAGGCGATGCCGAAGTCCGTGGTGCCGCCGCCACTCTGGCCATGGCCGATATCGACCGAGCCCTTGCTGCTGCAAGCGGACATAAGCAGCGCCACCAACAGGGCCGAAAGCAGACGGATTTCACGGTTCATTCGCACATGCTCCAGCGGGCGAGCCGCGGCTCGCGTTCTGCCAACTCGGACACGTCCGCGCCGGCGTCAATCGGGTTCCTTGTGGTCCCGAAGGCCCCGGGTACGGCTCGCGTGTCCAGCATGCACAGGTAGAGGTTCATGCGCGCGGCTGCCGTGACCCTGGTCGCAGATCGGGAAGGCAAGCATAGCGGTTCAACGTAAGCGACAACGTTGTCGGCATATGGCGACGTCTGGGCATTGAGACATTCGGGTACCCCTGATGGCGTGCGTATATTCACCGCCGTAGTGGTGCCGAGCGCGGCACTTTGGGAGCAGTCAATGAAACAGGTCATGCACATGGGTCCCGCACGGCGCGCCGCCACGGTGGCAGGCGTGTTGCTGCTGGCGCTGCAGGGCTGGGCGCCGGTGATCGCCGGTCCGCGCGAACAGGCGCGCCGCATGCATGATCGCCTGGCCGGCGTGCCGCCGAGCGACACGGTGCTGACGCAGATGGCCGCCGACATCGCCGGCGGCCAGGCGAGCGCCGCCGCGCAGCTGGCGATGAGCAACAAGAACTTCTACAACGTGACGCTGAAGAATTTCGTCGCGCCGTGGACCAACCGCGACCGCACCGTGTTCGTGCCGCTCAACGACTACACCGCGACCGTGATCGGCATGGTGCGCGACGACGTCGATTTCAGCACGTTGCTGTCGGCCGACCTGTTGTACGTGTCGAACGCTTCGGGCGCGCCGCCGTATTCGCCCAGCAACAACGACCACTACCAGTACCTCGACGACAACAACGTCGACCTGCAGGCGACGCTCCAGCCGGCGACGCAGTCGGGCCTGCTGGGCCTGCCGGTGGCGGCGACCGCCGGCATCATGACCACGCATGCGGCCGCGCAGGCCTTCTTCATCAATGGCACGAACCGCGCGATGTTCCGCTTCACGATGATCAACCACATGTGCCGCGACCTCGAGCAGCTGCAGGACTCTTCGCTCCCGCCGGACCGCATCCGCCAGGACGTGAGCCGCTCGCCCGGCGGTGACAGCCGCGTGTTCCTCAACAGCTGCATCACCTGCCACGCCGGCATGGATCCGCTGGCGCAGTCGTTCGCGTACTACAACTTCGACGCGACGACCAACACGCTGCAGTACACGGACGGCGCCGTGCAGCCGAAGTACCTGATCAACTCCGACAACTTCAAGACCGGCTACGTGACCACGGACGACCACTGGGACAACCGCTACCGCCAGGGCGCCAACCAGGTGCTCGGCTTCGATCCGTCGCTGCCGGGCTCGGGAAGCGGTGCCAAGAGCATGGGGCAGGAGCTCGCGCACAGCGACGGCTTCGCGCAGTGCCAGGTGGAGAAGGTGTTCCGCGCCGTGTGCCTGCGCGATCCCGGCAATGCCGCCGACCGCGCCACCGTGCAGACCATCAAGAACACGTTCAAGACCACCGGCTACAAGCTGAAGCAGGTCTTTGCCGATGCCGCCATCTACTGCATGGGCAACTAGGGAGACAGCCGTGAACCGTACGTCGCGAATTCCTCACCTGTTGCTCGTCGGCCTGGCCCTGGTGCTGGGCGCCTGTTCGGGCGGCGGCGCCCCCACCACGGTCAACCCCTCTGGCAATGGGGCCGTCACCGCTGCCAGCTACACCGGCCCGGCGCCGAGCACCGCCGACGTGCAGGCGTTCAAGGTCAATCTCTGGCAGAACATCAACACCGCGAACCGTTGTGGCAATTGCCACAAGGCCGGCGGCCAGTCGCCGATGTTCGCCCGGTCGGATGACGTCAACCTCGCCTACAACGACGCGCTCAAGGTCGTGAACCTGGCGCAGCCCGACCAGTCGATGATGGTGCTCAAGGTGGCCGGTGGCCACAACTGCTGGCTCACGAGCGCGCAGTCGTGCGCCGACATCCTCACCACCTGGATCAAGGCCTGGGCCGGCGGCGCGACCGCGGGCGGCACGCAGATCCAGTTGCAGGCGCCGGTCGTCAAGGACGTCGGCAGCACCAAGACCTTCCCGGCGAACGCGACCGACGGTGGCGCCGCTTCGTTCGCGCAGACGATCTATCCGCTGCTGAGCCAGTTCTGCTCGCGCTGCCACAGCGCCAATGCGGTCACGCCGCAGACGCCGTACTTCGCCAGCAGCGACGTCAACGAGGCCTACGCGAACGCGCAGGCCAAGATCAACCTCGACACGCCCGACCTGTCGCGCTTCTACGTGCGTTTGCACGACGAGAGCCACAACTGCTGGATACCGCAGGGTTCGTCCGTGGTGAGCTGCCCGCAGAGCGCCTCGATCATGCTGGCGGCCATCCAGGCCTTCGTCGACGGCATCACGCCGACGCAGGTCGACCCTTCGCTCCAGCTGTCGAAGGCGCTGACGATGTACGACGGCACCATCGCCTCCGGCGGCAACCGCTACGACACGGGCATCATCGCCAAGTGGCAGTTCAAGGAAGGCACGGGCAGCGTCGCTGACGACACCAGCGGCGTCGATCCGGCGCTCAACCTGACGCTGTCGGGCGATACGTCATGGGTCGGCGGATGGGGCATCGCCTTCGGCCCGAACGGCGGCGAAGCGCGCGGTGGCGCGGCCAGCAGCAAGCTCTACAACCTCATCAAGGGCGGCGGCGAATTCAGCGTCGAGCTGTGGGTCGCGCCGGCCAACGTCACGCAGGAAGACGCCTACATGGCGAGCTACTCCGGCGGCACGTCGGCGCGCAATTTCACGATGGGCCAGCACGCCTACCAGTACGAGATGTTCACGCGCTCGAGTGCGACCGACGCCAACGGCGCGCCGGCGCTGCTCACCAGCGACGCGGACCGCGACGCGCAGGCCTCGCTCCAGCATGTCGTGCTCACCTACGACCCGGTCAACGGCCGGCGCCTGTACGTGAACGGCAACTTCACCGGCGACATGGATCCCGAGAAGGGCGGCACGGTCGGCAACTGGGACGACACCTTCGTGTTCCTGCTCGGCAACGAGACGTCGGGCAACCGCAAGTGGCAGGGCACGATCAAGTTCGCGGCGGTCTACAACAAGGCGCTGACGCAGGAGCAGATCCAGCAGAACTTCGCCGCCGGCGTGGGCGAGCGCTACTTCCTGCTGTTCAACGTCAGCGCACTGACCGGCATGAACGAGTCCTACGTGATGTTCGAGGTCAGCCGCTACGACAGCTACAGCTACCTGTTCAACAAGCCGACCTTCATCAGCCTCGATCCGGCGGCGAAGCCCGGCAGCATCGCGATCAAGGGCATGCGCATCGGCGTGAACGGCGCCGAGGCGGCGGTCGGCCAGGCCTACGCGCCGCTCGATACGACGGTCACGGACGCGAACTACACGCCCGGGGTTGGCCAGAAACTCAGCACGGTTGGCACCGTCATCGCGCTGCAGAAGGGGCCGGATTCCGACCTGTTCTTCCTCAGCTTCGACCAGATCGGCAATGCGGTCCACGTGCGCACGCCGCCCGCGGCGCCGCAGCCGGCGACGCCGGCCGACAAGCCGGAGAGCTCGCAGCTCGGCGTGCGCGTGTTCAGCGAGATCAACGCCTCGATGGCCGAGATCACCGGCGTGTCGGAGAACGATCCGAACGTCAAGGCCACCTACGCGCTGGTCGAGCAGCAGCTGCCGAGTATTCCCACCATCGAGTCGTTCGTCGCTTCCCACCAGGTGGGCGTCGCGCAGCTCGCGATCCAGTATTGCGATTCGCTGGTCGAGTCGAACCAGGCCGCCACCTTCTTCCCGGGCCTGAACCTCAGCGCGGCGCCGGCCACGGCATTCGCCGACACCAGCGCGCTGATCGACCCGCTGCTGGCCAAGGGCGTGGGCGTCAACCTCGCCACGCAGCCCGCCGATGCCGATGTGCGCGCCGAGCTCAACAGCCTGGTCACGCGGCTCAGCAGCTGCGGCGCCGGCTGCGCCGCCGACCGCACCAAGACGATCACCAAGGCGGCCTGCGCCACGGTGCTCGGCAGCGGCGCCCTCCTGATCAAGTAGACGCGAGCACCCGGACAACGAGGCCGAACATGAAGATCCGACGCAAGAAGCCCCTGGGATTGAACGACCCGCTGCGGCACCCGGACCATCCGGCGCCGCTGACGCGGCGCGACTTCCTCGGCCGCGGCCTGATCACCGGCGGCGTGACGATGATCGGCGCCTCCGCCTTCAGCCTGTTCGCGGATCCGCGCGCCGCCTACGCCACGCTGTCGCCGGACATCGCCGCGCTGAAGAATTCGCCGTGCAACATCGTGCCGGGCGCGGGCAAGATTCCCTTCATCTGCTTCGATCTCGCGGGCGGCGCGAACATCGCCGGCTCGAACGTGCTGGTCGGCGGCCAGGGCGGCCAGCTCGATTTCCTGTCGACCGCGGGCTACAGCAAGCTTGGCCTGCCGGGCAACATGACGCCGAACAGCTCGATCGGCGCGGGCAGCTTCGTCGACCAGCAACTGGGCCTCGCCTTCCACGGCGACAGCGCCTTCCTGCGCGGCATCCTGACGCGTACCGCAGTGACCACGCGCGCCAACGTCAACGGCACGGTGATCCCGGCGCTGAGCCAGAACGACACCGCCAACAACCCGCACAATCCGATGTACGGCATCTACTCGGCGGGCGCGCTCGGCGACCTGCTCGCGCTGATCGGTTCCGACAATTCCGATTCCGGCGGCAACTCGATGGCGCCGTCCTACATGATGGATGCGACGGCGCGGCCGACCAAGGTCGACCAGTCCTCCGACGTGACCGGACTCGTCGACACCGGCAAGCTGGTCGGACTGCTCAACCAGGCCGATGCCACCGCCGTGCTCGAGTCGATGGAGCGCATCAGCAAGAAGAAGCTCGACAACTCGACGCTGCGCACCGATCTCTCCGCCGACGCCGTGGTCAAGGACCTGGTGCAGTGCGGCTACGTCAAGGCGGCGGACCTGGCCGACCGCTACGGCAACGCCAAGCAGGCGCTCGATCCGGACATCGATGCGAACATCGTCGGACCGACCGGCATCTTCACGCAGGCCGAATACGACGGCGACTCCGAGATCCGCAAGACCGCGGCCGTCATGAAGATGGTGATCAACGGCTACGCCGGCGCAGGCACGATCGAGATGGGCGGGTTCGACTACCACACCGGCGACCGTTCGACCGGCGAACTGCGCGACTTCCGCGCCGGCGTGTGCATCGGCGCCTGCCTCGAGTACGCGGCGCGCCGCCACATGCCGCTGATGGTCTACGTGTTCAGCGATGGCTCGCTGTCGTCGAACGGCATGATCGACAATTCGGCCGACGGTCGCGGCAAGGGCGTGTGGACGGGCGACAACCAGTCGACCGCGGCGGCGTTCTTCCTCGCCTACAGCCCGGCCGGACCGATCACGGCGCTCCGCAACCAGATCGGCTATTTCACCTCGGATGGCTCGGTGGTCAGCACCGGTAGCCCGGCTGCCAACGCGGTGAACCTGCTGGCCGAGACGGTGGTGCTCAATTACATGGCGCTGCACGGCCAGGAAGGCGCGTTCCAGACGATGCACTGGGCGAGTGGCGTCAGCACCGGCCTGGGCAGCCTCGGCAGCTACTCCAACCTGATCGGCCTGCCGCCGATCGTCAGCGGCCCCGTCGCGCCGAGCTGACCTCGCACGCACGCGGCGCAGCGGCTTTGTGAGCTTGCGCACGCAGGCGGCGCTGTCGCGCATTGACGACGCTCGCGGTGGTTCCACATGCGCCGCAGTTCCCGCATCCTTCCTGCATTCCCGGCCGCGGGCCGTGTGACCGGAGTCATGCGGCGACCAGCCGCCTATCGCTTCCGGGGCACAGATGATGTCAAATGGGCGCAAGGAGTCACCGGTGATCCGCACTATTGGACGCGCATGCGTGCTGGCCGTGCTGGCCGCGGTACTGGGCAGCGGCGCCCTGCGCGCCGCCACGATCGTCGGCGACGTCGCGCCTGATTTCGCGCTGCCGGTGGTGAGCGGCGGCAACGAGCGGCTGTCCGAGCATCGTGGCGAAGTGGTGCTGCTCACGTTCTGGAGCAGCGGCTGCGCCGTCTGCGCCGCCCAACTCGACGCGCTGGGCCAGTTGCAGGCGACCTACCGCTCGGCGGGGCTGGTCACCCTGGCGGTCAGCGTCGACGACGACATGCAGCGCGCGCTGCGCTATGCGAATGCGCACCCGGCGCGCTTCCCGCTGCTGCTGGACCGTCGCAAGGACGTGAGCCGGGCCTTTCGCATCGAACGCCTGCCGACCATGGTGCTGATCGACCGGCGCGGCCGGGTGCGGTTCATGGTGGCCGACTTTCGCCGTACTGATAACTCGTACGTCGCGCAGGTGCGCGAGTTGCTCGATGATCCACTCTAGATTGGCGCCCCCAGGAAACCGCAAGCCCCACGGATCCCCCAACATGAGAACTGCAAACGACCGCCGGCGACGCGCCGCATGGCCAGTCCTGGCGCTGACGATGCTGCTGGCGCTGTCCGGCAGCCTGGCGCCGCGCGCCACCGCGGCCGCGGACGCCGCCGCCGCGGACGCCTCCGCCGCATCGCCAGCGGCCACTGCGCCGCCCGCCGCGACGCCGGCGCCGGCGGAGCCTTCAGCCGCGCCTGCGGCCACGGCGCCCGCGGCTGCGCCCGCAGCGGCGGCCGACAATGGCACGCGCGCGCTGGACGAGCAGATCCAGGACCTCAAGCAATCGGTGGTCGACCTGAACCGCGACCTGTTCGTGCTCGAGGAGGAACTGCTGTTCCCGGCCAATACCCAGGTCGCGGTGTTCGTGTCGATGGACGTCGGCGAATTCTTCGGCCTCGATTCGGTGACGCTGAAGATCGACAACCGCGAGGTCAGCAACTACCTGTACACGCCGCGCGAAGTCGCGGCGCTCCTCAAGGGCGGCGTGCAGCGGCTGTACGTGGGCAACCTCAAGGCCGGCACGCACGAGCTGGTCGCGTTGTTCAGCGGCAAGGGACCCAACGAGCGTGACTACCGGCGCGGCGCCTCGATCAAGTTCGAGAAAGGCGTGGGCGCCAAGTACCTGGAACTGAAGATCTCGGATCGCGTGCGCCGCCAGCAACCGGAATTCGAGATCAAGGACTGGGAGTAGCGCGCCGATGCGGCGGCTCGAAGCGCTGATCCTGCTGCTGCTCGGCGGCGCGCTGGCGGTGCCCGCCGCGTGGTCGGCGCACCGGGGCGCGCCCGAGAGCCTGCCGAAGCAGAAAGTGCAGGACCTGCACTACGGCGACGTGCTGTTCCGCTTCTACGCGGGCGACACCTGGGGCGCGTTGACCTCGCTCGAGGCCTACGAGCATTGGCAGCGCATGCCGCACAATGAACAGGACGCCCAGCTCCTGGCCGGCAGCCTCTACCTGACGCTGGGCATGCACAACGAAGCCGGCCGCCGCTTCGCCAGCCTGCTGACCGACAAGGTGCCCGCGGCGATCCGCAACCGCGCCTGGTTCTACCTGGCGAAGGTCTGGTACGCGCGCGGCTACTTCGATCGCAGCGAGGATTCGCTGTCCCACATCAGCGGCGAACTCGCCCCCGACCTGGAGGCCGAACGCCAGCACCTGCTCGTCAACGCGCTGATGCGCCAGCAGCGCTTCGACGAAGCGGCCGCGCGGCTGTCCCACTGGCAGGGTCCGCCGGACTGGATGGCCTACGCGCGCTTCAATCTCGGCGTGGCGCTGGTGCGCCAGAACCGCCTGGCCGAGGCCGATCCGGTGCTGACGCAGGTCGGGACGATGGACACTCCCGGCAGCGAGATGGCGACCTTGCGTGACAAGGCCAACCTGGCGCTCGGTTATGCCTGGCTGCAGGCCAACAATCCAGCCGCGGCGCGAACCGCGCTCGAGCGCGTGCGGCTGTCCGGGCCCTACTCCACGCGCGCGCTGCTCGGGATGGGCTGGGCCGAAGCCGCGCTCGGCCACTACCGCGAGGCGCTGACGCCGTGGACCGAGCTGCACGCGCGCAACCTGCTCGACGCGGCCGTGCAGGAGTCCTACCTTGCCGTGCCGTATGCATACGGCAAGCTCAACGCCAACGCGCAGGCCGCGGAATACTACGAGTCGGCGATCAGGTCGTTCGACAACGAGGCGCAGCAGATCGACACCGCGGTCACGCGCATCGGCGAGGGCCACCTGACCGATGACCTGCTTGGCGCGGATGCGCAGGCCGACCAGCAGGGGTGGTTCTGGCAGCTCAAGCAGCTGCCCGATGCGCCGCAGTCGCGTTACCTGTACAGCCTGCTGGCCGACAACGATTTCCAGGAAGGACTGAAGAACTACCGCGACCTCGGCTACCTGGCCGGCACGCTGAAGGGCTGGGACGACAGCATGGACGCGTTCCGCGCCATGATCGACACGCGGGAACGCGCGCATGCCGAGCGGCTGCCGCGCGCCGATGCGCTGCTGGCCAGCGATGCGCCGGCGAAGCTGCTGGCGGCGCGCGCCGCCGTCGATTCACGCCTGACGGCGATCGAGACCGGCGCCGACGTCGCCGCTCTCGGCACGGCCGAGGAGCGCACGCAGTGGGCCAAGGTGCGCGCGCTCGAGGCCGCGCTCGCCGACGCCACGGGCATCGACGCCGATGAGCTCCAGACCGACCGCGACAAGCTGCGGCTGATGAAGGGCGTGCTGTACTGGAAGCTCGATGCGCAGTTCAAGGAACGCAGCTACGCCGAACGCCGCGAGCTGCGCGCGCTCGATGCGCTGTTGAACGAAGCGCAGAACCGCTGGGTGCGCGTGCAACACGCGCGCAGCAGCGTGCCGACCAACACCGGCGAATTCGAGGCGCGCATCGCGGCGCTGGCGGCGCGCATCGCGCAGCTGAAGGAGCGGCTGGCGCAGTCGGCGCAGCAGCAGAACCAGTATCTCGAGCAGCTCGCAAGCAACGCGCTGATCGAGCAGAAGGACCGGCTGGCCGCGTACGAGGTGCAGGCGCGCTTCGCGTTGGCCGACATCTACGACCGCGCCTCGGCGCCGCCGGCCGCTCCGGCGGCCTCCGATGCGCCCGCTGAACCGGCGCCGACTGGCGCGCCGCCCGACGACGGAGCGACGCCGCCGTGACGCGCCCGGTCGCACTGGTTGCGGCGCTCGCACTGCTGCTCGCCGGCGGCGCGCCGCCGGCGCTCGCCGCCAAGAAGAAGCCGCAGGCTGCGGCGCAGAAGGCCGCGACGATCGCCGATCTGTCCAAGCGCGAGGTCGAGGTGCATCCGGACGCCACGGTCAACGGCGGCTCGGCCAAGGCGATGCAGAGCTACCGCGAATTCCTCAAGCTGCAGAACACCGATCCGAAGCTGCGCGCCGAGGCGATGCGGCGCCTGGCCGACCTGAACCTGGAGTCCGGCGAGCTCGAGCGCATGTCGACGGAGGTGACGCAGGTCGACATGCAGGGCGCCGAGGCGATCACGCTGTACGGCACGCTGCTGAAGGCCTACCCCGATTACGCGCGCAACGACCAGGTGCTCTACCAGCTGGCGCGCGCCTATGAAACGACCGGCCAACCGGAGCAGGCGCTGGCGACGCTCGATCGCATCGTGGCTTCATACCCGCACACCCGCGAGATCGCCGAGGTGCATTTCCGCCGCGGCGAGCTGCTGTTCTCGGCCAAGCGCTACGCCGACGCCGAAGCGGCCTACCGGCAGGTCATCAGCCACGGTCCGGCCGGTTCGACGTTCTATGACCAGAGCCTCTACAAGGACGGCTGGTCGCTGTTCAAGCAATCGGAGCACGAAGCCTGCCTCAAGCCGTTCATGCTGCTGCTCGACCGCACGCTGCTCGACCGCAAGAGCGGCGCGGCGCGGCGCTGGGACAGCCTGTCGCGCGCCGACCGCGAACTCAGCGACGACACGCTGCGCGTCATGAGCATCGCGTTCTCGTATCTCGACGGCGCGCAATCACTCGATCGCCTGCTCGCCAGCCGTGGCCCGACGCCGTATGCCTGGCTGCTGTACTCGAGGCTCGGCGACCTGTATGTCACGAAGCAGCGCTACCAGGATGCCGCCACGACCTACCGGGCGTTCGTGGCGCGCGATCCGGTCGATGAACACGCGCCGACGCTGTCGAACCAGGCGATCGACGCCTACGCGAAGGGCGGATTCGCCGACCTGGTGGTCGAGGGCAAGGCCGAGTACGTGCGCAGCTACGGCTTCAAGGCGCCGTTCTGGAAGCAGCGCGAGCGCAGCGCGTTCCCGGAGGTGGTGGCCGAGCTCAAGACCAACCTGAAGGACCTGGCGCAGTTCTACCACGCCACGGCGCAGAAATCGAAGCGGCCCGAGGACTACACCACCGCGGCCGCTTGGTATCGCGACCTGCTGGCCTCGTTCCCGGATGATCCGGACAGCGCCGAGAACAACTACCTGCTCGGCGACGCGCTGTTCGAGAGCCACCAGTACTCGGATGCCGCCACCGAATACGAGCGCACTGCCTACGCCTATCCGATCGGCGCGCGCTCGGCCGCCGCCGGCTACGCGGCGCTCGTCGCGCTGCAGAAGGAAGAGGAACTGGCCGCGCCGGCGGCGCGCGCCCCGATCCACGCGCGCGCGATGGAATCGGGCGTGCATTTCGCGCAGGTGTTCCCGCAGCACCCGGAGAGCGCCGGCGTGCTGACGCGGGCGGCGCAGGATGTGTACGCGGCGCACGACCTGCCGCGCGCCATCCAGCTCGCGCAGCTGCTGCTGGCGCGCGATCCGCCGGTGGACGTCGCCAAGCAGCGCATCGGCTGGACGATCATCGGCCAGGCGCAATTCGACCAGGCGGACTACGTGCAGGCCGAGCCCGCGTTCCTGCGCGCGCTGCAGCTGACGCCGGCGGGTGCACCGGAGCGCGGCGACCTGTCCGAACGGCTGGCCGCCGCCGTGTACCGGCAGGGCGAAGCCAAGCGCAAGGCCGGCGATGAGGCCGGCGCCGCGGCGGATTTCCTGCGCGTCGCCAGCGTCGCGCCGGCCTCCAAGGTCGTGCCGACGGCGCAGTACGACGCGGCGGCCTCGCTCATCAACGCCAAGCAGTGGGACCGCGCCATCGGCGTTCTGGAAGCCTACCGGCGCGATTACCCGAAGAGCGAGTACGGCGCCGACATCACGCGCAAGCTGGCGGTCGCCTACGTCGAGGCCGGGCGCGGCGCGCAGGCGGCGGTCGAATTCGAGCGCATCGCGAACGGCCCGGGCGAAGACCCGGCGGTGGCGCGCGAGGCGACGCTGCGCGCGGCCGACCTGTATGAGAAATCGGGCAACACCGCGCGCACGGCGGTCCTGCTCGAGCAATTCGTGCAGCGCTATCCGCAGCCGGTCGGCGACGCCGAGGAGGCGCGCGCGCGCCTCGTCGATGCGGCGCTCAAGTCCGGCGACCTCGCGGCCGTGGCGCGCTGGCGCAACGAGATCATCAAGGCCGATGGCGCCGCGGGCGCGCAGCGCACCGATCGCACGCGGTTCCTCGCGGCCACCGCGCGCCTGGCGCTGGCCGAGCCGGCGCGCGACGCGTTCCGGGCGATACGCCTGACCGCGCCGCTGAAGAAGTCGCTGCAGGCGAAGAAGCAGGCGATGGAGACCGCGCTGGCCGGCTACAAGGCGGTGGCCGCCTACGATGTCGCCACGACCACGACCGCCGCCACCTACGAGATGGCCGAGTTGTATCGCACGCTCGGGCGCGACCTGCTGGCCTCCGAGCGGCCGAAGAAGCTCAGCGACGAGGAACGCGAGCAGTTCGACGCCTTGCTGGAAGAGCAGGCGAATCCGTTCGAGGAGCAGGCGATCGCGATCCACGAGGTCAACGCGAAGCGCACCATGGACGGCATCTACGACGAATCCGTGCGCAGGAGTTTCCAGGCGCTGGCGGAGCTGAGCCCGGCGCGCTACGCGAAGACCGAGCAGTGGGGCGAGCTGCAGCGCACGCTGGGTGCGCCGCCGGCGGCGACGGCGCCGGCCACGGCAACGCCGCCTGCGGGCGCCGCCCCCTCCGCGGCCAATGCGGCGCCGGTGGCCGTCGCGCCGCCGGCGCCAGCGGCGCTGCCCGCCGGCGCCACCGCGGACTTCTCGCGCGCGATCGCCGCCGCCCTGTCGGGCAAGACCACGGATGCGGAGCTCGGCTTCAAGCAGATGGAACTGCAGTATCCGCAGCTGGCGGAACCTTCGATCAACCTCGGCATCGTGCTGCAGGGCGAGGGCAAGCTCGCGGAAGCCGCGGAGGCGCTGCAACGCGCGACCGAGCGTGCGCCCGGCAACGCCGCGGCCTGGACCGAGCTCGGCCTGGTGCGCCGCGCGCTCGGCAAGTTCCCCGAGGCGAAGGCGGCCTACCTGCAGGCGATCGCCGCCGACGCCGGTTACGCGCCGGCACATCGCAATCTCGGCGTGCTGCTCGACCTGTACCTCGGCGACCCGGCCGCCGCCTTGCCCGAGTTCGAGCAGTACAAACAGCTCAGCGGCGAAGACAAACCCGTCAGTGGCTGGATCGCCGAATTGCGACACCGTACCGGCATCAAGGCTGCGCCGCCGCCGGCGCAAGCGCCAACGGCCGCGCCCGAATCCGCGCCCGCCGCCGCGGCGGCCACCCCTGGAGGTACTCCATGAGAACCCTGGCGACCCTGCTGATGCTCGCGCTGGCGTCCGGGAGTGGCGCCGACGAGCTCGAACCCGCGGTGAACACCTCCAGCGCCGCCGTGGCGCCCGCCACGCCCACGACGGACAAGCCCGCGGCCGCGCCGGCCAAGCCGCCTGCGGCGCCCACGTCGGCTGCCAGGACGCCTGCCGCGGCCAAATCACGCGCCATGGACCAGATCGACCTGGGCGCGACGCAGGTCACGGGCAATCGTGAACTGCCGAATGTGATGTACGTCGTACCCTGGAAGCGACCTGATCTCGGAGAATTCGCCGGCCGGCCACCGAAAAGCCTGCTCGATGAAGTGCTCGCACCCGTGGATCGCGACGTATTCCGCCGGCAAAACCGCTATTTCGCAGCCTTGCACCCCGACGCCGCGGCACCGCCCGCGACGCCGGCGACCAAACCAGCGGCCGGCGCGGCGACTGCGCTGCCGGCCGGGGATGAGAAGTAGGTCTTTGGCATAACGCGGCGGTTGGTTTCTAATTCAATCGATCGGTCCAGGCATGGGAGTCTGATGATGAATTTCTTCAGCATGATTATCCGGTTCTTCCAGGGTGGCGGCGCGATGATGTACCCGATCGCGGTGGTACTGGTCATCGGCGCGGCCATCGCATTCGAGCGCTACATCGTGCTCACGCACACTGCGATCAAGAATCGCAGCCTGTGGAACGAGATCGCGCCACTGCTGGCGCAAGGCAACTTCAAGGGCGCGGTGCAGCTCACCGGGAAGTCCGATTCCGCGGTCGGGCAGATCCTCAGCTATGGCCTGGCGCGCATCAGCTCGGCGCGCTCGCGCGACGACATCGAGAAGGCGATGGAAGAGAGCCTGATGGATGTCGTGCCGCGGCTCGAGAAGCGCACGCACTACCTGGCGACCTTTGCCAACCTCGCGACCCTGCTCGGCCTGCTCGGCACCGTGGTCGGCCTCATCAACGCCTTCGCGGCGGTGGCGACCGTCAATCCGGCGGACAAGGCCAACCTGCTGTCGGCCAGCATCTCGGTGGCGATGAACTGCACGGCCTTCGGCCTGATGACCGCGGTGCCGCTGCTGGTCATCCACGCGGTGCTGCAGACCAAGACCACGGAGCTCATCGACAGCCTCGAGATGGCCTCGGTGAAATTCCTCAATGCCGTGACCGAACGCACCGCAGCGGCATCCTGAAGCATCCGCACCTAGCCCCAAGCGAGACCGCGCATGCGCCGCTCCCAAGCCCTCAGGAAGCTGATGCGCCGGCAACGCCGGCCGTCGGAACTGCAGCTGGTGTCGATGATCGACATCTTCACGGTGCTGGTGACGTTCCTGCTGATGACCGCCATCTTCTCGCGCACCGTCGTGCTCGACCTGCGCCTGCCGTCGAACAATCCCAGTTTCCCCGAGCTCCCGAAGGGACTGAACCTCGAAGTGATCGTGCACGACGATTCGCTGGTCGTCGCCGATCGCGGCACGGGGCCGCTGCACACGCTGCCCAACACCGCCAAGGGCTATGACCTCGACGGGCTCACCGAGTACCTCAAGTTCGTGAAATCGCGCTACCCCGACAAGACCGAAGCGACCATCCTGCTCGAGCCGCAGACCCCCTACGACACGCTCGTGCAGGTCATGGACCGCACGCGCATCGTGGAGGTCAATGCCGGGCTGAACACGGTGCAGGCGGAACTGTTCCCGCAGGTGTCGATCGGCGATGCGCCGGTGGCGGCCTCGACTTCCGCGCCGGCCGCGGCCGGAGGCAAGCCATGAGCATGTCGAACCGCGCGCGGCGCATGCTGCAGCACCAGATCCGCAACAAGGCCGACGCGGAGCTGAACCTGATCCCGATGATCGACATCCTCAGCGTGATGGTGTCGTTCCTGCTCGTGTATTCGACCGAGGTCGAAGTCGTGCAGAATTCGAAGGGCATCGACATCCCGCAGTCGATCTCGCAGCAGCGGCCGCGCCAGACCGTGGTCGTCATGCTGACCAGGGAAGACCTGTTCGTGCAGGGCGAGCGCGTCGCCAGCATCGCCGACGTGCGCGACAGCCGCGATGCGATCATCGCGCCGCTCCGCACGGCGCTGAAGCGGCCGATGCTGGTCGGCCAGGCCATGACCGAGAAGGACATCGCCGACCGCGAGATCACCGTCATGGCTGACAAGCAGATCCCCTACGAGGTGCTGAAGAAGGTGATGAGCACCTGCACCGACGCCGACTACGGCCGGCTGTCCTTCGCGCTGGTGGAGAAGGAGAAGGCCGTCGACATGGACCAGCTGCGGAAGAAGCTCTGATGGCGGCGCAACTGACACAGTATTACCGCAATTTCGAGCTGGCCTGGGAGCCGGATCCGGAAGACCAGCGTCGTTTCCGCAGATTCCTGCGCGCGGGCCTGCTGCTCGTGCTGCTGTTCGGCCTGGTCCTGCCGTTCATCCATCTGCCCAAGCCCACGGCCGCCGAAGAGCCGGTGCCGCCGCGGCTGGCGCGGCTGATGCAGCAGGAGCAGCCCAAGCCGCCGCCCAAGCCAGTGGAGGCGCCGAAGGAAAAGCCCAAGCCCGAGGCGAAGCCGGAGCCGAAGCCGGTGGACACGCGCAAGAAGATGGAGAACTCGGCCGCGATGCGCGCCATCAAGGACGAGCTCGCCGACCTGCGCGACCAGCTCGACACCAAGACGCTGCAGAACAAGCAGCTGAAGGCCGACGTCGGGCAGGATGCGCGCTCCGAGCGCTCGCTGATCGCCTCGAAGGTGGGCGTCGGCTCGTCCGGCATCGTCACCGCCGCCTCGAGCCGCGGCTTCGGTTCCGGCGCCGGCGCGCTGTCCGACCACAACACCACGGCCGTCAATTCGCGCATCGCCGCCGATGCGGCGGCCAGCCGGGTGACCCGCAATGGCACCAGCGGCAAGGCGGCGCGGAGCGAAGAAGAGATCGCGCTGGTGTTCGACCGCAACAAGGGCGCCATCGACGCGCTGTACGCGCGCGCGCTGCGCGAGCGGGCCGATTTGCAGGGCAAGATCGTGCTGCAGCTGACGATCGCACCGTCCGGCGAGGTCACGGATTGCCGCCTGCTCAGCAGCGAGTTGAATGACGACGATCTGGAGCGCAAGATCGTCGCGCGCGTCAAGCTGTTCCGGTTCGAAGCCAGGGACGTGGAAGCGATCACCGCACGCAAGACGCTCGAGTTCTTCCCCACCTAGCGGCCGCGTGAGGGCTGCGGAGCGTGGCACGGCCGTGAACCTGCAGTCGGAAATCGAATACTTCAGGGAGCTGGCGCTCGTCGACCAGGCCCGGCTGCTGGCCGTATTCCTGCACGAATTGAGCGTCGAGGCCCGCGCCACCTACGGGCCGGAGCCGGACCAGGTGCGCGACGGGGCGCGGCTGCGCTTCGTCAACGAGATCACCTCGCGCCTGGCGCGCTACATCGAGCAGGTGCTGGTCGACGAGCGCGAGCGGCCGGCCGAGGACGTGCTGCTGCGCATGCTGCTGGCGCCGCGCGTCGACAAGGCTGCCGAGCGGCTGGTCATCAATGCCTACCGGCGCGCCATCCAGGGCTTCGACGGGAACGACGCCACCGTGACCATGCAGGCGCCGCGCTAGGACCTTTCGCGCCCGCCGCATCGCAGCGCCCGCCGTGCCGGGCGGCACGAGCGGCGAGGCGAGGGTTGCGCAGCCGGTCCCCGAGCGCTTAAGTTGCCGCGCATGAGCGCGCAGCCTTTGACCCAGGTGCTGATCCTGCTGCTGGCCTCGGTCGTCGTGGTCGCGGTGGCGCGCCGCCAGGGCTTGCCGCCGATCCTCGGCTACCTCGTGGTGGGCATGCTGCTCGGGCCGCTGGCCCTGGGCGTGCTGCCCAACGGCGAGGCCACGCACGCACTCGCCGAGATCGGCGTGGTGTTCCTGCTGTTCACCCTGGGCCTCGATTTCCACTGGGCGCGCATGCTCGCGATGCGGCGCGAGGTGTTCGGGCTCGGCGCCGCGCAGCTGCTGGCGGTCGGCGTGGTCGCGATCGGCGTGTTGCACGCCTTGGGCGTCGGCTGGGCCGCGGCCGCTGTCACCGGCGGCGCCATCGCGATGAGTTCGACGGCAATCGTGCTGCAGCAGCTGACCGATCAATCGGAGCTGAACCGCACGCACGGCCGGCTCGCCTTCGCCGTGCTGCTGTTCCAGGACATCGCGTTCGTGCCGCTGCTGGCGCTGGCGACCGCGTTGGCGCGCGGCGAGGGGGCATTCACCGGGCTCGGGGTGGCGCGGCTGGTGGTCGAGGGCCTGCTGGCGCTGCTGCTCGTGCTGGCGATCGGCCGCTGGCTGCTGCGTCCGCTGTTCTACGAGATCGCGCACAGCCGGCTGCGCGAGCTGTTCACGCTGACCGTGCTGCTGGTCGTGCTGAGCTGCGCGTGGATCACGCAGCTCGTTGGGCTGTCGATGGCGCTGGGCGCCTTCCTCGCCGGCATGATGCTGGCCGAGACCGAGTATCGGCACCAGGTGGAATCGGCGGTGCGGCCGTTCCGCGAGCTGCTGCTGGGCCTGTTCTTCATCTCCGTGGGCATGCTGCTCGACGTGCGGCTGCTGTACCAGCAGTTCCTGCTGGTCACCGGGCTGCTGGCGCTGCTGCTGGTGTCGAAGAGCCTGCTGATGTCGCTGGCGACCCGACTGTACGTCGACAGCACCTTCAAGGCGGTGCGCACCAGCGTCGTGCTGGCCGGCGGCGGCGAATTCGGCGTCGCGCTGCTGACGATCCTGGTGCCCGAGCCACAGCTGGTGCCGGCGCGAGTCAGCCAGCCGCTGCTGGCGGCGCTGGTGGTCAGCATGGTCCTGAGCCCGCTGCTGATCCGCTACAACCGCCGCATCGCGCGCGCGTTGCTGGGCGAGCGCGGGCCGCCCGGCACGGCGATGGAACGCGAGGCGGCGGCCGCCGGCGAGGTCGCGCGCCGCGAGCACGTGATCCTGTGCGGCTTCGGGCGCGTCGGCCAGAACATCGCCCGCGTGCTGGAATCGCAGGGTTTCGAGTACCTGGCCATCGACCTGGATCCGGCGCGCATCCGGCGCGCGCGCGAGGCCGGTGATGCCGTGTTGTTCGGTGACAGCGCCGACGAGGAACTGCTGCGGCTGGCGGGCATCGACGCCGCCAGCGCCGTGATCGTCACGTTCGCGAATCCGGCCGTGTCGGTGGGCATCGTGCGCGCCGTGCGGCGCCTGCGCGCCGACGTGCCGGTGCTGGTGCGCACGCAGGATGATGCCGGCCTGTCCGAGCTCACCGCGGCCGGCGTGACCGATGTCGTGCCCGAGACCTTCGAGGCCAGCCTGATGCTCGTCTCGCAGGTGCTGCTGCTGCTGAACCTGCCGCCGGCCCGCGTGTTGCGCATGATCAGTGGCATCCGCGCCAGCCGCTACGCGACGCTGCGCACGATCTTCCGGCACGAAGGGGCGCAGGTCGTCGACGAGAGCCACGCGTTCCGCGAGGAGTTGCGCACGATCGTGCTGCCGCCGGCCTCGTGGGCGGTGGGGCGGAAGATCGACGAGGTGCGCGCGCGCGGCGCCGACGTGACGTTCACGGCCGTGCGGCGCCACGGCATCACGGGCCGCGAGCCCGCCGGCGACACCGAGCTGCGCGATGGCGACGTGGTGGTGATCCTCGGCACGCCCGAGGCGCTCGAGCACGCCGAGGCGGTGCTGCTGGCCGGGTAGGCCCGGCTGATCCGTGAGTGAGTGAGCGGGCAGCGCCCGGCGCGGCGATGCGGGTACAATGCGCGCCCCGCCAGGGCCCAGTTCCATGAATCGCGACGACATCCATTTTCCGCCCCACCACCGGCCGCTGCGCGAGGACGTCCACACGCTCGGCGAGATCGTCGGCAGCGTGCTGCGGGAGCAGGGGGGCGAGGAGCTGTACGAGCTCGCCGAGGGTGACCGGCAGGCCGCCATCCGCCGCCGTGCGGCCGCGCCGGGCGGCGCGACGCTTGCGGCCACCGGGGAATTGCGCGCGCGCATCGAAGGCCGCAGCCCGGCGCTGGCCCGCGAGGTGCTGCGCGCCTTCGCCGCCTATTTCCAGCTGGCCAACGTCGCGGAGAAGGTGCACCGCATCCGGCGCCGGCGCGAATACTTCCTCGCCGACAGCGACCGGCCGCAGCCGCGCGGCGTCGTCGATACGCTCGCGGAGCTCAAGGCGCAGGGCCTGGGCCTCGGGGAGGTGCTGCGCCTGCTGCGCGAGCTGCGCATCGAGCCGGTGCTGATCGCGCATCCGACCGAGTCGGCGCGCCGCACCGGGCTGCGCCGCCAGCAGCACATCGCCGACCTGCTGCTCGAACGCAGCAATCCGCTGCTGGCGCCGCAGGAACGGCAGGCGCTGCTGGCGCG
>Ga0335070_10002366_pt1 | contig 21941 bp, 20 predicted proteins | sample Lox_Sample_13_FD_206722 | JGI IMG/M metagenome (GOLD analysis project Ga0335070, IMG submission 206722) | Soil microbial communities from Loxahatchee National Wildlife Refuge, Florida, United States - Lox_Sample_1.3 | ecosystem: Environmental > Terrestrial > Soil > Wetlands | place: USA...
TTTTTGACCAGATCAGGGAACTCGAACGCAAATTCGGCGAATTATCCAGAGATTATAAGAAACTGAAGGAAAAAGTTGATTCAGAAAGCAAATAGTATGGGCAAACGGACAATCAATGAAAAGAGTTGCAATAACCACGCTTGGGTGCAAGACAAACCAATTTGAGTCGGCCGCTATAGCAGAATCTGTTTCAAACAAAGGTTTCGAGATAGTACCTTTTTCCGAAGTCGCGGATATTTACATTATCAATACCTGTACTGTTACCGGAAAGTCCGACTCCGAATCCCGCCGGCTGATCGGCCGGGCCCGCAGGCGAAATGCCGCGGCCAAAATAGTGGTCACGGGCTGTTACGCGCAGTTGGCGTTCGAAGAAATACGAAAATTGCCGGGTGTAAGTCTTGTTCTTGGTAATAATGAAAAGGGAGAGATTGCTGAACTCCTGGGAAAAATTGAAGGCGAACAAAAGATCCTGGTTACGGATATACTCCAGGAACGGCATTCGAAAGGCTTGAGACTGGAAACCTTCACCGAGCGTACAAGAGCCTTCCTGCAGGTCCAGAATGGATGTGAATCATTTTGCTCGTACTGCATAGTGCCTTATGTTCGCGGCAAAAACAGAAGCGTGGAACCGGATGATGCAATCGGGGGGATCCTGTCATTCACGGAGAAAGGATTTAAAGAAGTTGTGCTGACCGGAATTCACCTCGGAATGTACGGCATGGACCTTAATCCGCCTGTAAACCTGCTGGACCTCCTTTGCGCCATTGAAAAGCGGACCGATATAACAAGGCTTCGGCTGGGCTCACTTGAACCCGCTGAAGTCACTGATCCGCTGGTCGATTTTCTTGCCGGCTCAAATATTATCTGCCCCCATTTTCATATCCCGCTGCAAAGTGGAAATGATCAGGTACTTGCAAGGATGAACCGCGGTTATACAACGCAGTTTTACAAAAATGTGATAGATAAGCTTCATTCATTGGTTCCCGATGCCTGCCTCGGGACGGACATCATAGCCGGTTTTCCGGGCGAGTCGGAACATGAGTTCGAAACCACCTGTCAATTCCTTGAATCGCTCCCGCTGGCATACTTCCATGTCTTTCCCTTTTCGCCGAGACAACAGACGCCCGCGGCGACGATGGGCGGTCAGGTCAAGGGACAAGTTGTCAAGGAAAGGGCAAAAATACTCAGAGATTTATCTGATCGGAAAAAAGAGAAATACTACAAAAGTTTTGAAGGAAGGGAACTTCGGGTGCTTGTTCAGAGCCGGGAGTCTGAAGACGGTTACATGGGGCTTTCCCGGAATTACATTCCGGTCAGGATAATAGGGACAAACAACTCGGTTAACAGCGAAGTGAATGTCAGGGTGAGGAAGGCCGGCAAAAGCTCCGTTAGTGGTGATTTGACTGATTGAAATGTCTGAGACTATGAACCGGTAGATATGATTACATGTAACAACCGGAAATGCATCTAAAAAATGTTGTCTCCTACTTACCTATGATAACTTCTCCGGTATCAGTAATGAGTTTTGCCGGAAGCTGGAATACCCGCTTGAAGATACCGAAGACGCCCTTGGCAAGGGCTTTGACTGGAATCGCGCTGACATGCGGATTATCCCATGTCCCCTTTGCTTCGAAGTACGCGGTTACAAGACTCTTGTTTTTGCCGGTAAGGATCCATCCGACAATCGGGATGTGGCTTATGACCTTGTCTACCGTCTGCAATGGCTTTACCCCAATTGTCAAATCCAGTTCTTCCTTTGGGATATCGAACTTCCCGATAACCGAAATGTTCATTGCGTCGCTGTCGATAAAAAGATTATCCGTGCTGGCTATTCCATTCTGAAAAGAAAATGTGCCTGTTATTTTGTTGTATGGCATTCCGCCCGAAACCATGTCGGGAAGCTGGAATTTCAGCAACTGCGATACGTTGAGAATTGAGAAAATTTTGGACAGAACCGCGAATTTGCGCAGGGATCCATCCGTGCAGATCAGCTTGACATCGCCCTGAATTGATTTCTTGATTTCTTCGACGGTTTCTCCCCTCGCGGAAAGATCCCCCGTTGAAGATATGCTTCCGGTTACCTCCCTCTTGGTCTGCAATGCTTGAAGAACTTGAGGCGCGGATAAATTTTTCATGTCGAAACTTACCCGATACCGGGGTTTTTCATTGGAGGTGACATACATCTGTCCCCGTGCGGAAATCGTGCCGCCCGCAACGTTCATTTCTACAGGATATATATAAACAGTTTTGCCGCTGAGCAATAAGCGGGAATTAAGTTTACTGAACTGGAATTGTTTTATTTTTCCGGATTCAGCCAGAATGCTTATTTCTCCGGAAACCGAAGGAGAAGGTTCCCTTTTGTTCATCTCCTCAAGCCCTTTTAAAAGCATGATATCGTCAAATTCAAGGTAAGGAGACGTCAGCGAGATGGCCAGTTTCGGGTTGTGAATGTCCTCGACAGTTCCATGGAGATTAATAACGGATTTGTTGATCTGGCCGGAGATACCTTTTATATTTAAATTCCCTTCCTTGAAGGTGATAGCGCCATGAACATTGTTTGCGGTGACCATCTTGGTTTTGTTGCGCAGTCCCAGATCCGGAAGGTCCAGTCTCGGCGAGGAAAACGACAAATTCAGAGAAGGATTTTTAAAACCGGAAAGGTTGCCGCTGACATATACCGTGGAGTTTCCGAATTTGGCCGCGATCAGGGACGATCGGACCGAGTCGCCCGTAAAACGGATGTCTCCGTTGATGTTTTCCAGAAATTTCATGTTATCCGCGGGCTTAAGCGAGACGGCCGTAAGAATTGCATCGCCATTTAACACAAGACTGTCCGGATCGGTTGTCTTATATTTGCCTTTAACGGACAACCTTACCTTTCCCTTTGGCAGGAACTTCCCTATCCTTGGCGCCATTGGCGCTATGTCCTGTATCAGGAATTGGTTTGTATTGGTGAAGAAAACCAATTGTTTTTCCCGTGCGAAGGAATATGTCCCCCCAGCATCGAGTGCCAGCGAATTGAGCGTGTAATACAGAGAGCTGACCCTAGCTTCTTCCTTGCCGATGCTTCCTTTAAACATGAGGCTGTTAGGCTGTCCTGCGGATTTGTTGACAATATCCGAATATTTGTATGCGGCTGCGGTCAGGTCCCATCTGCCGCTCAAAGCATAGTTTGATGAAAATCCGTTGCCTGACAGATGCAGGGTTGACTGGCCGGAAAAAGCCAGTTTTCCTGTGTTTTTGCCGTCCAGCAACCATGTGACCTCTGCCGGTCCCGGCGTCATGGTCATTGTGAATGGGTAGCCGGAAGGCGAATCCAGCGGATAGTCGGCGATTCTGCCTTCGAGCTTGAAAGGAGAAGTGCCGAACCGGCCTTCCATGCCGTCGAGTATGAAATCTTTTCCCTGCAGCGCCAGCTTGCCCCGTATCGAATTGAAAGTAGGGACATTTTCAAAAGCGACCAGCCCATTGCCAACGGTTCCCTTGATAAAAAGTACGTTATAGTTTGTCCCTTTTTCCATATGGGCAATCTGGCTGACCCTGCCTTTGAGCCTACCTTCCTGAAGCTTGTATATACCGCCTTTTATATGTTTTTCGATGAATTGTGATGTGTCCGACGGGATAATACCAAAAGGAATATACCCGGCAAAATGCTCGAGGTTAAAGGAATTAGTGACGGCTTTGGCGTCTATCAGCAAGTCTCTGCTGTACATGTCAAGCAGTGAGCAACTTCCTTTTACGGAAAGCCCGTCAACATTCATAGACAGATTTTTTACGGAAAGGTCTTTCGCTGTAAGCTCCATATCATATTTTATCCGGACATCTTTTGGAGTCAGAGGATTGCGAAACACCTGCGGGTAATCGAAATAGAGGCCGGACAGCCTCACTGACCCCCTGGAAGAAAAATCGGAAAGTTTTCCTTTGAAATTTGAATTAATATCGATACGACAAAGTATCTTCCGGAATGGCACATACCGGCCGTAATAATCCCAGAAATGGGCGGCATTAAGACCTTTGCCGGAAACTTTCAGGTTAAGGTCGGTATCTGACCAGGATTTCTCTTTCGACGGGAATTTTATTTTGCCGCTTATTAAAACCGGGGAATTTCCGCCTTTTTCAAGAATCGCAGCCGACAATGCAAAATCGGAGTAATTCCTGCCGAATATCCTGGTCGTCGAAAGGTTTAACTGGTCGAGAGAAGTTGTCACTCCCTGCGGGGATATCGCCTGATCCGTAAGTGTGGCGAACCCGCCGCTTATCCTGATATTCCTGATTTGCAGAGGGGTTGCTTCTTTTTTTCCTTCCATGATGTCGCTGAAGTTGAATTTGCCGTTTTTGTCCCGAAAAAGTTTAATGTAAGGGTGTTCGAGGCTTACTTCCTTTAATACAATCCTTTTTTCGAGGAGGGGAAACAGGGCTATTTTGAAATTGATCCTCTCGGAAGAAACAAATACGGACTGCCCGTTTTTTTCCAGAATCGCCACATTTGTGAATGTGAAAGTGGGACTGATTTGAAATGAAAGATTGCCGGTCCGGTAGGTCACATGCCTGTTAAGTGATTTTTCAACCACCGCGATTATTTGGTCTTTATATGTATCCAGATACAGGAGCCTGTATGATATTATCAATAACGCGGAAAAAAGCGTTAAAAGGACGATGACCGTCAATGAAATCAGTAATACTTTTCTGATGCTTTTTCGAGGTGATTTATTTTGAAGAGAATGATTGTCAGTCATTTATGAGCCCGGCGGTTGACAGGAGTTTTCATTTGTGACGAGGGAATCAAGGATTGAATGGACTGTGTCCCCGGCCAGTGCTTCGAGATTTTCCAGAAAACCGGGACCTGGCGGTGCATAGATGGTCCTTTCCAAACCGCTGACCGGATCTCGAAAAAAAAGCATGAACGCGTGCAAGACATTACTGTTAAAGCCCGGCAAATTCTTTCCGCCGTATCGTTTGTCTCCTATCAGGGGATGCTTCAGCACGGCGAGATGACGGCGTATCTGGTGTGTTCTCCCCGTCAACGGACGGACGGAAAGCAGGCAGGCCCGTTCTCCGCGGAACAATGTGCGGAATTTTGTAGCGGCCTCCTTTCCGTCCAGTTGCGTGTCCACCATGCCATCGTCAGGCATTTTCCCGGAAACAAAAACCAGATAGAGCTTCTCCACCAGACCCTGCTGATATAGTTTCCCGTAGGACCCGGCAAGAGACGAGCTTTTGGATGTTATTACCGTCCCGGATGTTCCCTTGTCAAGCCGGTTTACCGGATAGAGTTTGCAGGCTTTTTTGTCCCGGGACTCAAGAAATTTCATGCCGATTGCAACAAGATTTTCTTCTCCCAGCTCCGAGGTGCGGTGCACCGGCAAACCTGATGGTTTGTTGAAAATGATAATATTTTCATCCTCAAGAAGGATGTCCGGCGCATCAGACGCGGTGCGCAAAAGTTCTTTCGTCTTTGCCGTTTCCTTTACGGTGACGATATCTGAAAAACGGAGAACGCTTTCCGGTGTACATTGTCTCTCGTTTTTGGCTACGTTACCGGCCTTTATTAATTTTCTCAGGTAAGACAACGATGCGGTCGGCATCAGTTTTTGCAGGAAACTTTCCGTTCTGCGGCCGTGATCTGTTGCGGAGATTTGAAATGTCAGCATGGAGCGAGTATACCTTGCGTGAGGTAAGGGCGCAAGACATAGTTTAGGGTCATTTCATCATACTTCGCGTTGCCTGTTGACAGGAAAATCTTTACCTTTACAACAAAAGTTTCACTCTGTTAGTATAACGCGATTTATGAAAATTAAACGTCTCGACATAGCAGGATTCAAATCATTCGTTGATAAAACCTCTCTCGATTTTCAGCAGGAGGTTACCGCGGTAGTCGGTCCAAACGGCTGCGGCAAATCGAATATCGTCGACGCTATCCGCTGGGTTATGGGGGAGCAGTCTCCCAAAAACCTGCGTGGAAAGAATATGGAAGATGTGATCTTCGGCGGCAGTGAATCCCGGAAACCGCTGGGGATGGCCGAGGTATCACTTGTCTTTTCCACGGAAGACGGCAGGGTTTCTGCCAAGTATCTTAATTTCAGTGAAATACAAGTCACTCGACGGCTGTACCGCAACGGTGACAGCGAGTACCTGTTGAACAAGACTCCGTGCCGCTTGCTGGATATCGCGGAATTGTTCATGGATACTGGTGCGGGCGCGAGGGCATACTCCATCATCGAACAGGGAAAAATCGGAATGATACTTCATTCCAAGCCCGAAGAAAGGCGAGTTATAATCGAAGAGGCGGCCGGCGTCGTAAAATACAAGGCCCGCAAACAGGTAGCCCTGAAAAAAATCGATGTTACCAGGCAGAACCTGCTACGTATCGGCGATATAGTAGCTGAAATAAAGCGACAGCTGAACGCCTTGCAAAGGCAGGCGAAAAAAGCCGAAAAATTCAGGGAATATCGCGAAGAGCTTAAAGAAATTGATTTGCTTTTCGCTGCACATAATTATCGCGAAATAGAGAAGGAAAAAATACGCTGCGAAGAGGAACTAGCCCGGGAAAACAATGATCTGGAGATCGCTGCTGCAGAGCTGGAAGGTGTTGAGCTTGAGCTCGAAGAAAAGAAGATAGCATTGCTGGAAGAAGAGAAGAGGCTGACTGCTGGACAGGAAGCGATTTACCAGATTAAGGGGGAGATGCAAAACTCGGAAAACAGGATTGAGTTCCAGAAAAAAGAGATGCAGAATCTGGACCGTCAGCTTGCGCGTTTTTCCGAAGAATCCGACAGCCTCCGGAAACAGCTTCTCGACGCCGAAACGGAATTGAAAAGTCTTGAGGAACGCAAGGAATTATTCAATTTCGACATGGAAGAAGATGAACGAAGTCTGCTTGCCGCCGGGCAGGAACTTGAAGAGATAACCATTCATGAAAGAGGTTTGGCCGGCCGGATGGAGGAAATCCGGGGTGATCTTTTGTCAGTCCTTTCAGAAATTGCCCAGTATAACAATCAGTACGCGAATGCGGCAAAAAGGCTTGAATCCCTTGAGGAAAGTGTCGAAAAAAATGCCCGGGAGATAAGTTCCCTGCGGGAAAAACTGGCGGATGCAGGGAAAAAGGCCGAAGAGCTGGGACAAAAACACCATGCTTTTGAGGAACGGAAAGAGAAACTGGCGGAGGAGTTGAACAGCATACGGAACCGTCAAAGCCAGTTGAAGGAGCGGTTCGAAGAAAAAAGCGGGACGTTGCTCGAGAAGCGGGATCTGTTGAATAAAAAAGAATCGAGGCTGAATTCCCTGCAGGAGTTGGAGGCACAGTATGCCGGATACGGCCAGGGAGTCAGATCGCTGTTGCTGGCCGAAAGGTTCAAAGGTGTTTTTAAAGGATTACTTGCCGATTTCGTCGAAATTGACGAGAGCTACGAATTGGCCCTTGAAACTGTGCTGGCGGAGAAACTTCAATATGTCGTCTGCAACGGCGAGGAAGATGCTTTTTCCGCCGTTTCCTACCTGAAGGAAGTTTCCGGCGGCCGCTGCAGTTTTGTCGTGCAGGGGATGAAACAGGAAACGGCAGGCCAGACCGTCGTGGGCGGAGCGGAGAGGTTGCTGGATAGAGTTACCATCGGTGATGAATACAGAACCATTTTCAATCCACTCATCGAAGATGTTTTGATTGCAACGGACCTGCCTAAGGCCCATGCCCTGAACCGAATGCATCCCCATCTCACTTTTGTTACCCCGCAAGGCGACATGGTTAGTGGTAGAGGCGTGATTCACGGCGGCTCGACGGAAGCCGCCCAGCAGGGTTTGGTTCACAAGAAAAGGGAGATAAAGGTCCTTGCGTCAGAAGTTGCGGGACTTGTCTCGGAAGTTGAAAACCTGGATTCTCTGCTGAACCGGTTGCGTCAAGAACTTGTCGAAGCTGACAAACACCAGACGGATCTGAGACATAACCTTCATCAGGCAGAGATTGATTTTATCAATAATGTTAAAGACTTGCAGCGTGCCAGGGAGGAATGCGAGAGTTTGGATGAGCGTATTGTCATCAGAAGGATTGAGGATGACCAGTTGATGGAAGAAAAGGGCGCTCTTGTCGAGGAAATGGCACATTCCGAACAGCAGAGGGCGGTACGCAACGTCAGGAAAGCTGAACTGGAAAGGGAAGCAGAAGAACTTCAAGAAGTGCTAAAGGTTAAGAAACTGGAGATGGACAAGGCGCGTGAAGCGGTTACCAGCCTGAAAGTCAGTTCTGCGGCGCTCAGGGAAAGGCGGGAGTCAAATCTTAAGGCCATAAACCGGGTTGAGGAACGTATTAAGGAATTGGGGCCGAAAATAGTAACTCTGGACATGGAGATTAAAAAGGGAGAAGCAGACAGGGAAAATCTCCTGTCGGCCATTTCCCTGAGTGAAGAAAACCTCAAGGGACTCTTGACGAAACAAGTGGAAACCGAGGCTTTGTTCGCGTCCGTCAAGCAGAAATATGAATCCGATGCCGGTGAGGTTCAGGAAGTGGAGGCGCGTCTAAAGGAACTGCGCGGCAAGGTTGAGGAAATCAGGAAATTCCTGGCGGACAGAAGCTTGAAATTTTCTGAGCATTCACTTCGATTGAGGCACATGGAGGATTCCCTGTTTGAAAGGCACCGCATGGAAATCTCGTCCATTCTACCGCTTTATTCCGATGTTGACCGGGATGTGGCGGAAAAGCGCGGTCGCCAGTCGGAACTTCAGAAGCTGGTAGACGAGATGGGCGAAGTTAACCTGATGGCGATCGAAGAGTTCAAAGAGCTTGAAGACCGTCACAATTTCCTGTCCTCGCAAAAGTCTGACCTTGAAGAGTCCCTGCAGGGCCTTCAACTGGCGATTCAACGTATCAACAGGACCACCAGGAAAAGATTTCTGGAAACTTTTCTGAAAATTAACGAGAAGTTTCAGGAAGTTTTCCCTCTTCTTTTCTGCGGCGGAAAGGCTGAACTGAGACTGACAAATGAGGAAGATCTCCTTGAAACCGGGATAGATATCGTTATTCAGCCGCCCGGGAAAAAGCTGCAAAATATCAGTCTGCTGTCCGGTGGAGAAAAAGCCCTGACCGCAGTTGCCCTGATGTTTTCCATATTCATGATCAAGCCGACGCCGTTTTGTCTTCTTGATGAAGTCGACGCTCCTTTGGATGAAGCCAATATCAAAAGATTCAGTGATATGATCAGGGAATTAAGTGAAACGTCACAATTTATCATTATTACTCATAACAAGACTACCATGTCTTGTGCAGACTGTCTGTATGGTGTTACCATGGAAGAACCTGGAGTTTCAAAGCTTGTGTCGGTAAAAATGAATTAAGGAGAAGCGGGTGCCGTTCAAAAAAATTCTAATGGAACTGGTTGAGGCAACGTCCGGGGCCAGTGGGGCGATTCTGACCGACTGGGAAGGGGAGGCGGTCGAGCAATACAGCCTTGCCGATGAATTTGAGCTGAAACTCATCGGCGCCCATAAGGGAATAATTCTGAACAGGATGAAAGAGATACAGCACAGGTTTTTGTCCGGCGATGTTCACGAGGCGGTTATTTCAACAAAAACGCATCATGTCATTATCGGTACGATAGATGAAGACTATTCGCTGATAATGACTCTTGACAGGAATGCCATTGTTGCCATTGCGATGCGAAATTTCCAGCGTGCCATAAAGTCTTTAAAAGAGGAGATTTGCTAGATGTCTGATGAGAAAAAAGGTTTTTTCAGGGGACTCGTCGATAAAATTTCAGGTGTCGAAAGGAATGGTGGTGAATTTGCGCAGCAGGGTGAGGAAAAGACCGGAAAAGAAGGTTTTTTAGAGAGACTCAAGAAAGGTCTGAGTAAAACACATGAAACTATCGTCGGTCGTATTGATTCGCTTTTGCTGGGGAAAAAGCAGATTGATGCCGAAACTCTGGAAGAACTTGAAGAAATTCTCATATCCGCCGACATAGGGGCGGCAACTTCGTCCGAACTGATAAAAATACTCGAACAGCGGTTAAAGAGAGATGAGTTGCAGGACGGCGAGACTCTCAAGAAAGCTCTGAAAGATGAGATGCTTGCCCGCCTGTCTCAACAAGCCCCGGCTTTGAATATTGATTCAGCTTCGCCTTATGTCATTATGGTAATCGGCGTGAATGGTGTGGGCAAGACTACGACAATTGGAAAGCTTGCCTGGAAGTTTACCGAAGCGGGCAAAAAGGTGATGCTTGTTGCCGGGGACACATTTCGCGCTGCCGCTTCCGAACAGCTTGAAATCTGGGGACATAGGGCAGGCGTGGATGTTATAAGGCACAAGGAGGGTTCCGACCCCTCCGCCGTGGTCTTCGACGGATGCAGGGCTGCCCTTGCCAGAAATAAGGAAATACTGATCGTCGACACGGCTGGACGGTTGCATACGAAGACCAACCTGATGGAGGAGTTGAAGAAGATACGGAGGGTTATGGGAAGGGAACTTCCCGGATCCCCCCATGAAACTCTTTTAATTCTTGACGCGACAACCGGTCAAAACGCTGTGTCACAGGCAAGGCTCTTCAAAGATGTCGCAGACGTGAGCGGAATAGCAGTTACAAAACTGGACGGAACCGCAAAGGGGGGGGTCGTGGTGTCAATCTGCAGCGAACTGAAAATTCCGGTAAGGTACATAGGTGTTGGCGAAGGTCTGGAAGATCTCCGCGAGTTTGATCCGGCGCAATTTGTCGAAGCTATTTTCTGATTAATTACCTTGACTTTTACCCTGCTATAAAATACAATTTTTCCGCGTATGTATGGGTGTTTGCATGGATAAAGAGCTGTTTGACACGCTTGAAAAGCGTATTGAAATCCTTTTGCAGGAATATAAGTCTCTCAAACAGGAAACTGTTCTGCTAAAGGAAGAAAATGAAAGACTCCTTAAGGAAAGGGAAGGCTTTAAGGAAAGAGTGGATTCCATTATCAGGAAGCTGGAAGGGATTTGAGATAATTGAGTTCCTTGCACCGCATCAGGGTTTTGGGAAGGGAATTGCACGTCAGGAGCACGGCGACTTCCGAGCGGGTTCGACAAATTGAGGAATACGTTAACAACACGATACAGGAACTGGAATCGTCGACCGCATGCAACGATCCTCTGAAAATTGCCATCTTGGCGCTGCTGAATGTTACTGAATTATATCTGGATGTGTCATCGGAAAGTATGAATTGTAGCGAAGCTGATAATAAAAGAATATTCCGTTTGTTGCAACAGATTGAGGATTCGACAAAATAAGAGCTCAGGGTATTTTCTGGGAGATTTATCATATAGATTGATCCGTTTTCAGGTTGGAGAGCTTTACCAGTTTTTACGGGGCAGATGGTTGCACAAATAAACTCGTTTCTGATTTCCCCGTTTACTGATATGGTAGCAAATGAAACTTATCGTTTTATACTTACAAATGGTTTGTTTGGCCGCTGCGCTGCTTGTTACTGCTGATGCAGGCATCGTGCGGTTCTACCAGAGTTAGCTTCCTCAAACCTCCGCTTCTATCTATACTCGCCAGAAAAGCCCCTCTTCTTTACAGGCAATCAGCCTGGGTGCCCAAAAGTATTTTTCCGTATTCGTAGTGAAGAGAAGTTAGATGCCCAAGACAGGTCTTAGACGAAAAATGCTGGAGAGTCGCAAGGCTCTCTGCGCGAAAGATTACATGGAAAAGAGCCTTGTTATCCAACAGAAGCTTCTTTCCACGGAAGAGTTTTCGCGCGCCAATGTGTTGGCACTGTATTATTCAATCCATAATGAGGTTGATACCCATAAGATTATCGAAAAGTGTCTGGATTCCGGAAAGATAGTTCTTTTACCGACAGTTCATGACGGAAGGATGATTTTTCGTGAGTTGAAGGGGTTTTCGTGTTTGCATAAAGGCAAATTCGGGATACCGGAACCGCCTGCAACAAACGAGGCGCTTGCTCCGGACCAGGCTGATATGATTGTGCTGCCGGGCATTGCATTTGACAAGAAGGGACAAAGGGTGGGTTATGGAAAGGGCTTTTACGATAAATGTCTTCACCATCTTGAAGGGCAGGGGAAGCTTGTGGCCGTATGCTATGATTTCCAGTTGGTTGAAAAAATTGCGGGTGAGCCGCATGATGTAAAGGTTGATATGATAATAACCGAAAAAAGGATAATACATACATTGGCATAAGTTCAGAATGGCTCTAGGAGAAATATGGTTTTTTTACCGGTATACATATTATATTGACTCATATCTTCATCGGCAAAAGTTAATGTTGATCGAACGTGCAGAGATTAAACAAGTATATAAAAATAGCATGAAACATATTCTCAATCTGTTAAGGGAGAGATTAATTATAGAGAAGGGGAGGTACCAGTAATTGAAAATAGAATTAGTGTATTTATTGATATTTATATTGACGGCTGCCGGCATAGGTTTTCTGGTGGGAAATCTGTTGCGGAAGAAATTGTCCGAATCAATGATAGCCAAGGCAGAAGACCTGGCGTCAAAAATTCTTGAAGATGCAAGACGTGAGGCGGAAACCATTTCAAAGGAAGCTTCGCTACAGGCGAAAGATGCCGTCTTTCAGGCAAAAGCGGAATTTGAAAGGGAATCGAAGGACAAACGTCGTGATTTACAGGCTTTCGAGAGGAGAATTCAGCAGAAAGAGGAGAACCTGGACAAGAAGATGCTCCTTTTTGACCAGCGGGATGCTGAACTTTTCAAAAAAGAACAGTCCCTCAACTCAAAAGAGCAGTCTCTTGTGCAAAAGGATGAAAAGCTCAATCAACTCATCGATGAAGAACGCAAGAATCTGGAAAGAATTTCGGGTCTGACATCCGAGGAAGCGAAAAAAATCCTTATGGAAAACCTGGAAAATGAGGCGAAACTGGATGCCGCGAAACGCATAAAAGCCATTGAAGAAGAAGCCAAAGAGACAGCCGACAAGAAGGCAAAAGAGACATTGTCCTTGGCAATTCAACGATACGCCGGCGAATATGTCGCGGAAAAAACGGTATCAGTCGTGGCTTTGCCGTCTGACGAGATGAAAGGAAGGATAATCGGCAGGGAAGGGCGGAATATCAGGGCATTGGAGGCTGCAACCGGGATAGACCTCATTATCGATGATACCCCCGAAGCCGTTATTTTGTCAGGGTTCAATCCGATACGTCGGGAAGTGGCCAAGCTTTCGCTGGAAAAACTTATCGCGGATGGCCGGATACATCCGGGGCGTATTGAGGAAGTCGTTGCCAAATCTTCCGAAGAAGTCGAACAGGCAATCAAGGAGGCAGGGGAACAGGCTGCATTTGATCTTGGAGTTTACGGTATTCACCCTGAAATACTCAAGCTCATCGGCAGGCTGAAATACAGGACCTCATACAGCCAGAATGTTTATCAGCACTCTCTCGAAGTTGCCTTTTTGTGCGGCATCATGGCGGAGGAACTGGGCGTAAATGTCAAGCAGGCCAAGCGGGCAGGTCTTCTGCATGATCTCGGCAAGGCAGTAGACCACGAAGTTGAAGGATCACATGCCGTCATTGGTGCCGAGTTGGCGAGAAAATACGGTGAATCTCCCAAGATTGTGCATGCAATCATGGCGCATCATGAAGATGAAAAACCGGCGTCGGTGCTTGCCGTCCTGGTACAGGCGGCTGACGCGCTGTCCGGCGCTCGTCCGGGCGCAAGGCGCGAAATGATGGAAACATACGTAAAACGACTGGAAGATCTGGAAAAAATTGCCACATCATTCAGCGGAGTCACAAATTCATTTGCGATCCAGGCCGGAAGGGAAATCCGCGTAATGGTTTCCAGCGACGAAGTAAACGATGAACGTGCCCTTGTCCTTGCCAAGGATATAGCCAAGAAGATTGAAAACGAGATGACCTATCCAGGTCAGATAAAAGTTAACGTCATTAGGGAAACCAGGGCCATCGAATATGCCCGTTAAGGTTCTTTTTATTTCTGATATTGTCGGTAAACCCGGAAGACAGGCTGTTTCAATGGAACTGCACCGTCTTGTCGACCGTTACACGATTGATATCGTCATTGCCAACGGAGAAAATGCAGCCGGCGGCTTCGGCATTACCGAGGATATCGCCAAAGAACTATTCGATCTTGGAATTCACGTAATTACCAGTGGTAATCATATCTGGGATAAAAGAGAGTCTTACGAATTCTTAAACCGTGAAAAAAGAGTGGTGAGACCGGCAAATTACCCATCTGGCGCTCCGGGGCATGGCAGTGTTGTCGTCCTGACTCCCGGCGGCCTGAAAGTCGCGGTGTTGAATCTGGAAGGCAGGGCATTCATGAATAATCTCGAATGCCCTTTTAGAATGGCGGATCGGGAAATATCGAGGTTAAATGAAGAGACACCGGTCCTGATAATCGACTTCCATGCTGAAGCAACTTCTGAGAAGCTGGCTCTCGGATGGTATCTTGATGGAAGGGCGAGCGCGGTCATCGGTACTCATACCCATGTGCAGACAAGCGACGAAAGGCTTCTGCCCGGGGGAACGGCTTATATAACCGATGCCGGCATGACGGGAAGTTTTGACTCCGTAATAGGGATCAAAAAAGAACTGGCCATTGAAAAATTTCTTTCTCAAATTCCCGTCCGATTCGAAGTTGCAAAAAAGGACATACGGATTAACGCAGTGGTTGTCGAAATTGACGAAATAACCGGAAAAGCTTCCGGAATAGAACGAGTTTCCATTCATTGCTCTTAGTGGAGGGTTTGTTTCATGTCTGTCGCTGAACAATTGGAGGTTATAAGGCGGGGAGCGGTTGAGGTCCTGCTGGAAAAGGAACTCCGCGAAAAACTGGAAAAATCCCTGAAATCCGGATCACCGCTGAAAGTCAAGGCGGGGTTTGATCCTACTGCGCCGGATCTTCATCTCGGGCACACTGTTTTGCTTCAAAAACTGCGACAGTTCCAGAAACTGGGCCATGAGGTATATTTTCTCATAGGTGATTTTACGGGGATGATCGGTGACCCGACTGGAAAGACAGAAACCCGGAAAGCCCTGACACGTGAAGATGTCCTGAAGAATGCGGAGACTTACAAAGAACAGGTTTTCAAGATACTGGACCCGCGAAAAACAAAAGTCGTCTTCAATTCAGAATGGCTTGCTAAACTTATGGCTTCGGACTTGATTGCACTGGCATCAAAATATACTGTTGCACGAATGCTGGAGCGTGAGGATTTCAGCAAGAGATTTGGAAACCAGCTTCCCATAAGCATACATGAATTTCTATACCCCCTCATTCAGGGTTACGACTCGGTTGCCCTCAAAGCAGACATTGAAATCGGGGGAACCGACCAGAAATTCAATTTGCTCGTCGGCCGTGAGCTCCAGCGGGAATGGAACCAGGAGCCTCAAGTTGTCATCACGATGCCTCTTCTGGAAGGCCTGGACGGCGTAAATAAAATGAGCAAGTCATTGGGTAACTACATTGGAATTAATGAACCGCCCGATGAAATATTTGGGAAAATCATGTCCATATCCGATGAACTGATGCTCAGGTATTACGAACTGTTAAGCGATATGCCACTGTCCGAGTTTGAAGAACTGAAAACAGGGATAAAAGCGGGCAAGGTACATCCAATGGAAGCGAAGAAATCGCTTGGGAGGGAAATAGTCAGTCGATACCACGGACCCGAGATTGGCGACGCGGCGGTTGAGAATTTCGTCAGGAGATTTCGCGAAAACCAGGTCCCGGAGGATATGGAGTCTTACACATTAGTCGCAGAGGATGGAAAGATTCTGCTTTGCAAGGCGCTTGCCGAGGCTGGATTGGTCAAATCAAACGGTGAAGGCCGACGGGCGATCAAGCAGGGAGGAGTAAAGGTTGACAGCCAGAAAATATCCGATGAAAATTTTGAATTAACCAGAGGAAACCAATTTGTCATCCAGGTTGGAAAGCGGAGGTTTGCAAAGGTTACACTGGCCTGAATTGTCTAGCGGACCAAGTATGCCGGAAGGGTCCAGCGTTCCCTTATTTAATACTGCAGGCGTCGTATCAGTCAAGATGTGGTAGATTGTGATTTATTTGCTGTAATATTTTATGCTTCATGTGGGTGTTTAATGGTTCCGGCGCTATAAGCCCGGCATAATAGGTGTTTTGATCGCTGAAGCCTGCCACGAAGCCAACCAGTCTTCTTTTATCAAATTCTATTTCCACGCTATGGAGTTTTCCCGCATCAGGATCGATGCGCTCCAATTGCTCAATGGAGCAGACAAGCTCTGCCCCGGCTCCTTCAATGCCCTGGCTGGGGATCCTCCCCCTGCTGGCAATGACAAATCCTTGCGAATCTACGACAAATCCCGTTTCCGCACGCGATAAAGACATACACCAGGCTATGATGTCTTCCCAGCGATCAAATTCTTGCAAGGCCGTATCATGCTCGTCTCCAGTTACTTCAGTATCCTGAATAGCCTCTTTAGATGTTGTTTTTTGCTGAAGGAGGCCTGACGAGTTTAGGCTCAGATATTTATTGGAAACAGCTTGCGGTTTGTTTTCAACCGAAACACAACGCTGTTTCGGAAGAAGCGTTTCAAGTATCAATTGCGCATCAGATAAATCATATAAGTTCGCGTTGAGGTCTTTCATCAGTATCCCCCGAAAATCCGCCTAGTTCTTGTATCGTGTTTTTAACTTCAGTTGCCAGCAACTCGAACCGAAGCGCTTCGGGAGGGTACTTGCCTCCCAAAAATGCAACCGGTAGGCCTTTTACGCTGGCCTGGGCAAAAACATCCGCCCTTGGAATATATGTTTCCAGAACACCGCCTAAAGAGCTCCAGATCATATTCATAATTTGAAAAGACGAATCCTGCTGCAATTGAACCATTGTGGCAAGAATGCCAAGCAAATGAAGATTCGGGTTTTCATTGTTTCTTATATGGGAAATTACTCTCAGTGTCTGTGATATTGATCGTAAAGAAAGAGATTCAGCCTGGATCGGCAAAAGGGTATAATTACTGGCATTCAGGGCGGCACGGGTAACGGGGCCCAAACCTGACGGTGTATCAATGATAACGTAGCGGTAGGTATCTCCCAAGTTTGTCGTTATTTCTTTCAAAGTTTCATTTGAGTTAAGGATATCTTCATATAATTCAATGTCCAAAGGATCGAGCCGTCCTCTTGGCAAGATGGAAAGAGACGGCATTTTTGTTTTTATTATGGCTTCTTCAAGGGAAATGTCATTTATTAGATATTCGGCAAGTCCGGTCCATTCAGTGTCATTTCTGGCAAGGGAAAGACCTATTGCCCCGAGAGGATCAACATCAATCAGTAAGGTATTTTCACCGCTTTCGGCCAATGCAACGGCGAGGTTCAAGGCAACGGTCGTCTTTCCTGTGCCGCCTTTTGAACTTACTATGGAAATTACATTTGCCATCTTATTTCTCCAATAATTAATGACTTTCAGCAATATGAAGGATGGCCGGAATCATTTCGGAAATTTTGTGCTTGACGACCCCAGGTTTTCCATTTTTGTCGAATGAGGCTGCGACAAAGAAATTATTTTCAAGATTCAGCCATTGGGCAACAAGAGAACCTTTGTCATGTTCAAGAAGAACAAATTCAATCTTTCCCGTATTAGATTCCTTGAAAATCCTGTTTGTCGAAATAATACATGGTATGGAAAAAGCCATCAACTCTTCGAAATTGCCGGGAAACGATTCTGATCTATGTGAAGCCAGTATTTTTGCATTCGTATCGTATATAAATGAATACTGGTAACCCGATAGTGACGACAAATTCTTTAAAACGGCTCTTAATCCATTTGTGTCATTGAAATTTTCAGAATTTGATTTATCAGTGGTTGCAAATGTAAATTCATTTGTTGATTGTACGGATTTACTAATACTCGGTAGTATTTCATCCAAAGAGAAAAGAAGATCCGTGTTGATATTAATTTCGCATTCTGTACTTCTGATTATCGCTTTTTCAGTCCCAATCAAAGAATCAAGAGCAGACTGAATTTGCTTCTTTAGGCATTTTCGCAACGTTTCACGGGAGATTTGTCCGGTTTCTTCAAGCACTTCTCCCAATTCCCTGGTTTTTCCGAGGGTTTTGAACTGGTCAATGATTTCCTTTTGCCGTTCTTTTGAGATCATTCCAATCGTTTCCAGGAATGAACCGAAATTCTCTATTTGTCTTGAACTTGTTGCCCAAGCCACTCGTCCGTCATGCATTACAACGACACCGATTTGTTCCGAGTCTTCAAAAAACTTATAAATACCGGTGTACCTGCAATTTTCAGCATTTTTCAGAGTGTTTAACAGTGGACTTGCTTCTTCTTCTGATTCAAAACTCGGCACTTTCTTCTCCGGAAAATTTGGCTCAAGACAAGGGGACAAACCCTGATAAATAATAATGTGAAAGAATCAAAATAAGTACAATATTCCGTTCTATTGAACAAAAAGGTTAAATGATGTTGTTTTTAAATGATTCAGAAATTGGTTCCATGGGTCATTTCTTTGTAACAACAAACTCGCCATAAGAATCACCAACCTCGATTCCCTTGGTCTGTTGACAGACATATGTATCCATGCCGTCGGGATATGAATCCGCGTAAGCCAGCTCAAAAAAAGCCTGACTCAACCCCCTTAACATATAAGCCCTCAAACCGTTTCCACCTTCGTCGGCCTCGTAATAATCAAAGGCCCGGACAACCATCTTTTCAGCTTCCTTGATTTGCACAATCCCTGCCTTCGCCCATCCCCAGGCGGTGAATGCCGCATAAGCGCCCCGCAATACATCTATTTCACCTTCGGTTACCATAGGTATAACCACTTCATTGAAAATGTCGGAAGTGATAACACCGCATCCGGTATGGTATCCACATTCATATGCCGCACGCACAAGACCTGCTTCAACCTGGGCTTTTTTATCCGGCGGCGCGGCATTCATGATCCTCTCGGAAAACTTGTTCAACAGGGAAACCGGAAGAAGATTTACCAAAACTTCATATTCCGGTATGAGGCCGTTTTCATCACTTTGTATTTGAATTTTGGCAAGAGACTTAACTACTGTGTCCCGCATGACGGTCATTGCAAATCCCCTCCTTTTCAGGCTGTCTTGACATTAAATTTGCTTTCAGTGTCGCCAACCGCGATACTGTTCACTTCTGTCACAATGTATGATTTTAAAGGCTTGTCGAAGGCTGCGCCAAACATGGCGGCGATATATCCACAGGCAAAATGATTTACCGGTTTATTATGTTTATCCCATTTTTTTACCCAGCCCTCATCAATGTGAGAGTGTGTCAGCCTGACTTCACCGCCGTTTTCGTTACCTGAAACTATCATCTTTCCAAGTCCGAATACGGAGAAATATTCTCTTCCGACGTTACATTTGTCCTGAGGAGAAGTCAGTTTATTTTTGACAATATAGTCGTCAAAAATGGCCCGCATGGTTTCTTCAACAGTATCCGTCAGAATCTGGGGAGCGCCGATATCTGACATGTCTTCTACCAGCTTTGTTATTAATGCAAGATAATGATGGGAATGCATAACAACCGGATGCCCATTAAGATAATGGCGAAATGTTTGATTATCTAAAGTGAAATCCAGGTTCAATGACATTAGGTATTACCTCCTAGAACGATTGGGCAAGTTCTTCAAAATGCTTTTTGGTTTTATGACGTATTATGCCGAGCTTGGACGCGTCTGGAGTTATGACTGCTGCAACAGCGTCCCCAACCGGTCTACACATTATTACTGCTCTGCCGTATTCGATGAACATGTCTTGAAACTTGTCAACTTTCAGTTCATTTCCCATTTCTTCTATTCCATTGACTGCATGTGCAAGAGATGCACCCAGTTCATCGATATTTACCCTTGTGCTGCTACCTGCAGATTCTATTACAAATCCGTCCCTGCCTATTACTACAACAGCGTCAATTCCTGGAATCCCTAACAAGTCATTCATAACTTCCGTAGAATCTCTTTCATTTTTCATCATTTCGCCGCTCCTTCCCACAGTTGATGTATTGGGGTCATGCTCTGATAAATCTATATCGTTGTTATTTTTTCTGGCAACCCTTTCATCAAGTAAAACAGCTGCCTCCATTATAGCGTGTTGAATAGTGAGTCCCACATTATTCTCCGGGGAGATCGCATCCGGGAAAAACTGAAAAGTCCCATTTTCCCAGGTCAATAATTCAGCGAATCCTTCAAGACCTGCACTGTAGTCAGAAGCAACATGTATTACCTCTCCTCTAACAAAAAAAATCTTTCCATGCTCGTCACCGGGTTGTTTTACTAATTGAAGCATTCCGCTCTTGTAGCTTGATGACAGAAATTGTAGAAGGTCTGTAACATTGGTCAAAGACAGACTGCCTTTTAAAAAGGTAGAGTCATTTGTTTTTATTGATTTAGTTGTGTCATCATACATATGAACACCAAAAGATTTTTATAAACAAACGGTTTGAGAAATTATTTAAAAACAAGCATTGTCGCGGTCTGATTTATATGTCCAATATACTGTTCCCCATAACTGCTGAATCCCACCGTAGGTAAGCCGGAAAAGAGCCGTCCATAATCATCTGCGAGATTCTTTTGTTTTAATTCCAACGTTCTAAGAATGCAGTTGATGTTTATAATCCCTGATATGGAACCTAATTGTTCTTGAGCCTGTACGATAGATTTTTGTGTGTCCTTGATAATATCGGTTGATTCGAGTAAGGAGAGTTCAGTTCCTTCAAGAACGCTACAGTAGAAGGTCATACTGCCTGAGCCTGTAATTTGTTGAGGGCTTCTCACGTAGGGTTCATCTTCGATTATTAGTCCAACCGGGTTAGTCATGAATTTCTTCGGAGCTTCTTCGATGGTGGTACCGACTGCTTCGGAATATGCAACTGCAGCTGGCTTACCGTTGAATTCAAGGACTTCTCTCTTGGCTTCGTCAGCTTTGGTGACCTCGAGAACTTTGTTTAAATCACGGAAACTCTGTGTTTTAATAAAGGTGAATTCCTTTTTCGGTTTCAATAATGCAAGAACAGCGGCATTCGAATAACTTTTCCCTTTTGTGTAGACATAGGTGGACTTAAATTGCAAATCATCGCCGGCAGATCCACCGATGAAAATAACATTAGTCATATCCCCGATATTTTCCATCAAATTCTCTTCAGCGCAACTCAAACCATCAACCAATATAATACCGACATATTTTTGAGGATCCATAGTTCCCATTGGAGTGCCGTAGTGTTTCTCGAAAGAATCAAATGCTTTTTTCAGAGCCGCTTGGTCACTAAGATCTTCAATTAACTCGACTTTTACGTCTTCAATGGCTCCTGAGTTGAAGGCCATGGCTACAACAGAATTGTTAAGCAATTTTCCCTGTGCAATTTCACCCGCAGTTGAGCAACCAATAACTTGGGAGACAGGAAATGAATCCTGTATTTTTTTGCTTATCTCATCAGGGGCAAATTTAGATGATGCAAAGAAAACCAGAAGCTCTGTATCAAAAAAACCAAGTTGGTCATTTATATCCTTAACAATTTCATCAATTGCGTCTTTTGTGGAATATGCGGAAATAATGTCCATAAATTATGTCTCCTTTTATTGAGCTGGTTTGATTTTATCTAAGTTCATTCATCATTTTTTCCAGTTTAGCAATGATTATCGGATCGTCTTCCGATTCAAAGGTATATTTATTGGGGTTAATACCTTTAAGGATCAACTTGGTTTTTATAACCCTTTCGAGCATGGGGTTGTCATGGGTTCTTTGCAAAATTATCGAATCGATCAGTCGTTTAATCTTTCCGGGCATTTAGAAATACCTCCTTTATTCATGATAAATTGGCATGATATGCAGGAAATTTGTTGATAAGTTGATAATTTCCAACGGTCAAGAAAATACTGGTTTTGTGACAAAAAATAAAATATTTATTAGTTTTATGTTAAAAAACATGAACTTAAAAATTAATCATAAGATCTTATAATGTAAGCAATGCAAAAATAGATTTTCAATGCA
>Ga0335070_10002368_pt1 | contig 21929 bp, 14 predicted proteins | sample Lox_Sample_13_FD_206722 | JGI IMG/M metagenome (GOLD analysis project Ga0335070, IMG submission 206722) | Soil microbial communities from Loxahatchee National Wildlife Refuge, Florida, United States - Lox_Sample_1.3 | ecosystem: Environmental > Terrestrial > Soil > Wetlands | place: USA...
CCTCCACCTTGGGCGCAGCGGCACTGAACTCCCGCACCATCCTGGGTGTCAGCCGCCACGCAGCCACCAGCAGCAACACAAGAACGACTGCGCCGCTGCCCGCTTGCGCCAGGATGTAGCCACGAAGACCCGTGCCGCCAGCCAGCAACAGAATGCCCAGGATGATGTTCAACGGGCTGCTGATAAAGTTCGTGATTATCGTGCGCAGCGCCACGTCTTTATATCCCGCAAGAACCTGGCCGAGAAAAGTCGTGAAGCCGGACAGCACCAACAAGACTGCAAACAGATGAAAATAGCCAGCCAGTTCCGGAGAGTGATATACACTGCGGGCCAGCCACGGACCACTTAGTACCATTACACCAGCGAGCGCCGCGTTCGCCACCACCAGCAGCACAAATGCCTGGCGAAAGAATCCTCGCAGGCGGTTGTATTGTCCCGTCGCCGAGTACGCCGCCACAAAACGCGCCGCCGTCTGCGGGAGCCCAAGCCCGTTGAAGAGTCCGAAAAAACCGACCAGAGTCATCCCCAACGCGTAAACGCCAAGTGCGCTTGCCCCTAGTACGCGCGCGACATAGATCTTGAAGAAGTATCCGGCGGCTGCCGTGAACAACGTACCCAGGAAAAAGACTGCCGAGTGCCGCGAGATTTGACCAATTTCGCTGCGGAACCGCGCTTCGGAAGGAACTGGTGCCGCTGAAGAAGCCGGAACTGGTGCCGGCGCCGCCACGATCGCTGCGTTGGAAAGGCTCAAAATATCCCCTTAGGGTGGCGGTCCTTCGGAGCCGTTATGCACCCGCGGCGTGAATCGCCTGCTTTCCAAGGCATGATGTTGGCATTTTAGTCTGCGCGGCGCTCATGCCTCTTGCAAAGCATGATTCCCTTGCTCGATTGAGTTGATTAACGAACCGCCTACCCCACGCCGGTTAGCCGCGCAATTGTCGGAGGTCAGCTCACCCTGGCCGCACAACCTTCACGCAATCGAAGACATTCGTATCGTGCTTGCGACTCCGATCCGGCCAGTTGGCATCGTCAGCGCCTCCTCAAGCACCTCTGTCGCAATCGGCTGTGAGAGCAACGCCGCCACACCGTTGGCCGGTTTAGCATCCGCCACCAATTGCGGAATACGTAGCATGTCGTCCGCCGATTCGAGAATTCGTCCCACCCCAAAACGCACGAATTGAGCCATGTAACCGCAATATGCGTGCCGCAGCCAGCCGCACAGAAACGCTGGAATTCCTGCCGCGGCACACTCCGTCGCTACCGTCGATTCCACGGTCACCGCGCACCAGGTGTTCCTGAGTATTTCCGTCGAGACGGGCGAAGCAGTAATGCTCACCCTCCTTTGCTGATCCTTGCTGAGTATGGCCCGCACCAGCCGCTCCCTCTGCACCACTGTCTCAAACGGATGCAGTTTCAATACGACCGTCTTTCCGCGTTGCCCGGCCGCCGCACACAACCGTGGCAGTACGTCCCGGTAGATCGCTTCCGTCCGCCACAGGTCCGTTTCGTAGGGCTCCGTAAAAAACACAATCCACGGAGCCTCGTCACTCCAAAGATGCCCACGCTGCACAGCGGTGCCAGCCGCCCCAACACGAATGAGGCGAGGGTCGAGTCCACAGACACGTTCCAGGTAGTCTCGCTCCATTTCTCCTTGCGCCAAATATGTCGAGAAGTCGGGCACCTTAAATGCCGTGCGAAAATCGAGCGCCCCATGGTGGCACGCCGCTGCCGGAATTTCACGTCTGCCGGCAAGCGCCAAAGGAATCCGAGTGTAGGGATTCGTATCGTCCGCGCTCAGGCAGCCGATGACCGGAAAATAGTTGAATACACAGTTCCAGGCGTCGCGCACGGATACTCCCCGCCTGAGCAACTCCAATCCACCGCGAACGATTCCAAGCCGAACCGGCAGGTTAAACTCGCGGCGATCCCCGAGCAACCGTTCCAGCTTCGCCCAGCTGTCCTCCAACTCTTTCATTTCCTCACGATCGCTCCGTGCACTGGCAAAAGCCGACAGCGATGCTGTCAGTACGTTTGCGGGAAGCTGGGACACCGCCGCCGATTCCCGTGCTGCCACCAGCAGGAACTTCTGTTTGGGCAGACAGCGCGCGAAGTTCAGCGCAGTTTTGGTGACATTCGAATACGCCGTCGGTAGCAGAACAACGGGCTCCGAGGAGGCTTCGACGGCGCGCGCGAACTTTCGCCTCCAGCGATAATGCGGGTCAAATTTGTCATGCGCGACCTGGCGAAGCTGATTGAAACTCAAGTTGCGCAGCGCTGTCCGGTAGCGGGCGGCGCGATTGCGCAGCCGGGCGTCGGCGCTCGACTGTAGCACCTCCATCCGCACCCCGAGTTGCAGTTCCACCGCCCTGGCCGCCAGGGACGGACGGCTCGCCGTAAGAGAGCAACCCATACCGATCTCTTCCGCAATGCGAATGGCCAGACGGATATCCTGCAGTTCCGGTTGCAGCGATAGTCCGACAATGTCCCACCAGTCCAGCCCAAGGCGATCCACAACCTGGCCCATGCCAACCGCAAAAAGCTCCCGCCAGACCTGCACATCCTCAATTTCAAGCGCGAAATCGTAAATACTGCAGACTCGGCAGCCGAACTCCACGCTCCGTTCGTCATAAAAAGATCGAGGCGCACGTCCGAGGTCAACGATTAAGTCCCATCGTCGTCTCTTCCATGGACCGTTGAAATCGTCTTCGGGATGTAGGAGTAGAACTTGCATGCGACCTGATCTTCAGCGCACAACCAGATTCCACTGTAACGGCGTGCCAGGCTCGATATCGCAGGCCGCACACCGTCCCAGCACGTCCGTTAGATGTCTCGGATGAAGTCCATCAGAAGGACGGATGGAGCGGACATTCTGCTTCGTGAACATCTCCCCGCATTTCACGCTTTCGACCACAAACAGCGATCGGCGAAACTGCAGTCCGCTTGCCTCCCGGGCCTCGGACCCGAAATGTACCGACCCCAAAGCCTTCTCCGCGATACGCACCGCGTCGACCATCGCTTTAAACTCCTGCGGTTCAAGCGAAAAGGCGCTGTCGGGGCCGCCATCCGCACGGCTCAGGCACATATGCTTCTCGATGATCCGCGCTCCTAGCGCCACAGCCGCCACCGGCACTGCAATCCCCATCGTGTGATCGGAGATCCCAGCCGGGCATTCGAAGCGCCGCGCAAGCTCCGGAATCGTCCGCAGGTTCGCTTCCTCAGGCCGGGCAGGATACGCGCTCGTGCACTTCAGTAGGGCCATTTGCGTTGCCCCGGCCGCGCGCGCCGCCCGCACCGCCTCATCGATCTCTTCCTCCGTCGCCATCCCCGTCGACATGAGCAGCGGTTTCCCCGTGCGCGCCATCTTCTGGATAAGTCCGATATCCACCAACTCAAACGACGCCACCTTGTGCGCAGGCACATTCATCTCTTCGAGAAAATCGACCGCGCTTTCATCGAACGCGCTCGAAAACAGCTCGATCCTCAGGTCCTCGGCAACTTGTTTGAGCTTGGGTTGCCATTCCCAGGGTGTGAATGCCTCCGCGTACAGATTGTGCAGGGTGCGGCCGTCCCAAAGCGTGCCGCCGGCAATCCGGAAGCACTCCTTCTCGCTGCTCAGCGTGATCGTATCCGCCGTGTAGGTTTGCAGTTTGACCGCATCGGCCCCAGCGTCCTTCGCCGCCTCCACGATCTTGACCGCGCGATTGAAGTCTCCACGGTGATTCGCGGAAAGTTCCGCGATGCAGAATGTAGGGCAGCCCTCTCCAACCCCAACATCGCCGATCTGGATGCGATCAGTTGCCAGCGTCGTCTCCATCGCACTCCTCCAACTGAATCCGAACATGCACCTTCCGGCCCGCGTGCCTGAAAAATGCTCCCTTGTATGGCGGGAAGGTTCTCGCGCGCAGGATGTTCAGCAGTTCTTCGGCCTTATAGCTTTTCTGCAAATCGATCTCGTCGATCCTCGCCACATCGTTTACCTTGTGACACGTCCCAGCGTCCTCTTTCTGCGCGGCTCGCTTGATCTGCCCGCTGGCAATCGCCCCCCACGATTCGCGCAACAACTCCGCCCCGGCCGCTTCCAGCCTGTGGTACAGGCTCTCCCCGGTGTCGGCCACCGAGACGGGGACTTCCTTCTGGCAGACAATGTCGCCGGTATCCACCCCTTCATCGATGAAGTGCAACGTTACACCCGCCGGAGTGCGGTCCACGATGCTCCAAACATTCGGGTGTGCGCCCCGGTTGAACGGCAACAGTGCCGGATGGAGATTCAGACAACCTCGAGGCAGTAGCGACAGAAAATCCCGCTTCAGCAAGTACCCGAACATGATTGAAAATCCCAACTCCGGCTTCAGTTCAGCAATTCGCTTCAATCCGTCAGGCCTGCGGAGCGAATCGGCCCGCAATATCTCGGCGTCTGCCGCTACTGCGGTGGCCCTGATCTCGTTCTCGTACTTCGATCGTTCTGGCGGGTGCATGACCACCGCCACGACCTCCGCCTGCTTCCGCAAATATTCCAGCCCGCGCCAGCCAAGATAGTTGTTGACCAGGCATATCAGGCGCACATCTCGTCTCCGCACTTCATCATCTCAAGCACGCGTTCTCTTCCTCGCCCGTCCACAACGATCCTGGCATTCTGCGACAGCGCCAGTCGTCGTTCTCGGCTGGCCAGCAGTTCCCTACAACGCTGGGCTAGTGCGTGGCAGTCAATGCCGTCAGCACATCCCGCATTCTCGGCAGCCCCTATTCTCGCCAGTTTCTCGGCGATGAATCTCTGATTCTCCGCCACAACCACCAGCAGCGCCGGCAACCCCAGTGAGCACATCTCCCAACAAGTCGTCCCGGCACCCGCGATTGCAAGGTCAGCCCAAGCCATCAACTCAGCCATATTTCGCGCATTACGCTGCACCGCGACCCGTTCGCCAAACCTCGCGGCAATCGCCTCGACCTCGTCGGCATTTGTGGCGCTGCCGCCGACCGCTACCCGAATTTCAAGGTCGTCAACGGGAAGTTCCGCCAAAGCCGGCAAGATTCGCGGCGTGAAATTCCCAGCGTCGCTTCCCCCCATCGTCAACAATAGACGCGATCCTCGTTCCGGAATCTCCCGGACACAGTCGCGATAGGCCACAAATTCATCCCGCAACAATGCATACGACGGCCCCAGCAGCAGCTTCGTGGCCGGCGACCGCTGCGCATACATCGCCTCCCTGGCATGCGCATTCTGGTTCACAACGAGATCGGACGGGTAGGACTCAAGCAAACCGTTGTCGTCAATCGTCAGCAGTGGCCGCGCGCTTTGCAACTGTTTCTGATACACCTCGCCGAATTGATAGCCGTCGGCCACTAACCAATCGACGTTCCAATCCTGCGCGATATGAACAACCTGCAGCGCATCCTCACGGCTGCCCGGTACCCCGTCAATTGGCACGATTTCGATCTGTTCCGCCCGCAGGAGGTCATCGATTGCCGGCGTTGAATGCGCGAGCCCGAAGATCGCCCTTCCCCCCGAATCGCACCAGCTTTGCGCCAGCGCGACACAGCGCATCACATGCCCGGTGCCCATTTCCGGGCCGGCGTCCGCCCGCACCATCAGTGTGCCGCGCTCCATTCGACTCACTCTCAGGCCCGTTCACCGGACCTTAAACACCGGTTGGATCATCTCGCCTTCAAGAAATTGCTCCGGGTCGCGGTCGCTCAACCACGTCGACAGCGTCTTGCATACTTCGGCATAGACCTTCAGCGTTTTCTCGATGGCCAGTGGATCGTGAGCGGCCGTTACATTGTGCGTCGCCAGGATCAGCAGCCCTCTCTTCACGCACTCCTGCGTAAACAGGCTGCGCACCAGAAAGCTGTCTTTTCCCTCTTCATCGAGAAACTTGATCAACGACCAGAACGGATAGCCAGTGCAGTGGATGCGGTCTTCTAAGCCTGCCTCTTTCGCCAGGGCGTTGAGTGCCTCCTTTAGCACCCGGCCGTTGGCCTCGATCTGGGCGAGCGCCGGCGTCGTCTCCAGTACATCCAACACCTTCATTGCGGCGGCCATGGCTGCGATTTCCCCGGCAAAAGTGAAGCTGAAGAAAATGTCTTCAAAGATCTTCATCACGTCCGCCCGGCCAACCACGCAAGAGATCGGGAACCCATTTCCCATCGCCTTGCCAAAACACGCTAGGTCCGGCGTGACGCCGAATCTCTTCTGCGCTCCACCCAGGCCGAAGTGAAACCCCGTACAGATTTCATCGAAGATCAACAAGGCCCCATGCCGCTGTGCCAGATCCTTTACACCTTCCAGAAAACCTGCCGCCGGTGCCAGAAAATTTACCGGCTCCATGATTACCGCCGCAAACTCTCCGCGATGGTCGTCCAGCATTCTCTGCAGTGACCCGAGATTGTTGTACTGGAACGGATGCGTGAGTGCGCGCACCGCCCCCGGCACTCCCGCATTCCTCGTCGTGCTGCCGATGTACCAATCCTGCCAGCCGTGATAGCCACAACAGGCGATTCGGTCGCGCCCAGTAAGTGCCCGCGCGGCGCGTACTGCCCCCGACGTCGCATCCGACCCGTTCTTGCCGAAGCGTACTTTTTCCGCGCATGGGATAATCCGCGTCAGGCGCTCTGCCAGTTCCACTTCCAACGGATGCGGCAGCGAAAAGCTGTGCCCTTGCGCGAGTTGTTCCGCGACCGCGGCGTTCACTCCGTCATGTCCGTACCCAAGAATGTTAGGCAGCAGTCCCTGGATGTAGTCGATGTATTCGTTTCCATCTACGTCCCACACCCGATACCCTTTTCCCTTCGCAAGGAAGATCGGAGCAACCCCGCGCACATGCTGGTTCGACCCTTTGCTGAAAGTCTGCGAACAGCCCGGCACTACATGCTCGGCCCGTTCCAGCCACGCCAGCGACTTCGTGATCGAACGTCGAGGCGCCGCCACCGCTTGTGCCTCTTCGAACAGGCTCTTGTAATATCCGCGATTGGAGACGATCTCCGAGTTCATCTTCTCCAGCCCCGGATTTCTCTCGAGCAGCTCCAGCACCTCGTGCATCCCGAACTTTTCTTTCCCGCTCATCGCGCCATACACCGCCCGAATAAACTCCAGATCCTCTGCCTCGTCTACTGTCCACCGGTAATGCTGATAGAGCGAAGTGGAATCGCACTCGACGTTTGCAGTGCGGAATTTCCCCATCCGCAAATATGGGGTAACGTGCTCACGCTCCGAGCTTTTCGTGGACTCGTGCCACGCGCGTTCCAGCACGGAGAAGGAAAAAACCTCCGTGTCCAGTCCGTCCGGATAGGTGCGTACCATAAAGTTCGCGGCGTAATCGATGTCGCCGCGCTGGAATCTTCGCACCACCCGGTCGACCACCTCCGGATCGATCAGCGGACAGTCGGCGGTTATCCGCACAACCTGCGACGCCTTTTCCGCGCGCGCCGCCATGTAATAGCGGTCCAGCACGTCGTTCTCGCTGCCGCGGTAACAAGTCACGCCCATATCGCGGCACATGGACTCGATCGCATCGTCCGCCTTTGCTGTCGAGGTCGCCACCACTACCCGGTCGATCAGGCACGCCCGTTTCACCCGTTCGATCACGTGCCACAGCATCGGATGCCCTTCGATCTCCGCCAGGCTTTTTCCCGGCAGGCGGCTTGAACCCATGCGCGCCTGAATAATCGCCACTACCGGCCCAGCCAGACCCTCGCTCGTCCAATTCAGCCGCTGGGGCAATCCCTCCACTGACGATTTCTTGGCCGCTTCCACCACGCGAATCACGTCCCGGCCCTGTTCCAGGTCAACCAACGGGCCCGTGCCGCTTCCCAGAGATTCCAGGAAGTGACTCATCTCCGTGACGTACATATCATTGATCTCGAACTTGTACGGGATGCTCTTCCAGCCTGCTTCTTCCGCCGAGTACCATCGCACTTCCTGCGAAGTGAAATCCCACAATGCCGTCCCCGTCTCGCCCACAACCTTGCACGTGCGCGTGTACGATCGCTGCACGAAGTCGAGGTGAAGTTCCGCGCGCCGCCGGTCTGGGAAGGTCAGGTAGATCCATGCCGAATCCTCGACGTCCAACTCTAGGCTTGACAGGTGCTCCGCCCGGCAACTCACCTCGGTCGGCCAACCCAGCAGCCAGCAGATGTAGTCAAGTTCATGCGACCCGTCGAGGATAATCCCGCCACCAAGTTCTTGCCGCGCGCTATAACTCTCCCGGTAGTGTTGCCACGGTCTCCAGTCGGGGAGATATTGTCCCGCTTCCACGTTGAGCCAGAGTACGCGCCCGATTTTTCCAGAATCGATCAGCCCTTTGAGAATCTGCAGCCCGGGATGAAAGCGCAGGTTGTACCCCACCTGAACATTGCGATTGTGCCGCCCTGCCTCCGCCAGCAGCACCTGCGCTCCCGCCGATTCATGCGAGAGAGGCTTCTCGATGAACACGTGTGCCCCTGCTTGCAATGCAGCCAATGCCTCATCCACGTGGTAAACCGGCGGCGTGCAGATTAGAACAAAATCTGGCCTATAAATCTTGAGCGCCTCTTTATAGTCGGGAAAGAGTTCGCCGGGTACTGCTTCATTGCATTGCCTGAGGGCCTCGGGATTGTTGTCGCAAAAAGCGAGATGCGCAATTCCCAGAGTCTTGAGGTTCCTCGCATGCCGGCGCCCGATGGAACCACAACCCACCACTAACGCTTTGTACTCTGCCCACCCGACATTTTTAGACATGCCTGTGCTCGAATCTGTCTCCGGCGACGGCTGGCACTCGTTCCTCCGCCGTCCAGTAATGGCCTATCACTTTGCGCACCGCGTGAATGACGTCTGCCACGTCCTCATCCGTCATCGTGTGGAACATCGGCAGGCTGATCAGCCGCTCATAGGCGCCCTCGGCAATCGGACAGTCCTCCGCGCCGGTTGAGTTCGGCAAGCGCTCTCGATAGTAGGGGTGTCGGTATACGGGAATGTAGTGAACGTTGACTCCAATGTTCTCGGCCCGTAGCGCGCGAAAAACTTCGGCTCGACCAACGGAAAGCACCGCGTCATTCACCCGGATGGGGTAAAGATGCCACGCCGGATTGACGTTTTCTCGCACCGCCGGGAGGGTAAGTGCGGAACCTCTCTCATCGCTCGCGACCGTTAACTCCCGCAGGCCGCGGACATACTGCGCCGCGATCTCGCGTCGCCGTGCGAGATTTGCTTCGAGCTTCCCGAGTTGCGACAATCCCAGTGCGCACGCGATGTCTGTCAACCGGTAATTGAAACCAAGAAGCTCCATCTCGTAGAACCACTGCCCCGCCTCCTGCCGGTCCCGAGCCTCGCTGCTGATGCCATGATTTCTGAAGCGTCGTAGCATCTCCGCAAGCCGCGCGTGGTCCGTCGTAACCATGCCGCCTTCGCCGGTCGTCAGGTGCTTGACCGGATGAAAGCTGAACACGGTAATATCAGCGAGGCCTCCTACCCGTTTTCCACGATATTCCGCCCCCAGCGCGTGGCAGGCATCTTCGATGAACACCGCGCCCGCTTGCTCCGCGATGCCGCGCAATTCGTCGAGCGCCGCTGGATGTCCGGCATAATCAACGGCAATGATGGCCTTTGCTCGCGAAGAGATTTTCTTGAGAACAGCGCGTGGATCAAGATTAAGTGTGTCCTCGTAAACGTCCGCAAAAACCGGCGTCGCTTCCTGGTAAAGAACGCAGTTCGCGGTCGCACAAAAAGTCAGCGGCGTAGTAATCGCCTCGTCGCCCCGGCCTAGCCCCGCCGCAAACGCGGCTCCGTGTAAAGCTCCGGTTCCAGAACTGAAGCTAACCGCATGTCGCGCCCCCACCCATGCGGCGAACGCCTCTTCGAACTCGCCCACTTTCGGCCCCGTCGTCAGCCAGTCCGAGCGGAGTACATCCGCGACCGCTTGCATGTCATCTTCGTCCAGCCTCTGCCGGCCGTAAGGAAGCAACTCTTCGCGCACAGGTGTTCCGCCATGAATGGCCAGCGTTTCCAGGTTGGGCGGCAAAGGAGGCATACTACGCAGAAATGGACAGCGCCAGCGGCTTGCGTTCCGGTGTTACCAGCTCCTCCAGTTCATTTCTCGTCAGCCACTGGTCATTCGTGTCGCTTGAGTATCGGAAACCCTCCGGCAGCGGCTGCGCATCCACCCAGTTCTCTCGTTTCCACCAGGGATGCGCCGGCTGAATTACGAACATCTCATCGGTCGCCAGCGCTTGCCGCGACTCGTCATCCGAAATCAGCACCTCGTGCAGTTTCTCGCCCGGCCGGATGCCGATGTATTCCACCTCGCATCCCGGCGCAATCGTCTCCGCCAGGTCAATGAGCCGCATACTGGGAATCTTCGGCACAAAAATCTCGCCACCGTGCATCTGCTCCAAACAGCGAACCACAAAGTTCACGCCGTGTTCGAGGGTCAGCCAGAAACGCGTCATGCGCGGATCGGTGATGGTGATTTTTCCCCGTCGCCGCTGCTCCATGAATATAGGAATAACGCTGCCTCGGCTCCCCACCACATTTCCATAGCGCGCACAGCTGAAACTCGTGTCCTGTGCACCGGCATACGCATTCGCCTGTACGAACATCTTTTCCGCGCAGAGTTTGGTCGCGCCGTAAAGATTGATCGGGTTGACTGCCTTATCTGTACTGAGCGCGAGAATGCGCCCCACTCCCTGGTCAATAGCCGCGTCGATAACATTGCGGCCGCCCATGATATTCGTCTGGATCGCCTCGAATGGGTTGTACTCGCACGCCGGCACCTGCTTGAGCGCGGCCGCGTGCACCACCACTGTGATACCGGCAAAGGCACGCTTCAGCCGCTCAGGATCCCGCACGTCGCCGATGAAGTAGCGGAGACTGGGGTGGTCGAATCCGCTCGTCCGCATCTCATGTTGCTTCAACTCGTCGCGGCTGAAGATCACCAGTCGCTGCGGACGGTACTCGCGCAGCATGATCTCAACAAATTTTTTCCCGAAGGATCCAGTGCCCCCGGTGACCAGGATCCGTTCCTCTGACCAGTCCATCATTCTTATTCCTTCGAAATTACATCAGAGTTCGAGTCTAATGACCTGCTGTATTGGCCGCTAGTATAGCCGCGGATTCATTTCCACAAGGCGAGGGGGAATCAAGAAAGAACAATGTAAGGTGCATTTTTCCAATTGGTTGCTCGAAATCGAATGCTAGAATCAGGCCAAATTTCGTAGGAAAAACTTCGCTCGTGCATCGTGCTCTGTGCTTTCGCGGCGATGCTGGGCGAAAGCAGCGCAGCGTAGAGACGCGGCTTGCCGTTTCTTGGCGGCCGGAAGGTTAGGCAAGATGGCTTTGGGTCCTCTCATCCCCCGCAACAGCGACGGCGTGCACGACTTGCAGCCGGCCGAGGCAGCCGAACTCCTCAAGCCGGTCGCCTCCGGACTCTACAATGTCCTGCCCCCCCAGGAGTCCACTCTTCGCGAATATCTCCGCGTTCTTATCAAGAGAAAGTGGCTCGTTGTCGGCACCGTTGGCAGCATTTTTGCGATCGTTGCCGTCGCCAGCCTCCGTCAGACTCCCGTGTATGAGGCAGCCGGTCAGATCGTCGTCAACAAAGCCGACTCCAACCTCATCACCTTCAAGGACTCCGTTCCTGTCGTCGACTACTACGACCAGAGCGACCTCGACACCGAAGTTCGCATTCTGCAAAGCGATCTGCTCGCTCTTCAGGTCGTGCGCCAACTCAATCTCGAAAAGCGTCCAGAGTTCGGCGGCCATCCCGAGCAAAAACAGCCAAACCTCGTTGCCGATCCTCTGCAAAGCGATTCCAATCGAACCTCAGCTCTCCTTGGTGCCTTTCGCGGCAATCTTCGTGTCGCGCTGATCCCGAACACACGCATCATCGAGATTCATTACAACAGCACCGACCCCCAACTCGCCGCAAACGCCGTCAACACTTTAGCTGCCACTTACGTCGAACAGAATTTCAAGACCAAATTCGAATCCACCATGCAGGCTTCCGACTGGCTTTCCAAACAACTGGTCGACCTGCAGATGAAGGTGGAGACCTCTCAGGAGAAACTGGTCCGCTACCAGAAAGAACACGAAATTCTCGGAATCGACGAGAAGCAGAACATTACCACCGAGAAGCTCGACGAACTCAACAAGGAGATGACGGCGGCTGAGTCCGACCGCATGCAAAAAGAAGCCGTCTATCGTCAAACCCAGTCGGGTGACCCGGAAGCAGTTGCCGCTGCCATCATCGCGAGCGGCGCGGGCAATGGCAACGGCTCTTCCCTGCTCGACAAACTGCGTGAGCAGCAGGCAAATCTTCGCATCCAGGTCGCTGAACTCAGCACTCAGTTGGGACCCGCCTATCCAAAGGTGGCGCAGCTCAACAGCCAGTTGAAAGAGATCGACCGGCAAGTTCAGGCGGAGATCAACAAAGCTGTTGCCCGCCTCCGCGGCGACTATGAGGCCGCTCTTCAGCGCGAAACCATGCTGCGCGGCTCCTTTGAGAAGCAAAAGCAGGAGGCCAACAAGCTCAACGAGAGTGCCATCGAATACAGTTTGCTCAAACGCGACGTCGAATCCAATCGCACTCTTTACGAAGGCTTACTGGAAAAGCTCAAAGAGGCAGGAGTAACCGCAGGTCTGCGCTCCAATAACTTCCGCATCATCAATGCAGCCCGTGTCCCCACAGTACCCAGCGAACCGAATATCCCACGCAATCTGACTTTCGCGCTCGTTCTCGGAGTGATCACCGGCGTCGGTCTCGCCTTCTTATTGGAGAATATGGACAATACGGTCCGTACTCCGGAGCAAGCACAGGCCATCTCCGCGTTGCCTTCGCTCGGAATGATTCCGCTCGGGTCCAAGTCGAGCAATCGTGGTCCCGCGGGCGCAAGACTCGCTCTGACCTCCTCCAAAGAAGCAGTCGAGATGGTCACGCAGGTACGCCCCCAGTCGCAGATGGCCGAGTCCTATCGCGCCCTGCGCACCTCGCTCCTGCTTTCCAATCTCGGCGCACCGCCGAAAATTGTGCTCGTGACGAGCGCTCGGCCGCAGGAAGGCAAGACCACTACCAGCATCAACACGGCGATTGTCCTGGCTCAAAAAGGGACACGCGTACTCTTAGTCGACGCCGACCTGCGCCGCCCAAGCGTTCACAAGACTCTCGGCATGGGCCCCCGCAGCGGCCTCAGCAACGTGCTCACCGGCAGCGCTACCCTGCAGCAGACGGTCACAACTTCAACCGTTCTGCCTAATCTTTTTGTTCTGCCCGCTGGGAGTCCGCCGCCCAACCCGGCCGAGTTGCTCGCTTCGTCCAACATGCGCGATCTACTCGCCGAACTGCGCGAGCAATACGACCACATCGTTATCGACACGCCGCCAACGCTCTCCGTTACCGACGCGGTTGTTCTCTCACCGCGCGCCGACGCCACGATACTCGTAATTCGTTCCGGCCAGACTACCAAGCAGGCGCTTCGCCGCGCACGCGACATCCTTACTCAGGTCAACGCCCACGTCGCCGGAGTCCTGCTCAATGCCGTTGACCTAACCTCGCCGGACTATTACTACTACTACGAGTATCAGGGTAAGTACGGCCACTACTATCAGGAAGAGCCTGAATGCGACCTCGAGCAGGCGTCAAGAGCAGCATCCGCCGGCGATTAGGCATCACTTCGGCGGCGCAAAAGCGCAATTAAAGAATGTCCATGTCTCTGTCAGAACGCCAACGCAAGCAAGTCTTCATTGCATTGGTGTTTCTTGCCGTCGTCTATCTTCTGCTAACTGCCAGGGAATTCGCGGCTAGCATCTTTGCCGCCCGTCCCAGTCGCTCGCAGCTGGAACTGGCGGTGCAACTCTCTCCCGGCAACGCCGATTACCGCCATCGCCTCGGCCGATACTTCGCCTTTGTCGCCAATGACCCGCAATCGGCGATCGCCAGCTTCCAACATGCGGTTCAACTCGATCCCTATGACGCGCACTATTGGTTCGATCTGGCCGGACAATACCAGATTGCCGGCGACGCCTTAGGGCGCCGCGCCGCCCTCGATCATGCGCTCCAGGCCGAACCGACCGCCCCAGACGTTGCATGGGAGGCCGCGAACTTCTTCCTCATCGACGGCGACATCGACCGCGCCCTTCGCGAATTCAAAGTCGTAGTTGCCAACGACAACACATTAGTCGATGCGGCCCTGAAATCCTGCTGGCGCATCCGTCCGGACGCGAATCTCCTTCTTCTGGAGGTCGTCCCTGACCGCACTGACTCGCTGCTCGCTTTTCTTTCCATCCTCATCAGCAGGCAGGAGACCGCGGGCGCAATGAAAACCTGGCAGCGCCTGACCGAACTCCACGAAAAATTTGAGGCTCGCTACCTCTTCGATTACGTACGCTATCTCATCGCTACACGCCAGCCCGAAGCTGCTATGACCGCATGGGAAGAAGCCGCTCCCAGTCTCGGTCTCACTGCCTACCTGCCCAATGATGACAATCTGGTCGTCAACGGAGATTTCAGCCTCGACATCCTGAACGGCGGCTTCGACTGGACCTATGTCAATCGCATCGGAGTTCGCCCGCTTCTCGACTCCAGCGACTTCCGCCAGGGACACCGCTCCCTTTCGCTCACCTTTGAAGGCCCCGGCATCTCGGACGCGGGCGTTGCCCAGGTGATCCCCGTGCGCGGCAACACCACCTACGACTTCTCCGCTTATTACAAGTCAGCCGATTTCGAAGGCGCGGGTGGTCCGGAGATCGTGCTCCGCGACGCCTACACCGGCGCACCGCTCTATGCGAGCGATCCGCTCACCGACGCGGATTTCTGGAAAGAGGCACACTCCAAAATTACGACTCCGGCCTCGACAAAACTTTTGACCCTCGCCATCGAGCGCTTCCCTGCCAACAGCCCCATTCGCGGCAAGCTGTGGCTCAACGACTTCCAGTTGTCACCGGAGGATTCCTCGGACGCCGAGAGCGATGACTCCAAGGCCCAAAAGTGAGTTCCGCCGCCGCAGTTCGTCCAGATCCCGCGCCAGTCGTCAAGCACTCCAAACCGGTCCTGACCAACTCGGTTCTGCTATCGAGCGCCGGGGCTGTGCTGCTTCTCGCTCCGCTAGCCTTCGGCGCAGTCGAGCCTTGGTCCATCTTCGCGCTTGAGGCCTGCGCGGTTGCGCTCATGCTGGTCTGGGCTGCTCGCCACTGGCTCCATAATCAACTGGATATTGTGAGCAATGCGCTCTACCTTCCGATGGCCGCGTTCTTCGCGCTCATCGCGCTACAGTGGGTCACCGGCGCCTCCGCGTATCGCCACGTAACCTACACCCATCTTCTCCTCTATGCCGCTTATGGCATGATCGCGTTCGTGGTGACACAGTCGCTGCGCCGTTCCTCGCAATTTGAAGACATGGCGACCGTGATCACCGGCTACGGGGCGGTCGTCTCCGTTCAGGCCGTGCTCCAGGGAATTGCCCCCAACGGAAAGCTCCTATGGATTTGGCCCTCCGCACAGGGAGGTTGGCTCTACGGCTCCTACGTCAATCACAACCACTATGCCGGATTGATGGAGTTGCTCACTCCCTTCCCCATCGTCCTCGCGGTCACGCGTTTCACCGACGGCAACCGCCGCATGGTCGTCGCCGGCATTGCCGCGCTCATGGCCGGCAGCATCTTCCTCTCCGGCTCCCGCGGAGGAATGCTAGCCTTCTGTATTCAAATGGTCGTTCTCGCCGTCCTCTTGCTTCGCTCGCGCCACGGCCACTGGAAAAACGCGGTAACACTCGGCGCGGTCCTTCTGCTCGTAATTGGCTTTCTCGTCTGGCTCGGCGGCAACGACCTCACTCATCGCCTGGTCAGCATTCACACCGAAGCCCGCGAGGAAGTCACCGGCGGCATGCGCGTATCGATCGACCGCGACGGTCTACGCATGTTCCTCAAACGCCCGACTCTCGGCTGGGGCATGGGCACATTCCCCACGGTCTACCCGCAGTTCCGCAGCTTCTACACAACCTTCTTCGTAAATGAAGCCCACAACGATTACCTTCAGCTTTTGGTCGAGACGGGTGCGGCCGGATTCCTGATTGCTCTCTGGTTCCTGATACTCACCGCGCGCAAGGCGTCGTCAAAACTTATGAACTGGACCGAAACAGCGACCGGCTCCATAACCGTGGCCGCTCTCCTCGGTTGCATCGGCATCCTCGTCCACAGCGCGCTCGACTTCAATCTGCAGATCCCCGCCAACGCCGCCATCTTCTACGTTCTCTGCGCAATCGCAGCCGCTCCGCCCTTGCAGGAGTCGACGCGTAAGCGCATTCTCCGTCGCCGCCACGCACTCATCATCGAACCGGTACTCCCCGTTCAGCCCGCAACTTCGTCCTCTAATATGCCGGCCTCAAAATAAAGAGACATTGCCCTCCGCGAACTCTGCGAAACCTCGGCGTTCTCTGCGTTTAAAGGCTTTTTGCCGACGAGCGTGCCCAATTCCTCGGTCGAAAACGGAGAAAAAAGGAACGCGTCCCTCCGGTTTCTTCTTCCGGTTTTCACCCCCTTTTCACCCGCAGGTATCTAGTTCCTACCTCATTACTTCGGTAATTAACCCCTTCTTTTCGAGAGGTTTTCCGTGATATAACGCCCTTAGCTGCTCAACAGGCTCTCGGTTGGAAGCGCATCAATTTCCACACCATTGGTAGAGTCCCCCACGTAACGATGAGCACGCGCAACAGTAAAGCGTAACGAGCAGAGGAGGCGTTGTGGCTGAAGCCCGTACCGGAAAAAGATTTCCACTGCACCTGCCGATCAAGATTCATAGAGAAGATTCCACCGCCGAGGCGAGTGGAATCACGGCCGACCTGAGCGCCGCCGGCGTTTACATCAAAGCCGATTCGTCTCTCGAGGTTGGCTCACCCGTAGAATTCGACATCACCCTCCCGCCTGAGGTCACCGGCGGCAAGGAGAATGTGACCATCCACTGCAACGGCCGCGTCGTGCGAACCGACGAGCCCGCCGGCACCGCCGAAAATCGCGGCGTCGCCTGCGTCATTGACTCTTACGAATTTGTGCGCAACTCGTAGACCGGGAGCGACATCATGTTGAAGCTGATTCTGGCTGACAATCAGGCCATCTTTCGTGCGGGCATCGCCAAAGTTCTGGCTGTAGAAGACGAAATGCGCATCGTGGCGCAGGCCCAGACTGCCGAGCAGATGTTCATGGCGCTCGACAAATTCCGCGCCGCCGTGCTCGTCATCGCGGGCGGTTTCCACTCCGATTTCAACGCTGTCCTCTCGGCAGCCAACCGCAACAAGACGCGCGTCGTCGTCCTCGCCGATACGGGCGAGAGCGCCCAGCGCTACATGGCCACGGGCGCGCATGGCGTTGTCTATCGCAACGTCACCAGCCCTGCCCTCGTCGATTGCGTCCGCAAGGTCGCGCGCGGCGAAACCTGGGTGCAGGACATGGCCGTCCCCAGCGAGTTGACCGAAAACGATATGGTCGGCCTGCGCGTGCGCGATCGCCTCACCGCGAAAGAGCTCCGCATCGTCGCCCTCATCGTTCAGGGCTATAAGAATAAAGAGATCGCCACCCAGCTCGGCACCACCGAGCAGGTCATCAAAAATTACCTGCGCAACGTCTACGACAAGATCGGCGTCTCCGATCGCCTCGAGCTCGCGCTCTTCACCATCCACCACAGAATTCTGAACGAAGCCGCGGCCGCCACCGCTGCCGCAGCCACGCCGGCCGCCACGCAACCGGCGACCGTGTAGTTCAACTCAAAATTCTTTTGAAAGACAAAAGGCCGCCGTAGGGCGGCCTTCTTTATTTCGCTGTTTGCCGCTGATCGCCCACGGCGTCAGGTTGTGGTCGAGCGTTCGCGTGTAACTCGTGTTGACTTATGCTGTCCTATCCCGCACAATCCTCGCCATCACACTGCTTAAGCTCAGGAGAGTGACCCTATGAAGCTCTCAAGATTTTTCATTCTAGTCCTGATCGCTACGCTCTTGTTCGCCACTCTCGGTTTTCAGAGTCAACCCTCATCCTCGGCTCCGATGCCTCTGACCATTAACAGCAACTGCACCGTCTCTCCCGATCCCGCACCCGTCCAGATTGGAACTGATGTTATCTGGAATCCTCCAAATTCTAGCCCCCCATACTCCCTGGACTTCGGAAGCTATTCTCCTATTTCGACCTCGCCTGTCCCAGCTGGAACAAAGCAGACAGTAAAAGGAAGCCTCTTCTGTAACCGATACACAGTCTCCGTTCTCACCGGGACGCGGCTCTGCTACTTCCAGTACAGCATATACAAGGGCGATCACAAGCCCTGCAACGACCCCGGCGTCCGGGTCGTTCCGCCAGGCAATTTTGGCCTCTTCATCTGGCTGGTTGCACTTCTTGGCGTAGTTTCCTACACCTTTTTCAGAATGCGTGCGCGGAATCGCGAGTCGTTGCGTAAGTGATCGAAGTCGGGAGTGGCTTGAATCATGGAGACGGAGTAACCCGCGGCCACCGACTTCTCCAGGTAATCTAATGTCTTTTCGACCTCGCCGAAATGGTTGTAGCAAATAGCCGCTCGAAACAGGACGTCCGGATCGCCCGGCGCGATTTTTAGCGCTCGTCCCAACAACTCCTTCGCTGGTCGCTCCAGGTCGAGCATCGCGTAGTAGTCCGCCGAGTACGCCAGGACAGCCGCATCGCGCGGGTTCACCTCCAGCCGCGCCGCTCCCAGTTCGATTGCCTTGCGGTACGCATTCAGCGCCTCCGCTCTTCGCGACGGTATCTGGAACAGCGTGTCGCCCAGGTTTCCCCAGTTCTGCCAGTCCTTTGGATCGATCTTCAGTGCTTCCTGCAAATTTGATGCTGACTCTTCATATCTGTGCATGAAGAAGCACACAGCTCCAAGATTTCCATACCCTAGAAATGAAGGATGCAACCCGACAGATTTCTTCAGGGCCTCCGTCGCCTGCTCATATTCCCCGGTCTGCGTATAGGTAGCGCCCAGGTTGAGGTAGTCGCTGTAGCTCTCCGGCGCCAGTTCTAGTGCTCGCTTGAACATCGCGATAGCTTCCGTGTAGTGGGCTTCGTTGAAGTAAAAAACGCCGAATGCACTGTACTCGCCTGCATAGTTGGGCCTCAAAGCCAGCGCCTTGCGGTAGGTCTCCTCGGCATCGCGCATTCTGCCGAGTTTTTGCTCCGCCTCCGCCAGCAGCCGCAGCGTCTCATCATTCTTTTCGTCCAGGTCGACCGCGTGCTGAATTTCTCCCACCGCCTCCTCATAACGCCCTTTCGCCAGGTATACGTTGCCGAGGCACGCATGCGCTTCCGCCGCTTTGGGCGCCAACGCCAACGCGCGCTCACATTCGCCCCGTCCCTTCTCGATCCAGTCCTTGCCTCGGTTCCACCATTTGAATCCTCGCGTGTACGCCATTCCCATCGCCGCATGCGCGGGCGCAAAACTCTCATCTACCTCGATCGAACGTTGTAGTTCATCGATCGCGCGCTCAAGGTTGTCCGGCGTTTGGTAATTCTCCAGATACCCTTTCCCCCGCAGATAATACTGGTATGCCACGGGCTTGGTTTCCGCGCGAGCCTTCAACTCCGCCCGTCTCTCTTTTGCTACGGTTATCGGCAGCATACCCAGAACCTGCTCCACAAGTTCATCCTGCAGATTGAACGGATCGCCCGCAGCGCCGGTCACTGTCCGCGCCGCCATCTGCAGATGTGTGCGTGAGTTTACTAGGCTGCACGCGATTCGGATCTGCTCTCGGTGTTCCTGAATCCCGCATTCCAACGCGAGATCGGTTCCGAACTCCCGGCGGGCCTGATCGGGCGTCTTCACTCCCTGTTCTATGAGGTCCCTCGTGGATACAAGCTGCAGATGCTCCTCATCGCTTGCTTGCACCAGCTTCGCCGTAAGCATCTCGCTCAACCCCGCGCCCAGCGCGTTTGCCGGCGCGTCGTCCGCCGCCGCTTCGAATGGCAGTATTGCCAGCACTTGATTTCCCGGCATCGATTCACTTACGTGCCGGCGCGCCCACCACAAGCCGGTTACTGCCAACGCAACCGTGACAAGTGCCGCGGCCACCCACTCCCACCTGCGCGCCCCTCTCGGCTGCGCATACACCGGCCTCGTCCCGGTCGCCAGGCTGTTCAGGTCGATCCGCAAGTCCCCCGCCGACTGGTATCTCTCCCCGGGGTCTTTCTCCAAGGCCCGCAAAATCACTCGCTCAAGCCCAACGCTGATCTTAGGATTCAGCGTTCGCGCCGGCACGGGCGCCTCTTCCAGAATCGCCGCCATGAGCTTTCTTCCCGTCAGATCGCCAAACGGCGCCTGCCCTGTTGCCATCTCATATAGCACCGCTCCCGCCGACCATAGATCCGCCCGTGCATCCGGCTTAATGCCTTTGACCTGCTCCGGTGACATGTACGGGAGCGTCCCTGCATCCTGGTAGGAGGCCGTGATCGGCGTCGAAGCCGTCTCGCCCCCATCCACCTCGGCCTCAATCTCCAGTAGGAATGCCAAACCAAAATCCAGAATTTTGAGCCGCCCCTCCGGGGTCACGCGCAAATTTCCGGGCTTCAGGTCGCGATGAATCACTCCCTGCCGGTGCGCGCTCTCCAATCCCGACGCCATCTGTTTTCCAAGATGGAGGGCTTCGCCTTCCGAAAGCGGGCGTCCGCCAATCTTGGCATTCAGCGTGGTGCCCGGAACGTACTCCGTGACCAGATAATCGAAGCCCTTGTCGTGGCCAAAGTCGAAAGCCATCGCCACATTTTGATCCGTGATTCTCGCCACGCTCAGCGCTTCTCGCCGGAACTGCCTCCGCGCCGCCTCGCTCAATTGGCTCAATTGCGGAAGAATTTTTAGAGCAACGATGCGATGCAGTTGCTCATCATGCGCTCGGAATACAACTCCCATGCCACCGGATCCGATGAGTTCGAGAATCCGGTAATGTCCCAGCACCTGCCCGATTTCTGGCGTCGTCACCATGCGCATCTGAATATGAGTCAGCCCGGATATTAGGACCGCAATGTGAATATGGTCAACCGCCGCGCAAATGCTACATCTCCGCAGCCCACAAAACAAAAGCGCGGGCTCGGGACCCGCGCTCCTGAATTCCGGCTGTCTTGAATTACACGATCTTCTCTCCAACGCTCTTAGCCTGCGTAAACAGCAAGAGATAGTCCGGTCCACCCCCCTTCGAGTCCGTCCCCGACATATTGAACCCGCCAAACGGATGCGCACCCACCATCGCACCCGTGCACTTGCGGTTCAAATACAGGTTGCCGACGTGGAATTCCTTCCGCGCCCGCTCTAGCTTCTCGCGCGAGGAAGAATACACAGCTCCAGTCAGCCCGAATTCGGTATCGTTCGCGATCTCCAGCGCATGATCGAAATTCCGCGACTTGATCACGGCCAGCACCGGCCCAAATATTTCTTCCTGCTCCAGCTTCGACTTCGGCTGAATATCAGCGATTACAGTCGGCTGAATAAAATATCCTTCGCCAGCCGACGTCGCCCGCGCCCCGCCCGTAATCAACCGCCCATCTTTCTTCCCGATCTCGATGTAATTCAAAATATCCTTCATCGAGCCTTCGTTGATCACCGCAGCCATATTCGGATTCGTAACTGGATCGCCCACGGTAATCTTCTCGACGCGAGCCTTCAGCTTCTCCAAAAACTTGTCATAGATCCGCTCGTCAATAATCGCCCGCGAGCACGCCGAGCACTTCTGTCCCTGGAATCCAAACGCCGCCGACGCTACGCCCTCAACCGCCGAATCGATATCCGCATCCGCTTCGACAATGATCGCGTCCTTGCCGCCCATCTCCAGAATCGTCCGCTTGATCCACACCTGTCCCGGCTTCTGCTGCGCCGCCGACTGGTTGATGTGCAGCCCAACCTCGCGCGACCCGGTAAACGCGATATACCGAACCTTCGGATGAGCCACTACCGCATCGCCAAACGTCGCGCCGCCGCCCGGGC
>Ga0335070_10002369_pt1 | contig 21926 bp, 17 predicted proteins | sample Lox_Sample_13_FD_206722 | JGI IMG/M metagenome (GOLD analysis project Ga0335070, IMG submission 206722) | Soil microbial communities from Loxahatchee National Wildlife Refuge, Florida, United States - Lox_Sample_1.3 | ecosystem: Environmental > Terrestrial > Soil > Wetlands | place: USA...
ACACCTCCCGCATGAGCCCACGAAGGGACCAGAGCGGTCAGCGATGTGCTTGTCGCTTCATAGGGATATTGATCAGCCCCAATATCCACCCCGCTCTGACGAGCCTTCTCTAATTTCAAAAGGGCTTTTTTACCCCGGCCCCAATTCCCTTTTCCCATCGCTTTCAAATGAGAAACTTCAACTCTGGCGCCCCCCTTCTTTCCGATCGCGATGGCCTCTTCCAGAGCTTCCATCAGCGTAGCTCCTTCGCCACGGATGTGGCTGGCGTAGAGGGCTCCGTGATGAGCTAAGATTTTAACGAGGTCCACCAGCTCTTCCGTTTTAGCAAAGCTTCCCGGTGGATAGATCAAGCCTGTGGAGAGTCCCCAGGCTCCCTGTTCGAGGGAATCACTTAAGAGGGTCTTCATCCTTTCAAGCTCTTTGTCGTTGGGGACGCGGTCCTCCGCCCCTAATATGGCAATCCGCAGCGCTCCATGGGCTACTAAAGGAGCTAAATTGAGTCCCAGACCGATGCGGTCCAAATAGTCTGCGTATTGGGTGAAACGATTCCAGCTTAAACCATCAGAAGGGAAATAAAAATCATGCATCTTCAGGTAGTCGATCAAAACGGACTTTCGTTCATCATCCACGGGAAAGGCTCCGATCCCGCAATTGCCTACCACCTCGGTCGTCACTCCCTGCAATGCCTTGCTCTGGGCAAGGGGGTGTTTAAAGATACTGAGATCGGTATGGGAGTGGATGTCGATGAAGCCCGGAGCGGCCACGAGGCCATCCGCTTCAATAACCGTTTTCCCTCCACCTCTGATCGACGAAGAGACCTCAGTGATGATTCCATTGTCGACGGCAATATCTCCTCGAAACGGCTCTCTGTTCGAGCCATCGATGACCTGTGCGCCTCGAATAAAAAATGAAGACATACCAACACCTTCGCCATTTCAGTCAAAGATGTCAAGCAGAAATTTTCGTTGACACGGTGTTTTGGAAAAGATGAAAGGAAACGTTGGTCCAAAGGGAAAGGATGCAAAAAAGCAAGTTTCGTCAACGGGTTTGGTGAACGGGTGGGAGTATGATAAAATTCCATCAGGAGGCTTGCCCGATGCGCATTCCTCTTCCCAGGCGTTTCAATGTGGAATGGATGCTCAACCACATTCGTACCTCTTCCTACGGTGTTCCCTACCATTTTGTAGGAGAGCGCGTCCTTCGAAGGCCCCTGTGGCTTGCCGGCACGCCTGTCGTGGCAGAGTTCGACCTGTCGCGGGCTGGTACGATGAGGCTCCGTCTGGTGCCTCTTCGCGGACACGCTGCCCAGCGGGGCAGGAAGAAACCCGCTTTGCTTAAAGAGCTCAGCCAGCAAGCGCTATTCCTGTGGGGGCTCGACGATGATGCTGAGGATCATTATGAGTCGATGGCTTCCGATCGCGATTTGGCGCCCCTTGTTGAGCGGTTTGGGGAGCTGCGAATCGTGCGGGCTCCGGATCTATATGAAGCCCTGCTTGTAACCGTGATAGGGCAGCAGGTAAGCGTTCGGGCGGCGCAATCCATTCGGCGCCGGTTGATGCAGAATCTGGGAATGCGAGTCACTGCAGGCAATGCTTCCGGGCATGAGAATTATTGTTTCTATCCGACTGCGCGACAATTGATCAAAGCCGGTGATTTGGGATTGCGTGGACAGGGCTTGTCGCGACAGAAATCCAAGTACCTTCTGGAAATAGCCCATCGTGAGACGACGGGAGAACTCGACCGTGAGGCGTTCGCTACATTATCCGATGAAGAAGCTCTCAAACGTCTCTGTGAAATAAAAGGTGTAGGGCGCTGGACTGCTGAGATTGTGATGATGCGAGGCCTCGGCCGGAATGACGTTTTTGCCGCCGGGGATCTGGGGCTGCGGGTGGCCGTGCGGGAGTTGCGGGGGATGCGGAAACGGCCTTCAGAGAAGGTATTACGCAAAATCGCGGAGCGCTGGAAAGGCTGGCGCAGCTACGCAGCGTTTTACATTTGGATGACACTGCAGAGCAGGGCGCTATAGCATCTGTCTGACTAGAGGAGATGGGGAGAATGAAACACGAGGAAGGGTTCTTCAAGGGTGTTCGAGGGGCCAACATCTATTTCCAATGCTGGTTGCCGGAAAGCGAACCCAGGGCAGTATTGCTCATTGTTCACGGGTTGGCTGAACACAGTGGTCGATATGGGAACCTTGTGAATGCCTTCGTCCCGCTGGGCTACGCCGTTTACGGAATCGATCACCTCGGTCATGGCAAATCGGACGGCACAAGAGTATACGTCAAACGCTTTGATGATTATACGAATACACTCAAGATTTACTTTGACATGATATGCAAATGGCAGCCTGACAAACCAATCTTCCTGGTGGGGCACAGTATGGGCGGACTGATCGGTGCTGTGTACCTTCTTGATCATCAGGAGGGATTGGCAGGTGCAGTTCTTTCCGGACCGGCGGTCAAAATACCTACCCATGTCACACCCGCTATGCGTTTTGTGGGCAAGATACTTTCAGGCTTGATTCCCAAGTTTGGGCTCGTTGGATTGTCCGCAGATGGAGTCAGCCGGGATCCGGCGGTGGTCCAGGCCTATGTCAGTGATCTTTTGGTCCACAGGGGGAAAATGACAGCGCGTCTGGCGGCTGAAATGCTTAAAGCGATGCAGACGATCAATGGTCAAGCAGCCAGGATCACGCTGCCGATTCTGTTTGTGCAGGGCAGTGCGGACAAGCTGGTCGATCCGGCGGGCGCCCGGATGCTTTATGACACGGTCAGCTCTGCCGATAAAAAAATCAAGATCTATGACGGCTTTTACCACGAGGTGTTTAATGAACCTGAGCACGACAGGGTGCTGCACGACGTCGAGATGTGGTTGGAAGCGCGCCTTGGCCCTCGAAAATAGAGGCCTGGGGCCAGACTACGGTTTGTAATACATGAGCTCCCGCGAAAAAGGAGAGACCCTCCCGATCAGTTCTTGAGTCTCTTTTTCAGTCATGGCGGAGAAAGACCCTGCTGAGTTTACATTCGCTTCCAGTTGTTCAAGGTCATCGCACCCGATGACTGCCGTCGTAATAGGCTGGGAAAGGGCAAAACGGAAAAAGGGCTCCATGGTTTCAAACCACGGCAACTTATCTGCGAATCCCCTGAAATAGACCTTCATCCCGATAATACCCATCCCCTTCTGCTTTGCCGTAGGGATGACCCCCGATAAGTAGCTTTTGTACGCGGGTTCCGCCGGATTCACCGGGATCAGAACCGTATCGAAATCGAACTGCTGGAGACACTGCTGGGTAATAAGAGGGTCGTGATGGCCTGTCACGCCGATGAACCGGACCAGACCTTTCTCCTTGGCTTCAACAAAGGCCTCAATCGCCCCCTTAGGACCGAAGATCTTCTCTATTTCCTCCTTTGTCCTCACGTCGTGAACTTGCCACAGGTCGAGGTGATCTGTCTTCATATTTTGGAGCGTCTCCTGCAGATGGAGCAGCGCTCCTTTCTTGTTTCTCGCGTGGGACTTGCTGGCGAGGAAGATCTGCTCTCTCCTCTCCTTCAAAGACCTGCCATAATAGGATTCACTTCCGGAGTAAGCCCTCGCCGATTCAAAGTAGTTGATCCCGAGATCGATGGCCCGATTGATCAAATCATACGCCTCTGTTTCGTAGCCGTAGGTCCGGAGAACCCCTTCTCCCCCAAGACCCAGGATCGCAACGTCCACCCCGGTCTTACCCAGTCTTCTCTTTGGAATATTCATGAGGTCATTATAGCACAAGAAATAGCCGACAACGTCTGAATCAGCCAAGAACGGCGCTATCCCAAGGCCGTACCCCAAAGAATTTGCCCCGGGCCGGGCGAAATCTGTCCTTGAGCCGTATTTCTTTTGTCCACCCCCACCCGCACCCTCCCCCATCAAAGGGGGAGGGGATATGGAAGGAAATTTCAGATATTTTTGGTTACAATTAACAATCGAGATCAAGAAATAACTTATGGCGAGGAAGAAATATGTATGAACAGGGAGTGATCAGGCCACCGAGTGAGGCATCGAGCCTTCTCATTCGCGTCACGCGCAACTGCCCGTGGAACCAGTGCCTTTTTTGTCCTGCCTATAAGGGCGTTAAATTCTCGAAAAGGTCTGTCGAAGAAGTCAAGAAGGATATTGACAGCATGGCCGATGAGCTCCGCGGACACTCGGGCGTCCAAACAGCTTTTTTACAGGATGCGGATAGTCTGGTCCTTCCCGTGGAGGATCTGATTCCCGTTCTGGGTCACCTTAAGGAGAAATTCCCAAAGATCAACCGGATCACGACTTACGCCCGTGCGCGCACGCTGAGTCACAAGAGTGTCGATGACCTCAAACGCCTCAAGGAGGCCGGCCTGACGAGGATTCATACAGGCATGGAGAGCGGATCCGAGAGGGTACTGGAAATGATCAAGAAGGGAATGACGCCTGAGGAAGTGGTGACCGGGGGCAGGCATGTCATGGAGGCGGGGATCGAGCTTTCCGAATATATTATGCCGGGCGTTGCAGGCCAAGCCCTCAGCGAAGAACATGCCATAAAGACAGCAGAACTGCTTAACCTCATCCGTCCTCATTTTATAAGGGTGAGAACTTTTGCAATGCATCCCCAGTCGCCCATGCAGAGGATGGTTGCGGAAGGGACCTTCGTGCCTCTGACGGACGACGAAGTCGTCGCCGAAATACGCCTTCTCGTAAATCACCTCGACAGCATGCATAGCTATTTGTCGTGTAACGACTTCAGTCTGAACCTCCTCATGCAGGTGGAGGGCTTCTTAGACGAGAAGAGAGAATCGATGTTGGAAGAACTCGATGCCTACTTGTCTCTGACGAAGAGACAGAGACAGGTCTATACCCTGCTCCACTATACCGGTTACGGTCGCTATCCGTTAAGTATTGTCAGCGACCGGAATGTTTTGGACCAGGTAGTTCCCGAGATCGAAAAATTGGAGAAAAGCGGCGGGGAACATGAGTTCGACGATTATATACGGATGCTCAAGACCTGCCAACTCCCCCAGCCTCAGACCGACCACTGGCGCTAATGAAACCAGTAGCGGTTAACCAGAAGGTCCCCGCAACCCTGGAAAATACATTCCTCTGATTCACTAAATACGGCATTCACCTTATTTCCTACGCCAAGAAAGGATGCGAATTTTTATGTATGCGACATCCTCGGAGAACGAAAATGTATTCGTTCATTCGAATAGGATAGGTGGACGCTTCTTCAGAAGTTAACCGCGAGAGGGGCAAGATTCCGGAGGTGAGAAAATGAAAGCGCTGAGATTCAGTAGTTTTGGCGACTTATCCGTGCTTCATGTTGAGGAAGTACCCACACCCGTCCCTGGCCCGGACGAGGTACTGGTGCAGGTTCACGCCGCCGCGATCAATCCGAGTGACGCCAAAAACGTGCAAGGGAAAATGAAGCAAATCCCCCTTCCGCGAACTCCGGGCCAGGACTTTGCGGGCGTTGTCATCGCCGGGGACAAGGCAATCATCGGACAGGAGGTCTGGGGGACCGGCGGAGATGTTGGCTTTACACGAGACGGAAGTCACGCCGAGTATATTGTCATTCCTAAGAGGGGCGCACGGTCGAAACCGAAGACCCTGTCCATGGTCGAGGCGGCCAGCGTCGGGAGGAACTACGTCACCGCGTACTTCGGATTGGTTCAAAAAGCGCAGCTGAAGGAAGGCGAAACCGTCCTGGTGACGGGAGCGAGCGGGGGCGTGGGAAGTTCGGTCATCAAGATTGCAAAGTTTAAGGCGGCCCGCGTTATTGCGGTCTACCGTCAGGCTCCCGAGCCGGAGAAAGCCCGGCAACTGGGAATTGATTTGGCACTCAGCAGTCCGTCCGACGATTTTGCCGATCGAGTCAAGGAGTTCACGAAAGAGAAGGGGGTCGATGTTGTGTTTGACAGCGTCGGCGGCCCGCTCTTTGAAGTTGCCCTGAATACATTGGGAATGGGCGGGCGGCAAGTCAACATCACGTCCGTAGGAAATACGAGGGTGAGTTTTGATTTACTCAATTTCTATCGTAGGCAGATCACTTTGTTCGGCGTGAATACCATTCCGATGGAGGCCGTCGCATCTGCCGATATCCTGGAGGCCTTAAGGCCTGCCTTTGAGCAGGGTCGACTGACACCGCCAGAGATTGCCAGAACCTGCTCGCTGGGTGACGCCGTCGAGGCGTACCGGCAGGTTGACAGTGGAACCGCCAAGGGAAAAATCGTTTTCACCTTTTCGCACTGACCTGCGCGACAGAGATTGGTCGGATTTCCCGGATGTCCAGATGCACGGCGATGACATACCGGGTTATGCCTCGGGTCGTGGGATCGCCGGCGTCAACTACGAGCTGACGCGGGGAGCATGGATATGACAAAGCCTATGCCCGTCATTTTCTTCGGGCACGGCAACCCGATGAACGGATTGGAACACAATACCTATACGAGAGCCTGGGCTGCGACTCTGGGCGATGACGCAAGGCTTTCCATCCCTACCCCAGACCATTACCTGCCATTACTCTACGTGCTTGGTCTCCGTAGAGAACGCGATCAAGTCAGTTTTCCAGTCGAGGGAGTTGACGGAGGTTCGGTGTCGATGCTCACAGTTCAAATCGCTTGATCCTCGCTTCTCTGCCTTTTGAAAATGCTGGACTTTCACGCGTCTTTGCTGGTATCGTAAAAAGAGCCCATCCTGGTAGAAAAGGAATGGGAGGTTCTTCTGAACCGTCACTTTCGAGAACGCAATCCGGTGGCGAGATGTCACTCAGGAGTAGCGCTTGAACCCAAGTCGTCATAAAGCACAGGCGATTCCCCTCATCTTCATCGTAGCAATCTTCTCCATCTTATTCTCATGCACAATTTACGGCCGCTTTACGAAAAAGTTCATTGCGCACCATGCCGCACTTATAGGAGAATCCGAGCAGTTAATCTTTGCTACCAACAGAGACTTTGCGTCGTCTGTCGTTACGATACATGCGGTGGAGAGAAAGAACAATGTTTGGCAGACCGTTTTCCCCGAATTTGCCGGATCCGTTGGGGAAAAGGGGTTTGCCCCGATGGGCGATAAGAGAGAAGGGGATGGTAAATCGCCGAGCGGTGTTTTCCCTCTGGGGATCGCTTTTGGGTATGATCCGTCGGTAGAGACCAAAATGCCTTATAGACAGGCGACGGAGGATGACTTCTGGGTGGATGATGCCAATTCAGCAGAGTACAACCAATGGGTCAAGGGTAAGCCCAATGCAGCATCGTGGGAAAAGATGAAGAGAGACGATGACCAGTACAAGTATGGAGTGGTGATCGAATATAATATGGACCCTATTGTGAAGGGAATGGGGAGCGCGATCTTTTTGCATGTGTGGAACGATGGGGGAGGAACCCTTGGATGCGTCTCAATGCCGGAGGAGATGGTTCTCAGAATTCTTGGATGGCTTGATCCTGCCAAGAAACCTCTGATCATCATGGGGACAGAATCCGAGCTACGTACCATAAAGCCTCGCTGATAGTATATTCTCAGGCTGCTGAAAAACGCCCATCTGCTTCGTTTCCCTCGTCCTTCGTCATTGCAGCGTACGTTCAAGTACGCCTCATTCCTTAGGACTTCAGGGGCCTCGTATCTGGACATTTTTGAGCGGCCTGAGAAACAATAACCTTTTCGGCAACGGTTGGTATCTACATGATTATGGAATAGCTGATAACAGAGAAAAGCCAATGTTGAAAATAATCCATCCCCATCATGCGACAAAGCCTCTGGCTGTTCTCGTTACTATCTTCATCTTCCTTACAACAGGAACGGCACGCATGGCGTGGGGAGAAACCAGGGCGGGAGCATTCGCACACCCGCCCGGAAAGGCGGCTGATCTTGTGGATATCAGGGAAGTCAACCCCCGCATTGTTGTCGATATGAAATATGCCTCAGAGGATAATTTCACAAAGAGGAAGCTTTACGACTCGAACACCTGTTTTCTCAGGAAGCCTACCGCCGTCAAACTGGATACCGTTCAGAAGGAACTTGAGAAAATGAATCTTGGTCTTAAGGTTTGGGACTGTTACAGACCTCTGGCTGTCCAGTGGATCTTTTGGGCGATTCTTCCCGATGAGCGATATGTGGCGAATCCAAAAAATGGCTCCCGTCACAACCGGGCATCTGCAGTCGACCTGACACTCGTCGATTCTCAAGGGAAAGAACTTCAGATGCCGACAGGGTTCGATGATTTTAGCCCCAGGGCGGATCATCATTATCAAGACCTCCCGGCCCGGGCGATCGAGAATCGAGAGCTTCTCAAGAGCTTGATGGAAAAGGCGGGATTTATTTCTTTACCCGAGGAATGGTGGCATTATGATGATGGAAATTGGATGCAGTTTGACATTCTGGATGTGCGTTTTCAGGATCTTTTAAAGCATCCGGACTAATACACCCACGCGCCGCTCGACATCCGCTTCGATAAACCTGTTAAACCTTATTGTCGCGGAAACACAAGTCCAGCGCCTGGCGAGAAGAGTGGAAAAGCCTTAGGAGGAGAACCTACATGCAGATCGGGGATCGGGTATCGCTACCCGCCCCCGATTCTACCCCGTCAGTTTGCCGCTAAAAGTAGTGCCCTTCGCGTACTGTTTTGATTCGATAGAGCCGGATCGGAGATGCGGTCGTAACGTAGAGGGACCCGGCGTCCGGACCCCGGCCGAAGCCGAGCTGGGTCGTCAGGCCTTCACTCGGCACCGGGAAGCGCTCCGCGATTTGCCCTTCTGGATTCAACACTACAAGGCCTCGGTTCGGCGCCTTGGGATTGCCGTTATGCATCGCCAGGTAGAGGTTTCCTTGACGGTCCATGGTCATTCCATCGACCATCAGCTCATCGTTGCGGAAGAACAGTCGGCCGTGGGAGATATTGCCGCCTGAGTCGAGGTCATAGACGACGACGCCGCCCAGCGTGATGCCGAATTTGTCTGCAGCGGGGCCGTTTGGGTTGATCGGCAAGTGTTTGGCGTTAGCGGCTGCGACATAGAGGTGCTTGCCGTCGGGAGAGACCTCAATTCCGTTGGGCCGGAAGATGTCGGTTGAAAGCTGGGTGACCTTGCCGTCCGGATCGACGCGGTACACCGCGTTCGGAAGCTCCATAGGCTCCGAGCCGCCGTAGCGTGCGTCGGTGAAATAGACCCGACCTTTCGCGTCGCTGGTGAGGTCGTTCGGACCGTTGAAGTGCTTGCCTTGATAGTTGTCTGCGACTACGGACATGGCTCCGGTGGAGAGGTTACGTCGCATCACCGCGCGACCGCCACCTTTGCCTTCGCCGCCCGAGTCCTGTGCAATCAGCAGATCGCCATTGCGGTCAATGTGGAGTCCGTTCGACATACCGCTCGGCTCCAGATACTTGGTCGTCTTGCCGATGACGGGATCGAAACGATAAATGGTTCCACCAGGATTATCCGGTCCAGGGGGAAGCGCTCGCGTCATGCTGCTGAAATAGACCATGCCGTTGCGGGCGGCTACCACTCCCTCGCCGAAAACCATGCCTTCTCGCGATACCTCTACCCACGTGGCTCCCGGCGCGAGAAACCCGGTCGGCGCCTGCTGCATTCCCGCGCAGGCCATGAGGAATGCGCAGATCAGTCCCACGATTCCGGTTCCCATCAAACGGTGCAATTTGACCATGATCTCCTCCTTTGAAGTAATATGGGCAATAAGAATTGAACAGGGACTTGCTCTCGGATAGGTCGAATGTACGAAAAAGGGAGTAGCCTGTCAAGAAAAATCGCCTCCATGCTGGTTCTGAGTTGTTTGGGCTTTTTGAGTTCCTTGGTTGACTCAAAAGAACCCAATAGACCCAATAGACCCAACAAACCTTATGGGTCTTTCGTATTGCTTGTGTTCTTTGAGTTCATTACATTGACTCGATATCCCCAATGAGCCCGGTCGACTCAACAGACCCTGTGGGCCGGTCGAGGATCACCTCGAAGGAACTGGCTCGAAGTAGCTGCGTGTGGCCGCAGTCACCCGGGGGGCGAGGATAATCAGGGCGATCAGATTCGGGAAGATCTGGAGGCCATTCATGGTGTCGGCATAATCCCATACGGTCTTCACCTCGGTGATGGCGCCGAAGAAGATTAAGCCACAATAGATCCAGGCGTAGATCTTGAGGATGTTGGATCGAAAGATATATCCGAAGCAGAGCTCACCGTAATAGGACCACCCTACCAGGTTTGAATAGCCGAACAGGAACGAGCTCACTGCCACCATCCAGCCTCCTACCACCGGAATGCTGGTGTTGAAAGCGGAAGCCACCAGGGCGGTGCTCATGATCCCGGTTGTCCACTTCCCTGTGATCGTGACCACGAACGCGGTCATCGTACAGGTGACGAAAGTGATGATGAACACGTCCACGGTGGCGATCAGGCCCTGACGCACCGGATCTCGGCTCCGGGCTGCCCCGTAGGCCATCCCGGCCGTCCCCAGGCCAGCCTCGTTCGCGTAGAGTCCGCGCGCCGCGCCGAGACGGGCAGCAAGAAGCACCGAGGCGCCGGCGAATCCACCGACCATGGCCGTCGGAGTAAAGGCGCTCTTCAAGATGAGAGCGACCGTCTGTGGCAGCAGCTGAACGTGGGTGAGGATCACGTAGAGAGAGCCGCCGACATACAGGAGTACTTTCAGCGGAACGAGCTTTTCGGCAAATCGGGCGATGCTCTTGATTCCTCCGATGACAACCAGCCAGGTGGCGATGGCGATACCGGCGCCCGTGAGCCACTTTGGAATGTGAAACTCGGTATTCAGCACCAGAGCCATCGAGTTGGTTTGGGCCAGGGGGCCCGTCGTCATGGCCGCCACCCCCGCCAGGAAAGCGAACATCCAGGCGAGCGCAGGCGATCGGACGGCATTTCTAAGGTAGTACATCGGCCCACCGGCAACGCTGCCATCCGGTAGCTGCTCACGGAACGTCAGTCCAAGGACCGCCTCACTGTACTTCGTCGCCATGGCGAAGAGGCCGCTGGCCCACATCCAGAAAATGGCCCCCGGTCCGCCTACGGCAATGGCAGTCGCCACGCCGGCGATGTTGCCGTTTCCGATCGCTCCGGCAAGCATGGTCATCATCGACTGCCAGGGAGAGATGTCCCCGGGAGGCGAGGGGGCTTTTCCTTGGGTTTGTGCCGGGGCCTCGATTCCCTGTAGGGCGAATCGCCAGCCCAACCTGAACCGGCGGAGGTGCGAAAACTTCAACCTGAAGGAGAGGTAGATGCCGGTCCCCACCAGAAGGACCACTGTGGCCGGCCCCCAAACCAGTGCAGCTGCTTGCGCCCAGAACTCGCTCATACGATTGATTCACCCGCCGTGGGGATGGTTCCCACATGGAGCCCTTTCCAGATCCCCTCGCTTCCGTTCGTGACGCACACTTCAAACAACAGCTTGCGCCCATGCACTTCGAGCCGTTTGCCTTCACCGATACCCTTGTCCTGCGGGTGGATCAACGGCACGAACTCGCATGGAGATGGGTTGAATGTAAGGGAAATGGGGATGTCTGTCAAGCCAAAAGGGCGCCTTTCAACAAATTTCGGTTGACACCTCCAGAGAAATTCGATAAGGTCGAAAAGAAGCAGATTGATAGGAGGTGGGGGACATGAAAAGGATGCTCGCTCTTGTTCTCATGAGTGTCCTTATTTTGTTGGCCAGTTCTTCTTGTATCCCGCTGAGGAAGGGAGAGCTCAGGCTGTTGGACATGCAGATTTACGATCCCGCAAGAATTCGAACGAATGGGCAATTTTGGATTCGTGTCCATTTCGAAGCAGACGGTCAGCCCGAGATCCGCAAAGCTTGTTTCTATTGGTTTGGGGATGGGCCGTACTGCGTTAACGTCAGGTATGTAGAATATGGATCTTTTGCGTACTTCGACGTACCGCTAACCGCTCGTTATGGTTCCTCTGTCTTGCAATGTTACGTTGAATATCTTCGAGACGAAAAGACAGTACAGAGTAATGCTTTGGCCCATTCTGTCAACGTTATCAACCCCTGAACAGGCTGCTGAAAAGCACCCCTGCCTACCGGCAGGCATCTGCGACGTGCCTGGCTGCCTCGCCCCACGAAAAAATGGAGAAATCTATCGGTTCTCGCGGACAAATTCTCTGACCAAGCGGGCCTTTGTTTCCAGCGATCCGGCGCTCCGATCCAAATCCTTCTTCTCATCCTGAGATAAATCCAGTTGGATGATCCTGCTTATTCCTTGTTTGCCGAGGATCACAGGGACGCCCATGCTCATCCCTTGATAGCCGTACTCCCCCTCCAGGACGGCTGAACACGGAAAAACTTCTTTCGAGTCGGTCGCGATCGACTCGACCATTCGCGATATCCCGGAAGCTGAAGTCCAGCCCGCTGTGCGATTAATCCCTAATTCGACGTAGGACTTGAGCATCTGGGGGACTTCCAGCTTTAATCGTTCCTTCGCTTCATCGGATAGGGTGATTGGCCGTTTGTTCACTTTCACGGAACTAAAGATCAGAGCCAACGTTCCTGCATGTTCTCCCAGCGCCAGGGCTTCGACCTCCGTTGATTTCTTGGCCAACTCCTTCGCGACCGCCTGCTGGAAACGGAGAGAGTCATTTAAGTCGTAACCGAGCAACTTTGTGCGAGCAATTTTTGTTGACATAAGTGAAAGAGCAAGATTGATCGAATCCGCAGGATTTGTGGCGGTGATCACAATTGCCTCCGGACAATAGGCATCTATTTTTCGGATGATGTCCCGCATGAGCGGCAAGTTAGCACGCAGCATGTCCAGATGCGAAAGTCCCGGTCGGTGGGGAATTCCTGCAACGACGATCACAATATCCGATTGATTCAAATCCTCGTCGTTACCGACCCACATTCGGGTGGTCTGCGTCCCGACGATGGCGGTGGTGATATCCATGAGATGAGCCAAGGCCAGTTGGCGGTTAATGTCGAGCAAGACGAGCTCGTCCGCTAAGCCTTTGAGAGCAAGCGTATAAGCCGTGCAAGAACCCAGTGTTCCTCCACCTCCGATGATCGCAATCTTCATTACATTCCCTCCTCAGCATTCAGAAATCGATTGAACCTCTTTTGTAGACTGACCTATATAACATAACCGGCAAAATATCAATTGAATAATGTTTGATCACGAAGGGCGGGGAAGTTGACCGTCTCATGGGGGAAGGAGATCGACAAAATGACTCTAATCCCGAGCGTGAGTGGAGGTTCGTGCGGGGGTGTTGGAATCAGGTTCTTGACGGGATTGAGGTCTCTCAGTTTCTCAAATCTGACCGGTTGAAGGGTGCCAGCTTCTTCTCCCGAACGGAATTCCCAGTTTGTTCATCCGTTTCCTAAGAGTATTGGGATGAAGCCCTAAGATTTGTCCGGCCCCGCCCGGTCCGTTGATCTTTCCACCGGCCATCTTCAAGGCGCGTCTGATGTGCCTGGCATTGATCTCGTCCAGAGAAGGCAGGGCCCGATGTCGGCCGTCTTCAACCATCTCCCGTCCTTCGGAAGCCAACCTGGGCAGGGGCGTTTCAAATAAAAGGACACCCCCCCGGTACTGGATCAGAGCTCGTTCGATCATATTTTCAAGCTCTCGAACATTTCCCGGCCAGTCATAGGCCGTCAGCCGGTCGATGGCGCCAGGAGCCAGCACCGGTCTCTCCGTGAGCTTAAGCTCCGTGGACTTGCGGTCGATGAAGTGATGCACCAGGGCCGGAATGTCTTCTCGCCTCTGTCTGAGCGGCGGGATCGTAATGGGAAAGACATCGAGGCGGAACCAGAGGTCTTCGCGAAATCGCCCGAGAGCGACCATCTCCTCAAGGTTTCGATGGGTGGCCGATATAATCCGGATGTCCACCGGTATGGAGTTCGTTCCTCCCACACGCTCGATTTCTTTCTTCTGAAGAACATGCAGCAGCCTGACCTGGGCCTGGGATGGAAGCTCTCCGATTTCGTCCAGAAAGATGGTGCCCTTGTCGGCCCGCTCGAACCGCCCCCTCCGCTGGCTGATGGCGCCGGTGAAAGCTCCCTTCTCGTGACCGAAGAGCTCACTATCGATGAGTGTCTCCGGGATGGCGCCGCAATTCACCTTGATGAACGGGCCGTCCTTCCGGGGTGAAGAATAATGAATCGCATTGGCAATGACCTCTTTTCCAGAGCCCGTCTCTCCAAATAAGAGCACGGGACTGTCGAGGGGTGCTACCTGCTGAACCATTTTCATCACGTCCTTCAGACCAAAATCCGAACCGACAATCTCGTCGCCTAAGACCGACCGCAGCTCGTCAAGGAGATAACGGTTGTCGTCGGCCAGCATGTCTTTGAATCGAATGACTTCCTGATGTTTGAGTGCGTTGGACATGGCAATGGCAAAGGGTTCATGGAGCAGCAAAAGCAGCCGGGCGTGTCCATCGGTATATTGATTCAGACCGTCCGCGGCCAACCCGAGGTCGCCGATCCAATTCCCTTCGAGCTTCAGAGCCATGTTCATCACTGAGATATCGGTCTTGAGCCCAAGGCTTTGACGGATTTCCGGGACCCCTAATTGTGGGTCGGGCTGGTTCATAATTCGGATCACTTCTCTATTTTTCAACCAGGCCGCCCTTTCGTTCCGGCCTTTCTCGGGCAGGGTCAGAACGCGCTCAGATCCTTCGGAGAAGTCCGAACCAACCGAAGCCACAAACCGCAAAATATTGCGATCGGCATCCAAGATATGCAGGCTCATTCGATCTACCGGGATGAAATCCCTGATGTATTCGAACGTGCGCCTCAACGCTGTCTCGATATCAAGGCTGCTGCATATCCGCATAGTTGCCTCTCGGAAAAAAACGTTTTCATCAACGTTCATGATTTTTTCTCCTCTTTTCATCCTAAGCAGTCACTCTCTATACGAGACATCCTATATTTATACTATGGGGTAAAATTACACCAAAGCATAACACAATTTACCCTATTTGGTAACAACAAAAGTCTCTATTATTGTAAGTACCCGATAATGTAGAAATAATATTTTGGCACGAAATTAGCTTATTCCCCGTAGGTACTTAGAGAGGGAATACTCTATGAACTGGGTAGAAATTATCACGTTGCGTTCAACTGGCCGGATGAACACCCAAGTCGTAAATGAACTCGTCAAGCAGGTGGAGTCTGATGCGCCAAAGCAAATGCAGGAAATACGAATATATCATCATTCGGTTGTTGAAACCGACTTGAGCATCCATATCCATTGGAGATCAGAACAGGGGACGCAGCATAAAAGCGCTCTCGGGCTGAAGTTCTCATACGCTTTAAAGAATCTAGGGTTGCTGAATCATTCCGTATGGGTTGAGACAGCGGCCCCGGAAGTGCCTTTCATTGGCAACTCCAATTCTCCGGAAATGCCGCCAACCGGCCGAAAAGAAAGCGCGGTCGAGACAGGGTCAAAAATTGCGAATAAGGAGGGGGTTTGAGTGTTAGGGAAAATCAGAAAAGCGAAAAACAAATTGGAAGAAGAGAGAAAGAGAGACGGGGGTGTGCAAACCAATGGAAAGGTCAAAGGGATTGCCATCCTAGGGATGCTTGCGTTTGGACTAATCCTATCCAATTGCGGCTCCCAGCAAGCAACTACTCCGCCCCCTCTTCCCGAGGTTGCCGTTGTGACCGTCCAGCCGGAACGGGTCGTCTTGACCACCGAATTGCCGGGCCGTACCTCTGCCTATTTTGTCGCTGAGATCCGCCCGCAGGTGAATGGGATTGTCCAGGAAGTCTTGTTCAATGAAGGTTCGGATGTCAAAGCCGGCAGCGTTCTTTATCACATTGATCCGGCCCCCTATCAGGCGGCCTACAAGAATGCGCTCGCCGCGCTCGCGCGAAGCGAAGCGAATCTCCCGCCGGTACGGTTGAAAGCAGAGCGGTTCAACGAGTTGATCGGCCGGAAGGCGATCAGCCAGCAGGATTTCGACAATGCGGATGCCGCCCTCAAACAGGCCGAGGCAGAGGTCGAGTCCTCGAAAGCCGCGGTCGAATCGGCCCGGATCAATCTGGCATATACGCGGATTACCGCGCCGATTTCCGGTCGGATCGGTAAATCCAATGTAACGGTAGGAGCTCTTGCAATCGCCTATCAGGGCTCCGCCTTCGCGACGATCCAACAGCTTGATCCCATTTACGTGGATGCAACGCAGTCGAGCGCCAACCTGCTCCAGCTCAAAAGGAGTATGGAAGCCGGTCGGATTAAAGGCAACGGTCCTAACCGTACCCGGGTCAAGCTGCTTCTGGAAGACGGGACCTCCTATCCGCAGGAAGGAACCCTCAAGTTTTCTGAAGTCACGGTTGATCCAACCACCGGATCGTTTATCCTCCGGATGATCTTTCCAAACCCTAAACATATTCTCCTGCCGGGCATGTACGTACGTGCCGTCGTACAGGAGGGAGAGGTTGATCGTGCTATTCTTGTCCCGCAGCAGGGCGTTTCGCGCGACACGAAGGGAAATCCCATCGCCCTCATCGTGGACAACTCCGGCAAAGTCCAGCAGCGGATGATCACCGTGGATCGAACTGTCGGCGACAAATGGCTCGTTTCTTCAGGAATCTCGCCCGGCGATCGCTTGATTGTTGAGGGGAGTCAAAAAGTTCGTCCGGGCGTTTCCGTAAAGACCGTTGCGTTAGAGGCCTCACGGGCGAGTACACCGGAGCCCGGAAAGCCGGTTCAGCCGGCCGTCAAAGCAAATTAGTGGGAGGCTTCTAATGCTATCGAGATTTTTTCTGGATCGCCCTGTATTCGCCTGGGTCATTGCCGTCATCATCATGCTGACGGGCGTCCTGGCTATCTATAATCTGCCCATCTCCCAATACCCCCCCATCGCACCACCCTCCATTTATATTCAGGCCTTCTATCCGGGTGCTTCGGCGGAGACCGTGGAAAATAGCGTGACCCAGATCATCGAGCAGAAGATGACGGGTCTCGACAAGATGATCTACCTGTCCGCCACCAGCGATTCGGCCGGGGCTTCCCGGACCGAGTTGACCTTTGCCCCGGGAACCGATCCAGACCTCGCCTGGTCTAAGGTGCAGAACAAGCTGCAGCTGGCCATGGCGAGCCTGCCCGAGGTGGTCCAGCGCCAGGGGGTCACCGTCGGCAAGGCCACCAGGAATTATTTACTGATGGTTGGTTTGATTTCAGAAGACGGCAGTATGGATGGCAACGACTTGATGGACTATGCCCAATCTAACCTGGAGAAGGTTCTATCCCGGGTCCCGGGTGTGGGTGAGGTGGAGAACTTCGGAACCCAGTACGCGATGCGCATCTGGTTGGACCCTGACAAGCTGGTCGATTACCGTCTGACGGTCAGTGACGTGATCACCGCACTCCAATCTTACAATGTGGAGGTCTCCGCCGGACAGCTCGGCGGAGCGCCCGCAGTCGATGGCCAGCGCCTCAACGCCTCCATCATTGTTCAGAGCTTGCTGAAGACCCCGGACGAGTTTGCCGTCATTCCCCTCCGGGTCAACCCGGACGGCTCCATTGTTCAGATCAAGGATGTGGGCCGCGCGGAGTTGGGGACCGAGACCTATGACATGAAGAGCTTTTACAACGGCGTGCCCTCCGCCGGCCTTGCGATCCGGCAGGTTGCAGGCGCGAATGCCGTGGAGACGGCTGATCGGGTAAAAGCAAAAATGAAAGAACTGAGCCGGTTTTTCCCTCCGGGAATGAAGGTCGTCTATCCTTTTGATACCACACCTTTCGTCAAAGTGGCCATCGAGGAAGTGATCAAGACTCTCCTTGAGGCGATTTTGCTAGTTTTCCTCGTGATGTGGCTTTTCATGGGAAACATCCGGGCCACCCTGATCCCTACGATCGCCGTGCCGGTGGTGCTCCTGGGAACCTTTGCGGTATTGAGTTTCTTCGGCTTCTCCATCAACATGCTGACCATGTTTGCCATGGTTCTCTCCATCGGTCTTCTCGTGGACGACGCCATCGTGGTGGTGGAAAACGTAGAACGGATCATGAGCGAAGAAGGGCTCTCCCCGAAAGAGGCGACCCGCAAGTCCATGGACCAGATCACCAGCGCCCTGATCGGGATTGGGCTCGTGCTCTCGGCCGTGTTCGGCCCCATGGCCTTCTTCGGCGGTTCGACAGGCGTCATCTACCGCCAGTTTTCCGTGACCATCATCGCTTCCATGCTGCTCTCTGTGGTTGTGGCGCTGATTCTGACACCGGTCCTCTGCGCCTCCCTTCTCAAGCCGGTGAGAGCGGGACATGAACCTGCGGAAAATGCAATTTTTTTCCTGCGGCCCTTTTTCTCGTGGTTCGACCGTATCTTTTTCCGGGTCAGAGACCGGTATGTGAAAACGGTCGAACGCTCCTTTTCGAGGAAACTCCGCTATTTTCTTGTTTACGTTTTAATCGTGGCGTCTGTGGGAATTCTCTTCTTCCGTCTGCCCACGGCCTACGTTCCCGAGGAAGACCAGGGAATCCTCTTCTCCCAGATCATGTTGCCCACAGGCGCCACCCTGGAGCAGACCAGAAAGGTGGTGAACGAGGTAGAGCGCTATTTCCGAGAGGACGAAAAAGAGTCGGTGGAATCATGCATGACGATTTCCGGTTACGGTTTTTCCGGGAGGGTCCAGAACAACGGCATGGTGTTTGTCAAACTCAAGGATTGGAAACTTCGCCAGCCCAATGCCTTCATCAGACTGATCAACCGGATCATCCGAAAAGATCGAAAGGATCTGAGCGCGAAAGCCATTGCGGAACGAGCCTCGATGACCTTCTCTCGAATCCGCAACGCCATGGTTTTCGCCTTTCCTCCGCCTTCCGTGATTGAGCTGGGTATTGGCACCGGGTTTGACTTCCAGTTGCTCGACCGGGGCGGACTCGGCCACGAGAAACTGATGGCGGCCCGGAACCAGCTCCTCGGCATGGCTTTTCAGAATAAGCATCTGACCAAAGTCCGACCCAATGGCATGGAGGATGTGCCCCAATACCGGGTTGACGTGGACTGGCAAAAGGCCGGCGCCCTCGGGATTCCGATCACCTCGATCCATAACACCATCTCGGGAGCCTTCGGCAGCGCCTACGTCAACAACTTCATTCAAGGGGGCCGGGTGAAGAGAGTGTACGCTCAGGCGGATGCTCCCTACCGGATGCTGCCCAGGGACATCGAAAAGCTCTACATTCGCAACACCGCAGGGAAGATGGTTCCCTTCTCTTCCTTCGCCTCCAGCCACTGGAGCTCCGGTTCGCCCAGGCTGGAGCGTTTTAACGGGTTCCCGTCGATGAACATCTGGGGAGAGCCCGCGTCAGGAAGAAGTTCCGGTGAAGCGATGAAGACCATGGAAGAGATGGTCTCGAAATTGCCGCAGGGGATAGGTTTTGAATGGACCGGGCTTTCGTACCAGGAGCGGATGGCAAGCTCCCAGGCACCCCTTCTGTACGCTTTCTCCGTCATCGTCATCTTCCTCTGTGTGGCGGCGCTTTATGAAAGCTGGCCAATCCCCATCGCCAACCTGCTGATGTTGCCGCTGGGTTTGTTCGGTGCAACGCTGGCCACGTCGCTGCGGGGGCTGCATAATGACGTCTACTTCCAGATCGGGTTTCTTACCACGCTCGGCCTGACGACAAAAAATGCCATCCTGATTATCCAGTTTGCAAGGGAACGACTGGCGCATGGCGATGGCGTGATCGAGGCGACGCTCGGTGCGGTCCGGGTAAGATTCAGGCCCGTGATTATGACCTCCCTGGCCTTCTTCTTTGGCGTCCTGCCCCTGGCCGTCGCAACGGGTGCAGGCGCCGGCGCGATGAAGGCCATCGGCACCGCGGTAACCGGAGGGATGCTTTCCGCGACGTTCATCGACCTCTTTTATATCCCGCTGCTTTTTGGACTTGTTTACCGGGCGTTCAAGGGAAACCGAGCGAAGAATTTCCCCAACCTCCGTCCGAATTCGAAAATATCTCCGGAGACCATTTAAGAGGATTTCGATGCTCTCAAGGTTTTTTCTGGATCGTCCTGTTTTTGCCTGGGTGATCGCCATCATCATGATGGCCGCGGGCGTCCTGGCGATCTATAAACTCCCCATCTCCCAATATCCTCCCATCGCTCCTCCTTCCATTGCCATCACTGCCTTTTATCCCGGAGCCTCGGCGGAAACCGTTGAGAACAGCGTCACCCAGATTATCGAGCAGAAGATGACGGGCTTCGACAAGATGCTCTATGTCTCCTCCACCAGCGACTCCTCCGGTGCTTCGCGGATCGAGCTGACGTTTGCTCCAGGAACCGATCCGGACCTTGCCTGGGCTCAGGTTCAGAACAAGCTCCAACTCGCCATGGCGAGTCTTCCGGCGGTGGTGCAGAGCCAGGGTGTCAAGGTGAGCAAGTCCACCCGGAACTGGCTGATGATCGTGGGACTGATCTCCGAGGACGGAAGCATGGACGGGAACGATTTGCAGGACTATGCCCAGTCCAGTCTGGAGAAGGTGCTCTCGCGGGTGCCGGGCGTGGGTGAAGTGGAAATTTTCGGGTCGCAGTATGCCATGCGAATTTGGCTCAACCCCGACAAGCTGATCGCTTATCGGATGACGGTTGAGGATGTGATCGCAGCGCTGAAAGACTATAACGTGGAGGTATCCGCTGGCCAATTCGGCGGAGCACCGGCGGCGAAAGGGCAGCGCCTGAACGCCAGCATCGTTGTTCAGAGCCTTCTCAAGACCCCCGAGGAGTTTGCCGAGATCCCACTCCGCGCCAACCCAGACGGTTCTTTTGTGCTAATGAAGGATATCGGATCGGCGGAACTGGGGACCGAATTGTACGACCGACAGAACTATTTCAACGGCACACCCGTTGCGACGCTGGCTATCCGGCAGGCGGCCGGTGCCAATGCCCTGGAGACGGCCGACAACATCAAGTCCAAGATGAAAGAGATGAGCGAGTTCTTTCCCCCGGGTTTAAAGATTGTTTATCCAAACGACACCACCCCTTTTGTCAGGGCGGCCATCAACGAGGTGGTCAAAGTTCTCTTCGAGGCGATCGTGCTGGTTTTCCTGGTGATGTATCTCTTTCTGGGGAACATGCGGGCCACCTTAATCCCGACCATCGCCGTACCCGTGGTGATCCTGGGGACCTTTGCCGTGCTGGGGCTGTCCGGGTTCTCCATTAACATGCTGACCATGTTTGCCATGGTGCTTGCCATCGGCCTGCTGGTGGACGACGCCATCGTGGTGGTGGAGAACGTCGAAAGGATAATGAGCGAGGAGGGACTCTCACCCAGGGAAGCCACCCGTAAATCCATGAATCAGATTACCAGCGCCCTGATCGGCATCGGGCTGGTGCTCTCGGCGGTCTTCGGCCCGATGGCGTTTTTCGGAGGATCCACGGGGGTCATCTACCGGCAGTTCTCCGTCACGATTATCGCGTCCATGCTTCTTTCGGTGTTGGTGGCCCTGATCCTGACGCCGGTTCTCTGTGCATCGCTTCTGAAGCCCGTGCCCAAGGGGCACGAGCCCGCCGAAGGGGGCATCCGGCTATTCCGTCCGTTCTTCCGGTGGTTTGACCGCCTTTTTTTCCAGTCCAGGGATCGGTACCTGAAATTGGTGGGCCATTCCCTCTCGAAAAAGATCCGCTATGTGGTTGTATTCGTTTTAATCGTCGCGGCCATGGGGTTCCTGTTTCGGCGAATGCCCACTGCCTATCTCCCGGACGAAGATCAGGGGAACCTGATGGCCCAGATCACACTTCCGGCAAACTCCACGATGGAGCAGACCAATGAAATTCTGGAGAAGGTCCGGGACTACTTTCTGACCAAGGAAAAAGATGCGGTAGAATCCTGCTATACCATCTGCGGCGCAGGCTTCATGCTGCGGGGACAAAACGTGGGACTGGCCTGGGTTAGGCTCAAGGATTGGGAGCTCCGGGACCGGCCGGAACTGAGGGTGGGCGCCGTGGCCGAAAGAGCGACGAAGGAATTCTCCA
>Ga0335070_10002370_pt1 | contig 21917 bp, 16 predicted proteins | sample Lox_Sample_13_FD_206722 | JGI IMG/M metagenome (GOLD analysis project Ga0335070, IMG submission 206722) | Soil microbial communities from Loxahatchee National Wildlife Refuge, Florida, United States - Lox_Sample_1.3 | ecosystem: Environmental > Terrestrial > Soil > Wetlands | place: USA...
GAGCCGTATCCGCCGTCATTCATCGCGCAGACCAGAATGCGATAACCGTGACGCTTGATCGTCTCGAGCTCCTGGATATGGAACAACAGCCCGCCGTCGCCTTCGAACAGCACGAGCTTGCCGTCGCGGCCCTGGCGGCGCGCCGCCGCAACCCCGAGCGCATACGACAGCCCGTTGCCGACCGCGCCGAACTCACGGATCGTGGTGTAGCGCTCCGCCGGCCGGCCGCGCATCTGGGCCTGGAAATAGGCCTGATGGCCGCTGCCGCCGATGATGTCCCAGTCCTTTGGAATCACCGCGTCGATGGCCCGGATCGCCTCACGCGGATCCAGCAGCCCTGGCGCGATGTCGAACGCCATCGAGTCCGCCGGCTCGGTCGCGATGCGATGCGCCAGCTCCTTCGTGCGTATGGCCGCCGCGGTCGGCTTGCCGGCGCCGAGCTTCTTGTCGAGGCCGGCAAGGATGGCGTCGATGCCGACCCGCGCATCCGCTCTGACGTAGATGTCGGCCGCCTTCTGTCCGTCGCGCAGGCCGCGCGGGGAATCGTCCAGCTGGATCTTGCAGGCCTTGGCGAAGTAGTGCCCGCCGCCGACGTAATAGGACAGGCTCGTGCCGACCGCGAGCACGACATCGGCGGACTCGTACATCTCCCGGCCCAGCGACGTGAAATAGCTCCCGGTGGTGCCGAGCCCGAACGGATGGCTGTCGAACAGGCCGCGCGCCGGCAGCGTGTTGGACAGCAAGGCGCCGCAGCGATCGGCGAGCTTGATGACGGCATCCCGTGCCCCGGACTGCAGCACACCGCGGCCGCCGAGAACGATCGGCCGCTTTGCCGCGGCGAGCCGTTCGACGGCCTCGGCCACGACCTCGGGATCGGGGTACATGCGGCCGACCTTGGGCTGATACATCGCCGAGGTCTCGTAGGGCTGGTTGGCCATGTGCTCGACCTTCTGCAGGTCGTAGGGAATGCCCAGCACCACCGGCTGCCGCTCGTATTTGGCGATGTGGAAGGCCTCGCGCACATGATCCATCATGCGCGGCACGCTGTGCGCCGCGATGTAACGCGCCCCGGTCGCCGCCACCAGCGGCGCCTGGTCGATGTACTGATTGTAAAATTTGGCGTTGATCGGGGACTCGCCGGCGAACACCACCAGCGGCAGGCGCGCGCGAACCGCGGCGGGCAGCGCCGTCATCAGCTGCGTCACGCCAGGGCCGCAGGTGACGGAGGCAACGGCGACTTTGCCGGTGGCGACGTTGTAGGCCGTGGCCGCTGCCACGGTGCTGTGCTCATGCCTCACGTGGACCGTATGAACGCCCGGCAGTTTGGCGAAGGCGGTGGACCAGTGCATGTTGCCGTCGCCCATGAGGACGAACTGCGTGTCCACGCCCTCCGCATGGAATGCTTGTGCGAGGGCTTCATAGAGTTTGGGCATAGGCGAGTCCCCTAGATGGAGGTCCGCCGATGGCACCCCCTTGCCGCCGGTGCAATAATCGGGCTTCGGCATGTCCCGCCGGCGGCTTCATAGGAACGCTACCTCAGGCTCGCGCGGAGGCGGAAGAGGGCATCGTCTTTATGTTCTTTCCACAAGAGAATCCGTTCATGCGGCATGGTTTTGGCAAGCTATCGTTAAGCGAAAGACTATAGGTTGCCGCCCGTGACGACGATCAAGACAGATGCCGATTTGGCCGGCGACAAGCCGGCAAACGAAGGTCCGGAGAAGGACGCGCCTTTGCGCGCCGACATCCGGCTGCTCGGCCGCATTCTCGGCGACACGATCCGCGAGCAGACCGGCGCGGAGGCCTTCGAGCTCGTCGAGCGCGTGCGCCAGCTGTCGATACGCTTCCGGCGCGACGAGGACGACGCTGCCCGCCGCGAGCTGGGAGCCGTCCTGAACGGGCTCGCACCCGATCAGAGCGTCCAGATCATCCGCGCCTTCAGCTATTTCTCGCATCTCGCCAATATTGCCGAGGACGAGCACCACATCCGCCGCAGCCGCGCGCATGCGGTCGCCGGTTCGGCGCCGCGCGAGGGCAGCATCGCCCATGCACTCGCCCGCGCCCGTGCCGCCGGCATTTCGACCGAGCGGCTCCGGCAGTTCTTCGCCACCGCCTTCGTCTGTCCGGTCCTGACCGCGCACCCGACGGAGGTCCGGCGCAAGAGCACCCTCGACCGGGAGAGGGAAGTGGCGCGCCTTCTCGCCGAGCGCGATCGCGGCGGGCTGACCCCGGATGAGAGCGAGGCGCTCGACGAGGAATTGCGGCGCGCCGTGCTCACGCTATGGCAGACCAGCATCCTGCGCACCACGCGCCTGCGCGTCGTCGACGAGATCGTCAACGCCATCTCTTATTACGACTACACGTTCCTGCGCCAGCTGCCCGACTTCTATCGCGCCGTGGAGCGCGATCTCGCCGCCGCCGATTCGCAATGGCGGGAGGTGGCGGTGCCGCCGTTCCTGCGCATGGGTAGCTGGATCGGCGGCGACCGCGACGGCAATCCGTTCGTCACCGCGGATTCGCTGCGTGAGGCGTTGCGGCTGCAGAGCAATTGCGCGCTCAAGTTCTATCTCGAGGAGTTGCATCTGCTCGGCGGCGAGCTCTCGCTTGATGCGCGGATCGTCGGCGCGTCACCGGAGCTCTCGAGCTTGGCCGAGCGCTCGCCGGACCGTTCGCCGCAGCGCACGAACGAGCCCTACCGCCGCGCGATCGCCGGCGTGTACGCCAGGCTCGCCGCGACCGCCTGGGATCTCGACAAGCTCCAGGCCGCGCGCCCCGCGCTTGGCGAGGCGTCGCCCTATGCGGCGGCCGCCGAGCTCGCGCGCGACCTCGACGTGGTGTACGCCTCGCTCGTCGAGCACGGCTCTGCGGCCCTCGCCGACGGACGGTTGCGGCGGCTGCGCCGGGCGGTCGACGTGTTCGGGTTCCATCTCGCCGGGCTCGACATGCGCCAGAACTCCGATGTGCACGAGCGCACGGTGCATGAGCTCCTGGAAACCGTCCGACCGGGGACCAATTACAAGTCGCTCGGTGAGGACGACCGCATCGAGCTGCTCACGGCCGAGCTCGACACGGCGCGGCCGCTGGTGTCGCCGTTCGTCGACTATTCGCAGGAGGTGACGTCGGAGCTCGCGATCGTGCGCGCGGCGGCCGAAGCGCACCGCCGCTACGGTCGTGATTCGGTCCCGAACTACGTCATCTCCAAGGCGGACGGCGTCTCCGACATCCTGGAAGTGGCGCTGCTGCTGCGCGAAGCCGGCCTGTTCCATCCGCGCGAGGGCAAGCTCGACCTCAATATCGTGCCGCTGTTCGAGACCATCGCGGATCTCCGGGAGTGCGACGAAACCGTCAACCGGCTGTTCGCGCTGCCGCTCTATCGCCGCCTGCTCAAGAGCCGCGGCGACATGCAGGAGATCATGCTCGGCTATTCCGACAGCAACAAGGACGGCGGCTTTCTCACGTCGGGCTGGGAGCTGTACAAGGCCGAGATCAAGCTGGTCGAGATCTGCCGGGCGCATGGCGTGCGCCTGCGCCTGTTCCATGGCCGCGGCGGCACGGTCGGCCGCGGCGGCGGCCCGAGCTATGACGCGATCCTGGCGCAGCCGGGCGGCGCGGTGCAGGGGGCGATCCGCATCACCGAGCAGGGCGAGGTCATCGCCAGCAAGTACTCCAATCCGGACGTCGGCCGGCGGAATTTCGAGATTTTGGCCTCGGCCACGCTCGAAGCGACGCTGCTCAACCCGGAAGGCGCGGCGCCGCATCCGGATTACCTGTGGGCGATGGAATCGCTCTCGACCTCGGCCTACAAAGTGTACCGCGACCTGGTCTACGAGACCGATGGCTTCGAGCGCTATTTCTGGGAATCGACGGTCATCGGCGAGATTGCCAATCTCAATATCGGCAGCCGCCCGGCCTCGCGCACCAAGTCGACGCGGATCGACGATCTCAGGGCAATCCCCTGGGTGTTCAGCTGGGCGCAGTGCCGGCTGATGCTGCCGGGATGGTATGGCTTCGGTTCGGCGGTCGAGGCGTGGTGCGCCAGCCAGCCGGCGATCGGCCTCGAGACGCTGCGCCGGATGTATCGCGACTGGCCGTTCTTCCAGACCCTGCTGTCGAACATGGACATGGTGCTGGCGAAGAGCGACATCGCCATCGCCTCGCGCTACGCCGATCTCGTCGCCGATGCGGGCTTGCGCGAGCGCATCTTCAGCCGCATCCGCAACGAATGGCGGTCGTCGATCGCCGCGCTTCTCGCGATCACCGGCCAGACCGGCCTGCTCGAAACCAACCCGCTGCTGGCGCGCTCGATCCGCAACCGCTTTCCCTATCTCGATCCGCTCAACCACGTGCAGATCGAGCTGTTGAAGCGCCACCGCGCCGGCGACCGCGACGAGCAGGTGGTCAACGGGATCCACCTGACGATCAACGGCATCGCCGCCGGGCTGCGCAACAGCGGTTGAGCGCGCGTTACGCCTTGCCGGGCGGGAGCTTCGTCACGAAGATGAAGAACAGCATATCGACCGTCTCGCCGTCGCTGGCGAGCGGGAAGGCGATGCGTTCGTAGGGCATGAACTCGCGGCCGACCGCGGCGACGGTGCCGCGCCGGAACTGCGGCTGCCGGCTGACGAGAATGTCCTGGTAGCCGGCGATGATATCGACCCCGCTGGTCAGGATCTGCTCGACGTATTTTCCGGTCCCGTCCTGTCCTTGCAGGGTCACGACGTCGGACCCCATGAGCCGGATTCGAAAGCGCGGCTGGCCGGCGTCGTCGCGGACGACGTCGATCAACATGATGCGCGGCAGCAGGTCGGGAAAATCCAGCGGGTCGATGTGCTGACGGCCCGGCAGTTTTCCCGGCGGCGCCTTCTGCAGGAGGTAGTCGTGCACCCGCCGAAATTCGGGCCAGCGGTCGAGCGGCAACTGGTCGGCCATGGCGCCCCCTGCCATCGGTGGTTGCATTTCGCGCGTGGCGGCTCGCCAGATTAACACCGCGGCAGGCCGGACGATCGCCATCGGCACGGTCGATCAAGCCGAAGTGATCTCGCTTTAAGGGTTGAATTTGCGTCGACAATGCCGCGGCGGCGGTGCTACCCAGGACCATTCCCATCGCTGTTCCAGAGGCTGTCCTGATGACCGACGTTGCTCCGTCCCCCGCCGCCCTCGAAGCGCGTGCCAAGATCGCGGCCTTGCGCAAGAAGGTGTCGCGCATCGGCGATACCGATCTCGACCTGCTGTTCCGGGTCGCGCGCACGCACAATGCCTGGCAGGACAAGCCCGTCCCGGACGCGCTGTTGCGCGAGATCGTCGACATCATGCGCATGGGCCCGACCAGCCAGAACTGCCAGCCGTGCCGGATCGTCTTCGTCCGCTCGCCCGAGCAGAAGGCGAAGCTGGCGGAGACGGCGGGGCCGACGAACCAGCCGAAGATCAAGGCGGCGCCGGTAACGGCCATCGTCGGCTACGACACCAAGTTCTACGAGAACCTCAAGCGCACGTTCCCGCACCGTCCCGAAGCGGCGGACAACTATCGTAACAATCCGGCGCTCGCCGAGGCGACGGCGTTCCGCAACGGCAGCCTGCAGGGCGCGTACTTCATCATCGCCGCACGTGCGGTCGGCCTCGATACCGGCCCGATGTCGGGCTTCAACAATGCGAAGGTGGACGAGCTGTTCCTGGCGGGCACCGGCGTGAAGTCGAACTTCCTGTGCAGCCTCGGCTATGGCGACGAGAACGGGCTGTTGCACAAGTTGCCGCGGCTGGAATTCGACGAGATCGTCCGCTTCGTCTGAGGCTTATGTTCCTAGACAACGGCATCGCCGCGTTATTTTCGCGTTATTAAAACCCGGGACATCAGGAGGGAAAACCTCGCCTGTTTTCCACTTGCGGAGTGAGAACAAAACGCGTACTCTCACCAGTACCGCTCCGGCAGGCTCGACGGGCGTCTGAGTTTTGCCGGAGCGGAGATATATAAGGGAACAAAACAGGCACAGAGATGGCGCCGGTGTTGTTCCCAGCCGGGGACCGATCCGGGGCGGTCCTAGGCAAGCTTCGGTCGGCGAAGCGGTTGGCCCGGTGGATCGGCAGAGCTCTTTGCGACTCGCGAGGGGCTGTGGAATAAGGAAGGGAGTATCGAACATGTCGGTTACCGCATTGCGTCCCGCCCTCAAGGACAAGGACGCCGCCGCCAAAGACGTTGGCGAAAAGGACTCCATGGACAAGAACAAGGCTCTCGAAGCGGCCCTCGGCCAGATCGAACGCGCGTTCGGCAAGGGCTCGATCATGAAGCTCGGCCAGCGCGAGGCGGCGACCAGCGCCGACGTCATTTCCACGGGCTCGCTGTCGCTCGACATCGCGCTCGGCATCGGCGGCCTGCCGCGCGGCCGCATCATCGAGATCTACGGTCCGGAGAGCTCCGGCAAGACCACCTTGGCCCTGCATGTGATCGCCGAGGCCCAGAAGAACGGCGGCGCCTGCGCCTTCATCGACGCCGAGCACGCGCTCGATCCGAGCTATGCCAAGAAGCTCGGCGTCAACGTCGACGACCTCTTGATCTCGCAGCCCGACGCCGGCGAGCAGGCTTTGGAGATCGCCGACACGCTGGTGCGCTCCGGCGCGCTCGACGTGCTCGTGGTCGACAGCGTCGCGGCCCTGGTGCCGCGCGCCGAGCTCGAGGGCGAGATGGGCGATTCCCACATGGGCCTGCACGCGCGCCTGATGAGCCAGGCGCTGCGCAAGCTGACGGCTTCGATCTCGCGCTCGAACTGCATGGTCATCTTCATCAACCAGATCCGCATGAAGATCGGCGTGATGTTCGGCAACCCGGAGACCACGACCGGCGGCAATGCGCTCAAGTTCTACGCCTCGGTGCGGCTCGACATCCGCCGCATCGGCCAGATCAAGGAAAAGGAAGAGGTCGTCGGCAACCAGACCCGCGTCAAGGTCGTGAAGAACAAGATGGCCCCGCCGTTCAAGGTCGTCGAGTTCGACATCATGTACGGCGAGGGCGTGTCGAAGACCGGTGAGCTGATTGACCTTGGCGTCAAGGCCGGCGTGGTCGAGAAGTCAGGCGCCTGGTTCTCCTACGACGGCCAGCGCATCGGCCAGGGCAAGGAGAACGCGCGCAGCTTCCTCAAGGAGCATCCGGAGACGGCAGCGGCGATCGAAGCGGCGATCCGCCAGAACTCCGGCCTTGTCGCCAACGCGATGATGGTCTCGGCCGAAACCGCCGCAGACGAATAAGGCTTACCGCAATCTCGGACTCGCCGCCGCGTTCCTTGGTTTCGGCGGCGGCGGGACCGAAGCACAGACGGGCGGCGTTGTCGCGCTCAGGCGGCAACTGCCGCCCGCTGTGTCTCTGGATATTTAGAGTGTCTCTGGAGCGAGCGCTGACAGTCCGCCGCTGACAGTGCGCCGCATTAAATTTCATTATTTTAATGCGACAAATCCGCCACACCCCCACGGTTGACTTTGAAGGGATGTGTCGGCTGCCCGGCGACGTAGGCCTGCCACATCGATCGGTAGGCGGCTTCGAGATGGCGCACGAATGTCGCCGTGTCGAACAGCGGAGCGGTCGTCCTTGCTTTGGCCAGACGCTCGCGCACGGAGGTGAGCGTCGCAGGCTCGGTCGCAAGCCGACAGGCGATGGCTTCGTAGTCCTCCGGCGTGCGGGCGATCAGGTCCTCGAGCCCCGAGGACCGCAGCAGGCTCGCGCCGACGCGGGCGCTGAAGCGGTCGCCGGGCATGGTGACGGCCGGGACGCCGAGACTGAGCATGTCGGCCATCGTCGAATGGCCGCCGTAATAGAACGTGTCGAGATAAAGGTCCGCGGCGCGCAACCGGGCAAGGTGCTCGGCCTGCGGCAGGCGCGGCGCGAAGACGAGCCGCTCTGCGGCGATGCCGTGCGCCGTCGCGTGTTCGCGCAGCGCCTGCTGCGCCAGCGGATGATCGACGCGCAGCCACAGCACGCTTGCGGGCACGCGGGTGAGGATCCGCATCCAGGCGCCGAACACCTGCGGCTCGATCTTGTGGCTGAGCGTGAACGCGCCGAAGACGGTTCCGCGCTCGGGCAACCCGACCGCGGCGCGGGACGGCACCGGACGTGCCGCCGGCGGTTGGACCGCGAAGTAGGGCGCCGGCAGATGCACCAGGCGCTCGCTGTACCACGGCTGTTCGTCGGCAGGGACGACGATCGGATCCACGAGCATGTAGTCAATGAAGTCGACGCCGAGCGTGGCGGGGAAGCCGAGCCACGTCACCTGCAGCGGGGCCGGCCGGCGCGCAAAGATCTGCAGGCCGTTGCCGCGCGTGTGCCCGGCGAGATCGATCAGGATGTCGATGCCGTCCTGATGGATGCGTTGCGCGGCCTCGCGCGCCGTGTGTGCGGACAAGTCGATCATGCGGTCGGCGGCGGCCGCGATCCGGGCCCGTTCCGGGCCGCCATCGCTCGCCGACAATCCGTAAGCGACCGTCTCGAAGCGGGCCCGGTCGTGATGGCCGAGCAGGCCGCCGACGATGTGGCCGACGGGGTGATCGCCGAAATCGCTCGACACATAGCCGATCCGCAGCCGCCGACCGGCGGCGGCCGGCGCGGGCGGTGCGAACGTGAACGCCGGCTTGGCGACGAGCTCGTGCGCCCGCGCGAAGTCCTCGGCGATCTTGCGAAACTCGGCCGGCGTCAGGCGGATCGGCAGCCGCAAAATTTCGAGCGGCACCGGCGGCCGCTTCGTCGCGAAGCCCGGCCGGACCGCCGGCTCGATGATCTCGGCACGCGCCCGGTCGAGCCCGTCCCAGCGGCACAGGGTCTGCCGCAGATTGGCGGCACGCGAGCGTCCGTCGAGCTCGAACGGATCCAGGCGGGCTGCCGCGTCGTAGCTGGCGATCGCGGCTTCCGGCTTGTCCTGCATCGACAGCGCGAGCCCGAGATCGTAATGCGCCGGCGTGAAGTCGGGGGCCTGCTGCAGGACGTCGCGGTAAGCGCGTTCGGCCTGGGCGTAATCCTTGAGCTCGAACAGGCACTGGCCCACGCGGTAACGAAGCACATGGTCAGCCGGCGCCAGGCCGAGGGCGGCGGCGAAGCAGGCCTGGGCGGACTCAAAATGCCCGAGTTCGAACTGCATCTGCGCCAGATTGGCCAGCACGTCGGCTGAATCCGGCCGCAACTCGAGGGAACGGCCGAGCATGTCGATCGCCTCGTCGAGTTCGCCCTGGCGGAAACGCACAAGCCCCGCGATGTGCAGGATCTCGGGGTCGTCGGGATGTTCGGTGAGAAGCCGGTCGGCGATTTGCCGCGCCTGTGCGTAGCGCCCGTTGGCCAAATGATCGCCGATGGTGGCGAGCAGCGGGGTGAGCATGTTAGGCGCCAAATCCTTGAGATAAGGGCGGCTGGACAGCCGGGCGGTCCGGCGCTAAATCAATCATCCGCAAGATTTTTGCAAGTCCCCAAATAGCTTAACCAGTTGACCCGCATGGCCAGCGCCAACGAGATCCGCAGCGCCTTCCTCGACTATTTTGCCCGCAACGACCACCAGGTCGTGGCGTCGTCGCCGCTGGTTCCGCGCAACGACCCCACCTTGCTGTTCACCAATGCCGGCATGGTGCAGTTCAAAAACGTGTTCACCGGCGTCGAGCAGCGCCCCTACAAGCGCGCGACGACGTCGCAGAAATGCGTACGCGCCGGCGGCAAGCACAACGACCTCGAGAATGTCGGCTACACCGCGCGGCACCACACGTTCTTCGAGATGCTCGGCAACTTCTCGTTCGGCGACTACTTCAAGGAGCGCGCGATCGAGCTGGCCTGGAATCTCGTCACCAAGGAATACGGGCTGAAAAAGGACCGGCTGCTCGTCACGGTGTATTCCGAGGACGACGACGCCGCGACGTACTGGAAGAAGATCGCCGGTCTTTCCGACGACCGCATCATCCGCATCGCGACGTCGGACAATTTCTGGGCGATGGGCGATACCGGCCCGTGCGGCCCGTGCTCGGAGATCTTCTACGACCACGGACCGCAGGTCGCCGGCGGACCGCCCGGCAGCGCCGATGCCGACGGCGACCGCTTCATCGAGATCTGGAATCTCGTGTTCATGCAGTTCGAGCAGCAGTCGCCCGACAAGCGGGTCGCTCTGCCGAGACCGTCGATCGACACGGGCATGGGGCTCGAGCGCATCACGGCGATCCTGCAAGGCAAGCACGACAACTACGACATCGACCTGTTGCGCCACCTGATCGAGGTCTCGGCCGAGCTGTCGCACCAGCCGGCCGACGGGCCGCATGCGGCTTCGCACCGGGTGATCGCCGATCACATCCGCGCCTCGTCGTTCCTGATTGCGGACGGCGTGCTGCCGTCGAACGAGGGCCGCGGCTACGTGCTGCGCCGGATCATGCGCCGCGCCATGCGCCACGCGCACATCCTCGGCTGCAAGGATCCGCTGATGTACCGGATCGTGCCGACGTTGGTGCAGGAGATGGGCCAGGCCTTCCCCGAGCTGACGCGCGCCCAGCCGCTGATCACGGAGACGTTGAAGCTCGAGGAGACACGGTTCAAGCAGACGCTCGATCGCGGTCTCAAGCTCCTCGACGAAGCGACGGCGAACCTCGCCAAGGACAAGGCGCTGGACGGCGAGACGGCGTTCAAGCTCTACGACACCTACGGCTTTCCGCTCGATCTCACCCAGGACGTGCTGCGCGGCCGCGGCCTCACGGTCGATGTCGCGGGCTTCAACGCGGCGATGGAGCGCCAGCGCGAGGAAGCGCGCAAGGCCTGGGCGGGCTCGGGCGACCTCGGCGCCGAGAAGATCTGGTTCCAGGTGCGCGACAAGGTCGGCGCGACCGAGTTTCTCGGCTACGACGCCGAAATGGCCGAGGCACGCGTCCTCGCCCTCATCGTCGATGGCGCGGAGGTAAAAGCGGCGGGCGCGGGCAGCGACGTCGCCGTGGTCGTCAACCAGACGCCGTTTTACGCCGAATCCGGCGGCCAGATGGGCGACACCGGAGCCATGTTCACCGCCGGTGGCACCGAGGTCGCTGTGAGCGACGCGCAGAAGCAGGCGGGCGACCTCTTTGTCCATTACGGCAAGGTGACGCGCGGCACGCTCAAGGTCGGCGACTTCGTCGAGATGCGGATCGACACGGTCCGCCGCGCGGCCTTGCGCGCCAATCATTCGGCGACGCATCTTTTGCATGAGGCGCTGCGCCGCCGGCTCGGCAAGCATGTGACCCAGAAGGGCTCGCTGGTCGCTCCCGAGCGCCTGCGCTTCGACATCAGCCAGCCGGCGCCGATCCCGCCGGAGACGTTGAAGCAGGTCGAGGCCGACGTCAACGCGCGCATCCTCCGCAACGAAGAGGTGGTGACGCGGCTGATGACGCCGGACGCCGCCGTCCAGGCCGGAGCGCTGGCGCTGTTTGGCGAGAAATACGGCGAGGAAGTGCGTGTCGTCAGCATGGGCGGTCTCGACGACGACGTTCACTTCTCGACGGAGCTGTGCGGCGGCACGCATGTGCGGCGCACGGGCGATATCGGGCTGTTTCACATTCTTTCGGACTCGGCCGTCTCGGCTGGCGTGCGCCGTATCGAGGCGCTCACCCGCGACGCGGCGCGCGAATATCTCGAGCATCAGGAGGAGCTGCTGCGTCAGGCGGCCGCTACCTTGAAGACCTCCGGCGCCGAGCTGCCGGGTCGGCTGGCCGCCTTGATCGAAGAGAGGCGCAAGCTCGAGCGCGAGCTCGCCGACGCGCGCCGCGCGCTGGCGACGGGCGGGGCCGCCGCCGGCGGCGGCTCCGTGGCCGAAGACGTCGCCGGGATCAAGTTTGCCGGCCGCAAGCTCGAGAACGTGCCGGCGCGCGAGCTCAAGGCGATGGCCGACGATCTCAAGAAGAAGATCGGTTCGGGGCTCGTGGCGCTCGTGGCCATCGAGGAGGGGAAGGCGAGCGTGGTGGTCGGCGTGACCGATGATTTGACCGCCCGGCTCAACGCGGTCGACTTCGTCCGCGCTGGCGTCGCCGAGCTCGGCGGCAAAGGCGGCGGCGGCCGTCCCGACATGGCGCAAGGCGGCGGGCCGGACGCGGCGAAGGCCGACGCGGCGCTCGCCGCGATCAAGCAGGTATTGGCGCAGAAGGCGGCGGCTTAGAGCGCGCCCCTCCCGGGTCAGTCGACGCCGGTCAGTCGTCGCCGCCGGGTGCGGCGGGTGCGCCGAGCTCGTAACCATCGGGCCACCAGCGCGGCAGTTGCGGAAACAAGATGGCTTGAGCTTGGCGCTCGAGCCGGCGCGCGAGCTTAAGAGCGGCCGGCGTCCGCGAATTAAGGCGCAGGTCGATGGCCGCTTCGTGAAGCTTGCGGGCCCAATGAAGGTGGTCGGGCCGGGATTTCTCCGCACTCATGCGGGCGAGTTAACCCGCAGCCGGTGACCCGATCGTGACGGGATTGTTACGTTTCGAAGTCGCTATTCGTGGATCGCCAGCTTGTCCTTCTGGGTCTTGAGCGAGCGCTCGAGCTCGCGCTTGGCCTCTTCGGGTGTGCGCTGGCGCAGCAGGGACGGGTCCTGCAAGGTCGTGTCCTGCCCCTTCACCGGGTCGGCGACGGCGTCCTCCAGCGTGTGCGCCCACTTCCACTCCGACGCCGGGCGAACGGTGCCGTCGCTGCCGACCTGATCAAGTCCCCAGAAGATTTCCAGCCGGTGTCCGTCGGGATCGCGGAACTCGACGGCGATCTGCACGCCGGCACGCCGGCGTCCCTCGAAATCGATCGTGACGTTGTGCTTCTTGAGGTGCTCGCGGGCGCGAAACACCTCGTCGAGGGTGCCGACCTCGAACGCTAGGTGGTTGAGCTCGATGTTCGGAGATTCGCCGGGCATCGAGCCGACCAGTCCCACGCCATGATGGTCGGAGTTGCAGCGCATGAACACCATGCCGCCGGGCGCGATGTCGGGGGTGTAGACGTCCGACACCTTGAAGCCGAGAATCTCGGTGTAGAAGCGGACGGAACGCTCGAGGTCGCGGCAGTTCAGCACCACATGGCCGATCTTGCCGATGTTGAACGGCGTGCCTTTCGGGCGGGTGTAGGATTTGATGCGGGCGGGATCGATGGTCTTGCTCACGTCGGGTCTCCGGCAAAGGTCATCGGTCAATCAGGGGGCGGCGGGTCCAAGAAGTCAAGCGCAGCGGCGTCAGTCGGCATGCAGATGCGCCGCCTCAACCACGTGCGACCAGCGCGCCAGCTCTTCTCTGAGCAGGGCCGCCATGCGCTCGGGCGGGCCGCCGGCCGGCAGCATGCCTTGACGGGCGAAGCTGTCGCGGATCTCCGGATCGGTCAGAAGGCCGTCGATTTCCGTATTCAGCTTCATGACGATGTCCGCCGGCGTCCCGGCCGGGGCGAACACGCCGTACCATGTGGACACCTCGAGGTCCGGCAGGCCCTGTTCCTTCAAAGTCGGGACATCGGGAAAGGCGGGCGACCGCGTCGCGCTGAAGAGCGCCAGCATCCTGACATTTCCACCCGTGACAAAAGGCGCCGCGGTCTGCAAAGGGGCGATCATCGCCTGGACATGGCCGGCCATGAGGTCGGGCAGCGCGCCGCCGGAGCCCTTGTAGGGGACATGAACCAGGTCGATCCGGGTCGCGATCTTGAACAGCTCCATCGTGAGATGCTGCGGCGTGCCGTTGCCGCCCGAGGCGTAGTTCAGGGCACCCGGCTCGCGACGTGCGAGCGCGATGAAGTCGCCGATCGTCGTCACCGGGATCTGCGGCGCGACCAGGAATGAAAGGACGCTCGTGGTGACGAGGGAGACGGGCGTGAAGCTCGCGACCGGATCGAACGGCAAGTTGGTCAGCAGCGCCGGATTGGTGCCGAACGAGGTCGCGGTGAACAGGAACGTGTAGCCGTCCGGAGGCGACTTGGCGACGAGATCGGCGCCGAGATTGCCGCTGGCGCCGATGCGGTTCTCGGTGACGATACTGGCGTGCCAGCGCTCGGCGATACGGGGACCGAGCTGGCGCGCCACGATATCGGCACCGACGCCGGGCGTGAACGGGACGATGAACCGGATCAGCCGCCCCGGGTTCGGGTAGTCGTCGGCGCGGCACGGTACTGCCGCCATCGTGGCGGCGCAGGCGGCCGCGATCAGTCCGACCCAACGTATCATCGCGGGCTCAACGGCCGAGCACCTCGCGGCGGACGAGGGCGGCACCGTCCGTCAGCGCTTTGAGCTTGGCGAAGGCGGTCTCACGCGACACGTATTTCATGCCGCAGTCCGGCGCCGGTATGATCCGGTCGGGCGGGACGTATTTGAACGCGCGCCGGATGCGCGCGGCGACCGTCTCCGCCGTTTCGACATTGGGATCGGCAAGGTCGATGACGCCCAGGATGATCTTCTTGCCCGCGAGGCTGTTCAGGATCTCGAGATCGAGATTGGATTGGGCGGTCTCGATGGAGATCTGATCGGCGAGGCTATCGGCGAGCTCGGGCAAAAAAGAATAGCCGCTCGGTCGCTGATGCACGACGTGGGCATAGCCGAAGCACAGATGGATTGCGGTCGGCCCCGGCACGCCCTCGAGGGCGCGGTTGATCGCTTTCACGCCGTAGGCCTTTGCCTTCTCGGGGCGCGCTTGCAGGTACGGCTCGTCGAGCTGGATGACGTCGGCGCCGGCGGCTTTCAGGTCCCGCAGTTCGGCGTTCACCGCCGCGGCGTAATCCATCGCCAGGGCTTCGTCGCTCGGATAATGGTCGTTCTGCGCCTGCTGGGTCATCGTGAACGGCCCGGGGATGGTGATCTTGATCCGCCGGTCGGTGTTGCGGCGCAGGAACTCGACGTCTCGGACCTCGATCGGCTTCGTCCGCCGCACGGGCCCGGCGACGCGCGGAACCGGATTGGCATGGCCGGTCCGGTCGAGCGCGCTGCCCGGCTTTTCGATATCGACGCCGGAGAGCGCCGTGGCGAAGCGATTGGAGTAGCTTTCGCGGCGTATCTCGCCGTCGCTGATGATGTCGATGCCGGCCCGCTCCTGGTCGCGGATCGCGACCAGGGTCGCGTCGTCCTGCGCCTGTTCGAGATAGGCCTGCGGGACGCGCCAGATCTCGTAGGCGCGGACGCGCGGCGGCAGGCGGCCTTTGAGGTTCGTGCGGTCGATCAGCCAGTCCGGTTGCGGATAGCTGCCGACAACCGACGTCGGAAGAATCTCGTGCATGGCGGCCTCCCGTGCCGTGGACCGGTCGATCCGGCCGCACGGGCGCCAGTGTAAATAAAAACGGCGCGGGGACAATTCCCCGCGCCGCTTTTTTCACCGTGACGACTGGTGGGCGTTAACCCATCGCCTTCTTGAGGTTCTCGTCGATCTTGTCGAGGAACTGGGTCGTGGTGAGCCAGTTCTGATCCGGCGAGACGAGTGCCGCGAGGTCTTTGGTCATCGCGCCGCCCTCGACGGTCGAGATACAGACCTTCTCGAGCGTCTGGGCGAACTTCGACACTTCCGGCGTGTTGTCGAAACGGCCGCGATAGTCGAGGCCGCGCGTCCACGCGAAGATCGAGGCGATCGGATTGGTCGAGGTCTGCTTGCCCTTCTGGTGCTCGCGATAATGGCGCGTCACCGTGCCATGGGCGGCCTCGGCTTCGATCGTCTGGCCGTCCGGCGTCATCAGCACCGAGGTCATCAGGCCGAGCGAGCCGTAACCTTGCGCCACGACGTCGCTCTGCACGTCGCCGTCGTAGTTCTTGCAGGCCCACAGGAAGTCGCCGCTCCACTTCAGCGCCGCCGCGACCATGTCGTCGATCAGGCGGTGTTCGTAGGTGAGCTTCTTCTCCTTGAACTTGTCGGCGAACTCCTGCTCGTACACCTCCTGGAAGATGTCCTTGAAGCGGCCGTCATAGACCTTGAGGATGGTGTTCTTCGTCGACAGGTACACGGGATAGCCGCGCATGTAGCCGTAGTTGAAGCAGGCGCGCGCGAAGCCGCGGATCGAGTCATCGACGTTGTACATCGCCATCGCGACGCCGGCGCTCGGGAAGTCGAACACGACGTGGCGGATGTTGGTCTGGCCGTCGGTCCCGGTGAAGGTGATCGACAGCTTGCCGGGACCGGGAATCTTGAAGTCGGTCGCGCGATACTGGTCGCCGTAGGAGTGGCGGGCGACGACGATCGGCTTCGTCCAGCCGGGGACCAGCCGCGGAACATTCTTGCAGATGATCGGCTCGCGGAAGATCGTCCCGTCGAGGATGTTGCGGATGGTGCCGTTCGGCGAACGGTACATCTCCTTGAGGTTGAACTCCTTCACCCGCGCTTCGTCGGGCGTGATGGTCGCGCACTTGACGCCGACCCGGAACTTCTTGATCGCATTGGCGGCGTCGATCGTGATCTGATCGCGGGTGCGGTCGCGCGTCTCCATGCCGAGGTCGTAGTATTTCAGGTCGATATCGAGGTAGGGCAGGATGAGCCGCTCGCGGATCATCTTCCAGATGATGCGGGTCATCTCGTCGCCGTCGAGCTCGACGACCGGGTTCGCGACCTTGATCTTCTTCATATCCGTAGAAACCTCAAAAATAGGGTCCCGCAACCGCGGGAAAGGCGGCTGTTTTAGCGCCAAACCGCCCTTTTGTCATGGTCCGTGGGGCCGAGGTCCGCGGGCGCTTCGCCCCGGCCCAAGCCGAGGGCGTCAGATCAGAACCGTTGCGCGCGTGGTGCCACCCGCGGGCGGTGCGCCCGGTGCAGCGCCGGCAGGACCGCCTCGATGCTCGACACGACGCCAAAGAGGCGCCGGAAGCCGGCGCGGGCGTAGCCCTGTTTGATGACGCGCTCGATCAGGGTGACCAGCGGCCGCCAATAGCCGTCGAGATCGACGATGATGATCGGCTTATCGTGCAGCCGGAGCTGGCGCCACGTCACGATCTCGAAGAACTCGTCGAGGGTACCAGGCCCGCCAGGGAGGATGACGAACGCGTCGGCGCGCCGGAACATCGCGGCCTTGCGCTGGTGCATGCTCTTGGTGACGACCAGATGGGTCACTCGTGCGTGGCCGACCTCGGCCCGGATCAGGTGCTCGGGAATGACCCCGGTCACCTTGCCGCCGGCACTCAGCGCACCGTCGGCGATCCGGCCCATCAGGCCGACGCGGCCGCCGCCGAAGACGAGGGCGATGCCGGCCTTGGCGAGCTCGCGCCCGAGATCGAAGGCGCCATCCTGGTGGCGGCGCGGCCCCCGGTTGGACGAGCCGCAGTAGACGCAGACCGATCTTAAGCGAGCGTGGGGGGCCATTTGACTTTGGGGCGGGGTCGCGGTTTCGTGAACGAAAGCGGGAATAGACGACGTTGGCGAATCGGTAAAGCGTTCGTAGAATAACGTCTTCTTGGGAATAAAACGCGATGGCTGGTGTTTTTTGCTGGCACGGGTCTCCCGTGCCTGTCTTTGTATCCAGGGACGATAAGGAGCGAGAGCATGAACCAAGGATGGCGTCTGGGAGCGGCAGCCGCGGGGGTGGCCGTGCTTTTGGGAGTGGCCGTCGTGGCCGAGGCCCAAAACGCGCCGGCGCAGATCACGCAGCGGCAGGAGGCCATGAAGGGGCAGGGCGCCGCGGTGCGCACGCTGACCCAGATGGTCCGCGGCGAACAGCCGTGGAACCAGCAGGCCGCGCGTCAGGCGGCGACCACGATCAACAACACCGCCAAGATGATCCCGAGCCTGTTCCCGCAAGGAACCGGCGCCGAAGCGGGCGTGAAGACCGCGGCGCTGCCGGCGATCTGGCAGAACAAGGCGGACTTCGATGCCAAGGCGAAGACGCTCGAGGAAGAATCGGCGAAGCTGATGGCGGCCAACGACGAGGCGGCGGTCAAGGCGCAGTTCCCGAACGTCGGGAAGGCCTGCGGCGGCTGCCACGAGAACTATCGCGCCAAGCAGCAGTAATCGCCGCGACGGCCGTGCTCGTGCACGGCCCGCGATGGATGCGAACGGCGGCATGTATTGCCGCCGTTCTTTTTTTGCTCGGCGCCGGCATCCACGCGACGCAGGCGCAGGAGGCGTCCGCCGTCGCCGCGAGCCCCAGTGCCGCGAGCCGCGGCCAGTACGTCTTCAATCTCGCCGGCTGCACCAGCTGCCACACGGATGAGAAGAACAAAGGCCCGCTGCTGGCCGGCGGCGTGCCGCTGAAGACGCCGTTCGGAACGTTCTATGGCCCCAACATCACGCCCGATCCGACGTACGGCATCGGCGCCTGGAGCGAAGCCGATTTCGTGCGCGCGCTGAGAGAGGGGCGGGGTCGCGACGGCGCGCATCTGTTCCCGGTCTTTCCATTCACCTCGTTCACGCGGATGACGGATGAGGACGCCAAGGACCTGTGGGCTTACCTCAGAACCGTTCCGGCGGTGCCCACGCCGAACAAGCCGCACGACGTCGGCTTTCCATTCAACGTCCGGCTCGGTCAGATGGTGTGGAAATGGATCTTCTTCAGCCCCGGCCGTTTCCGCCCCGATCCGGCCAAGTCCGCCGAGGTCAATCGCGGCGCCTACATCGTGCAGGCGCTCAGCCATTGCGGCGAGTGTCACACCCAGCGCAACCTGCTCGGCGGCGTCGACACGGCCAAAGCGCTCGCCGGCAATACGCGCGGCCCGGACAAGGACGCCGTGCCGAACATCACGCCCGATCCCGACACCGGTATCGGCAAGTGGAGCGACGCCGACCTCACCGACCTGCTCAAGGACGGGATGACGCCGGAGGGCGACTTCGTCGGCGGCTCGATGGCGGAAGTCGTCCGTAATACGACGGGCAAGCTGTCCGGGGCCGATGCACGCGCCGTGATTGCGTATCTGCGGTCGCTGCCGCCGATCCGGAACAAGGTGGAAGAAAAGAAGTCCCCATAGCACCTCGGTACCGCCGGTGCGGGTCAATTCCCTTGGCCCGGACGAAAGGGTTGGCGCAGCCCGGTATCTGGACTATTCTCCCGGCGCGTTCGGCGTCAGTCGCCGATATGCCGCAAAGACTTGCGGTGGAACGCGCTCGCGGTCACGGGATGCTCAATCGCAACGTCATCATCGGTCTTGTCGGCGCCGGGCTGCTGGCCATCGGCGCCGTGTTCGCCTGGATGGCGCTGCAGCAGCAGGACCGCGACGATCGCGGCGTGGCGGCGAAGCCGCCGGCGGCATCGGCTCCGGCGCAGCCGCAAGAGACCGCAACCGCCGAGCCGGTGCGGCCGACCTTCGATGTCGTGCGCGTCAATCCTGCGGGGGACGCCGTCCTCGCCGGCCGGGCCGCGCCGAACGCCAAGGTGCATATCCTCGACGGTGAGCGCGAGATCGGCTCCGTGACCGCGGACGCCCGCGGCGAATGGGTGTTCGTCCCGACGGATCCGTTGCCGCCGGGCTCGCGCGAGCTCAGTCTGTCCGCACGGGTCGGCGACCAAGACGTCCGCTCGGACCAGGTCGTGGTCATCGCGGTTCCCGAGCGCGGGACGGCGACGGCCGATGCCGGTCAGCCCCTGGTCGTGGCGACATCGCGGTCCGGTCAGGGTGTGAGCCGCGTCCTGCAGGGCCCCGGTGCGAACGGAAACGGGGCGCTTTCGCTCGACGTGGTCGGTGTCGATGCCGGCGGTGCGCTGTCGATGAGCGGCCGGGCGCCGCCGAACGCGACAGTGCAAGTCTACATGGACAACAAGCTGCTCGGTCGCGCAGTGGCCGGTGCCGACGGGCGCTGGCAATTGAGCCCGACGGAGCATGCGCCGCTCGGATCGGCAACCTTGCGTCTCGACCAACTGGGCGAAAACGGCCAGGTCGTGATGCGCATGGAACTGCCGTTCACGCGCAACGAAGAGGTCGCCGACGCGGACGGCACGCACGCGAATCTGGTGACGGTCAAGTCCGGAGACTCGCTGTGGCGCATCGCGCGGCGGATCCACGGGCGAGGCATGGCATACCTGATGATCTATCAGGCGAACAAAGAGCAGATCCGCGACCCCGACCTGATCTACCCCGGCCAGGTCTTCCACGTGACGCGCCTCAACTGAATTCTTGACCGGCGCGCGCGGTCGATTCACTCCACCAGCTTCCCTCCGGCTAGATCCGAATCTAGACTGCGCCCGCCATGCACCCGATGTTCGATTCAATTTCGCTCCGCCTGCATCCCGAAGGCTGGCCCTTCGTCGCCGGTGGTGCCATCGCGACGCTGCTGCTCGGCTGGCTTTGGCCGCCGCTCGGCTGGATCTGCCTGATCGTCACGCTATGGGTGGCGTTTTTCTTCCGCGACCCCGATCGCGTGACGCCCGTGCGGCCCGGCTTGATCGTCAGCCCCGCGGACGGCCGCGTGCACATGATCTGCGCCGCGGTTCCGCCCGACGAGCTCGGCATGGGTGGCGCGCCGCTGACTCGGATCAGCATCTTTCTCAACATCTTCGATGTGCACGTGAACCGCGTTCCCGCCGACGGCACGATCACCGCCTTGGATTACCGGCCGGGCCTGTTCCTCAACGCAGCCCTCGACAAGGCGAGCGAAGATAACGAGCGCATGGCGGTGCGCATGACGATGGCGGACGGCCGCGAAATCGCCTTCGTCCAGATCGCCGGACTCGTTGCGCGTCGGATCAAATGCACCTTGCGCCAAGCCCAGATCGTTCGCGCCGGCGAGCGCTACGGGCTGATCCGGTTCGGAAGCCGTGTCGACGTCTACCTGCCGCCGAATGCAGCGCCGCTCGTCGTCGTGGGCCAGCGCGCGATCGGCGGCGAGACCGTCCTCGCCGACATGACGTCGGGCGAGGTGACCCGCCAAGGTGAGGTTCGCTGATGTTCGGACGCGCTGAGCGGCACAACCGCTTTCGCGTCCGCGGCGGCGGCCGACTGAAGCCGCCGATGATCAACCGGCTGATTCCGAACGCGCTGACGATCGCCGCTTTGTGCGCCGGGCTCACGGCGATTCGCTTCGCGATGATGGGGCGCTGGGACCTGGCGGTGTTCGCGATTGTCGTTGCCGGCATTTTCGACGGACTGGACGGCCGCATGGCGCGACTGCTGGGAGGCACCTCGAAATTCGGTGCCGAGCTCGACTCGCTGTCGGATTTCGTGGCATTCGGCGCGGTGCCGGCCGTCATCGTCTACATGGCGACGTTGCACCAGATCGGCGGCGCAGGGTGGGCGGTAGCGCTGGTCTTCGCCGTCTGCTGTGCGCTGCGGCTCGCCCGGTTCAACACGATGCTCGGCGATCCGAACCCGCCGCCGTGGGCGGGGTCGTATTTCGTCGGCGTGCCCGCGCCGGCGGCCGCCGGGCTTGCGATCCTTCCGCTCATGGGAACCATCGAGTTCGGCACCGGCTTCTTCGACCGCCCCGTCGTCAACGCCGTGGTTCTACTGGGTGTGGCGGCGCTGATGATCAGCCGCATTCCGACGTTCTCGCTGAAGAAGCTGCACATCAAGCCGTCGATGGCGCTGCCGCTGTTCATGCTCGTGGTGCTGATCGCCGCCGGCCTGGCGAGCGAACCGTTTCTCACCTTCATCATCGTCGGCGCGGCATATCTCGCGAGCATCCCCGTGTCGGTGCTGATGCAGGCGCAGGCAAAGCGGCGCGCCGCGGCGGGGGCCGCAACCCCGCCGTCCGTGCCGGCATTGACGGACGCCAACAGCGGCGCGACCGTGCCGCGCGACGGCAATCTCGTTCCTTAGAGTCCGGCGGCGCCCGCGCTGACGGGGCTGATCAGCGCCGCTCTTCGCGCGATACGACGACCTCGACGCGCCGGCCTTCGAGGCCCGAACCGGCAAGATCCTGAACCGCGCCGTGGTAAGTCCTGACGACGATGGCGCGATCCACATGGCGCTTGAGCAACGCCGCCTCGACGGCGGCCGAGCGCTCCTCCGACAATCGCAAGTTGGCCGCGGGGGTGCCGGCCGTGCTGCTGTAGCCGACAATGCCGACGGCGGTGGCATGGATGCGCGCCGCTTCGTCGGCGATCTCGTCAACGACCCGCA
>Ga0335070_10002371_pt1 | contig 21915 bp, 18 predicted proteins | sample Lox_Sample_13_FD_206722 | JGI IMG/M metagenome (GOLD analysis project Ga0335070, IMG submission 206722) | Soil microbial communities from Loxahatchee National Wildlife Refuge, Florida, United States - Lox_Sample_1.3 | ecosystem: Environmental > Terrestrial > Soil > Wetlands | place: USA...
GCGTACTTCTCGTGGAACTGTTTGAGGTAATGCGCCGGGCGATAGATGTAGAGCGGCGCGGCGCCGGCGAGCTCGGGCAGGAAGAACGGATTGGGCTTCGACCAGCTGTAGCGCACCGTCGTCGCGTCGAGCATCTCGACCTTGGGCGGCTCGCCGTCGACGAACAGGATCTTGGGCGGGCCGAGCGGCGAGAGCTGCTTGTTGTTGGCGACGTCCTCCCAGTAGTAGCGGAAGTCCTCGGTGGTGAAGGGCCGGCCGTCGGACCATTTGTGGCCCTTGCGCAGATGGAAGGTGAAGACGCGCCCGTCCTGGACATCGTAGCTCTCGAGGATGTCGGGCACGATCTTGAGCTTGTCGTTGTAGGCGACCAGCCGCGCATAGCCGTAGACGACCATGAGCCGCGTATCCTTGGCGCGCGCCATGATGATGCGCATGGTGCCGCCCGGCTCGCCCGGCTGCTGCCAGGGGTCGTCGAAGGTCACGATCGACGGCGTCTCGGGAACGCGCTGGGCGACCGGCGGCAGCTTGCCGGCCGCGACCTCCGCCGCCAGGCTCGGCGTCTCCTTAAGCTCGAGCGCCGCGGCCGGGGCCGCGCCGAGGGCGGCGAAAGCGAGGAGGGCAAGCGGGGCGAGGGCACGGCGGTGGCGGGTCACGTGATTAGCTCCCTTGCGTCCGCGCTAACGGCGGCCCGGACATAGTGCCCGCCGCCGACGTCGATCAGGTCGGTCGGGGTCGCCCCATCCACGGTGAACGGCCGGGGCCACGCGGCGGGGATCGACGCCTTGCCGTCCATGAGCGCACGGAAGTCCAGTTTACGGGAAAGGTCCGGGTCCGGAACAGCGGCAAGTAGCGCCTTGGTATAGGGGTGGCGCGGGTCCTTGAACAGCAGGTCGCGGGGCGCCATCTCGACCACCCGCCCGGCGCACATGACCATGATCCGGTCGGCGATGTAGTAGACGACCGCCAGGTTGTGCGAGATGAACAGGTAGGTGAGCTGCAGCTCGTCCTGCAGCTCCTTGAGCAGGTTCAGGATCTGCGCCTGGATCGACACGTCGAGCGCCGAGACCGGCTCGTCGCAGATCAGGATCTCGGGGCGCAGGGCGAGCGCGCGGGCGATGCCGATGCGCTGGCGCTGGCCGCCCGAGAAGCTGTGCGGATAGCGGTTGAGATAGCGCGTGTCGAGCCCGACCAGGCGCATCAGCTCCTTGACCATCTCGCCGCGCCAGGCGTCGTCGCCGATCCTATGGATGATCAGCGGCTCGCTGATGATGTCGAACACGGTCATGCGCGGATTGAGCGAGCTGAACGGGTCCTGGAAGATGAACTGCATCTTCCGCCGGAACTTCATCAGAGCCTGCTCCTTGAGCGCCAGCACGTCGACCGGCGTGCCGCGGTCGTTGAACACGATGCGCCCTGTATTGGGCGAGATCGCGCGCATCAGCACCTTGCTGAGCGTGGTCTTGCCGCAGCCGCTCTCGCCGACCAGGCCCAGGCACTCGCCGCGCTTGATGTCGAAGCTGACGCCCGAGACCGCCTCGACCTCGCCGTCGCCGCCATTGGCGAACCAGCCCGACTTGCGGATTCGGTAGCGCTTGGTGATGTCCTCGACGCGCAGCAGCGGCCCGGCCCGGTCGGCGTCGGCCGGCCAGGGCTCGCGCTTGACCAGGAGCGCGCCGGTCTCGTGGCGGATCTCGCGCAGCGGCACCAGCCGTTCGCCCGGGTCCATGTTGAAGCGCGGCACCGCGTGCAGCAGCGCCTTGAGATAGGGATGCTCGGGCGCGTCGAAGATCTGCTCGACCGTGCCGTGCTCCATGACGCGGCCGTGAAACATGACCACGACCTCCTCGGCGACGTTGGCGACGACGCCGAGATCGTGGGTGATGATCAGGACCGCCATGCCGAGCGCGTCCTGCAGGTCGTTCATCAGCGCGAGGATCTGCGCCTGGATGGTGACGTCGAGCGCCGTGGTCGGCTCGTCGGCGATGAGCAGGGCCGGCCGGCAGATCAGCGCCATCGCGATCATGGCGCGCTGGCGCAGGCCGCCCGACAGCTCGAACGGATAGGTGCGCAGCGCCTTCTTGGGGTCGGGAAAGCCGACCAGGCGCAGCATGTCGGCGGTGATCTCGGCGGCGTCCTGGTCGGTCACCTTGCGGTGCAGCATCAGCGCTTCGCCGATCTGGTTGCCGACCGTGTGGAGCGGCGACAGCGAGGTCATCGGCTCCTGGAAGATGATCGAGATGCGGCCGCCGCGGATGGCCCGCATCTCGCGGCTGTTGGGCGGGATCTTGGCGATGTCGATGACCGCGCCGCCGCGATCGGGATCGGCGAACAGGATCTCGCCGCGCGGGATGCGCGCGACGTTCGGCAGGATGCCCATGATCGCCTGGGACACGACGGTCTTGCCGGAGCCCGATTCGCCGACCAGTGCCACGGTCGAGCCGGCGCGCACGCGGAACGACACGCCCTTGACGGCCTCGATGACGCCGCCGTGCACGTCGAAGCTCACTGCCAAGTCGCGTACCTGCAACAGATCGGGCATTTAAAGGCGTGTCCGTCCGGCCCCTGCCCGTCCGTGCGCCGTGTCGACGGAGAGGCCGAGCGCGGCGAGATTGTCGAGAGTGGCCCCACCCAGGACGACGCCATTGGCCACGGCCGCGCGGGCCGCGTGCCCGGCGATCTCCGCGAAGCCCTCGAGCGTCGAATCGACGGTGATCCGGCCGTGCCCGCTCCGCACGGCCAGCTGCATCCATCCCCGCTCGCGGTCGCGCCGCGTCGAAAAATAGCGCACTTTCACGTCGGCGATCCTCTCCCAGGGCACAGTAACCCGGCCCAATCCAAAGGTCGATATCGCTAATCGCTCGAGCCCGACCTCGGTCACGGCGATGCGTGTCGCCTGGCGGATCGCGGTGCGCGCGCCGAACACGGCGAACAGGCCGGTGAGGCCGCCGAAAAGGACGGTCGCGATCGGCTGGCCGGCGGCGGCGGCGAGCGGCACGGCGGTGCAGGCCAGGCCGAAGCCGGCGCGCAGATAGTCGGCGACGATGACCCGGCGCGGATAGCGATAGACGGTCATCGGCCGGGATGGTCGGGGGCGGGTTGAAAGGCCGCCTCGGCGTCGAGCCAGCGCGCGCCGCCATGGCCCTTGCTGCGGTGCAGAAGCGCCTCGACGAAGCCCCAGGCCCCGGCGTCATGGGCCAGGTGATGGGTCAGAAGGCCGGTCGGCTCGGCCGGGTCGGCGACGGCGCCGGTGCGGCGGGCGCGCAGATGGCCGACCAGCGCCGCCAGCGCCGCCTCGGTGCCGACGAAGCCGCGATGGCCGGCCCAGTCGATGATGTCGAGGTGGCTGTTGGCCTGGACCAGCCCGGCGACCGGCCGGGCGCGCGGCCGCGGCCCGAAGGTCGACAGGCCCAGATAGCCGAGCTCGGGCAGCATCGGCACGAGGTGCGGCGCGATGCGGTTCCAGGGCGGCACCAGGACCGGGCGCAGCCGGGCGCCGAACAGGGTCTCCAGCCGGTCCCAGCCGACCGCCAGCTCGGCGACGACGACGTCGGCCGGGCGATGCGGACCGAGCTCCATCTTGCGCTCGCCGTCGGGTGCGTGGTTGAGGTGGGCATAGCCGTGCTGCACGGCGGTGAGCGTGGCGGCGCCGGCGACCAGGCCGGCGATCTCGGCGCCGGCCTTGGTCGGAATGACGGCGAGCGTCAGCGGCACGCGATGGGCCTCGGACAGAGCGACCAGCCGGTTGAGCGCCGAGCTGGGCGCGCCGGCGTCGTCGTCGCGCCACCACAGGGTCGCCGCGCGGCCGGCCTCGGCCCAGCGGTCGAGCTCGGCGCGCAGCGCGTCCCAGGCGCTCATGACACGCCGAGGGCCGCGGCGCGGACCAGCTCGGCGGTACGCTCGGCGCCGCGATCGTCGATGCCGAGTGCCGCGGGCGGCGGGCCGGCCAGCGCGGCCTCGACCGCTTGGGCGATGCGCGCGGGCGTCAGCGCCGCGGCCGGCACGACATGGAGGATGCCGCGCTCGGCGAGCAGGCGCGCGCGCAGGGCCTGCTCGGTCTCCTCGTCCTCGTCGAACGGGATGACGACGGCGCGGGCGCGCGTGCGAATGAGGTCCATGACCGTATTGTAGCCGGCCCGGCTGATCGACAGCACGCAGTTCGCGAGCAGCGCCAGGAAGTCGTCGCGGAAGCGCTCGACCACGACGCCCTTGGGCGCGTTCGCCGCCAGCGCCGCCTCGGCGTCGCGCGGGAAATTGGGGCCGGTGATCAGCCGCCAGGTGCGGTCGGCGAGGCTGGTCAGGCGCCGCGCGTCGATCACCGCTTGGAGCAGCGGCGGGCCGACCGCGCCGCTGCCCGTCGACACGATGACCTCGCCATAGCCGGGCGCGCCCGGGCCGCGCGGCCCGTCGAAGGGCGGTACGACATAGCCGGTGTAGCGGAGGCGCTCCTTGATGCGCTCGGCCTCGAGGAACGTCGCCTCGAACGGCACCAGCGACGGATCGCCGTGCACCAGCACCAAGTCGAGATAGCGCTCGGCGATCGCCGCCATCTCGGCGTTGCGCGACGCCTTGTCCTTGCGCACCAGGATGTCGCGCACCGAGGTGGCGATAACCGGACGCGGCCGCGCCGCCCGCGCCGCGTCGAGCAGCGGCAGCAGCTCGAACGACATCTTGCGTCGGCCGAACGGATACATTTCCAACAGGAGGACATGCGGCGCGACCTCGGCGAACACGTCCAGGAGCCGCGCGCGCCGCGCCGCCTTCCACGCGTCGTCGATCGGCTTGCCGTGCTCGTCGACCAGCACGGAGAAGCGCGCGTCGCCCGACTTGACCGGCGCGAGCTGGATCAGGCGCGCGCTGCCGATGTCCATGGTCTCGAGCGGCTCGCCGCCCGACACCAGCGTGACGTCGAGCCCGGCCGCCGACATCGCCTTGACGATCAGCGAGGCGCGCCGAATGTGCCCGATGCCGAGCAGATGCTGCACGTAGAACAGGACGCGGCGGGGCGCGGTCATGCCGACTCCAGCGGCACGTTCAGCCGCGCGACCGCCGGCGTGCCGTCGGCGGCGAGGCGGAACAGGTGGACGGCGTCCCATTCGAGCCGGACCGGCGGCTTGCTGGTCATCGCCCAGCCGGTGGCGAGCGCGAATGTGGCGCGGATGACGCCCTTGTGGGTGATGGCGCCGGTCGCGACGCCCGCGGCGGCGACGCGCGCGAGCCAGGGCGTGAGGCGCTTCTGCACCTCGCGCGCGCTCTCGCCGCCGGGCGGGCGGAAATCGAGGCCCTTGGCCTCGGCGGCGGCGACCGCGGCGGCGTCGAGCGCGCGCAGCTCGGCCAAGGTCTTGCCTTCCCATTCGCCCCAATCGGTCTCGGTCAGCGCGCGCACCACGGCGGCGTCCTTGAGACCGAGCAGCTCGGCGGTCTCGCGCGCGCGGCGCAGCGGCCTCGACACCCAGGCGAAGCCGGCGACCTCGGCGGGCAGGCGCCAGCGGCTGACATAGACCTGGCCGGCCGTGCTGAGCGGCAGGTCGACGCGGCCCTGCAGGCGCCGCATGGTGTTCCACTCGGTCGGGCCGTGGCGGAGCAGGGCGAGCAGCGTCATGGCGCGGCCCGCACCAGCGCGCGCAGCGTCGCGTCGAGCGTACGCGCGGCGGCGACGACGTCGTGGACGCGCACGGCGCGGGCGCGCGCCGCGGCACCCATCGCGCGCCGGCGCGCAGGCTCGTCGAGCAGCAGCGCGACCGCGTCGGCGAAGGCGCGCGCGTCGCCCGGCGGCGCGAGGATCGCCGTCGTGCCGTCCTCGACGATGCCCGGCACGCCGCCGACCTGGCCCGCGACCGCCGGCAGGCCCGCGGCCTGCGCCTCGAGGATGGCCATGCCGAACGCCTCGTTGATGGCCGGCCAGACGAAGATGTCGGCCGCGCAATAATAGCGCGGCAGCGTCTCGCCCGGCAGCGCGCCGAGCCATTTGACGCGCCCGGCGGGCAGGTCGGCGAAGGCCGCCTCGACCTCGCCGCGCGCCGGACCGTCGCCGACCGCGACGAGGCACCAGCGCCGGTCGAGCAGCGTGCGCAGCGCCGCGGCGAGCACGCGATAGGACGCGAGCTTGTCGCCCGCGCGCATCATGGCGACGGCGAGCAGCACCGGGGTGTCGCGCGCGATGCCGAGCCGATCGAAGGGCTTGCGGTCGGGCGGGCCGGCGTAGCTCTTCACATCGAGGAACGGCGGCAGCCGCACGGCGCGCGCGTCGGGCTTGAGCAGCGGATCGACGCAGGCCGAATCGCGCGTGTTGAGATGGAACACGGCGTCGGCCTGGCCGAGCGCGGCGGCGACCGCCTTGTGGCTCTGGTCCCACGGGCCGCCGGCGCGCTTGGGCGCGAACGACGCCTCGGCGACGACGTAGGGAATGCCGAGCGCGCGCGCCACCTCTGGCCCGATCCAGTCGGGCGCCTTGTGATAGAGGTGATAGGTGAACCAGACGTTGGGGCGCGCGCCCGGCGGCGCCTTGCGATAGCGCGCGATCAGGCGGCGTGCGGCGCGCGCGCCGATCGCGGCGAGCCGCGCCTGGCGCCGCCCGTCGCCCGTGCCGTCCCAGCTGCGCAGGCGCGAGGCCAGCTCGACGTGATTGCCGCCCTGGCGCAGCGCCGCGATCAGGAGGCGCGCCACGCGCACGTCGCCCGACGGCGTCGGGTGATCGGGCGGCTTCATGGGCGCGTAGAAGGCGATGCGCATAGCCGGTCCGCCGCGCCTCGCGCGGCGCCCAATCTCTGCGCCACACGATCGATGCCGCCGTCATGGCCGAACTCGTGGCGCACGCGCAGCTCGGCGGCGCGGCCCAGCGCGGCGCGGCGCGCCGGCGCCGCGATCAGCTCGGCGAGCGCCTCGGCGAGCGCCGCTGGATCGTTGGGCGGCACAAGGAGTCCGGTCGTGTCGTCGAGCACGATCTCGGCGATGGCGCCGGCGCGCGTCGCGACGGCGGCCAGGCCCTGGCTCGCCGCCTCCATCAGCACATTGGGCAGTCCGTCGCGGTCGCCGTCGCGCGCGACGCGGCTCGCCAGCACGAACAGATCGGCCGCGCGATAGTGCCGCAGCACCTCCTCCTGCGGCCGCGCGCCGAGCCAGTCCATACGGCCGGCTACGCCCGCCTGGGCGGCGCGCCGGCGCATCCGGCGCTTGAGCTTGCCGCCGCCGATGTGGACGAGGCGCCAGTTGAGGCCGGCCGGGAGCAGCGCCAGCGCGTCGATCAGCACGTCATAGCCCTTCTTGGCGACCAGCCGGCCGACCGACAGCAGGGTCACCGGATCGTCCGGGTCGCTGCCGTCGCGCGGCCGCCGGGCCGCCGGCGCCGCCGGGAAGCGCGCGAAGTCGAGCCCGTGATAGACCAGCTCGACATGCTCCGGGTCGGGCGCGAGCCGACGCAGATGCTCGGCCCCGGCCTTGGTGCAGGTGACGAGCCAGCGCATGTGCGCGAGCTTCTCGCGCTTCTCCCAGTCGGGAATGGTCCAGATGTCCTTGGCATGCGCCGAGCAGCTCCACGGCAGGCCCGTCATCAGCGCGGCATAGCGCGCGACCGAGGCGGGCGTGTGCAGGAAATGCGCGTGCAGGTGCGCGACGCCCGTGGGCAGCTCATGGGCGAGCACGCAGGCCTGGGCGAAGCGCCGCCCGCGGTTGGGCGTCCGGTCGCGCCACCAGTCGCGCAGCCACTGCTGGCGCGACGCGCGATAGCCGGGCAGCAGCCGCGCCCGGCGCCAGGCGCGCAGCACGCGCAGCGGCGCGTGCCAGACATATTCGGGCAGATAGAGGACGGGCGCCTCGATCTCGCGATGCACCGGATGGGTCGCGCGCTCGGTCGGCTGGCGCAGCGATATCAGGTGCAGGCGCAGGCCGCGCCGCTCGAGGCCGAGCAGCTCCTGCGCGATGAACGTCTCGCTGAGGCGCGGATAGCCCTTGAGGATGACGGCGACGGAACGCGACGGCGGGGGCGCGGGCAGATCGGTCACCGGTGGGGCGCTCGGTCAGGGACGGGCGAACGCGACCCTGCCGCGATCCGGCTCGGTCAGCCAGCGATCGGCGAGCCGGTTGAGATTGCCGAGGCCGTCGAGCAGTCCGGGCACGACCACGTCCGAGGGCAGGGCCTGTTGGGGCAGGTGGCGCAGCGCCGCCGCCATGGTGCCGGCGTCGCGCTCGCCGTCGTCGACCAGCATCTTGAGCAGGCCGAGATCCTGGGCGCGCGTCGCGCGCATCAGCTGCTCCTGGCGCGGCGCGGTGCGCGGCACGATGAGCGCGCGCTTGTTGAACGACAGGATCTCGCAGAAGGTGTTGTAGCCGCCCATGGCGACGATGCCGGCCGCCTGATCGATCAGGTGCTCGAGGTGCGCATCGAAGGTGATCGCCTCGACGCGCGCGAGGCGGTCGACGCGGTCGAGGAATTCGGCCTGGGTCTCGGGCTGCATGAACGGCCCGAGCACGATCAGCGCCGGCAGCGGCATCGTGGGATCGCTCTCATAGGCGCGCAGCACCCAATCGACCAGGCCTTCGCCGTCGCCGCCGCCGCCCGGCGTCACCAGGAGGAAGCGCTCGTCGGCGAGCTTGGGCGACAGGGCCGGCGCGCGCGCCGCGCTCGGCAGCTGGCGCTTGAGATAGCCCGTGAACATCATCTTGCGCCTGACCGAGGGCGGCAGGTCGAGATCGGCGAGCGGATCGCACACCTGGGGCAGGCCGTAGACCCAAATCTCGTCGTAGAGCTCGCTCAACGCCGGCAGCACGTTCTTGCGCCGCCACTCGGGCGCGAGCAGCGCCGGCTCGTCCATCACGTCGCGCAGGCCGAGGATGAGCGGCACGCCGCGCGATTTCAGCGCGACCAGCGTGTCCTGTACCTCGCCGCGCAGGCCGAGCGGCTCCTTGTCGACGATGAACAGGTCGGGCTCGAAGATCTCGGCCGTGTGCTCGATGATCGAGGCGCGGATCGCCAGGGTCTGCTGCAGGTCGATGTGCAGGTTGAGCGAGGTGTACTCGCCGTTGCGCAGCTTGATGACGCCGGGGATGCGCACGAAATCGACGCGCGAGCGGAAGTCGAAGCTGCCGATGATCGGCGAGCCGGACAGGATCAGGACGGAGGCGTCCTTGCGGTGCTCGACCATGGCGTGCGCGATCTCGCGACAACGCCGCAAATGGCCGAGGCCGAAGCTGTCGTGGCTATAGATGAGAACCCGCATGGCGCGCTCGTCGGCATTCATGGCTCCCCCCGCTGCCATGCCCCGATCCCCAAGGGAGGGTACTATGGCACAGCGGCGAAGGCTCCAAAATGAAATTCTGGCGACAATTTAGCCGCCCTTGCGCCGATTTCCGTGTCCCGGACGGGCATTTACCGGCCGTGCGGCGTGCGCTACTTTGGCCGCCCGAGGTATCCGCAGGGTTGGGTTGCCGGACCTTATTTCGACGTTTCGAGTTCCCGGACTTGGATGGAACCCACATTACATAAATTCATCCTGCGGAATGCCAGGGTCGAGCAGATTTTTATTCTGTTCATGACCCTGGTTTCTTATCCGTTCACCTACGCCACGCTCGAGCTGCCCAAGATCATCGTCAACCAGGCGATCGGCGGCAAAGGCGGCTTCCCGCGCCAGGTGCTGGGTTTCAGCTTCGAGCAGATCGCCTTCCTGATGGCGCTGTGCTTCGCCTTCCTGGCGCTGGTGCTGATCAGCGGCGGCCTGAAATACTACCTGAACGTCTATCGCGGGCGGCTCGGCGAGCGCATGGCGCGGCGCCTGCGCTACATGCTCTACGCGCGCATCCTGCGTTTCCCGCTGCCGCAGTTCAAGAAGATGTCCCAGGGCGAGATCATCCCGATGATCACGTCCGAGGTCGAGCCGGTCGGCGGCTTCATCGGCGAGGCGCTCGGCACGCCGGCCTATCAGGGCGGCACGCTCGCCGTCTACATCGTCTTCATCTTCATCCAGGACCCGCTGCTCGGCCTGGCCGCCGTCGCGCTCTATCCGGTGCAGATGGTGATCATCCCGCGCATGCAGAAGAAGATCAACGCGCTGGCCAAGCTGCGCATCCGCAACACGCGCGCGCTCGCCGACCGCATCGGCGAGACGATCTCCGGCATCACCGAGATCCACGCCCACGATACGTCGAGGCTCGAGCGCGCCGATGTCGTGCGCCGCCTCGATTACGGTTACGAGATCCGCTACGAGATCTTCCGCCGCAAGTTCTTCGTCAAGTTCCTCAACAATTTCATCGCCCAGCTCACGCCGTTCTTCTTCTACTCGATCGGCGGCTATTTCGTGATCAAGGGCGAGCTCAGCTTCGGCGCGCTGGTCGCCGTGCTCGCCGCCTACAAGGACCTCAACGGCCCGTGGAAGGAGCTGCTGAGCTGGTACCAGCAGAACTGGGACATCAAGGTCAAGTACGAGCAGGTGGTCGAGCAGTTCGCGCCGCCCAACATGCTCGACGAGGCGCTGCAGGACACCGAGCCCGAGAAGATCGAGCCGCTCAAGGGCGACATGGTGCTGAACAACGTCAGCATCACCGAGGACGGCCGCATGAAGATGATCGACGGCGTGTCGATGTCGATCAAGCTCGACGAGCACGTCGCCATCACCGGCGCAGGCGCCAGCGGCAAGGACGAGCTGACGCTGGCGATGGCGCGGCTCGTCATGCCGACCAGCGGCAGCATCCGCATCGGCGGGCGCGGGACCGACCAGCTGCCCGAAGCGATCACCGGCCGGCGCCTCGCCTATGTCGGGGCGCAGCCCTACATGTTCGCCTCGACCGTCCGGCGCAATCTCTGCTACGGCCTGATGCACAAGCCGATCCGCCCCGCGCATTACGAGGGCGCGGCGCTCGCCGAGTATCAGCGCTACCTCAACGAGGCGAAGCGCTCGGGCAACCTCGAGGACGATCCCAACGCCGATTGGATCGACTACGAGGCGGTCGGCGCGAAGGACGAGCAGGCGTTCGAGGCGCGCATGCTCGCAGTGCTCGAGACCGTCGACATGGCCGACGACATCTACAAGATGGGCCTGCTCGGCACCATCGATCCCGCCGCGCAGCCCGAGCTCGCCGAGAGCATCCTGAAGGCGCGCGCGGCGCTGCGCGAGCGGCTGACGGATCCGGAATACGCCAACCTCGTCGAGACCTTCGACGCCGAGCGTTATTCCGAGAACGCGACCATGGCCGAGAACCTCCTGTTCGGCACGCCGGTCGGCAACGCCTTCGACATGGACAACCTGGCGCGCAGCCCCTACGTCATCCATGTGCTCGAGAAGGCCGGACTGATCGACGATCTCGTCGCGATGGGCCGCAACGTCGCCGGGACGATGATCGAGCTCTTCGCCGGCCTGCCGCCCGGCCACGAGTTCTTCGCGCAATACGCCTTCATCAGCTCGGACGACTTGCCGGAATATCAGGCGCTGCTCACGCGCACGGCCAAGCAGAAGCCGGCGGAGATGAAGCCCGAGGACCGCGAGCGCCTGCTCTCGCTGCCGTTCCGCCTGTCGCCGGCCCGGCACCGCCTCGGCGTCATCGACGACACGCTGCGCCAGCGCATCCTGGCCGCGCGCAAGCTGTTCGCCGAGGAGCTGCCCGAGGAGCTCAAGGGCGCGGTCGAGTTCTTCCACGTCGACAAGTACAACGCCGCCGCGACCATCCAGGACAACGTGCTGTTCGGCAAGATCGCCTACGGCCAGGCCCAGGCGGTGGCGCGCGCCTCGCGCCTGATCACCGAGGTGCTGGACGATCTCAGCATCCGGCCGCTGATCATGGAGGCGGGCCTCAACTACAGCGTCGGCGTCGCCGGTTCGCGCCTGTCGGCCGCCCAGCGCCAGAAGCTTGGCCTGGCGCGCGCCATCCTCAAGCAGCCCGATCTGCTGATCGTCAACGAGGGCATCAGCGCCCTCGACGGCGCCTCCCAGTTGCGGGTATTGGAGAACGTGATCAAGGAGTTCAAGGGGCGCGGCGTCGTCTGGGCCCTGCACCGCACGGCGTTGTGCCGGAATTTCGACCGGATTTTGGTCATGCGCAGTGGTAGGATCGTCGAACAGGGCGGTTTTGCCGAATTGAACCGTGACGGCACGGTTCTGCACGATCTGCTCAAGACCGAGTAGACGTGTTCTGAGGAGGTAGCCCCGTGAGCCTGAGCGAGGAAGTCGAACTGCTGCGGAACATCCCGCTGTTCGCCAACATCGAGCCGTCGAAGCTGAAGCTGCTCGCGTTCACCAGCGAGCGCATCGCCTATTCGCCGGGGCAGATACTCTGCAAGCAGGGCGAGATCGGCGACGCCGCCTATATCATCATCGACGGCGAGGCCGAGATCCTGGTCGACACGCCGGCCGGGCCCATGGCGGTCGCCACGGTCGGGCGCAACGACATCGTCGGCGAGATCGCCATCCTGTGCGACGTGCCGCGCACCGCCACGGTCAAGGCCAAGTCGAAGCTCGAGACCCTCGTCATCTCCAAGGACCTGTTCTTCCGCCTGATCATGGAATTCCCGCAGATCGGCATCGAGATCATGCGCGAGCTGGCGAGCCGCCTCGAGGCGACCACCAAGAACCTGCGCGAAACCATGAACCAGCTCGCCCAAGCGCACCGGTGAGCCGCCTCGACAGCTTCATCCGCCGCATGCAGGGCCAGCGCGACTGCCTCGACCGCGCCGCCGAGCTGATCCGCGACATCCCCGGCCCCGTGCTCGAGCTCGGCCTCGGCAACGGCCGCACCTACGACCACCTGAAGGAAATCCTGCCCGGCCGCGAGATCTTCGTGTTCGACCGGCGCATCGCCGCCCACCCGGCCTCGGTTCCGGACGAGCGGCACATGATCCTCGGCGACATCCGCGAGACTTTGGCCGCGGCCGGCGCCCGGGTCGGCGCCAAGGCGGCCTTGGTGCATGTCGACGTCGGCACCGGCGACGCCGCGGCCAACGCGACGCTCGCCGCGACGCTCGGCCCGCTGATCGACCGCCTCGCCGCCAGGGGCGCTGTCGTCGCCAGCGACCAGGCCATCCCGATGGCCGGCTGGCGCCTCCTGCCGCTGCCCGACGGCGTCAAGGAAGGGCGGTATCACCTCTACCGAGTGGGCTGATCACTCACTTGGTCTCGTCATGCCCGGGCTTGACCCGGGCATCTTGCGCCGACGCATCGTCCTGCCATGACCAGCGCGAATCGCTGACGGGAGACGCCTCGGGTCAAGCCCGAGGATGACGAGTCGTGGGGAAGGGCAGCCGCCCTACGGCTCGATGTCGACCGCCACCGGCACGTGGTCGGAGGCGGGCATCCAGTCGCGGGCGTCCTTGAGGATCTCGGCGCGCTTCAGGGCCGAGGTGAGCGGCCGCGTCACCCAGATGTGGTCGAGGCGCCGGCCGCGGTCGGAGGCGCGCCAATCGCGCGCGCGGTAGCTCCACCAGCTATAGAGCTTCTGCTCGGGCCGGATGAAATGGCGCACGGCGTCGAGCCAGTCCTCGGCGGCGCGCAGGCGCTCGAGATGCTCGACCTCGACCGGCGTGTGACTGACCACGTCCAGGAGCTGCTTGTGGGACCAGACGTCGGTCTCGAGTGGCGCCACGTTGAAATCGCCGACGATGACGGTGCGTCCGTGTTTGCCGCTCCTCTTGCGCTTCTTCGACCAGGCGGCGAGCTCGGTCATGAACTGGAGCTTGTGGGCGAACTTGTCGTTGACCTTGGGGTCCGGGATGTCGCCGCCCGAGGGGATGTAGAAATTGTGCAGCTCGATGTCGCCCGGCAGCTTGACCGAGACATGGCGGCAGTCCTGCTTGCCGCACCAGTCGTCGCCGCCATTGGCGCTGAACGGCAGGCGCGAGAGGATGGCGACGCCGTTGTAGTTCTTCATGCCGCGGATCGCCCGGTGCTTGTAGCCATAGCCGGCCAGGGCGTCGTGCGGGAAGTCCGGGTCCTGGACCTTGGTCTCCTGCAGGCAGATGACGTCGGGGTTGAGCGTCTTGGTCAGCCGCTCGACATTGGCCAGGCGCAGCCGGACCGAATTGATGTTCCAGGTGACGATGCGCATGACGTCGGTTCCCACGCGCCCGCGCCGCGGGCCCCGGGGCGTTTTAGCGTGCGGCCGGCGCAGCGGTAAAGCCGCGGCGCGTGCCGCTTACCCCAAAAAAGTGGCGCCCGACCAGGGGGGGTGGCCGGGCGCCTGAAGCTCCGTATACGGTGCCCGTGATCGTGAGGGGGACTTTCACGGGCGACAGGACCTTTGCGGCACCTGTCACTTCTTGGCAACAACATGGTTATCGCCGGGGCGGTTGACAATGACTCGCTCGATTAAATCCTTGTGAGCAAGGCATAGGCCGGCATGCCCAAAAACCGGTCTGGGCACCCAGAATCCAGCGAAAATGCTGCTTTTCGCGCCTATTCGGCGGCGCGCCGGGGCAGGGCGCCGCGCCGGTCCCGCGAGGCGCGGGCGGCGGCGCCGAAGGCGGCGAAGAGCGCGGTGGCGAAGGGGTCCTGCCAAAAGCGCCATTCCGGGTGCCACTGCACCCCGATGGCGAAGCCGGGGCCGGCCGTGCCGCGCACCGCCTCGATGGTGCCATCCTCGGCGGTCGCCTCGACCGCCAGGCCCGGGGCCAGCCGGTCGATCGCCTGGGCGTGCAGAGAATTGACCGTCACCTCGCTCGCGCCGGCCAGGCCGGCCAGGATGCCGCCCGGCACTAGGGCGATCCGGTGGATCGGCGCATAGCGCTTCTCATGCGGCTCGTCGGGCTTGGAGCGGTGGTCGAAGCGGCCGTCGACTTCGTGGACGTTCTGATGGAGCGTGCCGCCGAGCGCGACGTTCAGCTCCTGGATGCCCCGGCAGACCGCCAGGACCGGTACCCCGGTCTCGACCGCGCGCCGGATCAGCGGCAGCGTCGTCGCGTCGCGCGCCGGGTCGTGCTTGGTGCCGGGGCGGCTCGCCGGCCCGCCATAGAGATGCGGCTCGACATTGGACGGGCTGCCGGTGATGAGCAGGCCGTCGAGCGCGGCCAGCACCGTCTCGATGCCCAAAGCATCGGCGCCGATCGCGGGAATGATCAGCGGCAGTCCGCCCGCGCCCTCGGCGGCGGCGCGGATGTACTTGTCGCCGATGCGATGGAACGGCATGGCCCGCTCCTCGTTCCGGCAGGCCGGCAGGCCGATGATCGGTTTGGCGGTTTGGCTCATGATAGCGCACGTCGCTCCTCGCCCCTCGAACATGGCCGGGCGGGTCCGGCTTGGCAAGGCCCGCGGGCGGGCGCAACGGCTCGTCGCGGCGGCGCCTATTGCTGAGGCGTTTGGGACGGCTTCGACGGCGTCTCGAACAGGAACTTCACCGGGTCGATCGGGATGTTGAATTTCGGGTCGATCAGCGTGACCTCGGTGCGCTTGCCGGCCGCGTCGAGCACCGTCCATTGGCGCAGCTGCAGCGGATTGTCGGTGAACACCAGGTGCAGCCCGCCCTTCTCGGCGCTGCCGGTCTCGATCACGTCGACCAGCAGCTGATTGCCGTTGTGCGCGACCTTGGTGACGCTGACGTCGCCGGCCAGCTTGATCTGGTCGCGCAGCAGGAACGCCGCGGGCGAGCTGGTCTGCGGCAGATAGCTCGGCTGGTCGAGCTCGCCGTCATAGTGGATCAGCATCTTGCCGGTCGCGACGATGATGTCCTGCACCGGCGGGTCGTATTCGACGCGCATCTTGCCCGGCCGCTGCAGATAGATCGTGCCCTCGGCGACGCCGCCGTCCTGCGCGACCTGGGCGAAATGCGATTTCATCGTGTGGATCGAATTGAGATAGGCCTCGACGCGCGCGACGTCGGCCTTGGCCGCGGGACTCAGCGTCGGCCCGGTCTCGGCCTGGGTGCCCGTCATGGGTGCCAGGGTGATGAGCGCCGCCAGCGCCGCGCCGGCGAACGCTCGCGCCAGGATGGACGTCGGTCGCTGCATCATCGTCTGTCGCCTCCGGCCGCGTCGCCGCGTGCCGCTAAGATGGGGTCGCCCGGCGGGAGACCGCCAAGCGTGGCAGAGAGCCTGCGCCGGCGCGCCTGAACCCCGCCTGAACGGCGCCGGCCCGACCATAACGCATCGACGCGACTTTGGTGCCGACGATTGCGCAGGCGCACGATCCTGCCTCCGCTCTTCATTAATTCGCGGCAATGTGCGGAATTGGCGCGGAACCCGTCAACTTCATGTCAACTTTATCAGGCAATTATTGGCCGTTCGACAAATCCCAAATCTGCCATCGGGCGTGGTGCCGTCTCTCACCGGACGAGGAAATAGCATTGAATAGGTCAGCAAGGATCGACGTCGAGAAAGCCTTGACCAAGGTTCCGGAGGTCACGCTCGTCTTTTGGATCATCAAGGTCGCCGCGACGACGCTCGGCGAGACCGGCGGCGATACCGTGACCATGACGCTTCACTGGGGTTATCTCGCGGGCACGGCGCTGTTCGCCGTCGCCCTGGTCGGCCTCGTCATCGCCCAGATCATGGCCAACAGCTTTCGTCCGTCGCTCTACTGGCTGACCATCATCGCCTCGACGACGTTCGGCACGACCATGGCCGACTTCGCCGACCGCTCGCTCGGCATCGGCTATACCGGCGGGTCGGCGCTGCTGCTCGTCTCACTGCTGGCGGTGCTCGCGGCGTGGCATTGGTCGGAGGGCAGTATCTCGGTCGAAACCGTCAGCACGCCGCGTGTCGAGGCGTTCTATTGGGCGGCGATCACCTTCTCGCAGACGCTCGGCACCGCCCTCGGCGATTGGATGGCCGACACCTCGGGTCTCGGCTATGGCGGCGGGGCGCTGGTGTTCGCGGCGGGGCTGCTCGTGCTGATCGCGGCCTTCTACTGGACCAGCGTGTCGCGGGTTCTGCTGTTTTGGGCGGCGTTCATCCTGACGCGACCGCTCGGCGCGACCGTCGGCGATTTCCTCGACAAGCCGATCGACCATGGCGGACTCGCGTTGAGCCGGCCGCTCGCCTCGGCGGCTATCGCCGTATTCATCGTCGCGTGCCTGCTTGTTCTGCCGCAGCGCGCGGGCGCACACCCGGGACGGTCAGGCGCCTCTTCCTGAGGGCGGATGCTCAGTTGCGCCCGCCCGGCGCCAGGACCTCGCGTTTGCCGGCGTGGTTGGCCGGGCTGATCACGCCTTCGGCCTCCATGCGCTCGACCATGCGGGCGGCGCGGTTGTAGCCGATCTGCAGATAGCGCTGGACGAAGCTGGTCGAGACCTTGCGCTCGCGCAGCACCAGCGCGACGGCCTGGTCGTAGAGCTCGTCCTGCACGCCGCCGCTCTCGCCGGGCAGCGGCAGCTCGTCTTCGGACTGGGTCACCTCCTCGATATAGGTCGGTTCGCCCTGGGTCTTGAGGAAGCGCACGACCTGCTCGACCTCGGCGTCGCTGACGAACGGCCCGTGCACGCGGGTGATGCGGCCGCCGCCCGCCATGTAGAGCATGTCGCCCTGGCCGAGCAGCTGCTCGGCGCCCTGCTCGCCGAGGATGGTACGGCTGTCGATCTTGGAGGTGACCTGGAAGCTGATGCGCGTCGGGAAATTGGCCTTGATCGTGCCGGTGATGACGTCGACCGACGGGCGCTGCGTCGCCATGATCAGGTGGATGCCGGCGGCGCGCGCCATCTGCGCCAGGCGCTGGACCGCGCCCTCGAGATCCTTGCCGGCGACCAGCATCAGATCGGCCATCTCGTCGACGATGACCACGATGTAGGGCAGGGCGTCGAGCGCGAGCGGCTGGTCCTCGTAGATCGCCTGGCCGGTCTCGGGATCGAAGCCGGTCTGCACGCGGCGGTGCAGCTCCTCGCCGGAGCGCCGCGCCTCAGCGAGACGCGCGTTGTAGCCCTCGATGTTGCGCACGCCGAGCTTCGACATCGCCTGATAGCGGTCTTCCATCTCGCGCACCGCCCATTTGAGCGCGACGACGGCCTTCTTGGCGTCGGTCACGACCGGCGTCAAGAGCTGCGGGATGCCGTCATAGACCGATAGCTCGAGCATCTTCGGGTCGATCATGATGAACTTGCACTGGTCCGGCGTGAGCCGGTAGAGCAGCGACAGGATCATCGTGTTGATCGCCACGGACTTGCCCGAGCCGGTGGTGCCGGCGATGAGCAGATGCGGCATGCGCGCCAGGTCGACGATGATCGGCGCGCCGCCGATGTCCTTACCGGCGACGAGCGCGAGCTTTGCCGCGCTCTTCTCGAACATCTCGGAGGCGAGCAGCTCGCGCAAGTAAACCATTTCGCGCCGCGCGTTGGGCAGCTCGATGCCGATGACGTTGCGGCCGGGGATGACCGCGACGCGCACCGAGACGGCGCTCATCGAGCGCGCGATGTCGTCGGAGAGATTGATGACACGCGAGGTCTTGATGCCGGGCGCCGGCTCGAACTCGTAGAGCGTGACGACCGGGCCCGGATGGATCTTCACCACGGCGCCGCGCACGCTGAAATCCTCGAGCACCGATTCGAGCAGCTGCGCGTTGCGCGCCAGCGCTGCCTCGTCGAGCGCGCCGAGATTGCCCTTGAGCGGCTTGGGAGCGGTCAGCAGGTTGAGGTCGGGCAGGGCGTAGTCGTCGTCCGCGCCCAGCACCAGGGTCGGCTGGCGCTCGGCGGCCTCGCGCTTGCCCGGCGCCGCGCGCTGCGGCCGGCTCGCCACCAGCTTGCGCGCGGCGGGCGCGCGACGCGCCGGCGGCGTCTCCTCCGCCTCGTCCTCGTCCTCGGCCGGCTGGCGCAGCTGCGGCTCGACGCGCGGGCGGCGCGCCGGCTTCTCGAGCGGCTCCTCGACCGGCGTGCGGCGGAAGCTCGGCAGGCTCCAGCTGCGCCGGCGCCAGATACTGAAGCCGTGGCCGGCGGCGCGGCCGGTCAGGCCCGCGGCGACGGTGACGCTCTTGGCCGCGCCGCGCGAGGCGAGGCCGGCGGCGGCCTTCCAGTCGCGCCAGGTGAGCGTCAGTGCTGGCGTCACCGTCAAGAGCATGATGACGGCGGCGACGATACCGATGAGGCCGGCGCCGACCGGCACGCCGGCCGTGCCGAGCCCGGTCTTGATGCTAGCAAGCAGGAGCGTGCCGGTGACGCCGCCGAGGCCCGAGCGCAGCGGCCAGCCGCCGGGCGGCGTGACCGCCGAGAGCGCGATCGCCGCGGCCAGGATGGCGATGGGCAGGAGCGTCAGGCGCAGCCAGAACGGCGCGACGCTGCCGCCGCCGGCCAGGCGCCAGCCCCACAGCATCAGCGCCAGCGCGATCAGCGCGCTCGAGATGCCGAGGGATTGCAGCAGCAGGTCGGCGGCATAGGCGCCCGGCAGGCCGAGCAGATTGTGCGCCGCGCCGGCGACCGCGCGGTTCAGCGACGGATCGGTCGAATGATAGGTCAGGAGGGCGACGGCCACCGCCAGCCCGGCGGCGGCGACGATCAGGCCGCCGAGCTGCACCGCCCGGCGCCCGAGGGCGGCGGTGAAGTCGGCTGGCAGAAACGAGCCCCGCGCGGCACTGCGGGCGGAATTGGCCATGTCGCGCTCCTCCGGCGGACGCTAGGCGGCGATTGAGGCGACAATGGGCCGCGCCGCGTTCACGGCCGGCCCGCGCCTAACCCCCTCAAGTACAAAACAGAAACGATCATAGGGGCGATGCCGCCACGCCGCAAGCCGCTTCGCGCGGCACCCCCATTCCCTTGCGGTCAAATAGAGGAGCGGGCCCAATTTGTCGAGGGTGCTTCGAGACGCGCCCGGAGCCTGTCCTCGGGCCGGCCGGAGGCCGGACCCGCGGGGGCGCTCCTTAGCATGAGGGCGTTGATTTTGCAGAAAGTCCTCGCCCCGAGACGCAGGCGAAGCCTGCGTCTCGAAGGGCGGCGCGCCGGAAACAAGAAGGGGGGCCGGAGGCCCCCCTTCTCGCAAGTCCCCCCCTCCCGACTGCCTGTCAGGCAACCGTTTCGCCGTGCAGGCGGAGATCGAGGCTCTCGCGCTCGACGTCCTCCGAGACCCGCAGGCCGACCAGCACGTCCACCACCTTCAGGATGACGAAGGTCGCGATGGCGTCCCAGACGATCGTCGCGAGCACGGCGTAGACCTGGATCAGGACCTGATGCCAGTTGCCGTCGATCGCGCCGACCGGGTCCTTGGCGCCGGTGATGAACATCGTGGCGAACACGCCGGTCAGGATCGCGCCGATCATGCCGCCTACGGCGTGAACGCCGAAGGCGTCGAGCGAGTCGTCATAGCCGAACATCCGCTTGAGGCTGGTGGCGCCCCAATAGCAGCCCGCACCGGCGGCGATGCCGATGATGTAGGCGCCGAGCACGCCGACGAAGCCCGAGGCCGGGGTGATCGCGACCAGGCCCGCGACCGCGCCCGAGATGATGCCGAGCACGCTCGGCTTGCCGCGCGCCGCCCATTCGATGAAGGTCCAGGTCAGCGCCGCGACGCCGGTGGCGATCTGGGTCACCGTCATGGCGTAGCCCGCGGCCGGGCCGGCCGCGCCGGCCGAACCGGCGTTGAAGCCGAACCAGCCGACCCACAGCAGCGAGGCGCCGATCACGCTCAGCACCAGGTTGTGCGGCGCCATGTTCTCATGGCCGTAGCCGATGCGCTTGCCGAGCACGAGGGCGCACACCAGGCCGGCGACGCCGGCGTTGATGTGCACCACGGTGCCGCCCGCGAAATCGAGCGCGCCCATGGCGCCGATCCAGCCGCCGCCCCACACCCAGTGGGCGATCGGCGAGTACACGACGATGCTCCACAGCGCCATGAACCACAGCATCGCCGAGAACTTCATGCGGTCGGCGAAGGCGCCGGTGATGAGCGCCGGCGTGATGATGGCGAAGGTCAGCTGGAACATGCAGAAGACCGTCTCAGGCACGGTCTTCATGAAGCCCGACAGCGTGTCGGGCGCCACGCCCATCAGGAACGCGCGCGCCGCATTGCCGAGATAGGCGCCCTCGCCCGAGAACGCCAGGCTGTAGCCGATGGCGACCCAGAGCGCCGTCACCAGGCAGGTGATGGCGAAGGACTGCATGACGATGGTCAGCACGTGCTTCTTGCGCACCATGCCGCCGTAGAACAGCGCCACGCCCGGTATCGTCATCATCAGCACGAGCGCGGTCGAGGTCAGCATCCACGACGTGTCGCCGCTATCGAGCTTGGGCTTGGCCGCTTCCTCGGCGAAGGCGCTGTCGGCGAGGCCGGCCATGACGGCCGCGACCGCCGCCACCACGGCCAGCAGCGAGAACACCCGACGGGCGCGCGAGGCAGCCTCGGCCGGGCGATCATGTGTCAACAGGTTCAACATCCCATCACTCCTAGATCGCTTCTTCGTTTTGTTCGCCGGTGCGAATGCGCACGGCGCGGGTCACCTCGGAGACGAAGACCTTGCCGTCGCCGATGTTCTCGGTGCGCGCGGCCTTGACGATCGCCTCGATGACCGGTTCGACCAGGCTGTCCTTGACCACGACGTCGACCCGGACCTTGGGCACGAAGCTGACTTCGTACTCCGCGCCCCGGTAGATCTCCGTGTGGCCCTTCTGCCGCCCGAAGCCCTTGACCTCGGTCACCGTCAGGCCCTCGATCCCGACCGCGGTCAGGGCCTGGCGAACGTCGTCGAGCTTGAACGGCTTCACGATTGCAGTGACCAATTTCATATCGTCACCTCTCCCCTCTATCGCCCCGTCGCCGACGCGGCCCCTGTCGCGCCATCCGACAAGCAACGCCGGACCCGGTGCGGCGGAATCCCCCGACCGCACCGGCCCGGTACCGTTGCCTATTCAATATGCATGCCAGCGGTTGCGGACCGGGATTCGCTATGAATCGCTTAACGGCCCGGTCAGCGTACTGATTTCCGAATCGTCAAATGCCTATTTTTTAATCAAGAAGCTGCAGCGCGCAGCGGCGTTTTGGCGCTCGACAGGCGCCGCCGGCGCGGCGATGCTGCCGCCATGACCCGCCCTTCCGCC
>Ga0335070_10002372_pt1 | contig 21914 bp, 14 predicted proteins | sample Lox_Sample_13_FD_206722 | JGI IMG/M metagenome (GOLD analysis project Ga0335070, IMG submission 206722) | Soil microbial communities from Loxahatchee National Wildlife Refuge, Florida, United States - Lox_Sample_1.3 | ecosystem: Environmental > Terrestrial > Soil > Wetlands | place: USA...
GCAAATACCCGGTCACGTCGCCGACCAGCTTCTGTGTCTTCGCCTCAACCAGGTACGCCAGAAACTGGTGGGCCAGTTCCTTGTGCTCGCTGGCCGCCGTGATCATCAGATGATCGATCCAGCCGGTGGTGTTTTCTTTGGGGATCGTCTCGCCGATCGGAAAATTGTGTTTGCGAAGCTGGTTCGTCATCAGCGGCCATCCCATGGCCGCCTGCACCTCGTGATTCTCGAACAGATTGGTCAGTTCGCCGCCCGTCGACCAGATCTTGCGGATATTCGGTTTCAGCGCGATTAGTTTTTCTTTCACTTTTTCCAGTTGTTCGTCGGTGAGATTGTAAAGCGCGTGAGGATCGGGCTGATCGTATCCCAAGACTTGCGCCGCCATGTAGACGGTGGAGAGATCGTCCCACACTGAAATCTTGCCGCGCAGCGTCGCATCCCACAGCACGTTCCAGCTCTCGGGCGGTTTCGGGAACGCTGTGGTGTCATAGAGTAGGGGATTGGGCCCCCACTGGAAAGGAACGCCGTAGACGTTGCCTCCCGACTTGACAAGCGGCAGTGACGTCAGTCGAGGCATCAACTGGCCGTATGCCGGAATCTTCGAGAGATCCAGTGGCGCGGCCAGCCCCGTGGTGGCGATCATCGTGGCGACATCACTCGAAGGCGAGATGACGTCGTAATTGCTCGCGCTTCCACCGCGCAGTTTCGCCACCAGTTCGTCGCTTGATCCCATGTAAGAAGCGCTCACCTTGCACTGGCACTTCTCTTCAAACGCGCGGACAAAACTCGGGTCGGCATACCCTTCCCAAACCAGCAAGCCGAGTGTCGGCGCGGATTTTCGGCAGGAGATCAGGATCAGCAGACAGACGAAGGCAACGCGTTTCATAGCGTTCCCGTCAGGCCACCACGCCCTCGCGCTCGCGGCTGCCGGTGAGGACGTTTTCAAGAGCCGACTCAAGCACGCCTAAGCCTTCTTCAAACTGCTCATCGCTGATGACGAGTGGCATGAGGATGCGGATCGCGTTGCTGTAGGTGCCTGCCGAGATCACAATGAGCCCGTGCTCATAACAGTAGCGCACGATCTGTTTGGTTTCCTCAGCGGCAGGCTCCAGCGTTTCGCGCGACCGCACCAGTTCGATGGCTTGCATGCCGCCCAGCCCGCGCACGTCGCCCACTTGCGGCCAGCGCCCCTGCCACACTCGCGCTCGGGCAGCGAACCGCTCTCCGAGTTGTGCCGCCCGCTCCGGAAGCTTGTCGCGCTCCATCACGTCGAGCACCGCCAGCGCGGCCTCGCAAGCCAGCGGGTTGCCGCCGAAAGTCCCGCCGAGCGAGCCGGGCCCGGTATGGTCCATGATCTCGGCGCGGCCGGTGACCGCCGCCAGCGGCAGACCGCCGCCCAGGCTCTTAGCCGTCACCAGAAGATCCGGCGCGACGCCGAAATGCTCGCAGGCGAATAGTTTTCCTGTTCGGCCGAATCCGGTCTGCACCTCGTCCGCTACGAACACGATGCCATGACGCCGGCAGATTTCATGCAGAGTGCTCAAGAATTCCGGCGGCGGTGTGACGAATCCGCCCTCACCCAAAACCGGCTCGGCGATCATCGCCGCGACGGACTCCGCCGCTACGACACGAGCGAACGTGTCTTCCATGTGATGCGCGCAGTGCACGGTACATAACGGATATTTCAGCCCGTACGAGCAGCGGTAACAATAGGCGTACGGAATACGGTACACGTCGCTGGCAAAGGGCTCAAACCCTGCTTTATAAGGATGCGTCTTGCTGGTGAGCGACATCGTTAACAGCGTTCGCCCATGAAAGGCATCTTCAAAACAGATCACGGCAGGGCGCCGCGTGTAAGCTCGCGCGATCTTCACGGCGTTCTCAACGGCCTCAGCGCCGCTGTTCACCAGCAGCGTCTTCTTGGGGAAATCGCCGGGCGCCGCCGCATTCAGGCGCTCCGCCAGCCTCACGTAGCTTTCATACGGCGTGACCATGAAGCAGGTGTGCAGAAAACGCTCCATCTGCCGGCGCAGGACCGCCACTACATCCGGCGCGGAGTGCCCCACATTCAAGCAGCCGATGCCACCGGCGAAATCGAGAAAGCGGTTGCCATCGACATCTTCGATCACCGCTCCTTCAGCACGGTCCACAAACACCGGCGTGATTTGCGAGACGCCTCGCGGCACCGCATCCGCGCGGCGGCGCAGCCACTCCTGAGAACGGGGGCCGGGAATTGCAGTTCGCAAACGGATCGCGGACATATTTAATACCACCCGATGGGTTGCTCGTTCAGGTTGATGTGGACCTGCTTGGTTTCGAGATACTCCTCGATGCCCCACGGCCCAAGCTCGCGGCCGAAGCCGGATTGTTTGTATCCACCCCAGGGCGCCTCTACATAGGTCGGCTGCATATGATTCACCCACACGATGCCCGCGCGCAGCGCCTTCACCACACGAAACGCCCTGAAAATGTCGCGCGACCAAACGGCGGCAGCGAGGCCGTATGGCGTGTCGTTCGCGATCCGGATGGCCTCCGCTTCGTTCTGGAACGGAATCACTGCCGCCACGGGACCGAAGATTTCTTCCCGCGCAATGCGAGCGCTGTTGTCCACATCGCAGAAGATGGTCGGCTCGACGTAATAGCCTTTCCCGAAAGCTTCCGGGCGCCCGCCTCCCGCCGCGAGCCTGGCTTCCTGCTTGCCCAGTTCCTGATAAGAGCGCACGCGTTCGTACTGCTCCTTGCTCACCAGCGGGCCCATCTTGGTTTCGCGCTGGAGCGGCGCTCCCAGCCTGATGCGCTTCGCTTTCTCGGTCATGGCTTCCACGAAGCGCGGATAAATCGAGCGCTCCACCAGGATGCGGCTGCCCGCCGAGCAAACCTCTCCTTGGTTGATGAAGACGCCGAACAGCGCTCCGTCGATGGCGGCCTCGAAATCGGCGTCCGCAAAGAAAATGTTGGGCGACTTGCCGCCCAGTTCCAGAGTAACTCGCTTTATGGATTCGGCCGCCGATTTTAGGATGACCTTGCCCACCGCGGCGCTTCCCGTGAAGGCGATCTTGTTCACGTCGGGGTGCCGTACCAGCGGCGCGCCCGCAGTCTCCCCGAATCCTGTAATGATGTTCACGACGCCCGGAGGCAAGCCCACTTCCGCAAACCAGCGCGCCACTTCGACCACCGTGAGAGGCGTCTGTTCGGCGGGTTTCAAAACGCAGGTGCAGCCGGCGGCCAGCGCGGGCGCGAGCTTCCAGGCCGCCATCAGCAGCGGATAATTCCAGGGAATAATCTGGCCCGCCACGCCCACGGGCTCCTTTAACGACAGGCTCAGCGCATTATCCGGCACCGGGTTGACATGGCCCATCACCTTGGTGGCGGCGCCGCCGTAATACTCGAAGCAAGTGGCCACATCGGCCATGTCATACTCGGCCTCGACGATGGGTTTGCCGCTGTTGCGCGATTCCAGTTCGGCCAGCTCTGCCGATTCCTTGCGAATGCGTTCGGCGAGCCGAAGCAGAATCCTTCCCCGCTCCTGTGCTGTAGTCTGTGGCCAGGCGCCCGAGTCGAATGCCGTGCGCGCGGCTTCGACGGCGCGACTTACATCGTGCTCATCCGCATCAGGGACTTCGGCGATGATTTCTTCAGTCGACGGATCATAGACCGGAAACCAACCGCCGCGCCGCGCTTCCACAAAGTCGCCATTGATATACATCCGATAGCGATTCATCACAAAACCCCAGGCTCACGAAATCGTATCATTGTTGCGCGCAGGTATAGATCCGAGCCGGCCATCTCAGCACGAAGGTCAGTTGCACACAGTAGTACGTATCGCATACTATGTTAGACGGAGATGATCCTTTCGTTTCGGTGTGCTGAAACCGAGGCGCTCTATCAAGGCTTCAGCAGCCGGCGCTTCGGAGGCATCGAAACGGCTGCTCGCACGAGGCTTGCCCGTCTCCATGCAGCGACCAGCCTGAATGATCTGGCACAGATCCGCGGGAATCGCCTGGAAGCGTTGAGGGGGAATCGGGCCGGGCAGCACAGCATCAGGATCAACGATCAGTGGCGTATCTGCTTCCGGTGGCGCGACGGGAACGCCTACGACGTGGAGATTGTGGACTATCACTGAAAGGATTCGCATGCCCTCATCAAGGAAAAAGCTTCCACCCATTCATCCCGGAGAAATCCTCCTTGAAGATCTTCGCGACATGGAAGTCAGTCTGAATCAGCTCGCGCGTGATCTGCGCGTTCCCATGAACCGGATCAGCGCCATTGTCAATGGGAAGCGGTCGATTACTGCCGATACCGCCATGCGCCTGGCCCGGTACTTCGGAACCTCCCCTCAGTACTGGATGAACCTTCAGACGGCATACGATCTTCAAGTAGCCGAACGTGCTCTCGGCGCGCGCATTGAGCGGGACGTATTGCCGCGTAGCGCGGCCTGAGATATCGCTCACGTTCGAACACCCTCTCTCTTCCGTCCCGAATAGTACCGGAACAGAAACGCCGCCAGGCCCAGAAACAGGCCGCAGCCGAGAACCATCTTTAACTCGAAAATCCAGATCGAATTGATCTGGTGCGAGGGCACGAATGCTACGATGCCGCCCAGCGTCGTGGTAATGAGCCCGCTCACCGCCGCGAACCAGATCCGCTGTCTGCCGAAGTGGCCCGTGCCGCCCCGCATCGCCACGGCCAGCAGCGAGGCGTAGAGGTAGAGGAACGACAGCATCTGCAACACCACCGAGAGATCCAGCAGTGTCGTGTATGCTTCCTTCACCGTCGCTCCGATGAAGCTCATCGAGACAATGACCGACGACAGCAGAGCCAGGCCGGCCAGCGCCACGTGCGGAGTGGCATATCGGGGATGAATCTCGCCGAAAATCTGCGGCAGATAGCGGTCCAGGCCCGACACAAACAAGATGCGGGCGGAACCGCTGATCCACGCCGAGGTCGATCCAGCGATGGCAAACATCATCACCAGCGCCAGCGGCGGCAACATCCAGGCGAGGCCGGTGTGGGCCGTCATCTTGTCCACGGCCTGCAGCACTCCTTGAATGACCGTCATATCTTTCTGCGGAACCGCCAGCAACAGGCATAGAGTGGCGCCCACGTATAGCGTTCCCGAAAGCAGGCCGCCCCACACCACCGCTCGCGGCACCGTGCGCCTCGGATCGCGGATCTCGTCTCCCATCACCGGCCCGAGTTCCAGCCCCACCAAACCGAAACAGATCACTCCGAACGACGAAACCAGCGGCCAATCCAGGCCGCTGAGAGTAAAGCTCCCCGGCGGAATATACACGCCCTTGTGGAAAGCCGTGAAGACGCCAAGCCCGATGAGCACGGCGGCCGTCACAAACGTCCCCATGCCGCCGAGATTATTCACCCACTTGCCCACACCCATGCCGCGTATGTTCAAAAGCACCGTCAGCCACAACATGCCAAGGCTGACCAGAAAAAAAAACAACCGGTTCTCCGCAAGTGCCGCGGCCTGCGCGCCGCCTCCGAAAGCGAAAATTCCCGTCAGGTAGAACAACAGCGTGGGCACGAAAAACATGTTCGTGAGCCAGTAGCACCAGCCGCACATGAAGCCGTGGAAATCCCCGAACATTTCCTTGGCCCACAGATAAATTCCGCCCTCGCCCGGGAAGCGATGAGACAGCTCGATCACCGCAGTACCCTGCGGCCAGAAGAAGAATGCCAGTGCCAGCAGCCAGAGCCAGACGGTTGTAAATCCGTTCGCCGCCACCACCGGCACCAGGTTCATGTTGGTGATAGCCACCACGCACAGCCAGGTCAGGTCCCACGTGCCCAGGACGCGCCGCAGGTGCGGAGTCTCGTGCACGGCGGATTGGGCAGTGTTGGTGGCCATCGAAGAAGCGATCGGCGCGCGAGGCAACCCTCGCCGTTTCAGACCGAGTGCGCCGGAACGGCGTGGCGTTCCTGCTGGGCCTGCGCCAGAGCCGGAGCCACTTCCGCAAACACCTCCAGGTGCCGGTCAATATCGGCTTCGGTGTGCGCCACCGAAAGCGTCCATTGCTCATCCCACCAATAGGGCTGGGCCATAACGCCGCGGTTGACCATGGCGAACCAGTAGTGTGTCCAGACTTCCTCATCCACCTGAAGCCAGTCGCGATAATTGCGTACCCGCTTGGGATAGAACATCAGCGCGCCGTTGGCGCCGGCGCCGTCGACATACGCCGCGAGGCCCGTGTCGCGGATGATCTGGCTGTATCCGTCTACCAGCTTGCGGCTGATCTTATTGATATGTGTGTAAGCTTCCGGCGTCAGCACTTCGCGGAACGTAGCCAGCCCGGCGGCCATCACCACCGGATTGGTGTTGTAAGTTCCGGCGTGGAACATCTTCTGCTGTGCGATCACGTCCATGATCTCCCGGCCGGCGGCGAACGCGGCCAGCGAGAATCCTCCGCCAATCGACTTGGCCAGGCAGATGATGTCCGGCTTGATACTGAAATACTCACAGGCGCCGCCCCGGGCGAGTTTGGCGCCGGTCTTCACCTCGTCAAAAATCAGGAGCGCGCCATGGCGTTTCGTGATGTCCCGCAATCCCTGCAAATAGCCCTCGTCCGGCATGCAGAATGCGATGTTCATCATGATGGGCTCGAGAATCACGGCCGCAATCTCATTCGGATTTTGGGCGAACAGGCGCTCGATGGCCGGCAAGTTGTTGAACGGCGCAACCAGCGTGGCATCGGCGGTGCCTTCTAGCACCCCGGTGCTCGATATCACTGGCGTAGGGTTGTCAGGATCGCCGAACTGGTGGGCTTTGGGTTTCACGCTGACCGACACCGCATCGTGCCCGCCGTGATATCCGCCTTCCATTTTGATGATTTTGCTTCGTCCCGCTGCCGCACGGGCCAGCCGCAGCGAATGCATGGTCACTTCCGACCCGCTGTTGCCGAAGCGCACCATCTCCACTGGAAATCGCACGCAGATTTCTTCCGCCAGTTCCAACTCCATGCTGTGCGGCATTCCGAACAGCGTGCCAACTTCCAGGCGCTCGCGGACGGCCTTCATCACCGCCGGATGGCAGTGCCCCGCCATTAGCGCGCCATAACACAAGTTGTGATCGATATATTCGTTGCCATCCACATCATGGATGCGCCCGCCGCGGCCATCCTTCACCGAAATCGGATACGGCGGGTAAAAGCGATAGTTACTGGCTACACCGAGCGGAACTCTTTTCGCTGTTTTCTGGTGGGCTTCACGGGAGCGCGGCGTGCGGCGTTCGTAAGTCTCCAGCTCCTTCATTAATGCGTCGTACATCTAAGGGGTTTCCTTTGGGCAATCGCCAAGTTTGTACAGATTTACAGCTTCAAACAACATAGCAGGCCGGGCCGGTGAGTTACCAGATCAGCTTCATCGCGAACTGGATCAGTCGTGGATCGCGCGCCCTCAGCACCTTGCCGAACGTTCCACCCTGCGTCACATCGCCGTCCGAAATATTGCCATCCACTTTCGAAAACTGTGCGTGGTTCACGATATTGAAGAATTCCGCGCGGAATTCCATCTTGAACCGCTCGGTTAGTTTCGTATCTTTTAGCAGGCTGAAGTCGATGTTATTGATGCCTGGTCCGCAGCACACCGAACGTGGCGAACTTCCGATGATTCCCAATGGATTGCCATCGGCGTCCACGGGTTGCTGGAACGAGGCAGGATCGAACGCCAGATTGTACCCGTTGCGGGGGTTCAGCCGGTGAACGGGGCCCACCAGGTTCGGTTCGCCAGGGTAGGTAAAGAAGGCGCTGTACATCAGCTCGTTGTCGTCCGACGAAGTGATGAAGATCGGAAACCCGCTCTGGAAAGTCACAATCCCCGAAGTCTCCCAGCCATTCAAGAGTTTGTCTGCGAACCCGTGAAACCCGAACTTCGGCAGTTGGTAAAAGTAACTCAAGACGAACCGGTGGCGGGCATCGAACAAAGAAAGCGACCGGCTCCGGCGATAGTCCAGCGGGTTCAGAACGTTCTCAAAGCTCGAAGCATTGTCGATGGACTTGCTGAACGTATACGCTGCCTGAAATTGCAGGCCCTTGGAAAAGCGCTTCTCCAGGCTGGCCTGCAGCGAGTTGTAATTCGAGTTGCTGATGGTGTCTTCCGCGAAAATGCTGGAGAATACCGGCACGCCGTCCGGCGGACAGCCCACGCCGGTGGTCGGCTCGCAGAACGGCGAGGAATATGGACGCAGGCCGACAATCGTGATGGGATTCGGATTCGGACCGGTCACGGTTTTCACCGAGCCGTAGGGCAGGTGCAGCGTGAATCCGGCGGGTATTTCGTTTGCCGCAATGTTGAAGGCGGAATCGGCATAGAACGTGCCGCAGGCTAGCCCGGAATCGCCAGTCACAATCGAAAGTTGATTCAGATCCAGGCACGGCTGCGCCTGCCCGTAATTCAGGTCGTGCGACGCCAGTAGCCGGTGTCCTTGCGACCCCACGTAGCCGATCTGCAGCAGCGTATCGCTCCACAGTTGGCGTTGAATCGTAAAGTTGTACTGCTCGGCATACTGCGCTCGCAGGTGCGGCTGGAACTCGCCGAACAACAGAATCGGACGGAAGCGCGACCAGTCGACCGGCGTCCCGCGCTTGGGATCCAGGATGCCATTAAATGGGTTGGGTACAACCGTCCCGTCTTGCTCAATAAACGGCGTGTTGAACAGCGTGTTGCTGAAGAAGGAGCTGCCGCCGAACGGCGGTTCCGCGCTGAACTGCTCGAGAACTAGTTGTTCCACCGGATTATAAAAGATGCCGTAGCCGGTGCGAATGCTGGTGGTGCCCGGCCCGCCAAACAGCTTCCGCCAGAAGCCGGAATCGGCTGAGGGACTCCAGGCCAGGCCGATGCGCGGTCCGAACGCTTTGTAATACGTCGAAGTCAGCGCGTCGGGCACTCCCTTGTCGCCCGGAACCACCTCGCCCAACGGAAACACCGATTCACCCGCGCTCCCCGGGCTGCAATCCGTCGTGCCGAACGTTTGCACCAGTGGATTGTCCGCGCTCAGTTGGCAGGGATAAGTCTGCGTCGCCTGGCCCGGCCGGAATGTCTGCACCCTGCGGCCGATGTCATGAATCGGCGTCGTCAGCTCCCACCGCAACCCGTAATTCAGCGTCAGGTCCTTGCGAAGCTTCCAACTGTCTTGAGCGAACAGGTATAGCGCTGTGCTGCGTACGTTTTCCACCTGCGCCGATCCCTGGCCGTAACCGTTGGGAAGACCCAGCAGAAAATCCGGGAAAATATTGTCTGACCCGATGTCGTTGGTCCCGCCCGCGTTGAAGCTGAATGACCCGTTGACGTTGTAATACAGCGTCTGATCAAAGCGCATCCGCCGTACATCGGCTCCGAACTTGAAGGTGTGCGAGCCCAACACTTTGCTGATGTTGTCGGAAAACTGGAAGCTGTTGCCGATCTGCGGCAGCTCGCCTTCGGAGTTGTTGCCGATATTGAATCCCCCACTCAGCGAGATGAAAGGCACGCCCTCGTGCGTGGCGCCCAGCCCCGGGGTAATTCCCGCCGCCAAATTGGCCGGGTCGGAAAAGCACTGGCTGGAAGGCACCGTCTTGCACGAAGCCTGTACCAGGTTGGTGTGCAGCGGATGATTGAACTTGAGCTGGCCCTCGCGGAAGTAAGTGAACCGCGCCTCGTTCACCACGCTGGGACTCCCAATCCACGTCTCGGTCAGATTGAACTGCTGCGTGCGCGTGCTGTAATTCGAACCGAATCCGGGCACATTGGCCCCCGCCGCCTGAAAGTGCGAAAAAGGCCGGCTGTCCGCTGAATCGTCGAAGAAATAATAGAAACTCAATTGGTGGGCGTCATTAATCCGGTGGTCAATCCGCGTGGTGGACTGGATGCCGCTCAGGTGGTCTACCGGCACGAGTTGCAGTTGGTTTGGGCCGCGATTCCCCAGCGGCACGAACTGGTTCATCAGGTCCAGCGCCGTCGCGTCGAAACATGCAGCGGGAATTTTGTTGTTCGGGAAGATTGCGCTCCACGCCGTCCCAGCAGCCAGAGGCGCTCCGCCCCCCTGCGCAATCGCTCCGGCGCATCCCGGCCGCTGGTTCAGAACGCCCGCCAGGTAGTCGTCGGTGAGGGTGCCGCTGAACGTGCTCTGCGGCCCGCTCGGTCCTTGCGAGAAATCTCCACCGCGCTCTGCAGCCGTGGGCACAGTGACCAGATCGGACGACGTCCCTTGCAGGATCTCCCGGTCTTCGGCGGAGACGAAAAAGAACGTCCGATCTTTCTTGATCGGCCCACCGAACGTGCCGCCGAACTGGTTCTGGTTGAACTTCGGCTTCTCCGAATCGAAGAATCCGCGCGTGTTCAGGGCGCGGTTTCGGAAAAATTCGTATGCGTCGCCGTGAAATTCGTTATTCCCGCCTTTCGTGACCACATTAACCACCGATCCCGAGTTTCGCCCGTACTCAGCATCGAACGTATTCGTGAGCACGCGGAACTCCTCGATGGTATCCGGAGACGGCTGCACCGCCGGCGTGGAGATGAACAAATCGTTGGCGTCGCCGCCGTTGACATTGAAGTTATTCGACCGCCCCCGCCCGCCGTTTACGGAAACAACGCCTGCGTTCTCACTGCCCGCAAACAGATCGTAGCCCTGTTGCGATTGCACCCCCGGCTGCAGTTGCAGCAACTGGTAGGTGTCTCGCGAATTCAGCGGAAGGTTGACTACCGAGCGCGAGTTGACTACCGCGCCCAATTGCGTGCTCGTGGTTTCCACCTGCACCCCCTGAGCCTGCACTTCCACGGTCTGCGTCACTTCCCCGAGCGCCAGCACCGGGTTCACATTGATCACATGCCCCAATGTCACTTCCACGTGCGTCTGCACGAACTTCTTGAAACCGGTGGCCTCCACCTCGATCGTGTACTGGCCCACCGGCACCGTCGGCAAAACGTACTCCCCGCGCGCGTCTGAGGTGGTGGAACGCGTGACCGCGCCGCCTTCCTGCCTGGCCGTAATTTTCGCCGCGGGAACGAGCGCGCTGGAAGAGTCGGTGACCGTGCCTTGAATGGTCCCGGTTGTTTGCCCGAAAGCAGACGGAATGGTGAATATGGCAAGTACAGCCACAGCATTTCGGCGAAGACGCATAGAGTGACCCCCTTTGGGCGTGCATTCCACGCGGACGTGGCGTCAGGCCCGAAACCGACCAGGTTACAGGTTGATTAAGAGAGACTAACGGTCGCGTTACAGGCTTGTCAAGCGCCGAACGAGTACTTTCAGCGTCGTGTAACTTGTAATAGCTTGAACTTGACCTCACGGACATCGAATGCGCCGCTGAAATCATCGGACACGTTTCCAGATTTCCGAAACCACCGATTTTTCGATTTTTGAAGCAACTGCCGGCAACCCCAACGAACGTGGCACAAGGGGCGCACCCAGGGAGGCACTTCAGCGAGTCGGCAAACCGTCAACTTGGATGCCGTGCGCAGCGCTTCTGGGGTCAAACGCCTGCTTAAATACCGGGGAGCTTTCTCCGAGCGGCGCGTGATCGGGTCGGAAAGTGCTAGGATGCCTCAGACGTGCACGCCCGAATCCATCGCCACCACAAAATCACCGCCTGACTGGGCGAAGGCGGCATTGGCGCCGTCTACCGCGCCACCGCCACAAAGCTGAGTCGCGACGTTTTTATCAAAGTTGCCCCGAAACCTTAACGATTGATTCGCCCGCTCATTGAGCCAGTGGGCGCCAGGTGTGGTAGCCTATCTGCTCTCGTTCGAAAGGAACGTGGTGTATGCATCATGTGAAATTGCTCACCCTCGTGATCGCGGCGCTGCCATGGACCGCCTCTGGAATAGACTTCAAGACAGCCTTGGTTCAGCATTGGAAGACCTCCAAGGAATTCACGCTCGCAGTAGCGGAAGCAATGCCTGCCGAAGGCTATGATTTCAAGCCCAACCCGGAGGAAATGAGTTTCGGAGCTCTCATGATCCACATTGGGGACGAGATTTCCCACGACTGCGCCCACGCGGCGCGAACCGAGCCACTTTCTGCGCCCAACAGCAGCACTAAGGAAGTGGCGCTAAGGTTCCTGAACGAGTCTTACGATAAGTGTGTGCGTGAAGTTGAGTCGATTGCGCCTGACCAGTTCGATGCCACTGTGTACAAGTATCAGGGTGCGGAGATCAGCGCGTTCGAGGCCCTGTGGTACGGATTTACTCAGGCCTCGCACCATCGCGGACAGGCCGAAGTCTACTTGCGCGTGAAAAACATCAAGCCGCCGGCGTACCGTTTCTGAACATTTGCCCGCCGCCGAGCATTACCGCGTTCTGGCCCGGCGATAGCGCTCTGCCGGTCGTCATGGTAATTACCGCAAATCTGCCAGTCACGAGTGCATCGGACAGGGCGACATGCAAGGTCAAGTCCGGACTTTCACATGTAACTATTGGCTTTGCGCCGTCCTCGGCAGCGCCAGGGCGATCGGCTTCCCCAGCACCCCTGCGTACTCGTGGTAATCCACGCCCATCAGGTCGATCATCGTCGGCGCAACGTCGCGCTGGAAAATCTCCGGCACATTCGCCGCCTCGCCCGCAGCCGGAGTGTCCGGTCCGGCGATCGCCATCCAAATCTGCTGCGCGCCCGCAACCTCTTTCCCGTGCGAGTCCCAGTCTTTGAGCGTCCCTCCGCGTCCGTGATCCGCCGTCACGATGAACGTGGTCTTGCCGCGATACTCCGGCAAATCCTGAATGGTGTCCCACAGCTTGGCCAGGCACCGGTCCAGGTAATTGATCGCATCCAGCACGCGGTTGTAACGCTTGTCATGAGCCCAGTCGTCAGTCTCGTCGAACGCGATGTGCAATACGCGCGGCTTGGCGAGTTTCATATACTCCAGCGCCATTTCGAAAGTGATGTAGTCGTGACGCTCCTCGGTCCACGGTGTGAACACCTGGAATTGCATCGCGCTCAACTCGCGCATCCGCGCTGACCTGTTCGGGCCCTCATAGTCCCGGTACCCGGCGTTAATCACAATCGACCCAGGCTGATGCTCCCCGATCAGTTGAAACATTTCCCACGAAGCAAACAGCGCCACTTGGGAAGGATCTAGATCGAGCTTCTGCCGCAGAAACTCGAATACCGTCGGCGTGGGATTGCGCACGGCATCGTTCCCGCGAATCGCCTCGTCCTGCGCACGGCCGGTGAAAATCTCGGAATAGCCGGGATACGAAACTCGATACGCGTTCGTCACCCGCACCGAGCTTCCTTTTTTCACATTGCCGAGCACCACACCCTTCGCCGCAATCGTGGTCCAGAAGAAAGGCATCAGCGCGCTGCGGCGCTCTTCCGGAGTCGGCCGCCAGAATTTGGCCTTCAGCGCCGCTTCATGCTCCATGCCCGCGCTCTTTTCGTCTTTCAGCATGGGATCCATGCCGCTGAACAGATCTTGCCACCGCAATCCGTCGGCCGTGACGAGAATGATGTTGCGAGTCTCGCGCGGCGCCCCCGCGCAAACCAAGCAAATCAAGGCGAGGGCCGCCAGCCGCGAAAATAAGCGCATCATGGAATCATATCCCACCCGGGTTTCACTACCGTTTCAAAAGGGGTACACTGGCGGCCAGAAGAAGGAGTTGCGAGATGCAACTGCCGCATTTGCTTGACACGTTTGGTCAGGACCTGCGCTACGCTCTCCGCAACCTGAAGAACAACCCGGCGTTCGCGACGGTGGCGATCCTGTCGCTCGCGCTCGGCATCGGCGCCAACACCGCCATCTTCAGCATCGTGGACGCAGTCATGCTCAAGGACCTGCCCGTGGAGGGCCCGCAAGAGCTGCTCCAGGTCAAAATCGGCCGCAATGAAGCCTTCACCAATCCCATTTGGGAACAGCTTCGCGATCATCAGGATGTCTTTTCGGGCGTCTTCGCCTGGGGCGCCCACCGGTTCAATCTGGCATCGGGGGGCGAGGTCAGCTACGCCAATGGCATTATGGCCAGCGGTGACTTTTTTCATGCCCTCGGAGTGCGGGCCATTCTGGGACGCACATTCACGCCGGGCGATGATCGCCGCGGCTGCCCGGCCCTGGCCGTGCTCGGCTACGATTTCTGGCAGAACCGCTATGGCGGCGACGGCAAGGTAATCGGACGCGCCATCGCGCTCGATGGCCATCCGTTCGAAATCGTAGGCGTCATTCAGCCTGGCTTTTACGGAGTCGACGTCGGCTTCAACTCCCAGATCGCGGTCCCCATCTGCGCGGAGCCGATCCTCAATGCGACCTTCGGCAGCATGCTCGACCAGCGCAGTTCCTGGTGGCTTCGCGTCATCGGACGTCCAAAACCTGGCCTGGGTACAAAACAGGTCACGGCGCGTCTGAAAACCCTGGCCCCGCAGATCTTTCAGGCGACCGTGCCGCTGGCCTGGCGCAGCGACGATCAGCAGCAGTACCTCCATAACACCTTCGAAACCGCCTCTGCAGCAAACGGTCTGAGCGGCTTTCGGACCGACTACAGCGTGGCTCTGGCAATCCTCATGGTTGTGGTGGGTGCCGTGCTGCTGATCGCCTGTGCCAACATCGCCAACCTCCTTCTGGCGCGTGCCTCCTCCCGGCAAAGAGAAATCGCGGTGCGCCTGGCGATAGGCGCGTTCCGGGGCCGCTTGATCCGCCAGTTTCTCACAGAGAGCGTGGTTATCTCGCTGATCGGCGCCGTTCTCGGCATTGTGTTTGCCAATTGGGGAGCCGCGCTGCTCGTGCGCTATGTATCCAAGCAGAACGAGCAGATCTTCCTCGACCTGGCCACCAACTTCAGGATTATTGGTTTCACCGTGGCGGTCGCATTGGCTACCGCGATTCTGTTCGGCGTAGCGCCTGCGTGGCGTGGAACGCGCATTCCGCTGAATTCGGCCATGAAGGAGAATGCACGCGGTCTGGCGGGAAGCCGCCTTCGCTTGGGAAAAACTCTGGTCATTTCGCAGGTCGCTTTATCGCTCCTGCTGCTCATAGGCGCCGGCCTCTTAGCCACGACCTTCCGGAAACTCATGTCCGTGGACGCCGGCTTCAATCGCGACAACGTCCTCCTCGTGAATGTTGAGCCGGGTAATTCAAAGATCCCGAAAGACCGTTTGGGCGCTGTGTACGACCAGATCCTCGAAAACGTCCGGTCCCTTCCCGGAGTCCGGTCAGCCAGTCGCTCCTTGGTTACACCCATCAGCGGAAGCGTCTGGAATGAAGAGATTCAAACGGACTTTTTAGCGCCGAAATCACCAGAGGATTCCGTCGTTTACTTCAATCGCGTCACTCCGATGTACTTTCAAACGCTCGATACGCCGATGGTCGCCGGCCGTGATTTCAGCGTATACGATACGAAAGCATCACCGCTTGTCGCCATCATCAATCAGACCATGGCCCGGAAGTTCTTTGCCGGCGCAAATCCCATCGGGAAATCCTACCAGGAGGAGTTCAAGCCGGGAGTGAAGACTTCCACCTTGGTGATCGGCCTGGTGAAGGATGCAAAATACGGCGACCTGCGTGAAACGACTTTGCCGACCGCATATATCCCCATGAGCCAGGACCAGGACCTCTGGGGCTCGAACATCTTCGAGATCCGCACCGCGGGCGCCGCTACCAGCCTCATCTCCCCAGTAAAGGCTGCGTTTGAGCACGCAAACCGCAACCTGAATCTCGAATTCAACACCCTCGCTCTGCAGGTCAATGAATCCCTCAATCGCGAGCGGCTCCTCGCCAGCCTCTCCGGTTTCTTTAGCGTTCTGGCGTTGCTGCTCGCCGCGATCGGCCTCTACGGCGTGATGTCCTACAACGTTGCGCGCAGGAGAAGCGAGATCGGCATCCGCGTGGCCATGGGAGCGGACCGCAAGACCATCCTGTGGATGGTCCTCCGCGAAGTGCTGCTGCTCGTGGCCGTTGGAATGGCCGTCGGTTTTGTCGCGGCGGCCGCGACCACACACCTAATCCGTGGCATGCTCTATGACATCAGCCCCAGCGATCCGGGAATGCTGGCCCTCGCCGGCGCCGTTCTCTTAGCCGTCGCCCTGCTCGCCGGCTACCTTCCAGCCCGCCGCGCCGCGCGCCTGGATCCCATGACCACCTTACGCGAGGAGTGAAGTTAGTTGTACCGCGGCACCGTGGGATCGATTTCCAGACTCCACCGATCGATCCCGCCCGCCATGCTTGCGCAGTTTTCTACGCCTTGTTCGCGCAGCCAGCTCACTAACTGCAAGCTGCGCATGCCATGATGACAAAACACGATGATGGGTCGTTCTTCGGTCTCGAGCGATGCCAAATTTTGCGGCACGGACCGCATAGGAATCAGTTCCGCCCCCTCAATCCGCGCCTGCTGAAACTCAAACGGCTCCCGCACGTCCATCATGCGCAGTTTCTCCCCCCTATCGAGCCTGCGCTTCACTTCCTGCGGTGTGATCTCCACGGATTTGAGGCACCTTGTCCGGAGTACGCTGTCAGCAGTTTGCTAAAACCTGGCACCTAACACCTGGCACCTGCTTCATCCCCTCCGCTCCGCATGCTCCACCGCCCGCGCCTCGGACTTGCGCCGGACCTCGATGTTCAAGCGCTTGATCTTCTGGTTGAGCGTGGAAAGGGGAACGTGCAGGCTGTCGGCGGCTTCGGTTTGGCTCCAGTTGGCTTGCTCCAGGTGCTCGATAATGATACGGCGTTCGAAATCCGCCACGATTTCGAATAGAGAGGCATCCGGCGGCAGTGGGCCGCCATCGCTGCGGTGCAGTCGAATCCCGCTCGCCTGCAATAGATGATCCGGGAAAACATCGAGAGGAACTGTGGGCTCCGACGCCAGCACCACCGCGCGCTCCACCACATTTTCAAGCTCGCGAACGTTACCTGGCCAGTTATGGTCCATCAGAATCTGCATGGCGTCGGCCTGGAAGTGCAGAACCGAGCGGTTTTGGGCATCCAGAAACTTCTGATTCTCGCGGCAGTACTTCGTGAAGAAGTACTCCACCAGCGCTGGAATATCCTCTTTCCGCTCGCGCAAAGACGGCAGCGCAATATTGATTACGTTCAGCCGGTAGTAGAGATCCTGGCGAAACCTCCCCTCGTCCACCAGCTTACGCAGATCGTCGTTGGTGGCGGCCAGGATCCTCACATCCACTTTGACGGTTTCGTTCGAGCCAAGCGGCTGAAATTCCTTCTCTTGAATTACGCGCAGCAGCTTCATCTGCGTCTCGGTGCCGATCGTGCCGATCTCGTCGAAAAAGATGGTGCCGTGATTGGCGACCTCGAAATAACCCTTGCGCGTCTGGATCGCGCTGGTAAATGCGCCTTTCACGTGCCCGAATAGCGTGGATTCCAGCAGGTCCGGCGGTAGCGACCCGCTGTTCACCGGCACGAACATGAACTCGGCGCGCGGCGAATGCGCATGAATCGCCTTGGCGATCAGTTCTTTGCCGGTGCCCGTTTCGCCCGTGATCAGGATCGTCGAGCGGCTGGGGGCGACCTGGCCCACCAGGTCCAGCACGCGCACCATGCGCTCGCTCTTGCCGATGATATTGGGAAAACTGTAGCGCTGCTTGAGCGCGCGTTTGAGCTGTGTGTTCTCCGAAACCAGCCGCCGCTGCGCGATGGTGCGGTCAATCTCGATCAGCAGTTTGTCGTTTTCCCATGGTTTGGTGAAGTAATCGTTGGCGCCAAGCTTCAGGGCCTTCACCGCCGTCTCGGTCGACCCGTAGGCGGTAATCATGAAGATGGGGGTTTCCCGGTCGTGGTCGCGCACTCCACGCAGCACGTCCATTCCCGAGCGGTCCGGCATCATCAGGTCCAGTAGGACCAGGTCGTAGACGTGCGATCCCAGTTTCTTCCCGCCTTCTGTTCCACTGGCTGCGAGATCCACTTCGTAACCTTCGAGACTCAGCAGCGCATCCAGACTCTCGCGGATGTCCGCTTCGTCGTCGATCACCAGAATTTTGCCTTTGGCTGTGGGGACGCTTTGATCTTCCGCGGGGACGATGTCAGACATTCACCGGCTTCCTCTGTGCGCCGCCCGGCCGCATTGCCGCTTTGGACCAAGGAAGTTCGACCTGGAAACGCGTGCCGCCGCCGGAACGGCTGAACACTTCAATGGTACCTCCATGCTCCTGAATAATGCCGTAGCTGACCGACAGCCCGAGTCCCGTCCCTTTGCGCCCGGCCTTGGTGGTGAAGAACGGATCGTAAATCCGGTGGACATGTTCCGGGGCAATCCCATGCCCGGTGTCACTGACCTCCACGCGCGCGCCGCTCTCTTCCGCTGACGTTCTGATTTCCAGCACGCCGCCGCCTTCCATGGCATCTCGCGCGTTCAGGAACAGGTTGAGGAAAACCTGTTGCAGCTTTCCGGCATTCCCGTGGACCGGATCGAGCGACGCATCGAGCGCCGTGCGGACCTCTACCCCCGCTCGCTTCAATTGGTGGTCCACCAGAGACAGAGTCTCCTGCACCACGCGGTTCAAATCCACCTGCCCGAATTCGGTGTTGGCGACGCGTGAGAAGTTGAGCAGGCCGTTCACGATCTCACTCGCGCGGAAAGTGGACTTCGCGATCTTGTCCAGCATGCGCGCCTTCTGATCGTCGTTGGCCACCTGTTTGGCCAGCATCTGCGCGTAATTCGAGATTACCGCCAGCGGAGTGTTGACTTCGTGTGCCACGCCCGCCGCCAGTAAGCCGATGCTGCTCAGTTTATCGGCCTGCATCAGTTGCTTTTCCAGTTCAGCGCGATCGGTCACGTCGTCGAAGATAATCAGGCGTCCGATGTGCTCCTGGTGTTTGGAAACCAGCGGAGCAATGGCGATGTTCAAGGTGGCTTCACGTAGCGGTCCTTGTCCGTTTCCGTTTCCGTTCGATGCCGGATGAAGGACGTACTTGTAGATGTGGTGGATGCCCGTGTCGGTGCGGATACGCTCGAACTGTTCCACCAGGTCCGCAGGGAACAGAGCCGAAAGCGGACGTCTCACGGCGCGATCCCGTGGAATGCCGGTCAGGTGTTCGATCTGCGTGTTCCAGCTCTCCACGCGATCGTCCAAATCCGCAGCCAGGATGCCGACATTGATCGACTCGACGATGTTTTCGCTGAACTCCTTCAGGCGTTCGTACTCTTCCACCTTGCGCGCGAGCGAACTGTAGAGCCTTGTGTTCTCAATGGCGATGGCCACGTAGCCGGTCAGCGTTTGCAGCAGTTCCACGTCCACCGTCGATAGAAAATCGCCGTCCCGGGTTTTGCTCACCCCCAGATACGCCACCGTGCGGCCCTGCGCGACGCACGGCAGGTAGTACGTCAGGTCCAAGTCCTCTATGGTTCGCCGGACTGCGGGCGCCCAGGACCCTGAGACGGCATCCATGCGGTACCGTGTTCTTTCGAAAAACAGGTACGGTTGATCGTGCTTCCAGTGAAGAAAGCTCAGGTCCAACGGATCCTCGGGAGTAATCGGCCTTGTGTTGCGGTCGCGCAGCCCCACACCCATCCTCAGACGGAACCGTGGCTGAGCCTCATCCGGATCATCGTCGGTCAGGAAAAACGCCAGGTGGCTGATGGAGAGAGTTTGCAGTAGCCGCTCGGCCACGGCGTGCAGCATCGTCTCCAGGTCGGTCTCGGAACTCAGTTCGCGCGCGAACTCGATCAGCGTGCGCCGGTAGTCGTATTGCTCGCGGTAGAAGTAACGGTCCAGCCGCTCCTGGATCCAGTTTCGGATCGGCTGGAACAGGAACGCCGCCACCAGCATGACCGTGATCAGCCCTGTGTTGCCCAGATCCTGGAAATTCTTTTGCACCAGGCTCGCCAGCGAGAAAATGATGCCGTAGAACGCCGCCAGCACGCAAAGCGTCGCCAGCGTGTACGCATAACCGCGCCGGAACAGGATATCGACGTCCATCAGCCGGTATCGCACAATCGCATACGCCAGGCTCAACGGAATCAACTGCAGCGAGAGCACTGAAGCCTTCATCAGCGGCGTCGGGATAAAACCGATCACATAGGGCAGGGTATAGAAGAAGGCGAACGGCAGAATGCCGCAGAGCGTGCCGTTGCGCAGCCACCGCAACTGCTGCCGTACGACGGGGTCCTCAAACTTCCCGCGCTCGATGCTCAGCGCCACACCGCCCACGATGTAAATCGTGGTCAGCACGGCCAGCCATATGCGGTCCAGCATCCACCGCAGTTCCACCAGCGGAATCGAGGTCCGCAGCATACCCGAACTGGCCAGCACGTATAGAGCGACCATGCACGCCGCCAGCACGTACATCGCAAGCGCCGTAACGCGTGCACGCAGCCATTTTCTTGGCTCGGGGAACGAGACGCAGAAATGGACGAAGATCACCGGAGCCAGGACGCCGGCCACCACGTTCCCCCAATAAATCAGCTTGTCAAAATTGTTCAGTTTCCCGGTGTAGTGGAAGGAGAAGAAGATGAACGAAACCAGGCAAAAAATGTAGAAATGTTGGGCCTTGTATGCCGTGCCGCGCCGGAAGTAGACAAACAACCCGATAGCGAGGTATGCCAGGCCGACGAAGTAGAAATAGTACACCGCCGCGTCTCGGGGTACTTCGCCGATGATCAGCTTCGTCTTGACCTCGACACCGGTCCGCCGTACCAGGTAATCCGCTTTACTCCACGCTCCTATGCGAACCAGGATTTTGGTGATGTCGATCGATCGTGTGATGGGGCTCCCGTTGATGCTGACCAGGATGTCGCCGGCCTTGACCCCGCTCTTAGCGGCCGGGCCGTCCTTGGTGACATCCAGAGCTTCCACGCCGGAACTGCGATCCACCCAGATTACGCCGTCGTCGGGCAGCCGGAACCGGCTCTGCTGCTGGAAGTTGATGACCGCGGAAACCCCTGCGGCGACCGTCAGCAAGGTCAGAATTGCAGTCGATAACTGGAACTTCAGTTCCTGGAACATTCAAGCGCCAACGACACTATCACCCTAGATCCCCTGCACAAGCACGTCTGCTGCCAGCCCGTGCCGCCCTTTCTAAACACAGAATACTATACATTTTCCTGGACTTAGTAGCCCTGTGTTTGTCGCGAATTCGGAATTTGGGAGAACCACACTCCGTGGAAGTGTAGGCTAGATCTTGATCTTCGGATATTTCTTTTTCATCCACGTGACAAAAGCTGCCGGCGCCGCCATGGTGGAGAGCCGGCCTTGGCGAACCAGCGCCCAGTCGTTGAACAGGCCGGTGGCTTTGATTTCGTGAAGTGTGGTGGGTGGATCGAGGCGCGTAAGGAATTCGAGGTCGACGACCGTGAGTTTCGGCGATTTCGGATCGGGCCGGGGTTCGGAAACCACTTGCGCCAGGCCGACGATGGCGGAATCGCCGCCGCTGTGGTACATGAATACCCGGTCGCCGGGGCGCATATCTCGAATCGCACGTAGGGCTTGCGGGTTTTTGACACCGTCCCAGACAGTCTTCTTCTCTTTCTCGAGTTGGTCGATCGAGTAGGTTTCAGGATCGGTTTTCGCCAGGAAGTAATTCATTACTCGTACTTTAGACGAGAAAACAGCCAGGCGGCAACCACCGCCAGCCCCGCAGCCCCCGCCAGCATTGGCGGGTAGCCGTAGCGCGCCACGACGGCCCCGGCGACGGTGGCTGCGAGCGCCTGGCTGCCGAATACCACTAGGAAGTTCAGGGCAGAGGCTCCGCTGCGCTGGCCGGGCGCGACACGGTTCATCAGCGAGGAGTACACGCCCGGTTCGGTCATGTATTGAACGCTGGAGTAGGCGGCGTAAAGCGCTATTGCGACCACTGCGGTGGGCGCCGAACCGAGCAAAGCCAGCATCAGTGCGGTGGCAAGCTGCGTGACGGCGACCCCTCGAATTAACCCGAGGCGGCGCAATAGAATAGGGGCAGCCAGGACGAGGGCGGCGGCTGACGCGGCTTGCGAAATCGAAAAGGCCACACCGATGCGCTCCACCGACATATGGAATTGTCGGGCGAAATAGGCAT
>Ga0335070_10002373_pt1 | contig 21907 bp, 17 predicted proteins | sample Lox_Sample_13_FD_206722 | JGI IMG/M metagenome (GOLD analysis project Ga0335070, IMG submission 206722) | Soil microbial communities from Loxahatchee National Wildlife Refuge, Florida, United States - Lox_Sample_1.3 | ecosystem: Environmental > Terrestrial > Soil > Wetlands | place: USA...
AAACCAATGCCGATCTTGTTCCGGATGATTATATCCGGAAGCAGACCCTTGTGAATGCAGAGCGGTATATCAACCAGGAATTAAAAGGATATGAGTATACCGTATTAAATGCCGAAGACAGACGGAAGGAAAGGGAATACAATCTCTTTGTCAAAATTAGAGAAGAGATTGCAAAGGAAATCAAGCGCATCCAGGCAACTGCTTCGCATATTGCCAATCTGGATGCTGTTGCATCTCTGGCAGAAGTGGCGGAAAGGTATAACTACTGCTGCCCCGCTGTAGATCATGAAGACAGGATCGCTATAAAAGACGGCAGGCATGCTGTCGTGGAAAGCATGCCCCTGCCAGATGGGTTTGTGCCCAACGACACCTATCTTGATCTTGATAACAATCGCGTTCTCGTCATTACCGGCCCCAATATGGCGGGAAAATCGACGTACATCAGACAGATTGCCCTTATCATCATCCTTGCCCAGATGGGGAGTTTCGTACCGGCAGGTGAGGCGCGCATCGGTGTTGTCGACCGTATTTTTACCCGTATTGGTGCGGCAGACAGCCTTGCGCGCGGACAGAGCACTTTCATGATTGAAATGAATGAGGTAGCAAACATTTTGAGGAATGCAACCCGGAGAAGCCTGATTATCCTCGATGAAGTGGGGAGGGGGACCAGCACATTTGACGGTCTGAGTATCGCCTGGGCTGCGGCGGAATATATTCATGACGAGAACCACATCGGGGCGCGCACTCTGTTCGCCACCCACTACCACCAATTGACAGATCTGGCCGTGACCAAAGAAGGAGTCAAGAATTTCAATATCGCCGTCAAGGAGTGGGGGGACAGGATCATCTTTCTCAGGAAGATCATGGAAGGGGGGACAAACAGGAGTTACGGCATTCAGGTAGCGAGGATTGCCGGGGTACCCGAGGAGGTCATCGACAGGGCGAAAGAAATCTTGAATAACCTCGAAAAGGGCGAATACGACGAGATCGGCATGCCCAGGATTGCCCGCGGCAGAAGATCATCTCCGAAGAACAAGGCTCAATTAAGCCTCTTCATTGACGAAGACGATATTGTCATAAATGAGTTGAAAACGCTTGACATTCTGAATATAACACCGCTGGAGGCATTGCAGAAGCTCAGCGCCTGGAAGGAAAAACTACGTTGATGTCTATTGAAAAGATATCATAGATCGAAAAACTTATTCATTAATTCTTTAACCTGCCCCTTCTCCTTATCTTCACCGCCAAGTTTTTCAACAATCAAAGGCAGCCACTTGTCCCATTCGGCGACAGTGAAATTCTGACGTATATCATTATATAATTCTTTGGAAAGATCATCGTAGATCAAGAGATTCCATAGTACCTCTATCTTTATCTCATATTCAGCGGAAGTTTTCCAAAGGTTATATAAAAAGTCTTTGACATCGCTATGATCCTTTAATTGCCTTATCAGGCTCAGCGCAAACTGGCGAAGAATAAGAGGTTTCTCCTTTGAAGACGCTATATCTTTTAACCACTCCTTATCACCATCCATTATTTCCGAGCGGCAATAATTTATCAAAGGAGATGTATTCAAATAGCAAATCATTTCAATGTCAATATCTTCTCTGTTTCTCAAGTCCTGAACGGCTTTTTTTGCTAAATAGCGATAGAGAATTTCTTGAGGCACTGTGGTTTCCATATCAAGTTACAACCCCCATTACGAAATCTTTGTGCTGAGGATATTCCTCTTCTATCCTCTTTTTTACCTTCTCGAGCTTTTTAGGGCCTAATAACTTCAAAAATTTCCACTCGTCATCGCTGAGGCTGTTGCCATATGCCACGCTCATCCCGATACCCAAGGTTGAACAAAGGTGATCACTGGCCTTTACGATGAACATTATTTTTTTCAGCCCGCTGTCATCTATGTTTTCCAAAAGGTCTTTCTTGTGATGATTGGCTATTATAAATGTCAAGTGGTCGGGAAGATTCCAGCGGTTAGCGACATATTCGCCTACATCACAGTGATTAAAACCCAATATTTTATCTTCAGCTTCGAGGAAAGAACTATTTTCTTCCTTCACAAGACGAACCACATCAGCATACTTATTTCTCATCGTGATATTTATCAAAACCTTACCTATATCATGAAGAAGACCGTAGCTCAGTGTCTCTCCCGGTGCAATCAGATTTGTTTCATCGGCAATGACCGTTGATCCTATAGATACCGCGGTGTTATGCTCCCACAGAAGCCTGTCGGTATTATTCGACATCTGGCATAGATCTCTCAGTGATGTGGCAAATACCAAAGCTTTTAAAGTAGTGAATCCGATGCGCATGATGGCGGCGGTGACATCGTCTATACTTCTTGCCCTCCTGTAGAAAGCGGAATTGGCTATCCTCAGGACTCGTGAAGAAAAGGACTGATCCAGCGATATAACCTTTTTCAATTCTTCCAGAGATGAAGTATCATCAGCAATAAGATGTAAGATTCGCGAAGCGACCACAGGTAGTGAAGATATATCCGATACAAGTTCCGGAATGTTTTCAATCAGCTTTAGTTTATCTGCGTTCATATTTCTATTTTTCCTTGTCTAAAACTTCACGGACCACTTTAAGCATTTGCTGCAATCCGTAAGGCTTGTGGATAAAGTCCTTTGCACCCAGCTCCACGATATCTTTAACGGGGCCGTCAATTGTGTGCCCGCTTGCAATGACAATTCTGGCCTGTGGATCAATATCCAGAAGTCTCAGGAGACATTCCCGTCCACCTATTCCAGGCATTATCAAATCTAAAATAATCAAGTCAATGGCATTTTTTTGCTTTCGATAGAGCTCAAGCGCATTCTCCCCATCTGGTGCAGTGAATACACTGTATCCGAATGTTGTAAGAATTTGCTCACCCAGATCTCTGATAAATTCTTCATCATCAATCAGAAGAATTGTTTCCGTACCACCCTGTGGCTTCTCCATTGCAACCGTTTCTATAGATATTTCCAAGGGCTCTATAGCAGGTAAAAATATCTTAAAAGTAGTACCTCGATTAAGTTCACTATAACATATAATGTGACCGTTGTGGTTTTTCACAATACCATAAACCATTGAAAGACCCAGACCGCTACCTTTTCCCGATTCCTTGGTTGTAAAGAATGGGTCAAAGATATACTGTAAGGTATCTATATCCATTCCTTGCCCGGTATCAGAGATTGTCAATTGCACATATTCTCCTGGTGTGATTTCCGGGTATGGTGGTGGATCTTCCTCATTCACAATTACGTTTTCAGTTGTAATAACCAGTGTGCCTCCACGAGGCATGGCATCCCTGGCATTCACTGCTAAGTTTATCAGCACCTGCTCCATTTGAGATGCATCTGCGTTGATATTCAGAAGGTTTGGCGATAGGCGGTATTCGATTCTAATCATTTTGGGAATGGTTCTATCCATCATAGTTTGTATGTTTTCTATGATATGATTTAGTGCGAGAGGCTGAAGTTTGGACTCCACCTTGCGGCTGAAGGTAAGAAGCTGACGAGTCAGCTCAGATCCTCGTTTTGCGGCCCTGATAATATGCTGCAATTTTTCAAGGTCTCTGTCATTTTCATTTTTGTTCAAAAGAATTATCTCGCCATATCCGAGGATAGCCTGAAGCAGATTGTTGAAATCATGGGCGATACCACCGGCCAATGTTCCAATTGCTTCCATCTTCTGGGCGTGACGGAGCTGGGCTTCTGTGAATCTTTCTTTTGTGACATCTCTCGCGACACCCAGGACAGTCCTGACTTTGCCATTTTCACTAAGCTCAGGGAATAGGCGCAAATCAAGCGTCGCATATCCCTTCTCTCTCCTTGACTGGAGTACGGTGCTGAAAGGTTTGCCTGTTTCGAAAACCTGCTGAATAGCACGTTCCCAATAGAGGTACTCACCTGCAGGAAATCCAAGTTCTCGATGGCTTTTTCCTATAAAATCATCCGGATCTAAGGAAAAGACTCCTTTTACGGAAGGATTTATAAAAAGATGTCTGTTTTCCTTGTCAAACCGCATGATTATATCCGTTGAACTTTCTACGAGGGAGCGATAGTTTTGCTCGGATCGGCGTAAAGCCTGCTCCGCCTGTTTGTGTTTGCGTCGCACTTCGGCATCATCCAACTCCCGCTGCACGGCGGGGATCAGGCGTGCCATTTTATCTTTCATTACATAATCATGCGCACCGGCTTTCATCATCGCTACAGCGGCGTCCTCTCCCATAGCACCCGACACCACAATGAAAGGAATATCGTCCCGGCCGCTCTCATCCAGGATTTTCAGGGCAGTAGAAGCATCAAACTGGGGCATTGAATAGTCTGCTATGATGATAGCCCAGTCTTCTCTCTCCAGGGCTGATTTCATCTCTGCGGCTGTTTGAACTCTTTGATGGATAGGAACGTAACCTGCACGCTGCAGATCGCGGATTATCAGCGCCGCATCGCTTTCAGAATCTTCAACTATTAAAACACGTAGTGCAGTAGACATTACTTTTTTCCCTGTATGAATTATACTATACACGGGTTCTTTAAAGAATAAAATAAAAAATTGCTCCTTTATCAATTTCACCTTCTAACCATATCTTCCCATCATAGTGATGGATAATACGCTGAACCGTCGACAGGCCGATGCCACCCTTTCCGGAAATTCAGATGGTTTGTGCATTCATTGAAACGCGCCGAGGAAACTACTCGCAAAAGCATATCGAAGCCAGCACCATCATTACGAATAAAATAAATGATTTTGTAAGTTCTGTACTGTTCAATCTAAGATATGTGGTGTATGCCGCTTGTTTATGGTTTCAGCTGATCTGAAAGAAAATCTTTTAAGGTTCATTCAAAGTGGCAGGAATAAATATTTTGGCAATGCTATGCGAAAAATATTCTTGAAAGGTCAGATTTTAAGATTATCTCAGGCTACTTGATGCAAACTCTTCGCACCTGTTTTGCATCTGTAAATCCCTTTAGCGCTTTCTCAAGACCGTCCTGGAGCAGTGTGGTCATTCCTTCGGACATTGCGACCTCGCGCATAAGCTCAACTGTTTCGTGCTTCTGAATTAATCTCTTCATCTGGTCTGTATTGATGAGAAGTTCATGAATAGCCATTCTGCCCCTATATCCTGTCTTCTCGCAGGTGTCACAGCCCTTCGGATGGTATAGGGTAAGTTCGTCAGTATAAGGTATGTTAAGTTTTTCAAAATTTTCCGGTCCGTAACTTTCTACAATTTCATTATACTCATCAAATGTCGGATGATAAGCCTGTTTGCACCTGTTGCAAAGGGTTCTGACCAGCCGCTGGGCGAGGATGCCTAAAAGGGAATCTGCGAAATTCAGGGGGTCTATACCCATGTCTAAGAGTCTTACGATGGTTTCAGGGGCGCTGTTTGTGTGGAGTGTGCTGAAAACCAGATGCCCTGTCAGCGATGCCTCAACACCAATTTTTGCTGTCTCAAAATCCCTCATTTCACCTACCATAATAACGTCCGGATCGGCGCGGAGGAAGGAGCGCATGGCGGCAGCGAAATCGAGGCCAATCTTTGGATGCACCTGGACTTGACGAAGTCCGTATTGAGTAATTTCAACGGGATCTTCTGCCGTCCATATTTTTCTATCCGGTTTATTAATATGGCGCAATGCAGCATGTAGAGTTGTCGTCTTACCGGACCCGGTTGGTCCGACACAAAGTATCATGCCATAGGGCTTTTCAGCAATGCCGACAAGTGCCTTATAGTTTCTTCCTGACAACTGCATGTCTTCAAGAGGTACGGTCGTACCTTTAGCGAGTATTCGCAAGACTACATCCTCCACACCACCCTGCGTGGGAATGGTAGCTACGCGAAGCTCTATCTCTTCTCCTCCGGCCCGTCTGAATTTTATCTTTCCATCCTGAGGAAGCCTCTTTACAGTGATGTCTAGGTTGGACATGATTTTTATTCTTGAAACAACGGCGGCCCGGTAACTGTAGGGGAGAGTCTGATAAAGGATGCAATCGCCGTCAATTCTATACCGGATTTCCATGTTTTTTTGTGAAACATTCGGTTCAACATGTATGTCGGATGCGCGCCTTGCGCATGCATCATTAATGACCTTATTTACAATCTGCATAATTACGCTGTCCGACTCTGATATAACCTCACCATTTTCTTCTTCTTCAGCTTCATCTTCCGCTTCAAGTCTGCCCAAGATATCGCTTATAGAGTGCTCATCCCCCGGTGAGGCGAAAAAAAGATTTATATACTTAATTATGACCTCGTTGAGGGCTACGTCATATTTAACCGCCTTCGTTTTTAAAATATTCTCAATTGTGTCCCTCTTCAGGATGTTGTTGGGGTCGTCCATGATGACGTGGATGTTCCCTTCCACTCTTCCAATAGGGACCCACAACTCACGGCGAAGGAATTCCTTTTTTAAATTCTTTAAGAGGTCTCCCGGAATAGGTATTTTGTCATTAAATGGTATGACTTTGCAGCGAAAATACTCCTCGTAAGACTTGGCTATGTCCTCCTTCGATATCCTGTATTTATTCGTCAGGAAGGTCTCCATATTTTCTTTTTTTTCTCTTGCTTCTTCCCATGAGCTATCCAGCTCTTCCTCTTTAATTAAATCACGAGTAAGAAGGTAATCGAATCTCGTTCTTCTTCTTTTGGCGAACCTTTCCTGGTTGTGAAGTGCGATTCCTAAAACATCCGCAATTTCCTGCATAAAACCCTGTTCGTCTTCTGTAAATTTGCCGTCGCCTTTTCTGTTAAGTATCTGTACGACTCCTTTTAGGACCTTTTCGTAGAAAATAGGTGCTGCCAGAATCTGTTTAGTCCTGAAACCGGATTTTCTATCCCAGCTGTAATCAAATGTCAGTTCTTTATCAATGCCTTTCAACTCTCCCGTGTCATACACATCGGCTATGTTAACTGATCTCCCGTTATTTGCTACATAACCGGCAATGCTCTTATTGCTGATCGGTAACCTTATTTCTTTAAGCCGGGAACCGACGAGAAACATGGAATAGATTTCGTTTCTTGGTTTGTCTACCAGGTAGATGGTAATTGAATGTGCATCAAAGAGGTTGAGAATGCCGTCTCTCAGATCTATGAGGATCTGCTTTGTATTCTGAGCAGCATGAATCCTATTCGTAATATCCTGCAATGCCTTACGGAGGCGCAATTGCTCCTCAAGAGCGGCCTGCTGGTTTCTTATTAGAGGATCATTCATTGTGTTTTTTTCTATTTGAAAAGTATCAACCTGCGTATCCATGATATTATATCGGCATTGATATATTAACTCTTTACTATAACAAAATGGATTTTAATCTAAATTATAATAAATATAATTTCAATATAAACTTATCTCTTTAAAATGACCAAATATGCTCGATAAATTTTCTGGAAGATTGACCGATTTGATTCTTGAATCCCGCTGCGAACGCAAACACCTTCGCTTGCTGCGGGGTAGTGAGCGAATGGGTAACATCATTATTCCTTACGGATCGAAGATCCTCTGTAGCTTGCTGCTCAGGAGAGCTTCAATAAAGAACATCAGGGTCCTGTGACAATCTTTGAAAAATCAGCAATCATATAAAACATCTCAGATATCTCCCTTAACAAAGAAAGTCGGTTAAAGCGAACTGCGTCATCTTTTGCCATCACCAGAACTTTATTGAAAAAATCATCTACAGGTTTTCTTAGAGTAGCCAGTTCCATAAATACCGACTGATAGTCGTTAAATTTGATTTTATTAACCACCTTCTCTTTTGAGCGCAAGAAGGCGGCATATAGATTCCTCTCTTCCTCAGTTTCAAACTTCGTGGGATCGACAGAACCGTTCTTGAAGTCCTTGATGATATTACCCACCCGCTTGAAGGCGACAGCCAGCGGCTCAAAATCCTTATGGGTCTTGAAAATTTCCATGGCCTCTATTTTTTTAAGCGACTGGACGATATCTGATGCGCCGGTTTCCAGGACGGCGTCAACCACATCATAAGGATGTCCCTGAGAAATGAGCTGATTTTCAAATCGTCCCTTGAAAAATTCGAGCACATCGGTTTTGATTTCCTCAGGAGGCCGCTTAAGTTTATTGCCAAGGATTGAAAGACTTTCTCCGATCAGGCTTTTCAAATCCAGGGAGTACTGTTTGTTAAGGATTATATTGATAATCCCGATTGCCTGTCTACGCAGTGCATATGGGTCCGCAGTACCCGTCGGGATCAGGTTAACGCCGAAGAATCCAACAATGGTGTCAATTTTATCCGCAATGCTGACAATAGCACCCTCATCCGTTTCCGGCAGTTCACCTCCGGCTGCCGTCGGCAGGTAATGCTCATAGATGGCCTTGGCTACTACAGGATTTTCACCGGCTATTAATGCGTATTCCCGTCCCATAATCCCCTGAAGTTCGGTGAATTCACAAACCATCTGTGTTTCCAAATCCGCTTTGGCAAGAATTGCTGCGCGGTCAACAGTTTCTTTGAGTGCTGGATTTATTTGATCGGTTATGTACAAGGCCAGCCTTCTGAATTGCATGACTTTCTCATAGGAAGTACCCAACTGGGTGTGAAATACAACCTGATTTAATTTCTCAAAGTGTTTATCAAGGGGTGTTTTTTGATCTTCTTCAAAGAAGAACTTTGCATCAGCGAGCCTTGCGCGTATTACTTTTTCATTGCCGCGGGCTACAAGCGAAGGATCCCGGGCAAGGGTGTTGTTGATTGTAATAAAATATGGCAAAAGATTCCCTGTATCATTAATGACAGGGAAATATTTCTGATGTGAAATCATTGCGGTCGTGAGAAGCTCTTTAGGCAGTTTCAGGTATTCTTTTTCATAGCTGCCACAGACTGCCGTTGGATATTCAATAAGATATGTTACTGTCTCGAGCAGGTCTTCCGTGCAAAAAATCCTCCCGTTGACGGACTCGGCGGCCTTTTCAGCTTCTTCAAGGATAATTTTTCTCCGCTCGTCGGGATCAACAATGACGAAGTGTTTTTTACATTTTGTGATGTAGTCTTTAAGATTTTTGACTTTAAACGATTTCGGACTCATGAAACGATGGCCGTAGCTTCTATCACCGCTGGTGATATTTCCGATTTCAAATGGTATTGTTTCATCTCCATAAATGGCGAGTATCCAGTGAATAGGTCTTGCGAAGCGAATTTCCAGGTCAGACCAGCGCATAGACTTCTTAAAGGGAATAGATAAGATGAACTTTTTAAGCAAATCCGGCAGCAGGGTTTTTGTATCTTCTCCGGCAATCTTTTTTCTGGCGCAGATATATTCACCCTTTTCCGTTACGATTATTTCAATTTCCGACACATCTATTCCCTGTCCTGCCGCGAAGCCAGTGGCAGCCTTGGTCGGGTTTCCGTTTTCATCAAATGCCACTCTTTTGGCCGGTCCAATTTTTTCAATGACCTGGTCTTCCTGCCTGTTTGCCAGATTGGCAACACACAGGCAGAGTCTTCGTGGTGTTGCCATGGCTTTGATATTGCCGTGCTCTATCCTTCTATTGGAAAATTCCTTGCGGATGATTTCCTCCATGTCTTTAATTGCTTTTGGCAAAAAGGCGGCGGGTATTTCCTCTGTTCCTATTTCAAGTAGTAGTTCCTTGCCCATCGACTAGCTCCAGTCTTAAATTCTAAATTTGAATACCTAAATCCCAAACATATCTAAAATCAGAATATTAATACCATTCTTTTGAAATTTAGATTTTTTTAAATTGCTTAGTATTTATTTTCCACTTTCCCCATTAGAGGATATCCCATCTTTTCCCGCTGCTTGAGATAGCCTTCAGCGCTCAGCCTGGCCAGGTTTCTCACCCTGCCTATGTAACTGGTACGCTCTGCCACACTGATAGCGCCACGGGCATTCAGCAGGTTGAATATATGGGAACACTTAAGGCAATAATCATATGTCGGCAGTACTAAATCCTTCTCTGCCATTCTTACAGATTCAGATTCACACATATCAAAAAATTTTCTGAGCATATCAACATCTGCAAATTCGAAGTTATAGTGCGACCATTCCACCTCGCCCTTATGGTGAACATCTCCATAAGTTACTTGACCGTTCCAGTTGAGGTCATAGACATTGTCTATTTCTTGGATATACATGGCAATGCGCTCTATGCCGTATGTCAATTCCCCGCATACAGGGTTCAGGTCGATGCCGCCGCACTGCTGGAAGTATGTAAACTGTGTTATTTCCATACCGTCGAGCCAGACCTCCCATCCGAGTCCCCATGCACCCAGGGTAGGGGATTCCCAGTCGTCTTCTACGAATCGTATGTCATGATCAAGAGGATCTATACCGAAACTTCTCAGAGAGTCGAGGTAGAGTTCCTGTATGTCGATAGGAGATGGTTTTAAAATAACCTGATATTGATAGTAATGTTGGAGCCTGTTCGGGTTCTCTCCGTAGCGGCCGTCAGTGGGCCTTCGCGAAGGTTCAACGTATGCGACATTCCACGGTTCCGGTCCAAGTGAACGTAGAAATGTCGCGGGGTTAAATGTTCCTGCACCCACCTCAAGATCATAAGGTTGCTGAATAACACAGCCGTAGTCTGCCCAGTATTTATCAAGGGCTAATATCAATTCCTGAAAGTTCACTTTACCCTCCTAACCCGCCCTGGCGGGTGATGATACGAAATATAATAATACCATATCACTTGCCATGAACAGGTAATATAAGATTTGCTTTGATTTTTTATGGATATTTAGCCGTAGCTAATTAGCATGGGGATAACGCAGTGTCAACATTATACTGTATTGAAAATTACATACCTATTTTTCGTATCTCATTGAGAACATGCAGAGATTTAATTTCTTTTCCTACGAGGTGGTATATGAGACTGACCAGGATATTTTTGCTTTCCTTAGCTATCTGTTCAGACAGGACAATCCTGGTAATCCTGTCTATCTCTATTTCCTTTCCCAAGAGGAGCGTTTTTATGGTTCCAAGAGAAACATCGAGATGACCGGAATTGTTTTGGCGGCATACATCACATCTCAGCCCACCGTCGTTTACGATGAAACGGTAAGAGGCCTTTTCATTAACCGGGTTTTTGCATATCATGCAACGGTCAAGAACTGGCTCGTACCCTGTAACCTTCAGCAGCCTTATTTCAAAAAATCGGATTAACGTTTCCAGAGAGTTCCCGGTATCTATGAGTTCCAGAAAATTCCGCAGTAGATGAAATAATTCGGTGTTTTTCTTCCCTTCGGGTGTAAATTTATCGACCAGTTCAATAAGATATGATGAAATAAGCGTTTTTTCCAGCTCTTCCCTGATATTTGTGAAGTGGTCAATAATATCAAATCCTTCGATGAAGGCCAGTGTTCCACGTCCCTTTTTATAATAAAGAACATCACCATGGGAAAAAGGTTCGAGGGCATTGGAAAATCTCTTCTTGCTTCTGCGGGCGCCTTTTGCAATTCCCTTAATTTTACCGAAATCACTAGTGTAAAAGGTTACTATGCGATCTGATTCTCCGTAATCAAGGCAGTAGAGGACTATTGCCGGACTCTTATGTGCTGTCTTTGTATTCATGATCATTCCAGATATACTCTTAAAATTTGACTCATCTACTATTTCGTTGCAAGAAGGAATCGATGGTTCAAGAATTCAAGTGAAACTTAGGACAGGTCCTTGGGTAGGTGAATCCCCCGATGAACTCATCCTTAAACTAATCTTTCGATGGACTTATCCTTCGATGAACTCAGGATGATAAGTCATGCTGAACCTATTGAAGCGTAAACTCGTAAACTGACCTATCTGAGCCTTTCGAAGGGCGCAGGAGTAAACTCCGACAGGGGGACTTTTTTATCAAGTTGTCAGTTCCTGGTATTTTATTTCTCCACCCATGATTGTCATTAAGGCTTTCCCCTTCATAATCCATCCATCAAAGGGTGTGTTTTTCCCTTTTGAACGCAGCCGGCTGCGATCGACTGTCCAATTTTTGTCAAGATCGATTACCGTAATATCGGCATCTACCCCTATTTTCAGGGTTCCCTTAGGTATGTTCAGTATCCTGGCAGGGTTCGTGCTCATCTTGAGGAGCAACTGACTCAATGTAATGATGCCATCATCTACAAGCCTCAGGCCAAGGGCCAGGGAAGTTTCCAATCCCGTGATGCCGAAGGCAGCATATTCAAATTCCACCTCTTTGTCTGTTAAAGCATGTGGGGCATGATCGCTGGCAATAGCATCGATGGTCCCATCGTTAAGTCCTTCCCTTATCGCCGTGACATCATTAATAGTACGCAAAGGAGGATTGACCTTCGCGCATGTATCAAATTCTCTCAGAGCCTCGTCATTCAGAATAAAGTAGTGGGGTGCGGTCTCCGCTGTTATTTTGATACCCCTCTCTTTGGCATTTCTTATTAATCTGACAGCGCCTGCGGTACTTACATGGGCGATGTGAAGGGTCGTTCCGGTGTAGTCAGCGATGATAATGTCCCTAGCGATAGCCGTATCTTCCGCAATATTAGGAATCCCCTGGAGACCGAGTTCTGTGGCCACAAATCCTTCGTTCATTGATCCACCGGCCGACAGATAAGTATCTTCGCAATGTGAGATAATCGGTATTTCGAGGGAAGATGCATATTCAAGGGCCCTTCTCATCAGGGCACTATCTACGACAGGCCTTCCATCATCCGAGAATGCTACAGCACCGGCATCCTTTAAGTCTCTGAATTCAGTCATGACGGCACCTTCTGATCCTATACTGATGGATGCGACGGGGTACACATTAACAAGATTGCAGGCAACTGCCTTTTTCTTTATGTACTCTGTAACGGATCGGGTGTCGTTGACCGGGTTGGTGTTTGGCATACAGGCAACCGAGGTAAATCCCCCGGCGGCTGCGGCGGCACTGCCGGTCTGAATCGTTTCCCTGTATTCAAACCCCGGTTCGCGAAGATGGGTATGCATATCTATTAACCCCGGCACTACAATCTTACCCTTAAGATCAATAATATTAATTTCTCCGGACACCGGCTTACGGGAAGTGTTATTTGGTTTATGTATGTTTTTACCAATTTTGGCGATCTTACCATTTTCAATTATGAGGTCCATCTGTGCATCCAGATTCTGGGAAGGGTCAATAATCCTTCCGCCTTTTAATAATAACGTCATGATTTACCCCCTAATAGACCTAAAGATAAATTGTATAATAGACGGCGAAGTAGAAAGCTCCATAGGCAAGGCACGCGAATCGTGAGGAATGAGGCGTACCGGGATGTACGTCGTAATGACGAAGGATGATGCGTAACGCAGCGTAAGGACTTTTGACGATGCCGTCATGATTTACCCCCGATTAATAAATAGAGCAACGCCATTCGTACAGCAACACCGTTTGTTACCTGATCAAGTATTACAGAGTAAGGACCGTCGGCGATATCTGGAGCTATCTCAATGCCCCTGTTGATTGGTCCTGGATGCATAACCAGGACGTCTTCCTTTGCCAGTTTGATATTCTGTCCGTTCAAGCAGAAATAATTGGAATACTCGCGGAGCGACGGGAATATTTTCTGCTGTTGTCTTTCCAGCTGAATTCTTAGCATCATGATAATATCTACACCAATGATAGCTTTCTCCAGGCTATTATGGACGACCACCCCCATTTGTTCAATATCACGCGGTAGCATCATTGCCGGTCCGGCCACAATCACCTGTGCCCCCATCTTTGTAAGGCCGTAGATATTGGAGCGCGCTACCCGGCTATGGGAGATATCGCCGATAATTGCCACCTTAAGACCGGAAATCTTCCCCTTTTTTTCTTTTATGGTCATCATATCCAATAATGCCTGGGTTGGGTGTTCATGGGCTCCATCACCGGCATTGATTATGGACTGTTTCACCATTCTGGCCAGCATATGGGGAGCCCCTGCGGCTGAGTGCCTAATAACTATGGCATCCGGGTTCATGGCTTCCAGATTTCGGGCCGTGTCGATGAGGGTTTCACCTTTTACGACGCTGCTTGTTGATGCAGAAATATTTATGGTATCGGCACTCAGCCTTTTCCCGGCGATTTCAAAGGAGGTCCGTGTCCTTGTGCTGGCCTCAAAAAACAGATTCACGACTGTTTTACCCCTCAGGGTAGGGACCTTTTTGATTTCTCTTGTGGAGATTTCGATGAAAGACTCGGCTGTATCCAGAATAAGCTTGATCTCATCAACAGACAGGTCCTTTATGCCGAGAATGTCTTTTTTTGTTAACTCCATAATGTAACCTCAAAAAAATAGTGTAGGATATGTATCAAGGCTGGCTGCCTTCCTGGATGACAACCTCGTCTATTCCGTTCTTCTCCGTGAGTTTGACGACTACCGATTCCCACAGTGAAGAAGGTAAATTCTTCCCAACAAAATCTGCTCGGATGGGAAGCTCGCGATGCCCTCTGTCAATAAGTACGGCAAGCTGAATAAACTTGGGCCTGCCGAAATCAATAAGGGCATCCATCGCTGCCCGTATTGTTCTGCCTGTAAAGAGGACATCATCGATCAGTACCACTTTCTTGTTATCCAGGGAAAACGGTATATCCGTCTTTGCCAGAATTGGTTTCCTGTCGGAAAGGCGAAGGTCGTCTCTGTAAAGTGTGATGTCCAGAATTCCTAAGGGTATGGCGACCCCTTCCATTCCGGTTATCTTTTTTTTCAGCCTCTCCGCAAGGAACACCCCACCAGTCCTGATTCCCACAAGACACAAGTCCGCCGTACCTTTATTTTTCTCCAGAATTTCATATGCTATCCTTGTGAGAGACCTGTCAATGCCGTCCGCGTCCATGACCACTTTTTTCTGTTCCATTAGCCCCACCATTAACATCCAAAACAATAAAAAAGCCTTCCCATAGATTGAGAAGGCCGACACTGAAGTTGAAATATTTTGAATTTCATATCCTTTTTCAATCTCTCAGGATTAAATTAAAAGGCTCTCTTGCGTTATACTTAAATTTGATATCGCCTTTCATGACGATTTGTCATTTCATATCACATCAATATAGATAAAAAAAGCTTTTTTAATAATTTCATTAATGCTATAGAAAATTTGCCTGGAGGTACTTAAGTATGGGAGTAAATTCTGAACCACAGGTTTTTTTATTTTTAAGCCAGATCCTGGGTGAAAAAGTTATTGATGACGGGGGCAGGCCGCTGGGAAAGATTATTGACCTGGTCGCGCATGTGACCGAGCCTTATCCTGTCGTTATGTATATGCTCTTGAAAACAGGAAAGAAGCCGCACCTTCTTCCGTGGTCAAAGATTGCAGAGTCTGAAGGACAATTTGTTGCCGATCCGGAATCCTTAGAGGATTTTCGTGAGCCTGTACTTAGCGAAGGGGAGCTGTTGCTGAAAGATACACTGTTGGATAAACAGATCGTCGATACCGATGGGGCGAAGGTTCGCAGGGTGAACGATCTCCAATTTCTTAAAGCACGCGGCTACCTTCATCTGGTGCATGTGGATGTCGGGTTCCGCGGTTTGATGCGACGCGTCGAACTGGAAAAGACCATGGATTTTTTTTCACGAGGATTTTTTGATTCTACTCCCGCCGATCAGTTTATTTCCTGGAAATTCGTCCAGCCGCTTTCTTCTCCCGATCTTTTGCATCTGAAGATATCTCAGAATCGTTTATCTCAGCTTCTTCCTGCAGACCTCGCCGACGTAATCGAGGAACTGGATGTTTATAAGCGAAGCGCCGTTTTTCAGTCACTGGATGTTGAGACGGCAGCTGAGACCTTGGAAGAAACGGACCCGAAGATTCAGGTAAGTCTGATTGAAGATATGAAAGCTGCAAAGGCTTCCGACATAATTGAGGAGATGTCATTGAGTGAGGCGGCAGATCTCTTGGGAGACCTCCCGAAAGATAAGGCTGAGGATATCCTGATGGAGATGGAGAAGGATATCGCTGAAGATGTCAAGGAACTTTTGGCTCATCCGGAAGAAAAAGCGGGCGGACTAATGACTACTTCTTTTTTGTGTTTCACTGCACAGGTAACCGCAGATGAAGCGCTGGAGCGTATCCGCAAGGAAGCGGAGGATATGGATTTTGTCTATTATCTCTATGTAGTCGATGATTACGGACATCTTCTGGGTATGCTTTCTCTGCGTGAGCTTCTTGTGGCTGCTCCTAATACGCCTCTTTCGGAATTGATGGACAGCAGGGTTGTTTCTGTATTTCTTGATGAGGACAAGGAGACGATTGCTGAGCAATTTGCCAAATATGGCATCATGGCTATACCGGTTGTAGATGAAACCAATGTACTTAAAGGAGTGATCATCTTTAAAAACCTTTTGGACGTAGTTGCCCCTCACTTGGGGAAATAGAGCCATGGATGAAGACGGTGATAGGACATCATGTTTAAAGATGGTTCCAGAAAATCATTCCGATCTATGCTTCAAAACGTCTTACCCAAAAGGACATGGAGGTCCCTCGGCATTTTCTTTGCCCTTCTCGGTCCGGGCATCATCACTTCCAACGTCGATAATGACGCAGGTGGAATTACTACCTATTCTTTAGCGGGTTCGGAATTTGGCCTGTCACTTCTCTGGACCCTGATTCCCATTACGTTAGTTCTTATTCTTATCCAGGAGATGTGCGCCCGCATGGGTGTAGTTTCCGGTAAGGGCCTGTCAGACCTCATTCGCGAGCGTTTTGGTGCCAAAGTAACTTTCTATTTAATGATTTTTCTTTTTCTTGCAAATCTGGGAAATACTTTATCCGAGTTTGCAGGTGTGGCGGCAAGTATGGAAATATTCGGAATCAGCAAATACATCTCCGTACCTGCCGGAGCTATATTTGTCTGGTGGCTGGTAGTCAAGGGGACCTACAAATCCGTGGAGAAGGCTTTTTTAGTGGCCTGTATTTTTTATCTGTCCTACATTATTTCCGGTTTCATGGGCAATCCCAACTGGGGTGAGATAGGTTCGGCTACTATTACTCCTGCTTTTAGTTTTACTCCAGCTTTTATTACTATGCTTATCGGGGTTATTGGGACGACTATTGCGCCCTGGATGCAGTTCTATCTTCAGTCATCCGTTGTGGACAAGGGCCTTAAGACGGAAGACTATAAATATACCAGGCTGGATGTTATCGTCGGATCTTTTACCGTGAACATCGTCGCCTTTTTCATAATCATGCTCTGTGCCGTTACTCTCTTCCAAAACGGTATAAAGATAGAGACAGCCAAGGATGCGGCGCTGGCTCTGGCGCCTTTAGCCGGGAAATACTGCTCTTTTCTTTTCGCCTTTGGCCTGCTTAACGCTTCTTTGTTTGCAGCCTCTATCCTGCCTCTTTCCACAGCTTATACCATTTGTGAGGCTTTTGGCTGGGAATCAAGCGTCGATCGAAAGTTTACGGAGGCCCCGCAGTTCTACGGCATGTATTTTCTAATGATCTTCCTGGGGGCGGGTATTATTCTCCTGCCCGATATTCCATTGATTGCCATCATGTTCTATTCTCAGGTGATCAACGGAATCCTCTTACCCTTTATCTTGATTGCGATGCTGCTCCTTATCAATGATCGCAAGATCATGGGCAAATACGCCAACGGACCTGTTATGAATATTATTTCCTGGCTGACCGTAGTTATTCTGATATTTATCTCGTGTGCGCTGGTTGTATCTTCCTTGATGTAAATTGAAATTGATGCAGAAAATCTAAAATTTCGATGATGTTGGGAATTCTAGATTTTGGGTTTAGAATTTCAGACGGAGTTAACGGGGTATCTGGCTGAGCCTGCTCCATCTGACACCGTGATTCTCCTTATCCCATGACCAATAGATGATGAAGGCCTTTCCCATAACATCTTTCAGATCAACAGGTCCCCAGAATCTACTGTCATAGCTGTGGTCCCTATTATCACCCATGACGAAAATGGAACCGGGACGGACTGTAACCGGTCCGAAGTTGTCACGGGGTTGAATAGAGCCCGGAATGATGAAATCATCAGCATAAACCCCATGGGAATCGTTCAACGGCAGACCGTTCAAGTAAATTTTCTTGTTTTTTATTTCAATAGTATCGCCGCCAACACCTATGACCCGTTTGATAAAATCCTTGGATCGGTCTTCGGGGTATATAAACACCACGATATCTCCCCTCTTGGGTTCGCTGATAGGGATAAGTGTCTTTCTTATAAAGGGTATCTTTACGCCGTAGATGAATTTACTTACCAGGATGTGGTCTCCGACTAAAAATGTCGGCTTCATGGATTCAGAGGGTATTTTAAAAGCTTGGACGATAAAGGTTCTGATAAAAAGGGCAATCAAAAAAGCGATGATGATCGCTTCCGCGTATTCTTGAACTTTGGATTTCTTTTTAGACATGCTTAAACCTTTATGAGTAGATGTTTGACAGTGAGATAATCGTCATTGTAATGGCACAAAATCCTTTCACGATGGTCCCGGCAACTCTTCCCAAAATGGCTTTATAACTTTCTCTCAATGCAGGTTTCAACATAGATTGCCGGATTATCTCGACAATCAATACACCACAAAATCCACCGAGAAATATTCCAACAACAGTGCCTAAACCGAAGAGGACAGGGGTCATCACCAAGGCGCCGACAAAGCTGCTGAAAACAACTATCCAGACCCCTTGTTTAGATGCACCAAATCTGGCTGCACCTGCCATTCCAAATGCAAAATCGATCGCCTCTGCCAGAATAGATATGATAACCAGGATGATGATGATCTTAAAACCTATTTTTTCGAAACCTGTTATGAAGGCATATAGTATAACGTCAATAAGAATTATGACTGTGCCGGGGATTCCAAATACTGTTGATAATATACCCGCAAATAATACAAGGATGAAGATGGTTAATCCCACAGTTTCCAGAGGGGTCAAAGCCTATTTCCTCTTCTTCAATGTTGATGGTCTGTAGTTTTCCCATGCGAGAACAACGGGGGCCGCGATAAAAACAGATGAATAGGTGCCGAAGATAACGCCTACCAGAAGCGCAAAGGCAAAATCATGTATAACCGCACCTCCGAAGATAAACAGCACGGCTACAACAAGTGCCACTGTAAAGGAAGTCAGGATTGTCCTGCTTAAAGTCTGGTTAATACTCTCATTCATAATTGTTGGAAGATCTTTCTTTATATTTTTTCTGACATTTTCTCTAACCCTATCAAAAACTACAATGGTATCATGAATGGAATAGCCGATAATGGTTAACAGTGCAGCAACAATGTTTAGAGTGAATTCTATATTGAAGATGGAAAATATTCCCACTACGATAGTGACATCGTGAATCACGCCAACGATGCCGCCCACAGCATGGCGAAATTCAAACCGGAACGCGATGTAGATCAGCATGCCGATCCAGGAAAAGATAACGGCCAGGATTGCCTTTTGCGTTAAATCTTTTCCAACCTTAGGGCCCACGACCTCGACCCGTTGTACCTGGAAAGCATCTTTACCATATGCAGCGTTTAAGGAATCCTCAATCTTAGAGGAGAGCCCCTTGATTTCCGAAGAGGACTTTGCCGTTCTGATTATTACCTCATCAGTGCCGAACGGCTGGATGACGCTGTCGTCGATGCCAATCTGTATTAAGACCTTTCTGATATCGTCAGCTGATACCGCTTTGTGAAATTTGATTTGCACCAGCGTGCCGCCGGCAAAGTCAATGCCGTAGTTAAGACCCTTCCATAGAATGGATATAATGCATAGAATGGTCAGTACGACGGAAAAAATGACAGCATATTTTAACCTTCCCACAAAATTTATATTGATTCCCGGTTTTACAAGTTCCATTAATGTCTCCTATGCAAGATCTCGGATTGTAAATTTAAACGCTGACTGATTCGATCTTTCGATACCAGATGAAGTAGTCAAAGATTATTCTCGTGACAAAAACGGCGGTAAAAAGGCTCGCAATGATACCGATGCTCAGCGTTACGGCAAAACCCTTCACCGGCCCCGTACCAAAACCGAAAAGGAAAAGAGACGCAATTAAAGCATTTACATTTGTATCAAAAATTGTCATAAAAGCCTTTCCGTATCCTGTTTCGATGGCTGTTCTCGGAGTCTTGCCTGTCCTCAATTCCTCCCGAATTCTTTCAAATATGAGGACGTTGGCATCCACAGACATACCAATAATCAGGACGATGCCTGCGATGCCGGGTAGGGTTAAAGTGGCCTTGAAGGCAGCCAGGGCGCCCAGAATAATGACTATATTCATAATAAGGGCGACATTTGCGACAATTCCTGAAAGCCTGTAATAGAAGATCATAAACACACCCACCAGAATGCCTCCAAGGATGGCAGACCATATTCCTTTGTCGATGGAATCCTGCCCTAAAGAAGGTCCGACAGTCCTCTCTTCGAGGATATTTACCGGTGCGGGCAGGGCTCCAGCCCGCAGTACGATGGCCAGATCCTTGGCTTCATCCATAGTAAATGATCCCGTGATCTGGGCCTCGCCGCCTGAGATTCTCTCCTGAATTACCGGAGCCGAATAAACGACGCCATCGAGAATAATGGCTAATCGTTTTTTTACATTTTCTCCGGTTATTCTGTCGAAATCCCTCGCTCCCTGTGTATTGAACTTTATTGCCACGTATGGTTCACCAAACCGGTCGCTGATTTTAACCTGGGCGCTTTCAAGGTCTCCCCCTGTAAGGAGAGTTCTGCTCCTGAGCAGAAGTGGTATGTTTGTCCTGCGACCGGTTTGTCTATCCAGACGATTTTCATAAGCGATGACATCTCCATCGGGCACATTGCCTCTCAGGGCGTTTTCTATGCTATGTTCTTCATCGACGAGTTTAAATTCCAGAAGGGCCGTCTTCCCGATGAGATTTTTAGCCCTTTCTGTATCCTTTATGCCGGGAAGCTGAATAACGATGCGGTCATTGCTTTCGGGGATAATTTCCGGCTCCGTAATACCGAACTGGTCAACCCTGTTGCGGATGGTCTCAAGACTCTGTTCAACGGCCATTTTCTTGATTTCGTCAGCTCGTTTAGACTTAGGCCGGAGATAAACTACTTCCTTGCCTCCATGAATTTCTGAGGAGGCGGTCTCTAAATCAGGATAATTATCCTTGATAACTTTTTCAAATGCAGTTCTAGAAGCACTGTCCGGCATTTCAAAAGATATAGTGTCAGCCTTTCTTGTTCCTTCAAGATAAACGAACCGGACTTTATTGCTCATCAGGGTTTCTTTCACTTCATTGGACAGACGCAGAATAGTATTCTCGAGTGCCTTTGTTGTATCAACCTCAAGAACAAGATGAGTCCCACCTTGAAGATCCAGACCTAAGTGGATTTTATCCGTGGGCAGGTATTTTTTCCATATGTCCGGGAGATCCGGTGTAAGGGAGGGCGTGAGATAAAATGATGCCAAAAGGCAAACGACAAACGCCACTGCAGCCCTTATTTTGATACCCTTGAGCATGTACAACCCCTTTCAATATTATTCTTTCGCGGCTTTCTGAGTCACTGTGCCGATATATTCCCTTGAAACTTTTATCCTGATTTTTTCAGCGATTTCAAGCGTGACAATTGTATCTGTTAGACCTGTTACCTTTCCGTGAATTCCCCCGGCTGTTATTACCATATCTCCGTGATTGAGATTTTCACGCATTTTCTTGATTTCTTTTTGTCTCTGCTGCTGCGGTCTTATCATGAGAAAGTAAAAGATGGCAAATACAACAGCCATCATGATTATAAAACTTATGTCACCTCCTCCAGCGCCGCCCCCACCGCCGAAACCACCCATAGCATAAGCAATATCTGTCAATTTCAAGTCCTCCTCTTTTTTCTATTTATCTGTCAGCTATCAGATCACAAACTTCCAAATCAAATCTGTTGACTGATTACTGTGTCCTGACTTTCAATAAAAGAATTTTTAAACTCTCCGTATATATCATCCTCTATAGCTGCTCTGATTCGTTCCATCAGGTGCATAAAGTGCCGGAT